>Ga0209631_10001630_pt1 | contig 28459 bp, 20 predicted proteins | sample COG_08_FD_184752 | JGI IMG/M metagenome (GOLD analysis project Ga0209631, IMG submission 184752) | Pelagic Microbial community sample from North Sea - COGITO 998_met_08 (SPAdes) (version 2) | ecosystem: Environmental > Aquatic > Marine > Neritic zone/Coastal water | place: Helgoland, sampling... | reverse complement strand
TTCGAACAGCGTCGGCGGCGTGAGTCGCATGAACCTCTGCGCCAGATCCTTGGAGTCCACAATTTCCTTAAAGTTAAAAATCGGAGTCGCGACGCTGCAAGACTCATCCGTGGGCGCGTGACTGGTTTCGTGAATCTCCACGGAGGGTGGCTGGTCCAGCGAGCCGTGCACGCACACGTACCGCTCGCACCCGTCGTCCATGGCGCACGTGTTCCACCCGTTTTTTCGCGTCAGACGCGTGATTGATAAGTCGCTTCCCCACAGGTTGGCGCGGTAGAGGTGCCGTTGCGTGGGCCCGTCCGCGGCGCCCGTGAAGTAAACGAACCCCTTTGTCTCGTCCACGCCGACGAGCTCATCCACCGACCAGTCACCGGACGACACCGCGCGCTTACACACCCCCGTGCGTCCACAGTGCACGTACAGGTGGAGGTGCCCGGTTCTCCAACTGCCCCACACGAAGTCGCCCTCTTTAACTTCACCGGACGGATCCGATACGGATGACGAAAGCTCCCGCGTCGTGCCCGGAGGCGCCAGGTTGACCCACGCGCACCCGGCGGGGGGGCGCTCGGTGAGAAGCGGGTCGGGGTCGACGCGCCGGCCCGTGCGTACGTCCAAACGGACGAGCGATACGGACGATTGGTCGCGGCTCTGCACCTGCGCCAAGAGACGCTCCGAGTCGTCAGACCACCGGACCCTCGCGAGGTACTCCTCCGAGTCGCCCCTCGACCCACCCGGCCCGACGTCCACGTCCATCCACGTGATGCTAAAATCGGACGGGTTCTCCCGCGCAAAGTACCGATCCCGCCCGGTTTGAACCTCCTGCTTGAACCCGTGCCCCCAGGCGCCGAATATACCACCCGTTCGTTGCGGCGTTCCCCGTTTTCCCTCTTCACAATTTTCAGTCACGAGCGGCGAGACGTCGACGACTCCGAGCGTCACCCTCGCGTTGGTACCCCCCGCGAACGGGTACCTGTGCCGTTCCGTTCGCCCACCGTCGGGGTGGTAGATCAGGTACTCGTCCACGGTGGACGCGTCGACGCGCGCGAACGCGATCTTGGTACCGCACGGCGACCACCAGAACCCATCCGGCCGATCCATCTCCTCGGCAGCGATAAACTCGGAGAGGCCGTGCGACGTGAACTCGCGGCCGTACGCGCCGAATGTGACTCGCGCGGACGGTAGGTACCCCGCCTCGTCCCTGTCCGTATCCTCATCCCGGCCGTCCCCATCTGATGGGTCGCACGGCGCGATGCGTATCTCGCATTCACGAACGAACGCGACCCATTTGCCATCCGGTGAGAGCCGAGCGTCGAGCACGGCGGCGCCGTTTTCACCCGAGTCCGCCACTAAGCGCGGGGCGACGGCCAGGTTCTTATTGGGGTTAAGAACCGAATCGGTGTCCATGCTGTGATCCGCCAGGATGTCTAGGACGTACGCGCCGTCGGACTGGGGTACCATCAGCCGTGGAGCTTCGCCGTGGGCCCTGCGTTTGGCCCATTCGAACCTGGTGACGCCGAGCCCGAGCTCTCGCGTGCGTTCGCGCCTTAGCTTCTCCTCGTGCGGCAGGGCGGCCTCGTCGGCGTAGTGTTCGCGCGCGGGCGTCGCGAGGAGCCGCTGGCGCCCCGCGCGGACGTCGTACGCGTACAGGTTGCGCACCAGCGTGCCGTTCGGGGAGAAGAGGTTCCCGAGCAAGGACCCGTCGGGGGACCACTGGAAGCTGACGGGATGGAGGAACCCGGCTGCGGGGTAGCCGAAGATGTCCTCGATGAGGATGTCCGTCTCGCTCAGGCGCGATTTGGTCACCGGGCGGTAGGCGCCGTCGCCCCCGCGGCTCAGTCCGAGCACCCGGCGCTCCTCCACCGCGGCGATCTGTGTAGGGTGAACGAGGTCGGAAGGAAGGGAGGTGAGCGTCGTCGTTTCGGGTGGTTCGAGGAGCGAGATGTAGGAGCGCGTTCCGAGGCGGGGAAGGTTTGGGTGCGCGTCGCGTGGGGTGTCGCATGTCGGGTCCGCGGAATTAACGACGGGATCTCACCGCGTCGCGCAACACCTCCGGCGTCATGACCTCGTCCGCGCTGACCATGACGCCGTCCACCCACCGCGCGCTCGCTAAGTAAGCTGACAGTAGGCACCGTCCAAGAGAAATATCAAAAGCGCGAGGCTCGTCCTCGCCGAAAGCTCGTCCGAGAACCCACGTCACTCCACTTTATCGGTCGCAGCCGACATGACCTGTGTGACCGTGTCCCTCGCGTCGGCGACCCCCAAGGTCGCCCCCTCGCTCCGCCGCGCCGCGAACAACAGGCGCGGCGGCTCCGTCGTGGTTCGCGGCAAGAAGGCGGCGTTCTTCAAGGAGTTCGACGAGCAGTACCAGAAGGACAACGAGGTGAAGGAGAAGAAGGAGGACAGCGCCTTGATGGCGGGATTCCCCGGTCTCGCGAGTGAGTGTCCCGCGACGTGCCCGTCGAATCATGCGACGACGGACCCGACGACGCGGCCGTGAAAACACCACGGCGCCGACGAAGCGGAAGATCTCCGTCCATCGGCGTCTCGGGCGATGCCACGCGCCTTCTTCGCCCGACCGTCCCGAAGCCTTATCTATTTCCCGCGATGAGAGCCGGCGCCGACTCTCCTCTCCGTGACGAGACCCTGACCGAACCCCTTCCCTCACCCTTTCAACACAGAGGACATCGGCGATGACATCGCAACCTTCAACGTGCTCACCAAGGCGACCGGCCCGCTCAACGTCACCTGGAACGGCGTCGCCATGCTTCAGGTGCCCAAAGGGAAGACCAACCAGGAGTCAAACGCCATCGCCAAGACGGTGCTCATCCAGCGCAAGGAAGTCGTGCTGTCCGAGGTTGACCGCCTGTACCCGAAGATGAAGGGCAAGCCCAAGGACTACGTGATTCAGATGTTCGAGGATCCCATGGCGGACCCGGTGGACCTCTCCCAGGAGGCACCGAACGACGTGGAGACCGCACCCGCGGAGTTCAAGTTCCTCGAGAAGGGCAGGAGGTACCCGTATTAAATTATCAGTTGTGAAATATATCGAAGAACGCGTTTCTCACTCAACGCTCCTGCCACTGGGGAATGACGTCGAAGTCGCCGTACCGATTCTCCTTGATCCGCCGTTCGTACCGGCGCCGGTGTTCCACGTGCTCGCTGCTCATGCCCGCGGGACGGACGTACGAAGGGTCGGACGCCGGGTCCATCCCCCGAACGGAAATCTCCTTCGACCCGTCGCGGCGACTCGCCCCGGGATTCTCCGAGTTTTCGTCGTTCTCAATCGGAAACGAATCGTCGTCCGGGACAACCCCGCCCCCGCCGCCGAACCCACCGCCCCTCGCCTCCTGCCTGCGCTGATCGAACGACCGCTTCATCTGGCGCGAATCCTGCTCGGCGGCGGCGTACCGCTGTAGGTATTCCCGCCTGGCGATTTCACCCTCCGCGCGAACCTTCTCCCTGCTCGCCTCCACCGCGGAATCGGCGGCGGTCTTCTCGTAGTACCTCGCGGCATCCTCGGCGGTGGTGAGCGCGTGCGCCAGACCCTCGTTCTCCACGCGGACGTGCTCGTACCCGCGGTCGGCGTTGAGCTTAGCGGCTTTCAAGTTTTTAATCTCTGCGCTCTGGTTCTTGTAGTCGCGCATAGCCTGCTTGAGCGCATCCTCCAACTCTGTGGTTCGTTGGGTGTATGCCTTCTCCGCGCTCTCCGCGTTCGTCGCGGAAATCTTGAGCGCCTTCTGCGTCCTGTCTCGGTCGAGCGACGCGCGGGTGAACTGTTCCCTGAGCTTGATCAGCTCCTCCTTGGCCTCCGTCGCGGCGAGCTTGTACGCCCTCTTCTTGGCGCGCTTACGCTCGAGCATCTCCGACAGCTGTGCCGCGTTCTCGGCGGCAGCCGCGGCGGTCGCGGCGTTGGCCTCGTACTGCGTGGCGCGCTTGGCGATCTCCGCGTTAGCCTCCACGGTCGCCAGCGCCTTAGCCTTGTGCATCTCCACCGTCGCGTCGGCGGAGATCGACTTGGAAATCGCGACAGCCTCCTCGAGCCTTCTGGCGAGTTCCTCCCCGCGACGCTTGTGTGCGCGTTTCTTGTCACGTTTACGTTCCAGAAGGTTCTGGACGAACCGAAGCTCAGCCTCGAGCTTGTTCCCGCGCCTGTCAGCCTCCGACGTCGCCGCGCGAAGCTCCGCGTCGTACCTTCGCTTTTGCTCCGCCTTTTCCGCGACGAGCCGGTTCACATCCGCCTCGAGCGACCCGAGGCGTTCAATCGCGGTTCTGGACCTCGCGAGCTCAACCTCCGCCTGCCGCAGCTTGGCCTCGCACTCCATGCGCCGGGACTCCGCCGCCTCGCGCAGCTGCCGAGCCTTCTCCTTCTCGATCTGTTCAAGCTGGCGCTCAGCCTCGATGTTCATGATGCGGCGCTGGAGCTCAAAGATTTCGTTGGGCGGCGCGGGGTTGTTCATCCCGAGCTTCGCCCGCGCTTCAGCCTCCTCGAGCTGACGCTTGAGGTGCTCAATCTCGCGGAGATGCCGCTCGATCTCCCGCCCGGCGTCGTGGTGCGCGTTCTCGTTCTGTCGTTTGAGTTCGTTCAGCTCGCGTTGCTTCTCGTCGAGCATCTTCTGCGTCGCGTCCTCCTCGGCTCTTCGCCGCGCCTCCGCCTCCTTCCTCGCGAGCTCCTCCGCCTCAGCCTTGAGCCGCGCCTTCTCAGCCTCCGACAGCGCATCCTCCATGGCCTTGAGCGCGGCGAGGCGGGCAGCCTCCGCCGCGGCAGCCTCCGCGCGGGCGGCTTCGCTGTCCGCGTCGGCTGCATCCGCGCGGGCGGCGGCGTCGGCGGCGTCCGTCGAGCTCTGCGCCGCTCTGGCATCCGCCTCCTCGGCGGCGAGGCGGGCAGCCTCCGCCGCCTCGTCCGCGGCGTTCTTGGCAGCCTCCGCGTCCGACAGCGAGTTCTCCAGCGACGCCTTCTCCGCCGCGGCGGCCGCGGCGGCCGCGGCGGCGGCATCTCGCGCGGCGGCGTGTTCATCCTTCTCGGCGGCGAGGCGTTTCTCCAGATCCGCCTTGTCAGCCTGCGACTGGTCGAGGTTCGTCTGGAGCTCGTCGCCGCGCGCTTCGGCGTTACCCGCGCGTCGCTCGAGCGCGGCGATGGCGTCCGCCGCTTTCCTCGCAGCCTCTTCCGCGTCAGCCCTGAGTTCAGCCTCGCTGGCCTCCTTGGCCAGCGCCAGTTCATCCTTTTGCTTCGCCAGCAGGGCGGCTCGTTCCTCCTCTTCGTTTAGTTTCTTCCGAACGTCCGCCAGATCCTTGCGGAGGTCGTCCCGTTCCTGCGCCAACATCTTGGTCGCCGCGTCGCTGTCGGCCCCCGCCGCCTCCAACCCACTCCGCGCCCTGCGTTCCTCCTCGAGCTGGTCCTGGAGCTGCTTGATGTCGGCGGCGGCTCTGTCTTTGATGCCCTGGGCGTACTCGTCGGCGAGGGATTTCTCGCGTTCCGCCTGTTCCTTCAGCCGCGCCTCCTCCGACTCCGCCGCCTGTTTGGCATCCGCCAAAGCTTTCTCCTTGCTATCGCCGAGTTCCTTGAGCTCGTTCTCCAGCCCTTCCTTGACACGCTTTGCGGTCGCTTTGGCCGTGGCGAGCTGGAAATTAGCCTTGGCGCGGGTGTTTTCGAGTTCCTTCTTCGCATCCTCGCGGTCCTTCTTCGCCTGCTCCCGCGCCTCCGCGAGTTGCGTCTCCAGCCGTTCCTTTTCATCCGCGGCGCGTTTAGCCTCAGCCTCCCGTGCGTTCTTCTCCCCGTCGAGCTCCTCGTTGATCGCCTTGACCCTACCGCGCAGTTCCCGTTCGTTGGACGCGGCGGCCCAGATGTTTATACACTTGTCGTTCATCACCCACATGGACCACCCCACGCGGCACATGTCCCGCACGCTGCCGCCCTGATCCGGTAAGATGAACACCGTGCTCTTGGTCCGCGCGTCCCACGCGACGACGAGGTGGTCGAGCGACGCGCTCCACACGTGGTCGCCCATCGGCACCAAGCAGGTCACCGCCTTGCTGTGCATCGAGTTGTCGTTCTTCACCGCGCCGGTGTCGCGGGCAAAGACTCGGATGCGGCCATCTTCGTACCCGACCCACGTTTCGGTATCGTCCGGGTTTACGCACATGGCGGTGACCCCGCCTTTGCCCGGGCCGGTGAGCAACTTGCCGGACTTGCCGTCGATCGCAGAGTCGCCCTTCTCGTCTTTCCACGCGTACACCTTGCCGTCGGCGCCGCCCGACCACACCGCGGCTGGTTGATTGTTCTTCTCCTTGAAGACCACCAGCGCGGTGACCGCGCCGCCGTGGTGGGCGCTCGCCGCGTGTGGCTTGCCGTCGACGGTCCACACGCGCACGTGTTTATCCGCACCGCCCGTGACCACGAACGTGTTGATCTTTCCCACGATTTGCTTCACGCAGTTCACCCCCTTGGCGTGCGCGACGAAGCCCTTCACCTTGGCGACAGCCTTCTTGGGCTTGCCGTCGGCGCCGCGCACGGTGTACGCGGTGAGGTCGCCGGCCACGCCGCCGACCCACAGGTCGGTGCCGTTGACCAGGCACACCGCGGATGCCGGCTTATCCCTCGGGCGCTCGACGCATATGGAAGCCTTACCGTCCGACGGGGACCACGACAGCACCGGCCCATCGGCGCTGCCCGTGTACACGACTCCGGCGCGAGGGCCCGAGATGCCGCACTGCGACGCGTTGGGTAGCTCGGCGACGTGCGCGACGTGGAGGTTGTCGTTGTCCGCCCTCGGCGCCATCGCGGGTATCCGAGCACGCCGTCGCGGATGCCCTGGATGCCCTCGGCGTGAGCCGACGCTGCCCGGTTGTGGAGGGGCGCAGCGAGGTGCCCACCTGAATCGTTGACCAACCTCAACGGCCAAAATCGCCGATCGGAAAACGCTCAGAGAAAAACGCCCATCCCAACACTTCGGGTGCACTCCATCTCCCACCCGCGCGTCGACCATGGTGGCGAAGAGCCCGATCGACGCCGCGCTGGACCGCGCGGGCGGCAGCTCGTACTACTACGCGCACGAGCGCAGGGACACCGACGACCTCGCGGCGCCCATGCCCCCAACCTCCGGCACGAAGATCGAGAATGGCGAGAATCTTCGCGAAATCAACGACGCCGCCGTAGTTCCCGGGTCGAGCCGCCTGTCCAGTAAGAGCGACTACTACTACGCACACGCGGTGTCCGATACGACGTCCGTCTTCGAGCCACGCGCGCCGATGCCCCCGGGGCACGGCACGCTGCTGAAGACATCGCACCCCGCCAAACCCCGGGCGGAACCCGAGCCCATGAGGGAGTACTACTTCGAGGATGCCGACAGATCCAAGTTCATCGTCGTCACGTTCCCGCTACAGCGCGTCGGCGCCACGCACAAGAGGGGCGCGGCGGCGCGTCAACGCGCGAAAGTCGATGCGGAGCGCGCGTCCGCCGAGGGCCGGATCAGCAGCGAGGACCCAGACGCGCGCGGCGACGGCGTCTTCGTGTCCTTCGGTGACAGAAACTCGCGAAGTTTCGAGGTTGAAGTTCGCGGCCACGTCGACGAGGAACACGACCCTGATAACCCGTACGAGCCCGAGCCGGTGGTGCGGCACTTGCGTTTCAGGTGCGAGCGGACGTTCGACGAGTTCGTCGCGGATAAAAGTGAGTGGAAGGTTTACAGGAACTCGATCAAGGTTCGGCTGTTCAAGAACCCAGAAGGCCCTAACAAGTACCGGGCCTGGAGAAGGGTCCTCTGGTGACTCTTATTGACCGGCGAGCTTCTGGTTCATGATGTTAACACTTTTTTGTCACAATCTCACAACCGACGAGCTACACGATCGCCCACCTACGCGCGGTTGGGAACGGCGGGGGAGCTGTCGTCGTTGAGGGACTGCAGCCGCGAAAAGTTTGGCGACGATGTTTCGCTCCCGCTGACGCTGTCCCGCATCGCCGCCGCCTCCTCCGCCAGCCGCCTCCGTTCATCGACCAGCTCCCTCTTCTCCGCGTTCTCCCGCTCAGCCTCCTGCTTGTTGAACCCCACCGAGAAGTTGCTCCCGATCACCGTCACCGGCAGCGCGATCACCAGCACTCCCACCACCACCACCACCATGCCGAAAGTCTTACCAAGGATGGTGCTGGGGTTGACGTCACCGTAGCCCACCGTCGTCATGCTCACCCACGACCACCAGAAGGAGTGCATGATAGAGTTGTACGGCGATTGCTCGTACACCGTGACGCAGTTGGGGTTCTTCTTGTACGGGTACGTGCAGAGGAACCCCGCGCTGAGCTGGTCGGCGGCGACGGAGACCAAGGTGCAGTCGTTGCCCTCGCCGGCTTTGTAGGACGGCGACGCGCCCATCGCCGCGTTGGACGTGATGGACACCTGGCACCTGTACGCCACGGGCCTCTCCCAGAACTCCATCAGGTAGTTGTACCGCCCGCGTTCGATGAAGTACATCAGCGCCGAGGCGACGATGGTGACGACGGCGAGGATCATGAAGAGCATGTTCAGCGGCTTGAACGACTTTTGCATCGTCTCGGCGAAGAGCGACACGCTCCCTTTGGACATCTTCAGCAGCCGCAGCACGCGGATCATGCGGATGACGCGCAGCACCGACAGTCCCGGAACCTCCGTGTCCTCTCCGGTGACGCCGAAGATGACAATCTCGATCCAGAACGGGAGAATCGCGACGGCGTCGATGACGTTGAGGTAATTCTCAAAAAACGTCCTTCGCTCGGGGCACGCCCAGATTCGCACGGCGAGCTCGCACGTGAACACGCACACGCAGAACGCTTCGCTGATGAACCAGAACGAGTCTTTCGGCGTGTCCTCTCGGTACACCCCGTGCAGTGTGGCGACGCAGAAGGTGACCGTGGAGAAGAGGATCAGCGACGACATGAACGTGGCGATGAACGCGGCCGTCATGCTCGACGTGGGCTCCTCCAGCGTGTACCACACCTTCCCTTTGGCGTCGAGTTTGTTATACTCGTCCAGCGATAGTTCGAGATCCCCGCCGCCTTTCTTATCGTACATGGCCCGTAGGTCGAACGATCCGACCTTCATGCTCAGTTTCTTCATGCTCTGCTGGCCCAAATCCTTGATGCTCGCCATCGACGTCAATGACCTCGATTTCTTACGTTCGAGGGCAGCCTTCTTGCGCGCCGCCTTCTCCGCCTTCTTCAGCTTCTCCTGGATGAGCTTCTTTTTCACGTCCTCGATGGTGTCCAACATCTTGTTGTACATCTCGAAGTTCACGGTGATGACGTCCCCGTCCTTCACCTCGCCCGGGTCGAATCCCTCGAACGCCAACGATCCGCCCTCCATTTCCTTAACCCACACCGGGCCGTCGCGTAGGCACAGCCGAAACACGCGCGACGCCGCGCGTCTGCACTCCTTGTTCCTATCCAACAGTTCGAGCGTCTTCGGGAGCTCAACCTCGGTGAACTCCTCGGTGAACGCGCGCGTCAGGTCCGCGAAGGTTCCGTCCCACTCCTGTAAATAAAACACGACGTCATACTAGTTGCCCATACGTAAATAAAAATAAACTCACGAGATCGATTTCCTCATCCTTGCAGGCCAGCTTGATGGGCGTGAGCTTGTAGTCCATGCTCACCCGCCGCGTCATCGAATTCTCCTTGGCCAGTGACATCTGGCGAAACGTCAGGGACATGATCGCAGCTCGGAACCCTGAACCCCGCGGCCGGTCCTCAACGCGTTCGGCGCCTCCACCCGCGCGGAATCCAGCTGGAATTGCTGCCGCCCCAGTTTGGTTGTTGAAAATCCGGCGAAGTCGACCAAACGGTTCACTCGTCATTCGGGCAAAAGTTTTCTAACCGGTGACGCTATGCTATTCGATTCTGAAATACGAATTGAAACATTTTAACCATAAATGCACTGGAATATCCTATATACAACCAGTAAGAGTTTGACACTCGCCCGAACCGTGGATCACGTTTGCTTTTTGATCGGGGAGACGTGTTCCAAGATCACATAAAGTAGCGAGACGACAAAATCTGTCGACGGCACCGCGTCGACGCCACTCGCGCGGCGACCGGTGTGAAGGCTCGGGCCGTGTTCGGACCTCGTTTCTCACCGATCGGCACTCGCGGGACGCACGGGGGCGTAAATTCCATCCAAACCCACGACGGGCGCGCTCCAGAGGCGGCGTCAGGGACACGGCGCGCCGCTTTTTGCGGGAGACGGACACGTCGCGCTGCTGAGTGTCGCGCGGAAAGTAGTCTACGGTGGGAGCGATGGCGGAGGCGGTGCGCGCGGCGATGGGCGCGTCTCCCGCGATGATCAGGGGCGACCTGAGCGCGGTGGGCACATCGTCGAGGCGCGCCGCGGCGACGAGGGCTGTGGGATCGGGAGCGCGCGTCGACCGCGCCGGGTGCGCGCCTGGACTACGCGACGGTGACCATTCCCCCTCGAAGGGTTTCCGAGGCTCGCACAAAATCGGGACGAGCCTCGGGCGCGCTAAACCCCGATCGTCGGTGGCGGCGCGCGCGGTGTCCGATCCGTCCATGACCGACTGGGGCACGAACGCTGTCGACGAGAAGGAGGACGTCGTCGGGGTCCTACTCCTCAACCTCGGCGGCCCGGAGACCCTGGACGACGTGCAGCCGTTCCTGTACAACCTCTTCGCCGATCCCGACATCATACGGCTTCCCGGCGCGCTGCAGTTCCTCCAGTCGCCCCTCGCCGCGCTCCTCTCCAACTCCCGCGCGCCCAAGAGCAGAGAGGCGTACGAGTCCATCGGAGGCGGATCGCCGTTACGGCGCATCACCGACGAGCAGGCTGACGCCTTGGCCGACGCTCTTCGCGCCAAGGGGGTTAAAAACGCGAAATGCTACGTGGGCATGAGGTACTGGAAGCCGTTCACCGAGGAGGCCGTGGACCAGATCAAGGCGGACGGCGTCACCAAGCTCGTGGTCCTGCCCCTCTACCCGCAGTTCTCCATCAGCACCAGCGGCTCGTCGCTTCGCCTGTTGGAGCAGATCTTCATGGAGGACGACTACCTCGCGACGACGATGTCGCACAGCGTGATTCCGAGCTGGTACCAGCGGCCCGGGTACACGCAGGCGATGGCGGACCTGATCAAGGGTGAGTTGAACAAACCCGGGAGCGAGTTTGATTCCCCGGATGAGCCCATCGTGTTCTTCAGCGCGCACGGCGTCCCCGTGAGCTACGTGGAGACGGCGGGGGATCCGTACAAGGAGGAGATGGAGGAGTGCGTGGCGCTGATCATGGCACGACTGAAGGAGATGGGGGTCATGAACGAGCACGTGCTGGCGTACCAAAGCCGCGTGGGGCCCGTCGAGTGGCTCAAGCCCTACACCGACGACGTCATCAGGGAGCTCGGGGAGAAGAAGACGAAGGCGATGGTGGCGGTGCCCATCTCGTTTGTGTCTGAGCACATCGAGACTTTGGAGGAGATCGACATGGAGTACAGGGAGCTCGCCGAGGAAAGTGGGGTGGAGCAGTGGGGCCGTGTACCCGCGCTGGATACCAACCCGGTGTTCATCGACGACCTCGCGGATGCCGTGGTCGAATCGTTGGACGGCATGTCCAAGGCGGCGTCCATGACCCCCGGCGATCTCGCGAATGCCGCGGCGATCACCCCCATCTTCAGGGGCGGATTATCCTTTGACGAGTTATCCTTCGACGAGGAGGCACCGAAGCGGAAGGCGCGAGGCGACCTCGCGGCGACGCCCCCGGTTCCCATAATGCCCACAGGGACGGGATCGCGGGTGAGGAACGTGCCGTCCACCGACGACGTGACTGACTTGCTCGGCGTGAAGCCCGAGCCGTGGAAGTGGGGACCGGTTGAGTTCTCCATGGTCGCCCTCTCGATCCTGCTCTCCACCATGCTGCTCATGGACAGCAGCAGCGGGCCGGGACTCAACGATGTCATCTTCAACCTCAAGTAGATCGCGCGTTCTGACTCGACCGAGCGCGGCTGCGCACTGTATTGAAAGCGAAACCGCTCTTGCAAACTGAAACTCTTGCAAACTAAATCTCTTGCAAAATAACGCGTCACCTCGGCCTCCCGACGGACTTCTCCCTCTCAACCTTGGCTCGTTTCAGGTACGGCTCCGCCACCCGTCCCGCGTAGTCCACCGCGTGTCTCATCCCGACCTCCTTCGCCTCGTCCTTCCCCTCGCCCTCCGCCATCCGACCGATCGCTCCGCCGGGGCCCGAAATATCCAATGAATCCAATGACAGCGCCGCGCCGCCCGCGTCCCGCACCTTCTCCCAACAATCGTCCCTGAACCCTTCGAACGCGCCGGCGACGTCCTCCGCGGGCGCCTCGAGCAGCGTTGGACACACCTCGATCGCGGCGGCGACGCCTTCTTCACCCAACAAAACCCCCAAGAAGGTTCCCCTGAGCGCGTCGGCGCTCGCCCCGCACCGCACCCGCGCGTCCGCCATGAGTAACAAGGACGGGGAGTGCGTGATGACCCTCGCGAGGTCAAACCTACTGACCCCGACGCCGGTCCTGAGCGCGACGAGCTGCTGGGAGAGTGCGTTCCTGTCCACGCACACGAGCGCGGCCGCTGGGCAGCCGTGGAAGACCGCCGCCGGGTTAGCGCCCGGGAGGAGTTGGTGCAGCGACCTGACCAGGAGTGAGACAGCCTCGGGGTCGCGGTATATCTCCCCGAGCGCGCCTTTCTGCCACTTGGCGCCCAGGATTAAGAGGCGCTGCGTGGCAACCTCGGTGGCGCCGGTGGATATCCACACCTGACTGACCTGCGGTTGGGGATGCGAGGGGAGATCGGTCAGGGCGGTTTGTTGGTTTTCACTTTTGTTGTGTTTTTTTGGTTGGCGGGTGCGAGTCTCGACACCGACGCACCGCGCCTTCCCAGTGGTCCTCCATCTTCTCGAACGAAGCGGATCGTTGGCGAATACCGTCGGCGTGGTACCCCATGCGGGTTCCGTCGCGCGACGGGTCGTGGAACCACTCGCGTTTCCAGAACCGGTCGTTCCGTTTGGGCACCTGCGCGTGCTCCGAACGGGCATGGCGGGTGTCTCTCATGGGGGCGATGTTGTTCTCGAGTCCTGGCCGTACCGTCTCTTCCCAATCCTCCTCCATTTTCGCAAAGGAGGCGGATCGTTGTCGAATACCGTCCACTCCCCACACGCCGTACTGTCGCGCGTCGTCCTCCTTCGCCTGCGAGTTGTACTTGTCGCGCTCCTCGCCCGCCCCCATCGCTCGCCCGCCCGCCCCCCTCTGCGTCGATGATGATATTTTCCCGCGTCCACGGGCCCGTCCGGGGCGCGACGTCCGGGTCCGCGGACGCGCTCTGGGTCCCACCGAAGTCGCGTCGCGAACCATCGCGACTGTCGCGACGCAAAGCGCGGCCATCGCGGCGGTGTCCGAACCCTAACCCTGCCCGGGTGCGGGTCGGACTGGCTGGGTTTTGGCGCGGAGCTGCTGAGTTGGCATTCGGCTGGTTTCGACCTTCTCCTGTCCATCTGAGACGAGAGAAGGGTTACGAGAGAGGGCAGCCGGGTCACTCCTTCGACGCGCAGCGATGGCCATCGTTCGACTGACGGCGCGAGTCGCGTGCGACGCCATGTTCCGGGCACCCCGCGCGTCCCGATGGACCGCACCGGCGACGCGGATCCGCGCGCGTCCGTCCGTCGCGCCATCCCCCGTCGCGGTCGCGAGGTTCCATCACCACCACCACCCCGTCACCGTCGTCACCGCGTCCACGCGCGTGGTGCCCGACCACCGCCGTCGCATCGCGCCCCTCACCGCGGCGTCCCGCCCGCTGCACTCCTTCGCGGCGCTCTGCGCGGCGTCCTCCGGCGACGCCGACCGAGGCGGCGGGGACACGCCGACCGACGAGGACGACGTCTCGATGGACGATGACGAAGAATACGAGGATGACGAAGACGAAGACTGGGACCCCGCGAACGTGCCGTTCCTGGTGGGCGCCGGGGGCGACGGCGTGCCCGCAGTGGAGGTGGACGTGCTCGTCGTCGAGGAAGGCGGCGTGGTGGACACGGGCGACGTCGACCTTCCCATCGAGCAACTCGCGGAAACACTCCGCTCCGACGCGGAGACGCTGGTGCGACTGCTGCTGGACCCGCCACACGACTCGTGCCTTCCCCGCGGCGCCCTATCCGGCGGGAACGAAGACGACGCTTCCCCGCCGGACGTGTCGTACTGCGAGCTGTCCGTGGCGCTGTGCACCGACGCGCACATCAAGGGCCTGAACAAGGAGTGGAGGGATAAGGACGCCGCCACGGACGTGTTGTCGTTCCCGGCGGATTCCTTCGGGGACGTAGCTGTCTTGGGCGACTGCGTGATATCGATCGACACCGCCAGGACGCAGGCGAACGAGCTCGGGCACGGCATCTTGGACGAGTGCAGGGTTTTGCTAGTCCACGGGCTACTGCACCTGTGCGGGTACGACCACGAGCTCGGCGAGACGCAGGCGGAGGAGATGGGAAAGTACGAGGACGAACTCCTTCGTTTGCTCGTTGAAACAAACGGGGGCGGGGATGGACCGATCGTGGGCGGGCGGCGCGGGCTGGTGGGCTCGAGCCTGAGCGGCGAACGGGACTACGATCTCGGTCTGCCCGAGGTTAAAGGGGAGAGTAAAGGGGAGAGTGCAATGTACGCGAATACGTACGGCGCGGGTGCCGGCGGATCCGGGTCGCGCAAAGCGGACTGCCTCGTCCTCGACCTGGACGGCACGCTGCTCAACCGCGACTGCGTCATCACCCCGAGGACCGCGGAGGCGCTGCGGGAGTGTGCCGCCGCCGGTGTGACCGTGTTCATCGCCACGGGTAAGGCCAGGCCCGCGGCTATCCGCGCGGCGGCCACAGCGGGGCTCGACGGCGTCGGCGGCGTCGTCTCTAGAAAGTCACCCGGAGTCTTCATCCAGGGTCTGGACGTGTACGGCATCAACGGCGATCCACTGTACAAAGCCGAAATGCCGACAGACGTCGTGAGGGAGGCGTTTGACTTGATCTACGGCGGGGGTTTGGACACGCGCGTCGCGCTGACGGCGTTCTGCGGGGATGAGTGCGCCACGCTGTCCTCGCACCAGCTTCTCGACGAGCTCACCTCGCTGTACCACGAGCCAAAGTCGGTCCCTTGGGACGACGTGGCGACGCTGGTTCGCGCCGCACGTGCCGCGTTTGGCGGGAACGCCAATGCAAGCGGCGTGCAGAAGCTGCTGTTGATGGCGGAGAGCGCGGGTGAGATTGACGCGTGCAGGCCTCGATGGGAGTCCTTGTTCGGCGGCCGGTGCGAGGTCACGCAGGCGGTGCCAAACATGCTCGAGATTCTCCCGCTCGGCAACGACAAGGCCAGGGGGGTGCGGACGCTGCTGACGCACCTCGACGTGGAGATGTCGCGGGTCGTTGCGGTGGGCGACGGCGAGAACGACCTCGGCATGTTGAAGATGGTGGGGTGCGGCGTGGCCATGGGCAACGCGGGAGCCGTGGTCAAAGCAGCCGCAAAGGAGACACTCGAGTGCACGAACGAGACGGACGGCGTGGCGGAGGCGATCGAGCGGTTCGTCCTGTGAGCGCACAGGTGTACGTAGTCTATTTATAGTACACGGTATCGAGGAGAGTCCATTCGTGACGACCGAGACAAACTTCACGCCAAGCCCGGGCCAAAAAGTTCAGCCTTTTTGACTCCGTCTCCTCGCTGCGTGCACTTTAATTCTATCCACAGTCGGTGGCGCCATGTGGGTGGACCTCGTCGGGCCCGCGGGCGCCGTCGCCGTCCTGGCGGCGGCACCCTTGTCGAGGTTCGCGCTGGGGCGACACACCGGCACGGGCGCGTCGTCCGTGCCGTCCACTTCGTGCAGCGGGAGGACCGGACACGGGGCGTCGTCGGCGCGGTTGCGGAACAATTGTTCCGAGGGAATCGTCGGGGGTTCCGGCGGGCGGCGAGTGGGTCCGTCCCGGGCGTTGGCTGCTCTGGACGATGCAGAGCGGCCACCGCGAAGGAGCGGCAGGGGCGGTAAGGGTAGACGCGCGAAGGCGAGCGGGGCATCGTCCCCGGCGTCGACGTCGACAGCCTCGAGCGGGAGCGGGAGCTCGGATGGGGATGCCGACGTCCGGTGCCGAAATGACGACGACGACGACCTGATCCGACGCATGGGCGCTCTCGTCGCCATGTCCACGGATCAGACCCCGGCGGCGGTGACCAAGCTTCTGAGAGACGATGACGCCACGTACCGCGCTTTGGCACGAGAGGCGGACGCCGCGGGGGATGGAGGCGATGGACCCGAACGGAGGATCGCGCAAAACCTTTTGTTCCTCAGTCACGAGTTGGGTTGCGACGCGGATGACCTCGCGGCGATCGTTCGAGCCTTTCCCGGAGTGCTGACCCTGGACGCGGACGACGACATGCGTGTTGTGGTTGCCTTCCTCACCGGGCCCATACCCACGGGCGGCGTGGGCATGACGGTAGCCGCGGCGAGGGAGTGCGTGCGCCGCGACCCGAAGATGCTCGCGCAGAGCGTTAAGAACAAACTCTCGCCCAAGTTTGAGTACCTCGTCGAACACGCGGGTTTACGACCGGGAAACGTCGGAGACATGCTGCGGCTGGACCTGGAGACGCAGATCAAGCCGAGGGTGCAATTCCTGGCGCTGACGTGCGGCATGGGCTCGGCGGCGGCTGCGGCGGCTATTCGCAAGTCTAACCCGTCGCAGGTTCACCTTCTGAGCAAAGGGTTCGAGGACCCGGGACACAACGCGCACGCCGCGCTGGCGTGTATGCGCGCTGGGTCGGGCATGAGCCCAGAGCAGCTCTCCGCCGCGCTGGGCAAGTATCCAAAGATGTTGGATTACTCCCCCGAGAAGCTCACAAAGTGTTTTGGGTTTCTGGGGAAATCGTGCGGCTTGAACGCCAAGGAGCGCGGGCGGGTCATCGCCGCAACGCCGCAGGTGTTGGGGCTCTCGGTGGAAGAAAACTTGGCGAACAAGCTTCACCTATTGGTACATGAGCTGGGACTAGGCGAGGACGGCGCGAGGGAGGCCATCGTGGGTTTCCCGCAGGTGTTGACGTACAACACGGACAGCCTTCGGGCGCGATTCGAGTATTTTCTCGAGGACGTCGGGTGCACGCCGAACGAGCTCGTCGCGATGCTCGCGTCGTACCCGCAGGGTGTGATCACGCTCTCGATGGATAACATCGCGCGATCGGTGCGTTTCGTCACGGACGTGTTCGCGCACCTCCCGTCGGACGATTACCAGCGACGGAACCTCGGCGACGGCGCGCCCGCGACGCTGGCGGCTCGCATGATTTGCAAAAACCCAACTTTGCTGGGTTACTCCGTGGACCGCAAGATGCGACCGACGGTGGAGTACGTGTCGGCGAACTACCCGGCGTGCTGCGCGATGCAGGCGTTGAAGATGTGCACGAGCTCGCTGGGAGGGACGGTTATGACCAGGTGCTTCTTCAAGGAGCGCGCGGGTTGGAACGTTCAGCTCGTGACGGTGAGTTTATTTTTATTTTCGTATGGGCAATTAGACTGACGATTTGCGCTAACCCTAAACCCTACCCTAAACCCCAAAACTATTACAGGTGATGAGCATGTCCAAGGGTAAATTCTGCGAGAAGGTTGGCATCTCGACGATGGTTTACGACGAGAAGGCGGCGGAGTTCATCGAGCTCACGGAGCGGATGAACCCCGCGCCGGCCAAGCCGCAGACCCCCACGTTCGCCATCAGGTCCGCGATCCAGGCCCAGACGCGGACCCGAACCGTAGCGGCGCCGGATAAGGAAAAGAGAAAGTTGACGCGGAGGGAGGCTATGGAGGCGCGGAGACGGGCAGCCGCCAAGGACAAGCCGCACGGCGAATAGACGCGGATCCGATTTAGATATAATTACACATAGTCTATGTACGTATACGCCGCGTCGTGGGTGCTAACACGCATCTCATCCCCCGAACGAGCCCACGGTGGGGGTGGACGCGGCTGTGTCGTCTTCAATAGCGAGGAGCGACGCGGACGAGGCGCTCATGGCCGAGAGCTGATGCCTGACGAGCCCGGCGTACGCCCCTTTCCGCTGCAGCAGCTCATCGTGCGTGCCGGACTCCACGACGACCCCTTTTTCAATCACGCAGATCCTCGTCGCGTTCTGTATGGTGCTCAGCCTGTGGGCGATGACCACGACGGTGAACGCCGCCATCACACGACCGAGCGCGTCCTGCACGACAGCCTCACTCTCCGCGTCCAGGGCGCTCGTCGCCTCGTCCAGGAGCAACACCTTGGGCTTACGGACCAGCGCTCTTGCGATGGCGACCCTCTGCTTCTGTCCGCCGCTCAGCATGCTGCCCCGCTCGCCCACCATCTCCTCGTACGCCTTGGGCAGCTGCGAGATGAAGTCGTGAGCGTTTGCGGCGACGGCCGCTCGCGTCACTTCGTCCATCGAGGGTTCATCCTCGCCGTCGTCCAGGAGCGAGAACCGTTCGCTCTCGTACCCGGCGTACGGGTACTCGTCCGTTCCGTCGCCGCGTGTCTTCTCCAGGCCAAAGACGATGTTTCTGCGAAGCGTGCGGTTAAACAGCGTGGGTTCCTGCGACACCAAGCTGACCCTGCGTTTCAACCACCTCGGGCACAAGTCGCCGAGGTCGATCCCGTCCAAGGTCACCGCGCCGTCGCTCGGCACGTAGAACCGCTCGATGAGGTTAATCACCGAGCTCTTACCCCCGCCGCTGGGCCCAACGAGCGCCACCGTCTCACCGGGTTTCACGCGTAGATCCAGTTCGAACAGCACTTGCCGCTCGGGCCGAGCCGGGTACGCGAAATTAACCCCTACGAGCGCCAGGTGTCCGTCGCACGTATCAGGGACGAGCCTCGGCTTGACCACGGACACCTCCCCGTGGACACCGACGGTACGGTCCCCGGTTTTACCAGGCCACGTCTCGAACCCCGGTGGGGTGGCTATGAGCTCGAAGACCTTCTCGGCGGCTCCCAGCGCGGTTGTGATTGACGTGAAGACGTCTCCGATGGCGCCGAAGCAGCTGGTGAGTTGCTGCTGGTAGAGCATGAAGGACACCAGGGCGCCGGGGTTGAGCATGTCGTGGAGCACCAGCATCCCGCCGTACCACAGCACCAGCACGGTGATGACCATGGGTAGGAACGTGTACAGGAAGGTGTACCCGACGACGTACCTAGCCTCGATGGAGTTTTGTCTGCAAAATTCACCGAGCTTTGCGGAAAAGTCAGCCGAGGAGAAGGGCTCCCCGGCGAAGGCCCTGATGGTCCTCAGACCACCGAGGGACTCCTCCGCAACCTCCGTCGCCTCCGCGAGAGCCTTTTGCGTCCTCTTCGATATTTTCTTGAAGTAGGAGCCGTATATTTTGGAGATGGCGATCGTGGGCGGCACGGATGCCAGGGTCACCGCCGTGAGCGGCCACGAGAGCGCCAGCATGAAGCACATGACGCCCAAAACGTTGACGCTGTTTCTGAGCAGGATGTTAATGTTGAGGCTGAGCGCGTTACTCACCGTGCTGCAGTCGTTGTTCAGCCTGGACGACAGGTCACCGGTCTTGTTCTTGTCGAAGAAACCGACATCCTGCGACAGGATGGTGTCGAACAGCCGCCTTCTCAGCCGGCTGTTTAAACGCGCCATCTGCACGGTGAATATGCTCCCGCGCAGACCCGCGAAGATACCGCTGAGCAGCGCGGCGATGAGCAAGGTGAGGCTGTACGTCTTGAACGCGGATTCATCCCTGTCGATGGCCACCGCGTCCACCAGCTCGCCCGTGAAGTGCGGAATGGACGCAGCCGCCACGGCGTACAGCACCAGAAACAAAAACGCAACCGAGAGCAGCGGCAAGTCCGGGTACGACAAACGCAGGAGCGCCACGAACGTCCCGCTCTTGTCCTTCTTCCGTCGTCTACGCCTCTCCGCCATCGTGGAGTCCGACATCACGCCGTCCTCCTCGTCGATGCCGGGTTCGTCGCCGAGATGGCCGAATCGCGTCTCGGCTCGGCCCAGCAGGGGTTCGGTGTCGACGCCGTCCAACGGCCTCGCCGACGCCGACGCCGACGCCGCGCGTTCGTCCGCGCGCGCGAGCGCATCGTCGCTCACGCGCATCTCCACCGTCACCGAGCAGAAGGCGATGAGCCACGCGGACCAGAAGATGGCCTGGTCCCTCGACGAGTCATAGAGGTCGGGGAGGTGCGCGACGCCCTTCGCGGTTAACAGCGCGCACATCAGCGCGCAGACACCGATCTTCACGTACCCGAACACCGCGCGGCGCTCGTCGGACGTGCCCGCGAACGAGACGATGACGCCGAGGTATACGATGCGCACGAGGGTGAGCACGGCGAGGTCCAGCAGACCCGCGGACGGGGTGTACGCGTCCACGACCGCCGTCCTCATCTCGCGCGGCGAAAAGGGAGGGTGCCACGACCTCGCCCTGTGCTCGCCCCGTCCCATGCACGATAGCCACACGGTCGCGAGATGCATCGCGGCGAGAATTCCAATCTTCCGACGCATGCGACGCCCGGCGCCATCCCTGGCTTCGAGTCGGCGCTCACGCGCCTCCTCGGCCTCCTCCTCGGCGTCGTCCTCGCGCGCCATTCGAACTGACGAGTCTGAAGCTTTTATCCAGTCACAGTCAGCAGCCGACGTTTCGTCATTTCATACCTAAGAGCGCGCCGGAGTCGACATGCAGGGTGTATCCATGTCGGAGCAGCCGGTGCCGTTCGCGATGAAATGCAACGCCACGGGCCCGGGCATCGGAGGGGGCGCGGCGGGTGTGGAGGCGCAGTTCACGATCACATGCGCGGACGCAGACGGCGCGCGGATCAGAACCGGGGGCGCGAAGATTCAGATCTCGGTCCTCCGCGTCGGCCTTCACGCCTCAACAAGCGGGGACTGCCCGATACCGACGCGGATCGTGGACAACAACGACGGCTCGTACACGTGCGGATACACGGTGGACGGCCGCGGCGACTACAGCGTATCCGCCGAGCTGGACGGATCCCCCATCGCGGGCTCACCGTACCCCGTCTTCTTCAGCGGGATCCCCGGCCAGATGACATCGGTGAAGCCCATCCCAGGGGTCGTCCCCGGCGCCGTCCCGGGTGAAGGCGGTGACGCGCCAGGCGCCGCCCCGGCGAGTGAGTCCGAGCCGATCGAGGTCACCACGGCGCAGTTACACGTCGGCAACCTCACCATGAACGTCACCGCCGCGCAGCTCAGGCAACTCTTCGCGCACTGCGGCGAGGTGATCAACGCTCGGATGCAACACGGGAAGCAGTACGGCTTCGTCGAGATGGCCACCGTGGAGCAGGCGAGATCCGCGCTCAAGCTCAACGGCATGCCCCTGGACGGACGGAACATGCGCGTCGAACCCGCCGCGTCTGTCCGTCAACAGCCCAACCCGCACGAGCCGCCGTTCAAGCCCACCGCCGCGCAGTTCGCCGTGGTGGAGTCCGCCGCCGACGCCGCCGCGCGAGAACACCAAAACCGACTCAACAAAGCGTTGGAGTTACAGGCGAACCTACACGCGCAACGCGCCGCGGAGATGGCGGCCAAGCGCGCCGAGGGGGGCGATGCCGAGGGAGCAGGGAGGGGGAGGAGCCCAAAGGACGAGAGGGGAGGGCGGGGTCGGAGCAGGTCGAGGACGCAGTCGCCGCGGCGTGACGACAGGAACCGGACGCGTTCGCCGGTGAAGCGCCGGCGGTCCCGGTCGCGGTCACGGGACAGGGGTAGGGACAGGTCACGGGATAGGGACAGGGACAGGGACAGGGATCGGTACAAGCCGTACAGCCGCGGGAAGAGGCGCGGAGGGAAGTACGGGAGCGGTGGGCCGAGGAATATGAACCCCAACGGCGTCGGGCAATAATTTTAGGATTGTTAGGAAAACGAAAGTGCAAGAATTCCCCAAAACGTACGCACGCACTTCGCACGTCAACGATGGTGGTTAAACGCGCTACGAACGCGCTCAAAAGAGCCGCCAGGGTCAGCATGAAGCAGGCGATGCTGATGGCGTTCATGGCGACCATGCCCCCCATGTGGCTCACGTACACGGTGCGCTTCCACTTCCCAAATTTAGCGCGCGAATTGCGCTGATGAATTCCACGACAACCGCAGGGCATGGAGGAAAACGACGTCTACAACCCCATGAAGTGGGCGTCCGCCAGGGTCTTGATCAGCTTCGGCACGATGGTGTTCGTGGTCGCGATGACTTACCGCCAACTTCCCCTGGACCTCATCCCCAACTGGATACCCTTCATCGGAAAGGCTGACGATCTCATCGCGGGGCTAATTGCGGGAGTCGGATTGACAATAACGTTCATCGGTTGGCACTTCGGGATGGGCCCGAAGCCCATCGAGGCGGTCCTCGTGGTGAACGGGTTTTCTTACGCGTGGATGGCGCTGTATCCGGTGCGGCTCGGTGGACTGTGGCTGGTCAAGGTCATCTTTCAAGCGGCCAAGCCGCTAAAGTTCGTAAAGGGGTTGGTCTCCTAAGTTGTCTAATTCTACAAGTCCCGCTACTCTAGGTGATGACTCCCGCGCCGTGCTTGACGAGCGAACGCATCGCCTCGAACTCCCCGTACGCGTCCAGGAACGCATCCAACCCCTGCTCGTCCACGAAACTCGCCGCCACGCTCACGCTCACGCCTTCACCGATCGCCCTCGCCGTGTGCCACCAGTCGGCGGGGACCAACAAAATTTCACCCCCCCCAACGTCTACTTGCATCCGCCGCGCGTGCGCCAACGCCGGGTATTTGCCCAGCAACTCGCGGTCGATCCCATGTGCACTGAAAGCTGCCGGGTCGATCCCGCTCCGGCACCCGGTGTGCCCTGTGGGATAGAGGAAAGGCGCGTCGTCGGGGTGGAACAGCGTGAACCGTTTGGTTCCCTCCATCTGAATGGACGCGGCGTGCACGTGGCACGTGTCTCGGTGCAGGAACGGGAACCCGGGACACGTTGGGTGGCATACGAACAGCTCGAACCACCGTCGCCAGTTCGCCGGGCAGCTCGGTACCTTCCCAGTGTCGTTCAGCATGTTATCGCCGAAGCACAGTGGCAACGACAGCTTCGCAGCCTCCTCCGGGAACCACTCGTGCATCTGCAGGTTCCGAAGGTACCGGTGCCGATATTGCTCGCCTCCGCCCGAGCTCGAGGCGACCGCATCGAGGAACGTGCCGAGCCGCACGTCCGTTCGAGTCGCGGCATCCGTGACGTCGAGCGGGACCACCACGTCGCCGTGCGACTCGCGAAGGCGATCCGCCGTCAGGTCCATGTCGTGCCCGCGGAGCACCACGGGCAGTCGCGGCGACATGAACCTCTGCGCGAACGTCTCCGGCGTGAGGTCCGCCAAGTCCACCACGGGCACCCCGCCGCGGTGCAGCTTCGGCGCGTCCGTCGCCTCCCCGTCGCCGTCCAAGCCATCGGACTCATCGAGGAGCTCGGCGAACTCCTCGGCGTCGATACCCATCATGGCATCGAACGGGTCCACCTCGTCGTCGTCCGCCATATCGTCGCGCCCACGAAAGTGCGATATCCCATCGCCGCCGCCGCCCACTTCGCCGTGTCGCGTCGGGGGATTCGACCGGGCGATGACGTCGGCGTGGCTACCCGCGGTGGGTGAACGGATTCGTCCGGTGGAGACCGGCGCGGAGGCCGTGTCCCCGAGCGGTGACCCGATCCCCGCGCCCGGCGGGGGGCCGCACTGGGCAAGGCTCCGATGGCCGCCGAAGTCCAACGGCGACGACAGACGGGAGGCGATGGTGAGCGACGCGGAGCGGACCACGACGCTGGACCCCGGCTCGATGGTAAGCGGCGAGAAGCGGACGATGAGCGTGGTGTGGGAGGACGGGACCGAGGACGACGGCCTGAGCCCCGCCGGCTTCGGCCCGTGCGTCGATCGTCCCGAACACGAAGAAAACAACGAGGCGCGCGCCGAACGCGCGAGGGACGCGCGAGCACGGGGCGCCGCTAGGTTCCGGGACGGGGACGACGCCGCGGCGGCCACGGAGTACGTCGAGTCGTGCGCGCTGCTCGCGTCCACACTCCCGTCACACGCGCTCCCGGCGGCGGAGGGAGGATGGAACGTGCCGGGGTACCCAACACCAGTCGACGCCATCGCGAACCATTCATCGTCGTCACCCAAGTCGTCACCCGGGCAGTCCAGGACGGCGCCCACGGTCGGGACGCGCGTCAGGGTGATGGCGCCCGACGGGTCATCCAGGAGCGGGATGGTGTCCTACGTCGAGACAGACGACGACATGTGCGACGTCATGTTCGACGAGACGAACGACGGCGAGGACGACGAGGAAGTCGGCGTGCCCTTCGTTCGTTTATTCGGCTACGACGCAGCCGCGCGACACAGCTGTGCGGGTGAGCACGACGAGGACGAGGACACGCGGCGGACGCGACGGGAGGCTGCCGCGAGGGACGCCGAATCCGCGGCTCAGACGTGCGACGAGCTTGCGTCCAGGCTGCTGGACCTCGCGCGGTGCCACCTTCGGATGAGCGGCGGCGGGACTCTGGGCGTTGGGAAGGATGGGAAGATGAACGCGTGGGTGCCCGCGCACACGGACGCCGCGTCGGCGCGCGCGTGTGTGTCCGCGTGCGACGCCGCGCTGGCCATGCGTCGCACGCGCGCGGGGTATTACCTCCGGGGGCGCGCGCGCGTCCTGCTGTGCGCGTTCACAGCCGCGGGCGATGACTTGAAAACGGCGCTGGAGCTGAGAACCGTCGCCGACGGCGGAGGCGCAAACGACGGGGCGTCCGGTGACGTCCAGAAGCGTCCAGAAGCGTCCGAGCATGACATCGCGTCCGAGCGCGAGGTTAAGCTCGCGTTGCGCGCCCTGCGAGCCGCGGCTAAGCACCGGCGCGCGTCCGACCGCAGGCTCGCCAAGGCTATCATCGGGCACGTGGACGAGAGCAAGAAGGACTTTCGGTTGGACCCGGGTTCGGAGCTGGAGACCACGGGGCGTGTCTTGGTGGGCGGGCCGTACCTTCGGCCGCCGCACGAGCGGAAGCACGACGCGGTGGACGTCAATGGACTAAAGGAGATCATCAAGGAGAAGGTGGCGGAGCGGGTGAAGAGGGGATGCGTGGTGATGTAGTCGCGTTAAATCAGCTAGCCAAAATTGAAGAAAACGCAGCTCGCCTTATTGTATTTTTGAAATTGTATACGTTCCACGCGACGCAGTTGACCGCGCCGAGGTACGGCAAAGATGCTCGGGTCGGACGTCGCGCACCTCGTCGCGCTCCTCAAGGAGTCGCCCTTCGAGCTACACCACCTCACCGGCCCTCGGCTCGGTGAGCTCGGTGGCGAGGAGACGCGGAGGCTCGCGGTCGATGTGTTTTCCAAGCTGAGCCCGCCGGGGTCGTTCCACGGTTCGGCGACGGGCGGCACGCTCGCCGAGGAGGGCGCGCAGACCACCGCGATGCTGCTGGAGTTCCTGAAGCACGTCCGATACGTGCCCGAGGACATCGACGACGCCGCCGCGCGCAAGGGGTGGGCGCTGGGCGACCACGACGTGGTGCTTCCCGCACTGAAGTGGGTGCTCGACAACCGGGTGCGATGCGAGAAGCGCGCGTACGTCGGGCACTTCATGGCGGACTACGTCGTGCCGGGCGAGTACGCCATGGACCCTGAGATCCAGGACCTCATGAACAACACCCACGAGTCGCAACGAGCGTTCGTGGAGGCGCACAGGGAGTGCGAGGCGGCGCGGAAGGAGGCGAAAGATCCAATCAAGCTCAAGTCCCAAATCTCAGATTTGGAACGAGAGCGCGAGCAGGTGGAGCGGCGCATCGCGGTCACGAAAGGAAAGGTGGCGCAGCGCGTGACCGACCCACGGGAACTCGAGGAGCTCGTCGCCCTCGCGTCGTCGTTGCGCGAGGAACAGGCGCAGGAGCACGAGCTCGCGCGTCAGACGAGGGACCAGGTGGAACGCCGCGACCTCGCCGACCAACGCCGCAACCGAGCGGCGTCCAGGACCAGGGAGCTGCGCGCGTCCTTAGCGTCCGGGTCACCCACGGCGTTGCTACAGCAGCTCGCCGACGAGGTGGCGCAGCGCAAGACGCTGGTGGAGGAGAAACTGCCCGGGGATTTGGCCGTGAAGACGCGGCGGCTGGAGAGCGTGAAGGAGATTTTACTCTCAGACGTTCGGACCGACTCGGACATCGCGGCGCAAACCTCCGAGGTTAACAAACTCGCCGCGGAGGTACGGGAGCTGGAGGATGGGCTACAGGAGGCCATCGCGGCGCGTGACGGCGACGTCCAGCTCCGCCAGCAGGCGCAGGTGGCCAAGACGATCGCCGCTAAAAGGCAAAGCGCGGTTGCCAAACGCGACAGGCTGCTGCAGCGGCGTAACCAGGTCGTCGGGGAGTACGAGTCCGCGTCCGCGCGCCAGGAGGGCGACGGCGTCGGCGGGGGCACCGCCACTGGGAGTACGAATCCGGATGAGATGAAGGCCAAGTTCGAGAGTGTCAAGGCCAAGCTGGTTAGGTACAAGCAGCTGAAGCGGGAACTCGACGAGCTCAACATGGAAGCCGCGGTGCTCGCGCGCACGGAGGCTATCCTGGAGGATGACGCGAGGCGGGTGATGGGTGACGTCGCCGAGGAGGAGCGCAGGGCGGGTGTCGCCGGGTTCGCCGAGGCGCAGGAGACGCTGGAGCAGGTGTCCAAGGCGAAGGGCGACGTGGACGCCATGAAGGGCGCCGCGCTTGAAGAAATCAACGCCTTTGTGGCGGAAATCACCCGCAAGATTAAGGAACGAAAAGGTGCGCTGCAGCCGAAAATCAAGGAGCTGCGGGACCTCCGGCAGAGCTTCGGTACCCTGGAGAGTAAGCACGCGGACGCGAAGAAGAGGTACGACGCGGAGGCTGCGAAGCACCAGAAGAAGCGCGACGCGCTCGAGTCGGAGGTTAACCAACTGAAAACGCAGGTGCTGGGCGACGAGACTAAGTTTCACCGCATGAACATAGAGTCGACGCTGGTCGAGGCGCACGCGTCTCGGGCGACGGGCGGTGACGCGCGGCGCTACGACGCGATGTACCGCGCCGCGGTGGACGAGACGGACAACGAGACGCGACGCCTGAAGGAGAGGACGGAGGAGGTTCGGAATAATTTCTCGCAAGGCGTCGAGGCGGTGGAGGCGCTCAAGGATCTGTACCGGGTGCTGGACGTCAAGCTGAGGGTGACGAGGCGCGACATGGCGGGTGAAGGCGTCGGTCAGACGACGATGTACGGGGGCGCGAACGTCCTCAGCATGTGACGTCCTCAGCGTGTGGCTCCTTCGTTATGTATGACCGACAAAGAGCGTTCTAATTCATCCGAGCAATCTAATTCATCCTTCTCGACGACATCACGCCGCGGCGCTGCCCTTGGCGGACGGCGACCTGAACGGCACAGCCAGCGGCGCCACCGCGTACGACGCCACCCCACAGTTCTCCAGCCACAGCTCATCACCACGCGGGTCGATCCGCGACGCGAGCAGGTTGAACAGGTCCGCGTGACCCACCAGCGCCACGCATCGTTCGGGCCTGCGCCGAATCGCGCTGAGCACCCGCGCCGCCCGCGCCTTGGCGGCGTGCTCCGGCTCGACGTACCCGTACGTGGCGAAGTCCCGTCGGCACGTTTCCGGGGTGTCCATCGGGGGATCCGCCTCCGGGTCCACGTACCACCAGATCCCGTCCCTCATGCGCACCCGCTCCATCTCCCGCTCGAACTCGTCATCCTGCACCGCGTCCTTCAACGAGCCGGCGCTGGACGATCCCGTCCCGACTCTCGGGCTGGATCCCATGGGTTGGCCCGTCGATGAATCCCGCCGTGTGGGCCGCGTGGGCGTGGACGTTGGGGTACTGTGCACGAGGAGGGCGGAGAAGTCCACGTCCGGGAACTCGCGCCTGAGCTCATCCGTCGGCCGACCGACGTCGCACGACTCGGTGAGCCGCTCACGCAGATCAGGGAGAACCTCCACGTTGATACCGGGTATGCCCTCGAACGCGCCCGTGGCCGTCTGCAGCGCCCGGGTGAGCGGGGACACGAGCACGACCTGTGGCATGGGGTTGAACCTGTCGTGCGCGCGTCCGCCGCCGCCTCCTCCCGACCCGCCCTCGTCGTCGTCGTTGTAGACGGAGCCGTCGGCGCTGGCCCGTAGCGAGCGGCCGAGCTCGGCGACCTGCCTCCCGCCCAGCGCGCTGAGCGGGGCGTCGAAGAGCATGGGGTCCACGCCCGTCTGCTCGTACGCGGCGTTGAACGTGGACTGACCGTGCCTGATGAGGTAGACCACCTTCCGCCCGCCGCCCGCCCGGGCACCCTCCTCGGCGACCCGGCGTCGGTGATTGCTCCAGGCGCGATACGCGAGGTAGCCGCCTCCCGCCGCCGCGCACGCCCCGGCTACGACGACGACGGCTCTGGCGGCTGTCGTGGCCATGGCGCCGCTCGTCACGCGGTCGGTGTCCGCGGACTCCATGTGCTATGGGAGCTATGGGAGCC
>Ga0209631_10001628_pt1 | contig 28497 bp, 40 predicted proteins | sample COG_08_FD_184752 | JGI IMG/M metagenome (GOLD analysis project Ga0209631, IMG submission 184752) | Pelagic Microbial community sample from North Sea - COGITO 998_met_08 (SPAdes) (version 2) | ecosystem: Environmental > Aquatic > Marine > Neritic zone/Coastal water | place: Helgoland, sampling... | reverse complement strand
TATTCCGTATGATGCTTTAGTAGCCGCGGGCACGAACACAGCGGCCGATCTCGCCACCTGGCAAGGGGGCGCCGACGCTTTCGACGCCGGTACGCTCTTTGAATGCATATGTACCTCCGCGGGTGTCTGCTTATAGAACGTTATATAAAAACAACTATTATTATTATCACCATGATCGCCGCCTATTCGCTGGTCACGGTCAATCTAACTTTACTCTACCGTATGCTGCAGTCGGAATCACCCTTACGCTTCTCAACCAACCTACTCAAAGACTACGAGTTCCCCTTCGGCGCTTCGCTCTGGCAGATCAAGCATGGCTTCTTGGCCTTGGTGCTCTACTCTGGGTTTCCGATGTCTACCTTAAACCGGTGGACGGCCCCATTGTATATCATATATTGGTTTCTCGTCGTACTCTGGTTTAAGTATCTAGGACAGTGCCTCTTTGTGTACTGTTTACGGACCAGTCTGGCCACGCTCGCGCTCTTGGTGCTCTGTTGGCATACGATCCTCTTTTTTCCCCTGATATGGTGGGCCTGCTATACGGTGTACATATCGCACTGGTTTGTATCGTCCGTAGATAACGGTCCGGAGCTGTCTAGCACATCGCTGGAGGTATAGCGCGCTCGCTCTTCGCTTGCTCTTCGCAGACACACACACACACACACACGCGCACAACGCAAACACACACATACACAACGCAAACATGCAAGCTATCCTCACCAACCCCAAAGAATTCACCAAGCTGGTCCAGATCATCGGCCTCTTCGACAGCAGCTTCAATGTCAAATGCACCAAGCAGGGCTGGTCGATCTTCTGCCTGAGCTCATCGCATTCTGAAATCGTGACCATCGAATTGCCCCTGGCCTACTTCGCTTCGTACAGCTACACCAGCACGACCGAGGCCATCCGCCTGGGCCTCAACGTCAACATGATCTCGTCTGTTTTGAAATCGACCCAGGCGACCGACCAACTGCACGTCTGCGCCAAAGACAACAGCGACAGTCTCTCTCTCGTGATTGAAGGCGCCGAGCAGCAATTGACTTACGAAATCAAATTGATCGATATCCAAAAGGACGAGCTGACCATTCCTGACCTCGACTCGAACATCGTGTTTTCGCTGAAGTCGGCGACGCTCAAGTCGTTCAAGACCAACATCTGCGACTACACGGGCGAGTCGTTGAGCTTCGAGCCGACGAGCGAGAGCCTGGTGCTCAAGTCAAATTCCGCCCACGGCTCGGTAACTTCGACCATTTGCCCCGGCGATCGGATGAGCTTCGTGTCCTTTAACGACCCTGAGCCGGTGACGCTGGGCGCGAAATCGATCACGATCGCCAGCAAGATCGCCGACATTGCACCCAATTGTACGATCTCGTGGACGAACGACACGCCCGTCAAGGTGCACACCGAGCTGGGTGGTGGGCTCGGCAGCATCTGCATGTGGTTTGCGCCACTCATTGTGGATTAAAAAAAACAACGCGAGATGAGTATATATATATATATAATATAAATATGCGTCTGTTGTTTATATTGTATGCCATCGTTGCCATTGTGCTGATCGTGGAGGCGTCGAGAAACAAGCCGTCAAACAAGCCCTCCGAGCCGTCAAACAACCCGTCGAACAAGCCCATAAAGACGCGCCGGTTCGCAAGAAGGTGAGACTTGATGAGTCGAGGCCGTCGTAGTGGCATGTAGCTTGCGCTATCAAGTACGATCTTCGACAGTTGTATTTTCGTTTCCAAACACCAATTTCTCTATCAGATAGTCGCCTGATTTTCCTTGTTCTCTTCCATATACATAATACAGATTATACAAATCATATGGAAAACGAAATTCTGAAAGTTTGAATAGTGGCGTTATGCGATTAGCAATGCCAAGATTCAACGTGCCCAAATTTTGCACTTGATGCCACGTCCATGAAGGCATGTATAGGATGTCTCCTGGGTATAGTGAAACACATGAATGTGGGATTTTCTCCAAATAGGGTGGATAAGCGCGTTGGTAACTGAAGTCGCTAGCCCAAGCACGCATAAATATCCATTCGTGGATGTTAATAAAACACCAATGCTTGACGCCATAAATTTCAATAAAAACGTTTTCATTATTCGCATAGTGCCATGACGAGCCACTATTTTTATTTCCAAAAAACATATGACTAGTATGGTATGGTTTTTTATACACTTTTTGAAAGTAGGGCTTGAGTTCATTCATATACTCGTCGGAAAAACTGTCCTCAAATATATGGTAGTCGAGCAAAGATGTATTCTTTTGTATCGAGTTGACATATTGACGTAATGTCGTGTAATAAATCTCGCTGCTGTCGCGGGCCATGTGGTCTTTAGCAGATATGTTTTTGAAAACGTAGATTCCTTTATCACCGAATCTACGCCTCATGTAGTCGTACGCGAGAGTTTCATCGTCTTTATCATACCCCCAGCTGGTTGCCAGATCCATGGCCGCACCGCGTATCACGAATGGCTTCGAGTAGTCTTTGTCTACATCCTCTTCCGCGTACTCGGCGACCGCCGATGGTTGCAGATCTGGTTGGTCGATAAGAAAAGACTCGCTGTACTTGACCGCATGAAAACGCAGCCAGTACACCCAGGTCGTGCATTTTGGAAAGTCGGTACAAGACTTGTTCTGAAAAGAGACCGTATCATCTAGCCCAATAGGCGGTGAGATTGAAAGCTCAATTAAGAGCACCGACCAATTGATAACAACCAAACGATAATAAAATAGAATTGCGACGACGATCGGTTTTAACATTTAACAAAACATACCATTCTTTTATACTCATCGTACAGTTTCAAAAAGTGGATGACCTCGCTAGGCTTCGACGTCGATGCATCGTCGATTCGTGCCTTACCGCTCAGCCCACTATAAATAGCCACCGGCCTCAGATAAAGCCATGTCTAATTCCGAAGATGACATCGAATTAACCGACCAGCATCCTATGCTCGAGGATGGTGAACCTGTGAGAGCGCCAAAGCGCCGGCCCAAGACGACGGCCTCCTGTCGCGTGATGTTGGGTAAGGCGGTCGTGATCTCCGTGGTGGGCATCTTGATTGTGCTTATGATGATCGAATTGTGGTCAGATTACGGGAATGTGTGGACGACGCGCACGCTCTTTCCACCCAAGGTGCATTCGCTGTCAGAACACTGTCCGCCGGAAGCCGTGGGCCAGTTAAACAAGGCCTACAACACACCCACTTGCGAGTGGAAAAACACGACTTACCTCGACTGCGAGGCTGATCTGCCTGAAAATCCGTATGTTGTGGCCGCCGGCAAAGTACACCTCGACAGGGATCACTTCTTCGTAAAATACGCGCAGCCTATCGATTCGTGCCAAGTTATAGTGGTGTGGGCAATTTAACAAAAAAAACTATATATACATATTTATTCATATACAAAATGCACCGCACCCCTATTTACATTGTCGGCACCGCCGGCCTTTTGATACTTGCCTATTACTCGATTCACAGTGTGTTTGATTTCGACAGAGACGATTCGGATTGCGACAACCGCAACAAACGTGACTGAGCTCTCGTGGCAGCGCGTCTGGCGGTGGGCTCTAGTCCTATAAGCGAGGTGAATAGATCGAGGCGCTTGATCAATTCCTGTGCCACCCGCTCTATAATAGCATTGTCGTAGCTAGCGTCGAAGGTACGAAAACGCGTAAAATACCCACCTTTATGCGCCTCGAAGCGCAATCGTGCGCGTTCAATCGCCGTCTGTAGATCCCGCAGCCCATTCTGCACCTCACGGTAAGCACCGTACGCAGGGTGCGACTCGGGGAGATCACCGTAGGCCTTTATCAATGAGAGGATGCTATTTAAAGTATGCGTTTCTTTGATATCGGGCATGGCGTCTTTGTTCAAGACCCAGTCTAGCGCCGAATTTGCCGTCCGCATTACGAGATTTGAGCCTAGCCAGTACGCTGCGGCCGAGCCTCCCATATACAATATAAAACTCATTTGTACATAACATTTGTAAATATATAGTTGAAAAATTAGCCTATCATTTTAAATTTGTATATGCTTGCTGAGCAACAGCCACATAACTACAGCAAGCAACAGTAACAAAGTGCATGCGCTGGTCACACAGGCTGCTACGGAAAATGCACAGGTGTAGCTGCAGATATCGCATCTAAAATGGTCGTCGGCGATAAGATGCTCACAGTCGTCCTTATCACCGTGCATTTAAAACAAGAGATACCGCAAATTTATACTCGTTTGTTGTAGCATCAATAAAATATCAGTATATAATGATATTAAAGAGATGTCATATGTCATTACCACTATTGGTCGTTGGTTCCGTATTTAAATTTGTGAGGCACGAGCGTGAATGGGCGACGCACATACTAGTTGAAGAAGTAGACGAATTGCAGAAAAATGGGAATATTTGGACACGTACATTCCGTGGTACAAACGAGTTTGGTGCATCACCAAAAGAAGTCATACAGACCATTGAGAGACTACGCGATACGGCACCCTTTTTTAAAATTTCGTACGCTTTATCTAACTGCGCAGACTGTGAGATAACTACTACACCCAACCTGTCGGTTTTAGTCGTTGGTTCCGTACTTCAATATACCAAATTTGACTTGACGACGTACCTACTAGTTGAAAAAATAGACAATTTCAAAACAACGAAAGCAGGGGGTGTTGTTGTTAAATGGACACGTACATTCTCTGGTACAGACAATGGCGACCACGTAGTACGCGGCGAGCAGACCATTACGAGACCAAAAGGTACCTATTTTCGTGCTTCGTACACCATATTTAACGGGGTAGATGGTGACTTAACATTTAGCCAAAACAAATATTCAACCCAGCTTAAATATTAAACGCATGGCTGGTTTTTTTCTACGTAATAATATAATTGTATCACAGCATCGCTGATATCGTCTGCCTTCTTCGACGCAATGACTCGTCTGCTTTGATCTTCAGATAGAAATTTGTGCACAAATTTGCAGCTCGCCTTCTTGTTGAGCCGATAGTTGGAATTAGAGATCCCGAAATGGTTGCGCACGGCCAATGGGCTTATTGGGACAGCTTTATCAAAGAAAAAGCAACGCAAACTGCATGCTATAATTTTCATTTTGGCCTGCATCTGATTTTCGATAAGAACGACGTCAACATTCGCAAAGAGTCCGCTTTCGTCGATGAAAGTTTTGGTAATAAATGGATAGTCTGTGCGCCGCTTGCGTTCAACTAAGCTGATGATATCCGTACTACCAAAATCGATAATTTTTCCATCCTCCCAGACGGCCCAGCCGAGATTCTTAGTGCCCGGGTCAATGCTAACGATACGCATTATATAAGCGCGGGCGATACCGCTTATATAGTGCCATGGCAAGTGTGAGCCCACCCAAGAGCGCCGACCCCCAGCCGATTTTCACGATCGAATCCGACGAAAGCTTCAGCGAAGAGAGCGAAGAATCTGACGAGATAACGCCTATCCTCTCGGAATACAACCGCCCAAACTGGCGCAAGAGAATGTGTGCAAAGATGTCCGCCCTATTTAAACGCAAGCCGAAAGTCGAGGTCTACGAAGACGATATCGACGTTTTTCTCTAGAATTTCCACCGTTTGCCGCATGCGGCACATAGACAGAAAACAGTCGCACTTTCGTCAGCAGATCGTGTCTGACGTTCTACGCGATGAATTCTCTTCGACTTACAGGCGCCGCATTGCAGATCGCCTTCGGCGACGACAGTGGCGCTGTGTTCCTCAAGCGGCTCTAATTCGGTGCATGCCTCCTCCAACGTGAGACCTCTCGCCATCCGACGCACCAACAAGGCATACTTTGAGCCATGTGCAAACGCTGCCGCCTCGAGACGAGTCGCTTCGTCTTTTGGCCTTGATACAGTGAGCAATCGAGTCGCAGATACGCGCATTTTAGATTTGCGTACTGGTGTGAGCACTGGTTTGTGTTTTTTCTTATTTGGCATTGATACAGATAGATTCGTTTATATACGCTTATACTATGTTAAACAACGACCCTATATTATATTAAAACGGTCCGCGCTAAAACAACGGTCCGCGCTACACACTACACGCCACATGCCACATGCCACATGCCACCGCTTTCAACACAGCGGACTGCTTTCAACCGTTTAGAAATACCAACCACCGTACAAACACCCCCACCGCCAAAATGACCGCTATTGCCCAAATGTCCGAAACAATCCTGCAAGAATGGCTGAACGAATGTTCACGCAACCAAATCGAAGATTTATGTGTTAAGAAATTGACCATTACCGAAGAAAACATGGAAGAACACGACTGGATTGTATTCCATGGCTTCTTGAATGCGTGCAAAACGCATGATATTGAGGATGAGACGCATAAAGACGCAATATTTGAAGCGATTGTCGACTCCTTCTTACCGCCACTGTCTCCTATCCAGCGTGAGTACACCAGTACGGCGAGCGAACTGCGGTACATGCGCGATCCCGAGGCGCAAAAGGAGCTTATTTATCAACAAGCCGAGGAATTTGAAGACGATTTGGTACGATTAAATTTCGACGGAGATCTTACCGAGAAATACGTCCTCGATATTCCGGATACACAGTGGGCATTGCATATCGATCCATCGAGCACTCGTGAAGACCCGGGACGTTATACGGTGAAAGAGCGAGTTGAAATACCTCGCGTGCACGCCGACGTCGCGCGCATGAACGAAGCGAAACGCGAGGCAGAAATGACGTTTATCAAGGCATTGTTGGACCCAGATATGAGTACGCCGGAAAACGCGTACACGTTCACATCCGAGGGAAAACGAATATTGTGCGAAACGCACAACTATTTTGCAATTGTGCCGGGCAACCGTGATTCGACACCACAACCACTCGCCGAAAAAACTGGACCCTGTAGCTTAATACACGTATTGGTGTTCACAAAACTTCGAATTTGGAATGCGGTCAGTACGGAGCAGATGATGCGTTTCGATTTTGATGAAGCAAAGTACTGTGCGAACGAAGCCATCCGCATTCTACTCGAACGCTACTCGGACGACTGTCCTGGTGAACCAAGTCGAAGAGGGTGCGCTTTTGATCGTTTCGTGGAAGCGAACGAAAAAAACATGTGGTCGACCTCTGTTGAACGATGCAAAACGTACGACGAATTGCTCGACCGTGCGGAAACCGTAGAGTATTCATTTCACCTCTATCCACACAACTCTATCAATACCTTGCACATGCACGCTTGGTGTCCGAAATTGGCGACAAAAAGTTACGATCATCAAAAGAAAGATGAGTTCAAGTATGTCTCTGTGGAGAATCTATTGTCTGCGCAGTGGAAGCAAAAAGCTGGGATACTCACTGACGATGAAAAAGTTACCAACGACCTTGCAAAACAACCAGTTGGCTTGAATTTGATGGAGGAAATGTTCTTTAATGGCAAACGTATGTCACTGCAAGAATTTCAAAACAAAGTGAAGACTATGTCCCCAACAACCAAAAAAACCACCGTCGACGCCATAAACACGAGGTTTATGACAGCTGGCGTGACCAAGTCAATGGGAGCCGCGTGGGAAAAGTTGGGCGACAACGTCGATGAAGAGCCCAGATGGGAGAACAAGAAAGGAGCATTCCAATGAAGCTGCCGACACGAAAATGTGTTATAGATGCGGTAAAAAAAACAGCGAACGTCGAAAAGTCTTTAATATAACGACAAATAATATTTTATTGTTTATTTACTCCGCCTCACCCTCTTCCATTTTTCTCTTTTTCGGCTTGCGCATCGAGAAAGCTTGCTTAGTCTCGGTAAAGCGCTCTCGGTATTTCTCGACCAGCTCTTCGTCGAGTTCAGCCAAATTTTTTTCATTCCACCGACAGTGCTCTTTCGATTTGTTTGAGAAGACAAAGGCGCCCACCGTGAGCTCGTCGATTTTCTGCTCGAGCATATGCACTTTGATAGTGGTCACGTGTTCTTTGTTCGCGTTTTTTAGAGCCCGTATCTGCTCGTGTAATTCAGCGATCTGTGGCTGTGCCGCCAAAAAGCTTTCGCATGCTGCTTCGAAGGCGGTCGTCTCAGCCGGCTGCGCTCGTTGTAGGCTTTGTTGGATGGTGGATTGTGACATTTTTTGTGAGGTCGAAGGCACATATTTATAGCCTATAAATATGCACTCTTTGACTGCCAGAGATGTCTTATCTGATCGAAGAAAACCCGGACCGTTTTGTTCTGTTTCCAATACAGTACGACAATCTATGGCGCTTTTACAAAAAGGCACAAGCCTCTTTCTGGACGGCCGAGGAGCTCGATCTATCTAAAGATTATAGCGATTTCAAGACACTGAAGCCAGAGGAACGAGAGTTTATTCTCCGCGTCCTCGGCTTCTTTTCAGCCTCGGACGGAATCGTGGTGGAAAATTTGGTGACCTGCTTCGCTTCCGAAGTACAGCTTCCTGAAGCGAGATGTTTTTACGGTTTTCAGACCATGATCGAGAACGTCCACTCGGAAGTCTACTCGCTGATGATCGATACCCTCGTTAAGGACGAGTTAAAAAAGCGCGAACTCTTTAACGCGATCGAATACCACCCCGCAACCGCTGCCAAGGCGCGTTGGGCACTTAAATTTATTTCGAGCATGCTGCCCGCGAATGCAAGCCCACAACAAAAGCTAACCGATTTTAGCCTTCGCTGCCTCGCCTTCGCCTGCGTGGAGGGTATTATGTTTAGCAGCTCCTTCGCTGCCTTGTTTTGGCTAAAGAAAAAGGGCCTTTGTCCGGGTCTTACTAATTCGAATGAGTTTATCTCTCGCGACGAGGGTATGCATCGGGATTTTGCCGTCGAATTGCTCCTGATGATCAAAAAGGATGCCGATACATGGCTGGATGAGTCGATTGTTCACGATCTCGTCGACAGCGCTGTTCAAGTTGAGCTTTTATTTGTCCGCGAGACGCTTCCGACCAATCTAGAGAGCATAAATCATAAAACAATGTCGACGTACGTTCAATTTGTCGCGAATCACCTTCTGACTTCGCTGGGCTTTAACAGCCTATATTTCGAGCCCGGATCTACACAACCCGTCCAAAATCCCTTTGACTTCATGGATTCCATATCTTTAGATGGCAAAACCAATTTCTTTGAGAAGAGGGTTAGTGAATACGCCATGGCAAACGTGCTAACGGGACCTGACATCGGCTTTGGGGTCGATGGCGACTTTTAGCGGCACAGATAGCATCCGTAGCAGATATATTGCGCGTGTAATCGGATGACCTTGCGGAAGCTGCGCCGACATTTAGAGCATTTGACACCCGTGCGTGACATTTTTGGCATACTATTATAATCATATAAATAGTAAAAAAAAGTATTCTACGACTCGCTATTTCTTTTGACCACGTTTCCTTCGTCGAGACATTCGACGTGCGTCCGCTGCAAAGCTATGTGCTCGACGCACGGCCGGTTTCCGATCCATTTTAGTCACGGCGGCGAGGACTTTCCCCCAGAAGATTCGATTGTCATCGTTATTCTTAAACGTAGAAACGTTGAGAATCGCGTACCCTTTGAATGCTTTGACGGCCCGCTTCTTCGATATACGGCCCCGCTCCATTCGATCCAGATCTTTTTCCAATTCGTTCTTGATGTTCGATGCACTCGGAAACTGTTTTGCACAAGTAAAACGCAATTGCGATATGACTCGGTTCATCTCTTGGCGCGTGTGTGTGCTTGGGGCGTGTGTTTGGCAAGGCTCGCGCCGTGGCGTGTATGTGTTTGGCAAGGCTCCGCATGCGGCGCCGTGGCGTGTGTGTGCGAAGCGCGAGGCGTGTGCGTGGTAGATAGTATATAATTAATATTTCTTAGTTTTTGTGCGTGAGTCAAACAGGCCACTGATGTAACTACAGTAACTACAGTAACTACAGTAACTACAATATTTTAAGGATATATATATGATATATATGTAATTAAAAAATGCAGCGAGAATACTTTCCTTGGCCGTCTGGTGAAGTTGATATGGTGGGCTTTTTTTGGTTAATGATTTTATACATAATAATTCCTTTCTTCTTCATATCTGGAATTTTAAGGATCGACAGTGTGCTCGTTATATCGATGCTATTATTCTTTATGTTTGGATGGATCGTTATAATAGCACTGAATAGAGACAGCAACAAGAAAAAACGAGTAAAACGGCAGCTAGACAGAGAACGACGTAATACAGAAGAGCAGGAAGCCGAAGACGCCAAACTATTGTTTGGTGTGGGTAATGGCAAAACACTTCAATTTAATATTTAAATAACCATTCTCATCTTCGCCCTCATAGCATTCCCAAAATTACGCTCTTGTGGCGCTTGTTCGAGACGCGCATACGCGCTGTCAAAATTAGAAATGGTATACTCTCCTTTTGGGATGGCGTAGAATTGAAACGGCCGCCCCAGCGGGCATCGTATCATTTTACCGATGGGGCTGGTGAAATTGACGATATACCCATTGTCTTTGAGCAGCAGGCGCTTGATTTCAACGATTTCATTTACCCTTCGATATCCGTGCATACCCCCATCGGTAAATATGCAGTCGAAGCTCTTGTGACCAAAGGCGCAGAGGATCCTTCGCCAGGTGGCTGGATCGAAGGCGTCGTCCTTAAAGTCAATGTCGTCTTTCCGGTATGGGCCGTAGTCGCCCCGGTCGAGCGTGACGTACCTAGCACAGGGCACCTTATAGCCGTGCTCGTGAATTTCCTTGCGGGTAAAGCCCACTAACAACCACATCTAAAAGAGACGAATAGTCATATATATAGTCTCAGTACACGCTAGTAAAAATGGCCGACCTCAAGCCGGGCAACCGCACGAAAGAAAAGCCTGACGCGAAAGAGTGGACATGGAAAGAGGGTGAAGATTTTATCCATGATGCTTTTCGGGCCAGGCCGATCGCTGTGAGGGATATAGAGTCTCTTAAACTCGGAGATAAGGACTGGGTAAATGTTGACAAGCGACCGCCCATAGGAACGGAGGTACGCATAACAGCTAAAACTAAAACTGGATATAAAGAAGGTTATATTTTCTATACTGACAAAAGAAATGATAATTATAACTACATAATCGACGACGGTGGCAAAAAAATCGGCGAAGATGGCAAAGAATATAACGTGAATGGTTATAAAGACGGTAGAGTGCAGATAAAGAAATATAAATTCCGCGTTCTCTGTGGTGGAAAAAGTGGCGCTGCTGTGATGCGCATTTCGGGCAACAGAATACTAAAGATCTTTCCCAAGCGTGATGGTGATAGTATATTTGATGGATCTGTCTTTTATAATACGAAATTAGAAAGTGCTAAAGCGAAATTAAAAAGTGCTATAGTAAAAGAAGGTGCTATAGCGAAATTACATCGTCTACAAATTGAGCTGATAAAGGCACATTTACTAGGAAACGAGTCAGACGTAATCGAATTGGAAAAATCAATAGACGAGATACGAGCCAAGAAAGTCAATATGTCACTTAGTGCATTTCGCAAAAGGACGGGGTATGAGAATGATCAACGCGATCGTGAATTGATGATAACGCTTGTAAAACTTTATTTGGGATACCCTTCTCCTTGCGAAGACGACACCCAATTACGCTACTACGAATATAAGTGGATTGCGGCGAAATTCAAAGGCGATCATGAGGCAATAGAAACCACAGAAACATACTACAAAACAAGAAAATGGCCACTCCCAGACAAACTCTGGGAAAAAGCACAGATATACAAAGAATGGTGGGAAAACGACGAACGTAGACGAATGCCATTTTCATGGAGATATGTTGACAACAACGATAAAGAAAAAAGCAAACTCTATCGCGAAGCACATGGTGGTGAATATGATGACAAACAAAAATACTTCCGTTCTTTACGCGATATTTTACTGTCGAATACATTCTCTTCAGAGTATCGCGCCCAGGTGTATGAAATTGGATTTTTAGACAATGTAACAGCTTTCAAAGGTTTATCGGAAAATTTTACGTCCGCAGGCATATATCCATTTCAAATCACAGAAGAATTAACTGTTGGTGATGGGTGGACAACATTAGAGAAGTACGTGCCAAATTCTGAACGCGAACAAAATGACATAACAGTCTTTTACAATGTCACTCGCACTCTACGAATATTTTTTCAGTCACTGTGGGCTTTCATTTCGAAGGAGGGGAAACCAGCTCGCGAAGGATACGCTGGCTGCCACCGAGACGCGCATCCTGGGAATATATTCGTCAACAAAAATGGACAAGTCAAGTTAATAGATTTCGATTTATCGTTGACAAATCATCCTCTGATTACGGTACAAGGTAGTCAATGCACCCGAGAAACTTTAGATGGGTCATGGGGTACGGGTACTTTGAAGAAACTATTGGGAAACATAAACAAATCAACCACAGAATTTACTGGTGTTGGTCCTACGCTTAAGTCGAAGAGATGGCTGAGGGACGATGGATATATTCGAAGAGACGCTGACTTATTTCAACTATACTCGTATTACGAGTATTGGAAACGCACACACGCGCATTTACAGGCGTGCATGAGTAGCGTCCGGAAATACGTAAGAAATCGTAAACTTCTCACCGACGTGGAAAAGAAAAAGACATTTTTACTTGCACTCGAATATGTTTTGGTCTGGGATAATTACGTCAGCAAGAAGGTAAATATAACAGAGCAAGCGCTCAACGGATATGCTGAAGAAAAGAAGATCCCATGTCCCAATGCACAAGGGGGTACAACAGCGCCAAAATGCGTTTTACCACAGTTTAAAATAGCCTTAAAATTTTAATATTTATGCATGTAATATTATGCTCGCGTCTTTGAACGGATGCACCACGTCGCTGTCAACAACCTTATAACCACAGCTGTCGTACACTTGACCATACTTTCCGTGCTCGCGTATGCGATCAAAGGTGTTTCGCGGGTAGCTAAAGAAACGCAGCTCGTCTGAGCCTGGAATCGAGCCTGTCCAATTGAGCTTGCCGTTTTTGAGCTCAAAGAACTGCTCGACCTCGCCGAAGGCGGCCAATTCGTGGTATAAGTTGCCGAGAATGTTGATCCCCTTGCCCTCATGACAGCCCCATTCGGCGGTTTTCTCGCCCCTTGACTTCTCACATCGCGCAAAGTACGTATACTCGGTCAGGATCCGTCGAAAGCGTGCGTCTTGCTGGTAGCGCGCCCAGAGCGCGTGTTTGTAGGCGCGGATGTTATAATAATCTTCGTCGAAGTCTGGCGAGGCCCTTTTCCAGACGGTGTCCGTCATCGAATAGCCAAGCAGCTTGCGCATGGCCGGCGGCGCTCCCGCGCTTCGGGCTTCTTTGGCGTTTTTAAATTTTGGCGTTTTCCCCTGAAAGAGATGGCGGTCTTGTGGGTTATATTTCTGTGCGCTGACGTAATGCATCACCGTCTGATACAGCTTGCCATCGACGACAATGTTGCAGACGGCGTGTGTGGACGCGTAGCGCGCGTCCTGTGCCTTGGCCCCCGGCCAGAAGACGAGTTTCTTTTGCGTCGACTCGATATCATTTAAAATCGACTGTGCGTTGAGCATCGTTTCACGGTGAATAGGTGGCATTTATAGTGAATTTACGGAAAGGCAAATCCAGACTATCTCTGTGTACATCTCTATATATATATACCAACGTCACTTAAAAAAATGAACATCCACCGCGCGAATCCAGACATTTCGGATAGTGTAGAGGGTATAAAGACTGCCCTGCTTGAGCTTAGTGATCATTGCAACGAGGATCTAACGATCCGACTGAAGGGGTATGTACACAATCAGACGGGATTTATTTTACAGGCGTTGAATGTCGAGCGTCTAACAGACGATACACTGAGTCGATGGAAGGGTATCGTTGCAGACCACGGCTACGATTGTGATATTCGTTACATTTTCACGGAGGGACATATTGATATTAAATGCACCGACCGCGAGCGACGGGGCTGTCGGCCAAAGGTATCGCATTTGTTGACAGTGGTATATTTAAGTGTGGCAGTTGGCTGTATATATCTCCTATGGATCCGCCAGATGTAAAAAACAAGACTTCGCTTCACGAGAGCGATATGAAATTTGTCAACGAGACGATACAGGTCGTGTCGAATATCGACGGTGCGAAAGATATGAAATTGCGCGTCAACGATAAACTACCGTCAACCTTCTCTGCGATGCTCATGCGGCCGCCCAAGATGACGCCGGACGATATAAAACAGATTCAAATGCTCAATACGCGCCTCCGGACGATTTGCTTCGACTTCGACAACAACCGTTTGATTCTCGACAGCTGGAAGCATAAAAAAGAGCCCGACACGCGCAAGCGCCGACGTGAAGACGACCTCTTGACGACGAACACCAGTCTGTCGGATAGCTACAACCTGGATATGATCGATAAGATGGATCTGGCCCACGTCCGGGGCATTTTGGCGTACATAGTCGAGAGCACCGAGCTCGAATTCGACGTGAATATCCACACCGACGTCGACCGCTATCAATTGATCTTAACCAAGATGGAGATCTTCGATATCAAGGTGATTGAGGCGCTCATCAAGAAGTACGGCGCATTCGTCTCTAAAATCAGCTTTGATTTCCCCAAGAGCGCGCTCGAAATCTGTGTCCGGCGTAACGACAGCCGGTCTAACGCGATTGGCTCGATGCTGCCGCGCAAGAAGGTAAAATTGGTAGAGTAAAACGCGACGTATATATTTAAATTTGACTAAGCTATATTATGTCGTCTTTGTCTGTTACTTTACTACCACCCAACCTCTTCTTCCCGTCCGGCGAGTGTCCCTTTACTGGGATCACCTACGGCTCGCGCGCCTACGCCATGGGCCGCAATTGGGACTGCGCCCGCCGCGCTTCTCGTGGCCGCAACACTTTCTGCCCTTGCTCAGACTGCTTTTGGGCATACTACGTACCGCATTACGTGCGACTACAGAGCGTTTGCCGCATGCTGTTGGTGCGCGCTAGGCATCGTCGATGATCTTACGCCAGTCTTCGTTGTTCATTTTGAGCACGTCCTGGTCCCATTGGTCTTTGAGAAGAGACAAAATGGGCACCTCGTAGGGTATATTCTTCTTGACGGAGCAGTGGAGTTGATATTTGACCGCCAGCGCAAACCCTTTGCGAATCCGGCTCTCGAGGCCGCGGCTGGTTTGCTTCCATTCGTTCTTGATGGTCTTTGCCAAGGCGCACTGTTCACGACTTAGCTTTAAAATAATGATTGGCTCCCAGCTTCCCGCCGCCCGTCGCGTAATGCGTGGCCCGCCGCTGATCTGTCCGTTATGTTGGTCGAGACGGCGTAAAAAGTCCTCCACACAGCCGATATACGTATGTGTTTTAATTTCTTTACGATCGTGCGCGATGAGATAGATGTACATATGTATAAAACGACTGTATATATATACTGATATGTTCTAACAAAATGGATGTCCAGCCCAAGGCACCCAAGCCACTGACCGAAGCCCAGCGGAACGAAGTTCGCAATCTCCTAAAGCAGCTGAGTGCTTCCTCAGCGAGCCGTCGGTCGAAAGTAGGCAACAAAAACCCCCTCTCGCGTAAAAAAGCGCGCAAAGTAAAGCGCATCGAGAATGTGTTTGAAGGGATCGACGAGGGCAAGACCGTCAACGGCTTTACGGAGGTCGGCCCCGACTGCTGTACATTAACATTTGTGCAGCGGGTGCGCGTGGTTTTGCTACCCTACCATTACGATCGCATCGCCATCGAGCGCAAAGAGTGGATCGACATGATCGAGCACCACTGTGGGTGCCAGATGAGCGTGGCGGACGCCGGGACGCGCGAGTATTTGCGCTTCGTGGTCGAGGGCAACGCCCCGGTCCGTTGTCTGCATGTCTATCTCGAGGCGGAGGAATTTTCGGAGAAGATGATACTTTCTAATTTTTTATATGGTACATAGTAGTCTAACGTGTTAATTGTATTATTTTACGCCAGTATTTCCACCGTTGAAATGTCTTCCTATTGCCAACAATGGTAAGCCGTTCTTTGGCACGTGATACGTTGTAAAATGCAAGTGAAGCGGTGCGATGCAACGGTCCGTATTAGTTTTACATCTATTTCACCCGGCCACGCTCGCGCACAAAGCGTCTATATATACGCACACATCTACTTCTCAACAAACATGGACCAACCGACCAAACACATCGCCAGTGGGCACCCTTTTCGCTTCGTACGATGCATCGATGGGCAACGCGCCGATCCTATGGCACCTATCCCGATGCGCCGCCAGCCGCGTGGGCTGGATGCACATTTTAAGTATTACTTTCTGACCGACTATCGTCTCGACCCCGAGCGCTCGACCGACGACAGCTGGTATTTTGTGCAGCTGAACGCGCCCGACGCATCCAAAAAACCGGTTTTCTCGATGGACCCGTTCACTCTTTGCGTCTATTGGACGTCGACGCATTCTATCTACCCAAACATCAATTACATCGACCGCTACGCCGAGGATTTTCTGGTCGATCTAGAGCACCTTGGCGCGGCAATTGGGGCAGGTGTTGTTTGAGCGGAGCCAGGGTGTGATGCATTTGGAGTGAAAGCAATGGTTGGTGGTCTCGCTGCACGACAGGCGTTTAAAGGTATCTTTCGCTTTGATCATCCCCAAGCAGATGGAGCATTCGCCCACCTCACCCTCGGCGGTGTAGCTGGCGATGTCAGCTCTGTCGGTCTGCTCCACAAGTTCTTCCATGGCCTCGCGTATCACCTCGATTAAATCCGGGGCCCCTGTGATCCTAGGAGGGCGTGGTCGAAAGTTAAATTCGCCGCCGATGGCCTGCAGCATGTGTGCGTGAAACTGATTGTTGGCGCGTGGTAAATTGATGGTGTATCGCCGTGGATTGCCCCGCTCCGAGAAGGCGATGCGGGAAACTTGGTAGTTGTCGTCTTCGTCGTATATCATTGTTTTATATATTCTAGAATTATCTTATATACACTATTTTTTTTAGCCACAGGGCACCCATTCGCTCAAACAATCGCAGATCCCATCCTCTTCCTCTTCTTCCTCTTCTTCCTCTTCGGGCTTTCCTATATTTACGTTTGTCGACGCGGCACCGGGAATGGGTGCAACTGCACCTTGATTTCCTGAACTGATGGTCACGCACTGGCCCATATCTTAATTAGATTATTTACATTTATATACAGCTAGTTGTCCGGTCGGTCGGGTATTTCGTCGTCTGAGTCGAGATTAATCGTAACGAACGTATCAGGTTTGCCGAACGGATCCGATGACTCTGTGGAATCGGACTTTTTTAAATCGGTCGATGATTCACGCGTCTTACTCAAGCGCGCCAACGGCGAGCGCGTCGGATGTACCATACTGATAGAAAGCTTACAGCCCATCGCTAAAAAGTCATAGAAAATATTTATATACTAAGATTATACTGTTTAAAATTTTAGTTGGGAATTTGTTTCTGGTTTTGAAAAAGTAGAAGCGGCAAACGTGCCACCGGTTTGCTTTTCATCGTCTGATTCTGCATCTGGCGCGCTCGGCACTGGCATAGCACATACATTGCATAGGTCGTAGTCGTGTTTATCAGATCGTAAACCTTGCTCGCCCTTGGCTATCTTCCGGTTGCACTTGTCGCATATATGGCCGTCGGAGAAGACCACCAGGTACATATCGTACTTTTTCGGTCGACATCGGATAAGAAACATTTTTGCTATATATAGCCGCATATTTATAGTCAAATATGTTTCGTCTATTGCTGGGGTTTGTTGCGGGCGTCTACGCCGACCAGCACTACAAGCTGCCAAATGTCGACGACTCGATCGCCTATCTGCAAAAGGCACTTACCGAGTACGAGATTACGGCAACATCGTCATCAAAGCGTCCAACGAAGGATAATTGATCTTGAAGCTCGTCTCTATGGCTTGGTAATAGACTGACTCGTTCATTTGCTTCAGGCATTTATATTCGGTGCCGACCACCTCCGGCGTCTGCTTGATTTCAACGAGCTCCTCGAGGATGGCAAGCTTTTCACCACATTTGTCTTCGTCCATGGCCTGGACATGCCAGAGTAGATACTCTGCCTTGCGTACATGGCGTTTGATATTGTCCTCTTTCGTTTCGAACCAGATGTTGGCGGCCAAGTCGCTGAAATAAAAGGCGCGCTCGGTGCACACACCATTCGACTTGCCCTTCTCGGCGATCGAATGCTCGTTCATCGACACATAATAGCGCGCGGCCATGTTCGCGATATGATAAAGGTGAAAGCGATCTTGCGCGATTGGTAAGCGCGTGATCGAGACATCTTCCCATAAGTAGGCGCGTAGCGTGTCGATCGACTTGAGGCAATATGATATGGCTTGTTTGAGCCACTTGCACGATTCTTTGGGCGACGACAACGCGGCCTTGTCGCCTAACGCCAGTGCGATATGGTGCTCTAGATTTAGCTGCTCGTACGCCCAGCATGACGAGCCATGTTTGCCCCAGAAAAACAAAGGGTGGCTGACAATGTGTGATTTTTCATAGTGCATGCGCTCGATCAGCTTACAAAAGGCGCCGTAGTAAGCGACGGCACGTTCGGAGGTGTCTTTTTTGTACACGATCGTCTGAAAAAAGGCGCGGCGCGCTTCGGATGCGGCGATCAAGGCCGACGTCTCGATCGAGTCGTCTTGTATCAACTTCTCGAAGAGTATCTCGACCATCTTTGCGATAAATAAGTTGTTTATTTATAGTGTCAAATATCCTCTATATTTAATTTATAATACACTGCTCGTGCTCGTCCTGGGCTGTCGTTGTCCGTGCCGCTTTAGGTGGGTCGATGTCGGCCATCTTTTCAATTTTGACCAAGCGCCGTTCGAGACTCTCGATGGTGGTTACCAATAGAAAGACCTTGGATTCTAGAATATTGAATTCGTTGATGAGCTCTTGCATATCGTCGTCATTCGACATGACCGACATTTTAGCTTTAAAAATGCGTATATTTATAGCGGTAGATATCTCGTAGATATTAACGGGCGATGCATTCGGCTAAGCACGCTTCGTCATGTTTCGAAAGATCTGCATCAGGTCAGGCTTTGTCTTTTTTAACCGCACTTGGCTTGTGCTCGCTGCGCTCGTTGCGTCGGCTTTGCGCTTGCCTGCCTTGGTAAAAGCGCCCATCGCGCCGGTGCCGCTCTTAAAGATCGAGGTCACGGCGAATAAGTCGTCAGGTTTCTCGACAATCTTCTCGAGAATCCGCATCAAGGGGTTTTTGAGCTGCTTCTCGAGGTAATACTCGACGTCGAGTGCGAATTTACCAATCTCCGACGGCAGGCATGCGCTCTCCGAGACCTTGGACGACCCGCTGCGATAGATGACGTAGTCGACGCGGTCGCCCGATATGGGTGCGGTCTCTGGCGCTTCGATGGCCAGGCGCTTGGCCAAGTTGACGTGTGCCGCCATGGCCTTGTAATCTTTCGGCGGCCGCGACAGCTTCTTCGACATAACCAGCTTCTCGAGTGGGATTTTACCGTTCATCAAATCGTGCACGACACCTTTGACAAAATCACAGGCCTTCTGCACGTCGCGATCGAGCAGCAGGATATTGAGCATCTTCTTCTGTGTGTCAACCAGCAAAGGCGCGTAGTCGCGCCGGGCGGCCTCGAGGCCCTTAATTTGCAGCGTGGGTGGCAGTCCCGGCTCGAATTTGTACCCCGCGTAGCGTTTCTTTTTTAGCAATAGAAACGACGAGTACGACTTCTCGTATTCCAATTCATTCGGTGGCAGAAAGATCGAAGTGACATACTTGGCCATTTTCTCGCCCATGGCGTGCGCGTTGGCCATTAGCTCTGCCTCATCTTTGCCGTCCACCAAAGAGCGGGGCATGTGGACAAAGACAGAATCGGTATCTTATATGGAACTGTGTTAGTATGGAAATGTGTTAGTGTTGAAAATGTGTGCTTCACTTACCTCCGTATATGCACTGACATCCATACTTATCGCCCCATTCGGGGTGATTCTCGATTTTGTCCTTGGTGCGCAGGATCATGCCACGTCCATACTTGGTCACCGAGGCGGCGATCTTCTTTTCGGGTAAAAAGCCGTTGACGCTTCCTGTAAAGCCATAGATACTATTGGCGACCACCTTAAGACCCAGCTGTCTGCCGTCGCAGACCCTGTACATGATGTCGGATGGGTCGAGCTTCTTCATCATCTTTTTCACCTTCTTGCGTTCGGTCAAGACGCTCTCTAAGATCTCCGGGAGTAAACCTTTTCGGACTTCGGTGGTGACAAAGATGGGATTTTTACGATTGATACGGACCACCAGTTTTTTGTCAATATATTCGTAGTCTGGGATAGTCCTCACTCCTTTGAGTTTCTCGCCGTGCACACGCTCTTCCCATTCGTTATCCTTCACCTGTTTGTCGGTGACCAATGTCTCGTACGACATGTTCATGGCACGCATGATACTCGGGTATAAGCTGGCGAAGTCGTGGCACGACACGGCGTCTTTGTAAAAGCCGGTAGTGGGATCGACGACCACGGCGCCTTCGAAGGATTCCGGCTCGGCTTTAACCTGTTTGACGATCATTTTCTGCGTCTTCATGTCGAATGTTTTCTCCTCTACAAGCTTATCCTCCTTGATTTGTCGCGGTATAAAATACTCCGGCCTGTGCCGTTGGCAGTAGCGTAGCATGAGCGCGATGGTGCGGATTCCCTGTCCTCGTTCGATCACGTCCTTCATGGCGATTCCGGTCACGTTGGCCATCTGCAACAGCACCGTGAGTTTACACAGCTTGTCCATCATCTTTCGGACGAGCCACGAGTCTTTGACACAGTAGACGGCCAGGTCGTGGCGTCCCTTGCGATGTTGAAACATCGGGTGTATTAGATTGTAGTCCTGCTCGATCTTCTTGGTCCCTAGAAACTTCTCCGCGAGATTGTCGAGCTTGTACGAGTTTTCGTTGTGCTGGTCCTTCATGATGTCATACGAATCGAGGACAACGCGCCCCGGTAACTTGAGCTTATACTTATCGTGCGCGCCCTTCTGCTTCGACGCGAAGGTCGACACACGCACGAAGCTTTTGACGCCCAACAGCCGTCCCATGACGGGTGAGACCGTGTCTTCGTCGCTCGGCCGCTCGTAGCCGCCGTTCTTGAGCATGTTGTAGCGATTGAGGACGTACGTGTTGTCGAAGCGGTTGATATTGTGTCCCTCCACAAAATCGACGTCTTTCTCGATAATAAAAGCGACAAAGCTCTCGAGCATCTCGAGCTCGTCGTCGTGGTCATAAACAGTGGTCTCCTCTGGGCGATACTCGTCCGGTGGGTCCGTTAGCGCGTCGAGTTTCCCGACTACCGTGCGATTACGGCTGCCTTCTTGACCGTTGAGGATCCAGACGTACTGCGTCAGCTCTGCTCCGATCTGTAACACGACGCCGATGGTGCACACTGGATCTTTCCACGCCGAGGGAAAGGTATACTTGTCGCGGCCCGGGACCTTGTGCGGGACCGACTCTATGTCGTACGAGAGAATGCGCCAGGGCGCCATCCCATCTTGCTGCACCTGTTTCAGTGACGTGGCCTGCAATTCAACGTCGCAAGAGGTGCGCTTATCTGGTATAGCCACACCCTCGACCTCGATAAAGGAGCACGAGTAGATGTCGAGATCAATGAGATGCTGCAATGTAAAGTCGACGTGGTCGTTGTAGAGCGTATACGTCTTGTAGGTGTGTGGACGCGTAGTCTGCACCAGATAGCGCCCGGTCTCGGTGTTGTCCTTGTCGACATATCTGGCTTTGTCTGAAATCGGGAATCTCATTGGTTGCTCTTTGTCGACAGTTTTCTGCATAATCTGGAGGCTGATGAGCTCGTGCTGCTCCTTCGACGACAGCACCGTCCGCGCTGCTTTCCAGACCCACTTATCCTGCGTCGTAATCCGTAAAAATTGCGAGCACTCGCGCTCGTTATAATCGCAGATATCTTGACCCTCGATAATTGTATACTGCATAAAAGCTTCAGATACATGCGTTTTGGCATACTTGACGTGCACGACCGACGACTTGTCTGGGTCTTTTTTCGCCGCGATCGCGCTCCGCGAGGCCTTGTACTCGGCGACGTCCCTTTTGGTCTCGTCAAACCAGGCTTTGACGTTGGTTTCTCGTGGTAGCTTGACGCAAAAATGCGGGCGCACGTTGTTAATGAGAACTCCGACCGACCGACCGTCGAGCGTCCGGCCAAAAAGATAGATGTCCGAATTGTCGCGATCCTCGGCGTCGCGCTCGTTGGCGGTGTCGAGATGTTGAAAGACGACTTTGATCATGTTTGTATATAGTTCTGGTTGATTTATAGTGTCGGGGCGCATGTGTGTTGAGAAGGTGGCGGTTGGCGGGGCACATGTGGGGGCGTGTGTCGTTTTTGAATAGCCTAAAATTTGAATAACATCTGTATCGAATAAATAATCGAAGATACGGACCGTTATATATATATTGTTATAATAAAATATGCATTATATATACGATAGCATAACACGCCAAGATGACGAAACGGAGCGTTTCCCCGGTTGTCTCGAGCATTCACGCGAGCATTAACGCGAGCATTAACACGAGCATTCACGCGAGCATGGCCAACACCAACATGTCTATCTACGAGCAGCATGCTCATTACGAGCGTATAAAGATGAAGGGCGACCTCATCTACCGCGTCTTTATGCAAAAGGACACGACTGAGCTAAACCAACTGCTGCAGACGATGATCGATATGGTCGTAGAAAAATACCCAAATCTATCTGATCGGTTTCATACGTACGTCAAAAGAACAATCTCTGAGGACAAAAGTGACGTGCGCTGTGCAAAGCACGCGCTGCTGCTCTTTGGGATGAGTCTGACGCCGGAATTCGTCAGCTCGCTGATCGCTGACGATCCACAGATCCCACCGGAGAAGATGAAAGAATTCTTCGAAAATCAATTGCCGTGTCTGCGTGACCAGCTACTCAACGGCATCTTTTCGTCGATGCAAGAATTTGTCGAAAATGCGCGCATCGAGTACGTAAAAACGTAAGGCGGTGTAAATTAGGCGATAGTACAACAGACTTATACAGTAACGTATACACATATCTTTTTTAGCTCATTCGCAGCGACGTTTCTTGGTCTGAGGCTCGTCGTCTGAATCAGACGAGCTCTCATTGCTGCCAAAGTCCGACTCTTCGTCTGAGTCTTCGTCCGAATACTCGTAATCAATTTCTTCAGAATCGTCACCATCTTCGAGCCAGTCCGAGCCCTCTTCGTCCGAATCTTCGTCATTCTGCATGAATTCGTTGTATAGTTCTCGCCACGAGTCGATCTGGTTGGCCTTCTTAGCTCGTAAGAGTGCCGACCAATTGAGTGGGTCGGGGCCGGTCTCGAACGCGCCTTTCGACGCAAATATCTTGGCAATATACATCAGATTTTCTTTCCGTTGAATAGCTGAGATCGTGAAGGGCTTTGCGTCGACGATAAATGTTGTGTCGAACGTCTTTGCCCCGGAACCAATGCGTTCAAAGAACACCGCCTCAATATTGCTACTGGGTATGACCAATTTTACCTTGGGTGCAATAATGCATTCTTTGGTTACATAAACGGACGATATATCGTACGATTTTTGGACGATCCCGTCCATCACGCGCGCACTGTCCATGCTGGTGGTATAAAGTCCTTCGAAAGACGCGTTTAATTTCTCAACCTTCTCATGATCCTCGAGCTTCTTGTCTTCGTCCTGCAGCCAGCTTTTGGAGAAGAAATGCGTTTCGTCCGCAAGAACGATAAGGTGCGCATCGCCAATGTTACCGGCACATGGGATAAAGTAAATGGCTTTGACGTTGTCTACCACATTGTCGTCGTAGTAAAACGTTTCATCTTCGCGCTTAATTTTGACGCTTTTGTTCTTATTGGATACGTAGGTGACGTTCATGGTGCGTGTGTAATAAATTTGCGTTTGCTTTTATACGTAAGAATTATTAAATCATCTGAAAACCCACGAATCAACACACATTCTAGCCAAACGGTCCACGAGTATATACATTTGCCACATAATTAACGCGCTAAACAATATAAAAACCGCAGACATAAGTATAATCGCACCACCTAGCGTAGATAATTGAACAAAATCCGTTGATTTGCAAAAATATTTATTTGGTCCTACCCCCAACACAAGCATCACCGCACGACCCACTAGCCAAAACAATGCCCAAATAGCGATTAGCGCGACCGTGTGTACCAGGAGTGGCGCGATACGACGTGACGCTGGGCGTGTTAAAGTACAGGCTGGGCAAGTATCGTGGTCTTCAAACCAACGAACATGGCAATCTGTACACATACGCCAGTCGCACGGTTCGTTGAAACATGCGACAGTCCGCTTTATCTCGGTGCATGTGCGACATTCGAGCAAAGGCACAATCTTTACCATTTGGATATTATAGTGTCGGGTATATATATTGGATATGTACAATGACACGTATGCAGATAGACTGGAAACACCCATGCCATCGGAATGAGTGCATGGCTTTCGTGACCATATTAATGCTCTCAATGATTATCCTGTTTATCTCGCGCGATACACATTTGCCATTTGCGTTAATTGCGTTGATTGTGGGGATTGTCGCTTTTATCAATTGCATGCAGATATTTACTCGCCTGATCGCTCCGTTAAAAATTCAAAAAGCACGAGTGATCTACGTCGTTGACGACCTCACGGAGATCGAAGATATACCAATAGCTGATAATATAACACCCATTTAATATATTTTTAGTATACTTTTACATCAAAATTGTCATGCCCGTGTCGCTGAAAACGCTCCATTTGCGCTCTCTGCAACCGAATGAGGCTTTCCAGCTGGGTAATCTTAACCCTCAACTGTGCGATATCATTACGTTGCTCGCCGATTTTCTCACCGGCTTCAAAGCACGCCTCTTTCATCATTTCACATTGACGTTCAAGTCTCGCGTTCGTTTCAATCAACGCTGTGTGTGGGTTCGCGTCAAATCGTCGGCGTTTGGGCTCGACGGAGAGTGTTTCGAGAGGCCGTTTGATGCCTAAAGTAGTGGGTGTACCGTATACGTGGTCACGCTTCGGAACTTTATTGTCTTCCGTCGCTGGAATATCGTACGGACACCGTCTTCGTTTCATTTTGATACCAACACTCTTCTTTTATACTCTAATCAAGCCACCGTTGCAAAATGCTTTCGGCGATGCTGATCGCGTTGCTTTTCTGCAGGCCCAGGTACGAAGTTAGAAAGCTTTCAACGAAATCTTCAATCGGAATCATACGTCCGAGACAGGTGCACGCGTATGCTGTGGTAATCTCGGTTTTTAATTGCTCTACGGACCGTATATTTTTTGAAAAAAGATGTCGTTCAGACGCTGGGCCCAGCCACTTAATTGCTTGCAGGCTCGTAGCACGGGCAGGGTAAATGGGGCCAATCAGCGTATGTGCGCTGACCGCCTGTAAAATTTGATAGAGTGATATCGTATCAGAGAGCGCCTCGTGTGCGTTATGAATAGGGCTTTCAAGTACTTCTTTGTACACGTCGCCTAGCGCATATGATTTTAATCTTGGAATTGTTTGACGGCAAAAGATGAGCGTGTCGAAGAAGAACCAGTTAAACGGTATTCTTATATTATGTCTTCGTGTATCCACCTCGAGCATCGGCTTGTCGGCCTTGAACGCATTATGTGCCACCAACAGTACATTGCTGCGTTCGTGTATAAATCGCGCCATCCATGCTCGCATCATCACCCAGGCATTCGTAAAGGGCACCGCATTGCGCGCCGCCAAGAAAGAAGGCGTCAATTGCACGAATTCCGGTGAGAATGGAGGCGGTAGAGGCGACAGGTCAGGTACAATTGTGACTGAAAACCGCTCGCCGCTAGCGTAATGTATCATACCGATTTCCCAGATGAAACAGTCCTTTAAATCAGTTGACGTACCAACGTATTCGAGATCAAATATAAATACTGACGCATATAGGCTCGCCCAGAGCGCGTCGTCCATGAATGTGCCCATAGTAAATATAAATATAGCTATATTTATAGTCTACAACTGACACAATATCCGAAAGAGTCGTGTCCGCATTCCCTCGTCGTTAACTACGTAAAAATCGCGCTTTTCTATCCAGCCATTTTTAAAGCAAGAATTCCCTGGCGTTTCGTCAATCTCGTCAAAAGTGAACGAGGCATGGCGGTCTGAACCCAGGAATGGCGTGTCCCAATAGAGAACGCCCTTACCGCAGTATTTGACTGGTGCGCACGTGAGATTGCAGAGCTGATAAAAACGCGGCATATGGTGTTGAAAAAGTAAGTATATATAGAGATAAAAAGCTACCCAAAATGAATTCGATTGCCTTTTTCAACGCGCAAAAGAAGCGCAAGCGCAACCCTCTGGTTGAATTCCAGCTTAAAAACGAGAATACGCTCATTTTTAAGCTCAAGAATGTCACCGGCAAGACGCCCTTCGATCTCTTCGAAAAGGTCGGTATCCGCCAGCACCAGATCATGGCCTCGCAGCTGCAGGCAGTCGTCGACATGTGCGACAAGCACGGCTACGAGGTCGTTCCTTTTCCCGACCAGGTGCAGCTGGCGCTCGACAAATCAACCAGCTTTCCCTTTGACGAAACATTTAAGGCATCGCATCTATATAAATGCATGTTTGACTACCAGAAAGAAGGCGTCGAAAAAGTGGTCCGCGTCTTCGACGGCCGTGCCTTGATTGGCGATGAGATGGGTCTGGGTAAGACATTACAGGCGATATCGCTGGCCGATTACTACGACGCCAAGCGTCTAATCATCGTCTGTCCGGCCTATCTGCGCTACACGTGGAAGCACGAGCTCGAAAAGTGGATCCCGGGCATCGAGTCGACCGTCATCTTGACCGGCCGCGATAAAATCGAGGGCGTTCCCTTTCCCTTAATATTTTCGTACGAGCAGGCCGCGGCCAAGGCGAAAGAGCTCAAGAAGATGAAGCCAGACATGATCGTCTGCGACGAAAGCCATTATCTTAAGTCGCACAAGACCAAGCGCTCTAAGGCGCTCGCGCCGTTGGTCAAAAGCGTCAAGCGCGCTTTGCTCTTGTCGGGTACGCCCGCGCTCAATCGACCCATCGAGCTTTTTTCGCAGTTACATATGCTCTACCCTAAGATCTTTCCCAAGTATCGACAATTCGCCGAGCGGTACGCTGATGGCAAAATGTCGCCCATGGGGTTTTACGACGCGTCGGGTATATCAAATAAGTACGAATTGCTGTGGATCGCGCGCAAGACGGCGCTAATCCGACGGGTCAAGCGCGACGTGCTCACGCAGCTGCCGAAGAAGATACGTTCTGAAATTTACGTTAACTTGTCGCGCAAGGACGTCAAGCCGCTCACGCCACTGTTTGGCAAGTGGAAAGACCTCAACGCCCGGATCCCGGGCATGGTACCCTGCAGCGATGAGATCAAGAAAGCCGCCTTCGAGCGCAAGTGTGTCATCACCGAACTCTTTCGCAAGACATCGGAGGCTAAGGTCGAGGTGGTCAAGAAGGTCGTGGCGGGGATGGTGGAACAAGACCTCAAATTTATCGTCTTCTGTTATCATAAGGACCTTATGGATGAGGTGCAGTCGGTGTGCCCTTCTAATATGCGAATTGACGGCGACACGCCAATGAAGAATCGACAAAAGTACGTCGAGGCTTTTCAACGTGGCGAAACACAAGTTGCGGTTTTGAGCATGCTGGCGGCCTCGACGGGGATCACGCTGACGGCCGCATCGATCGTGCTTTTCGCAGAGCTGTATTATGTTCCTGGTGTAATTTTACAGGCCGAGGACAGATTACATCGGATAGGACAAGCGAGTGCCGTCGACGTTCGTTTCATCATCGCCAAGGGCTCGCTCGACGAGCATCTCTTTAAGATGCTCCACTATAAGCTGGCGACACTCGACACGGCCCTCGATGGGCGCTCTGACCGAGAGTTGAAGGGCGAGAAGCAAATCGAATGGGGCGGTCTCGACGTGTAAGATACATTAAAATTTAAATATAGTAGTCCAGTATACCGTTTTAAATTACGAACGCTCTCCGCGCTTGCGCTTGCCCAAATCGATGTGGTCGTATTCGGTGTCGCAGGTGGGACACCGTCGGTTCCTGTCTGGTTTTGTTTTGCGCCACTGATCGAGACATTCGTGGTGGATTCTGGTTGTGCGCGAGCAGGGGCATGCTATAGCAAACGCTTTTTGTGCAGTATATCCCGAAATCAAACAGATACTGCACTGTTCGCCATGACTTTCGAACACTGACTTTGCAAGCCCCCAGATTGACCGGCTCGTCTCGTCGCAACGCAATTCGATTGTTTCCAGTGCGTGTTTACGTTCTGACTTGGTTAGATTGTGCCAAATCCATTCGCCCAATTCGAGGACGGTGTTTCTGGATAGCTCCACGAGTTTCGACGGTAGTTCGTCAAATGTGTTGAAAATGCGCTCACAGGTGGCCCACTTTTGTTTCGACAGCTTCTTCATATTCGTAAACGAATGAATGCAATATCGTAGCGACTCGGCACACATTCGCGAATGTATATTTAAAAAGCGCGGATAAAGTGGATCATTCAACAT
>Ga0209631_10001627_pt1 | contig 28506 bp, 28 predicted proteins | sample COG_08_FD_184752 | JGI IMG/M metagenome (GOLD analysis project Ga0209631, IMG submission 184752) | Pelagic Microbial community sample from North Sea - COGITO 998_met_08 (SPAdes) (version 2) | ecosystem: Environmental > Aquatic > Marine > Neritic zone/Coastal water | place: Helgoland, sampling... | reverse complement strand
AACCAAGGAAAAAACTGGACTACAATATTAAAAAAGAAAGGAGCTTTTTCAAAAAGGATCAGCTACAATGGTATTTCATTTTCAGGAAACAGAGGTATAATAATCGCGGACTACACAATGCTTATTTCAGTAGATTATGGCGATACTTGGAAAGAAGTAGATTACGATAGTGAATATCAACTAACTTCCATAAATAATTTTAATAACCTCTTCTATGTTTCAACGGAAAACGGCACTGTTTTAAAGATAAGTCTGTAATTATAAAACCCTGTAATTCATTGGCATAAATGACATTTTCTGAAAAAAAAGGAAATAAATAAAGTTCACCCTATGAACGAAAAGTTTTTAGATTTTAACACCTAAATTGCATTGAATAAAATCTGCTTTCCCTCCTATTGTTCTCAGTGAGAATCCAACATAAGGATTTATCTTTTTTGAACTAAAAGAATTAAAATAATAATAATTAAAACCTAATTGTCCAGATAGATAATTATCCATGAAACGGTTTTCTAGTATTTCCATTTCTATTAATTTCTTCCTAAATGGGTAGTATAAATTCACCCCTAATTTCGTTTCAATAGATAAGTGATTAAATATCCATTCGTGACCTAAAAAAAGAATCACTTTAGAAGATCGTTGTTTTTGTTTATCGTAAAAAACTTGCTGGGCTTTAATAAAATCGAAATAATCGGTGTAATAACTATAGTTTAGGCCAGCAGAATATTGATGTTTATAATTAATCCGTTTGACAACAGAAAACAAACCACTATAAACTGGATATAATGGACCTCCATGCGGGTAAACCGTCCCTTCAATCTCATGAGCACCGAACCCCAATTCTAACTTAGAAGACAGCTTTCTGTTAATTTTCAACTCCTCCAATTCACAATAATTAGTAGAATAAACAGGCTTATACTTCAACCCTAAAGTTAAGTAAATTAAATTCGCACCTACATTAGGCACTTGTATATGTCCATCAGAATAATGCCTAAATGAACCGCCAAGATTTACTAACACCTTTCTAGACAACCTTTTCTCAATTACAACTCTAGCAGCTGCAACAGCTACAATACTTGAACCAATCACATTATTAGTCGGATTAGTGAATTCATTAAATGGTTTATTGAAAAAAGCTAAACCCAATCCTAAGTTATAATTTACAAACGTTGCATGACCCAATGCTTTATTCGAGCCAATACTAGGATATATAGATAAACTGTTTCCAAGTACACTTCTATTTCCATAACCTGAATAGGAAAAAGTTAATTTCACATCAGGGTAATTGTATTGTTGGTGCCAATATTTTTTCCCATGAGTCGAAAGTCCAATACGAAAATCCAAAGCAGAAGCTGACTTACTCTCAGGAAAAACATCATAGATTTTCAATAATTTCCCATAATAATAGCAAGCTTCAAAAGAGAATTGATTCATGCAAATAGAGGTATCATTTTGAGCTTTCATATTCATTGGAAGAATAAGAAAGACTAAATAATATGAAATGATCTTTAACAAAGTATGATTTTAAGATGCCCAAAGATATTCCAAATTTGTACTTTTACCGTAATGTCAATGTATAGAAATATAACATTATGTTTTTTTATTATTATCGCAAGTTTCTTTTCATTTGCTCAAAATGAAAAAACCATTGCTTTTCAAATCAATTCAGAACAGGGTCAATTTATACCGCATAAACCAGCTCTAAACTACCTTATCCAAGGAAAATCAATAGGATTAGCGTTTTCGATTGAAAAAAGAAAAAAAGATTCTATCAGTTATGGCTTAACCGCTTCTATATTAAATTCCGGAAACCCTGAAGTTATTGGTTTGGTATATGGCTTAAATGGATTTACTTCTTTTCCATTAACCAAAAAAGAAAATGGAATGCGGCTCAAAATAGGTATTGGTCTAGGTTATGTCGAAAAAATATTTGATGCGAATACAAATAACAGAAATATAGTAATTGGGAGTCATATCAATACAAAAATTGTATTTCGAGCCGAAAAAGAATTTACACTATCGAAAAATAACCATTTCAATTTAGGTGTGGGAGTTTGTCATTTCTCTAATGGAGCGTATCAAACTCCAAACCTCGGCATAAACTTTCTGTTATTCAACATGGGATATTCTTATATAAAAACAACATCTTTAAAGAAAGAAAAAAAACCATTCAATACGAATTATGCTCTTGACAGAAAATGGTTGTACGCTGTTATATTCTCCGGAGGGATTAGAGAAAACCCTAGTCCACTCAGAGAGAAGTATCCTATCATCAATTTATGCAACCGAGTTAATTATGTTCAAAGTGCTAAGAATAATTTCACAGGAGGAATTGACTTCACTTACAACCCTGGAATTTTACATCGAACCCACATCCCTTTAGACGTTTCTCCTTTACAAAGTGGAATATTTATTGGGAATGAAAGAAATTTTGACCGTTTAACATTTGCAGTCGATATGGGAGTTTACCTCTTTAATCAGAATATGAAAAGTTTAATTTACCATCGCTTTGGGATACATTATCAATTAATTAATAAAATACATATTCTCCTGCAATTGAAATCACATTGGGCAGCTGCAGAAGCTTTTGAATTTGGCATTAAATACCGAATAAAATGATCCGGATTATTCTCATATCTGCAGTCTTTTTGATTGGATGTAAAAAGCCGAATAATAGATCCTGCTGGAAAGGAGCAGGAAAAACGGTTTCTGAAATAAGGGAATTACCAAATAAAACAGTGATCAACATATTTGATGATGCGGATGTTATTCTAATGCAGGATAGCTTGAACTATATTGAAGTTGAATCCTATTCCAACCTTGTTTCATTCATCGAAACAAATTCCATCGACACAGCTGTCGAAATTAGAAACTTAAATAGATGTAATTTTATAAGAGATAAAAATATTGAAAATATAGTAACCATTCATTACGGCAACATTGAAACACTTAACCTACATGGAACTGGCAAAATTACTTTCATGGGTGAAATTATTCAAGACAATTTAGAAGTAAACAGCTATAACTCCATAAGTGAATTCACCTTAAACATTTCTTGTAACAAGCTACAATGTGTTTTTATAGAGGGTAGTATTAATGCAAATATCACTGGCTTTAGTGACTCAACCTACATTTACCAATCAAAACACAGCATTGCTAACGCTTCCAATTTAACAAGTTCCTATCTCCATTTTTCGAATAAAAGCACAGGAGATGGACACGTTGGGCCCACAAACACCCTAGCAGTAGAATTACTCAATGTTGGGAATATTTACTACGTAGGAAACCCTACTTTAAAAATATTAGCAGATATTGGGTTAGGCAATGTTATAACTGAATGATATTAAAATCTATTTTGTAAATAGTGATTATAAAGCAAAGTGGAATAAATCAGGTAAAAAACATAAAATATACTAATCCTTAATATATGGATAACTAACATTTGTAAGAAATAGCCCGTGACCTGGCACAGATGTCCCTGCTTCCCCTCTATCTTTATTTTCTATAACTTTTTTAAACTGATCAATTGTAACCTTTCCAAGTCCAACTTCGATCATAGTGCCAACAATTGCCCTAACCATGTTCCGTAGGAACCTATTGGCAGTTATTTCAAAAACGATAGACTCGCCCTCTATCTTCCATTGAGCCTTTTTAATGACACAATTATTTGTTTTCGTTTCGGTATTTACTTTACTAAACGAGGTAAAATCATTATAATGAAAAAGCCATGGACAGGCTTGATTCATAGCATCAAGGTCCAATTTTCTAGAATTATAATAAGAGATATCTGTTAGAAAAGGGTTCTTACTTTGATGGATATAATATTTATATGTTCGTGAATCTGCGTCGAACCTACTATGGGAACCTTCTGGCACTTTAATCAAACGATGCACAACGATATCTTCTGGCAGAAGTGTATTAACCTTATATACAAATTTATCCAATTCGATCTGCTCGTTGGTTTCGAAATGGAAGTAAAATTGCTTTGCATGAACTCCAGTATCTGTTCTACCACATCCAGTACAATTAAATTCAGCATCCCTAAGAATCACATTAAAAGCTTTCTCTGTAACAGACTGAACAGTTATCGCATTGGGTTGTTTTTGCCAACCATGATAATGTTTTCCTTTATAACTTATTTCAGCAAATAGACGCATGTAAACTTATGAAATGAGTTTTTCATTAACGAGGCTAATAGCTTTTTGAAATGTTTCTTGTTTAGACAAAAATGAATTGTCAATTTCAATAGCATCTTCAGCTTTAACCAAAGGGCTTTCTTTTCGATTAGAATCGTTAAAATCTCTTGACTTTACATTTTCAATAACATCTTCCAGCGAAACCTCATGTCCGCCTTCTAAATATTCTTTATATCTTCTTGCAGCTCTGATATCGACCTTGGCAGTTATCCACAATTTTAACTCTGCATCCGGAAAAACTACTGTTCCAATATCCCTTCCATCCATCACAACACTCTTATTCTTTCCCAAATTTTGTTGAAACTCAACCAGTTTTTCTCGAACTTCTTTAATTTTACTTATAGCGCTTACAAAATTAGATACACGCATTTCTCTGATTTCATCTTCTACTCTTAACCCGTTCAAAAAAGTATCTGAATTACCACTAGTCCTGTTATAATTGAATGATATATTAATTCTTCCCAAGGATTCAACTACATCTTCTTTCTTTATATCGGCATCGTTATTTATTATTCCATTATTTAAACAATAAAGCGTAACGGCTCGATACATAGCTCCAGAATCAATATAAACATATGATAATTCCTTTGCTAAAAACTTTGCCAAGGTACTTTTACCACAGGCAGAATGACCATCTAAGGCTATGACTATCTTCTTCATGTTTTTTATCAAAAAAAAGCCGTTTACTTCGATATTATTCGCAGTAAACGGCTTTTCAGTAAATCTTTACAAAAGACTAAAGCTCTTCTACTTCAATCATTTTAAATGGAAGATCTATAATTGCTTGGTAATCCTCACCAGCTTCTAACATATCTTCATCATCTTCTTCATAATACCAGTTAACTTTAACCTCAGTACCAGACAAAGTTTCCAATTTTTTGAAAACATCTAAGATACACTTAGAAGAACTTGTATTAAAATACTCTAATTGGACATTTACTTCTGTAATATCTTTTGGTGCTCCTCCGTATTTTCCAATCCAATCAATAACTGGCTTATAAAATTCTATTGAATTTTCTGGTATAGAACGACCTTTTATTAAAAGTTTACCTACACCTTCAAACTCAACAGTTGGTGTTTTTGCTGATCCTTCAATTGTTAAATTATCCATTTCTAATTTATTTTTGTACTATTTTTACTATTAATGTGAAAAACGAATATTCTTCGTCTATTTCCATAAAATCATATACTAATTTCTGACCTGATTTTTTTGCTATATCAATAAAACCTAATCCTCCTCCCCCTTTAGAGCTCATCTCTCCATTGTTAAGGGTAGATTTATAATAGGCTTTCAACTCTTCTCTTTCCAAAGTATTTATATGATCTATTCTTCCTTTTAACTTCTCAATATTTTCATTAGCTATAAAATTACCCGTAATAATATTGTAATGCTCATCATGACGACTAATCATGAAAATTGCAGACTTCTTTTTTGAAATTTCTTCTTTAGTTCCTTTAACTTCAAAATCATCAATATGATGATATAAGTTTTGAAGGCACTCTACTAAGACATTAAAAACCTTTTTTCTGGTTTTGGGAGCTTCATTCAAATCTTCCATCTTATTCTCCATAATTTGAAGAACTGATGTCAAAAGTTCAGAAGTGATAGTCCCTTTGAACGACAGTAATATATCATTCTTTTCCATGTTATTATAAAGACCAAAAACGTCGATCATGATTATTAGTTATACTAATGTTAGAACAAATATAACAATTTGTTCTGTTTCGCCAATACTTTTAAAGAATCTCTTAAAATTAATAATCAAAGACAAATAAGTCACTCTAATTCAATTATTTAACCTTTGTAATCAATAGATATAATCTCTTCATTAACACAGCAATAACCTCATAATCAAATACTTGTAGATTACTGCTTTTAACATTCAACTCTGCAAAACCTCTTGCTATCCATTTACAGGAATAATGCTTAAACAATTCTTCTATCTACATTTTTCATTGAATGTGATAATAAATTGAAAATCAAAATTTCAACTTTTTATTCATAAAGAGATATATTTGCCTGTTAAACGTTGTGCAATGGAATGGTTTGAGACCTGGTTTGATTCAGAATATTATCATAAGCTTTATAAAAATAGAGATGACAAGGAAGCAGAACAATTTCTCAATAATTTAATTGATCATCTTCAACTTAATTTGGAGTCAAACATTCTGGATTTAGCTTGTGGAAAGGGAAGGCACTCCATATTTTTAAATAAAAAAGGATTTAAGACTATGGGGATTGACCTATCTCCAAATAGTATTTCTTGGGCAAATAAATTCAATAATGACAACCTTCGCTTTGAAGTAAGAGATATGCGCGAATCGTTTTGCGAAAGTGAATTTGATGCGATTTTCAACTTATTCACCAGCTTTGGGTATTTCGAATCTAAAACCGAGAACTTAAAGGTTCTCAAAGCGATTGAGGCCATGTTAAAAGATAACGGAGTATTTGTTATCGACTTTATGAATGCAAATAAAGTTATTCGCAATCTTGTTAGAGAAGAAACACAATCTATTGACAGCATAAATTTCCGATTAAAACGTTCTTATGAAAACGAAAATATTGTAAAAAACATTGATTTTACAGATAAGGAAAATGATTTTCATTTTATCGAAAAAGTACAGGCGTTATCTCTGGAAGATTTTCAATCTCTAATTTCTCAAACAAATTTGAAAATAGATTCTATATTTGGTGATTATAATTTAAATCCATTTGACAATGAGGTTTCTGATAGATTGATTATTCTAGGGAGAAAAGGATGAATACTTGGTTAGTAATAGGCGTTTTATTTGGAAGTGTTTCTATAGTCGGAATACTAACACTGCTATTTGAGAGTTTTTTCTCTAAAATAAAACAATACGTAACAACAATAGGTGTTTCCTTTGTTTTAAGTCTAATCTGCATTCATATTTTACCCGAATTATTTTCAAATCCAAAGTTATCTTCAATTGACAATCCCAACTTAGGTGTATATTTATTGATTGGTTTTTTAATTCAAATTATTCTAGAGTTATTCTCTAGAGGAATAGAACATGGTCATGTGCACGGACATGAACACAACCATGAAGGAGGGCTAGAGATTACAAATAAGGTTATTTATACACTTTTCTTTGGGTTATGTGTACATGCATTTATCGAAGGAATACCTTTATTTATTCTTGAAGGGGCCCATCATCTCGGTCATACGCATGTAAATGCTTCTCAGGGATTCTCAGCTATTTTTTTCTGGGCAATAGTCTCACATAAGATACCCGTTGCAATTGTTTTGATGCTTTTCTTTATATCAGCAAAAATAAAAAAATCTACCGCCATAATTTTATTCTTCACTTTTGCTTTTATGTCCCCTCTTGGAGGTTTAGTAGGAACTTTTTTACAAGATCAAAACTGGTTTGATTCTTTAAGCGTTAACCTACTTGCAATTACTTCAGGAATGTTGCTACACATTACCACATTGCTTATTTTTGAGGAGTACCACCACAATAAAGATAAGGTTAAAAATATACTTCTAATTATTGGAGGAATTCTTTTAGGTCTTATCATTTTTAGCTAGCATTTTTTTATATTTGTCTCAAATCAAATTTAGATTTATTAAAGAATTTAGAAATGGGAAGAGCGTTTGAGTTTAGAAAAGCAAGAAAGATGAAAAGGTGGTCTAAAATGGCCAAAACCTTTACTAAAATCGGAAAAGACATCGTAATTGCTGTTAAAGAAGGTGGATCTGACCCCGAAACAAACGCGAGACTAAGAGCAGTGATGCAAAATGCAAAGACTGCTAACATGCCAAAGGAAAATGTTGAAAGAGCGATAAAAAAAGCTATCGACAAGGACACTTCCGAGTATAAAGAAATATTATTTGAAGGTTACGGTCCATACGGTATTGCAATTCTAATAGAAACAGCAACAGACAACAACAACAGAACAGTGGCCAGTATGCGGAATTATTTCACACATAATGGAGGTAACATGGGCACTTCAGGCTCCGTAGAATTCATGTTTGAAAAAAATTGCCACTTCAGCATCCCTAAAGGAGAAATCGATTTGGAAGAATTAGAATTTGAATTGATTGATTATGGTGCTGAAGATGTATTTGAAGATGATGAGAATATAATGATTTATGGTTCTTTTGAAAATTTTGGATCACTCCAAAAAGAGCTGGAAAACAAAAAATATGAAATTCTATCCTCAGGATTTGATAGAATACCAAGCAACACCACCAAACTATCAGAAGAGCAGGAAGCTGAAGTTGAAATACTTATAGAAAAATTTGAAGATGACGAAGACGTTCAGAATGTCTATCATTCAATGGGGTAAGTATTACAACCTGCCTTATCCAGTATTTCAATTAAAGCCGCAGAAACCAAATGGTAGTGATAAATACCTCTCGTCTGAGCATATGCAGCTAAGGACAAGGTTATAAATATTCGCATAATTTTATTTTTGCTTTTGACTACGGGAATTGGAATAATTTAATTGCACTTGACTACCAACTTTGATTAATCATTCCAACATTAGTTTTATCGACAAAAGATTCATTGCTTCATTTTACGTTGAAAATAAATTTTCAGTAAAATACCGTTCTGAATGACATTCTGCTGGCAATGTTTATTTTGTCATTAAAGCGATGAATTTTGTGTAATTCAGAACAATACTTTTTTTTATCATTCAGAAAATGTTTTTAGTCATTCAGAACTATGTTTGGCGATAAATTCATTTATCATACAAAACGCAGTGATGAATCTATATTTTAACTAATCACCAGCTTTGACAGGCTTATATTCTAAAACCTATCACACTCACATCATCTACCTTCTCCACTTCCCTTTTCCAGTTGGCAAAGGTTTCTTTTAATTTTTGATGTTGTTCTTGCATTGGTAATTGACAAATTGAAAATACATATTTAGCAACATAACTCATCTTTGTTTTGTCGCTGTTAAAGGAAATCAAACTTGCATTCATTCCATCTTTTACGGACTCTAAAATACTATGCGGTCAGTACTTTTGAGCATGGAGATTATTTCCTACTCCAAATATTATATTTCATAATGCAGTAGATGGCTCTAAAACCATCTTTCCAGCCAATCTTTTTCCCTTCTTCATAAGTTCTCCCATAATATGAAATTCCAACTTCAAAAATACGAATATCCTTTACACGAGACAATTTTGCTGTTAATTCAGGCTCAAAACCAAATCGGCTTTCTTTCAGGTTTAGTCCTTTTACAATATCTGTTCGTATCAATTTGTAACAAGTTTCCATATCTGTTAAATTCAAATTGGTAAGCATGTTAGATAAATTAGTCAAAAACTTGTTTCCTCTAGAATGCCAGTAAAATAGAATTCTATGAGGATTCCCTCCAATAAATCTCGACCCATAAACCACATCTGCAAAGCCATTTACAACTGGTTTTAGCACATCATTATAATCTATAGGGTCGTACTCTAAATCAGCATCTTGAATTATTAAATAATCACCTGTAGCCAATTCCATTGCCTTGTGAATTGCAGCTCCTTTGCCTTTGTTCATTTCTTGACTGAATAAACGAATTCCCATTTCTGGATTCTGCTTTTGATAATTCTCTATTACAGCGACAGTATCGTCCGTAGAAAAATCATTTATTATAATAATTTCTTTTTGAATGTCATTTAAAAGATTAACGGCTTTCACTTTATCTAAAATTAAGTGAATGGTTTTTCCTTCATTATAGGCTGGAATTAAAATAGATAATTTCTGTGTCATAGCTGATTTGGCATCAAAAGTAACGAAATAATTAAATGAATGTTGCGCTGGCTAAAATCCATTTTCAGAATTGATACGTTAAATGAATTTAGAAATATTAAAATAAAGTCAAAGCATATACATTGGTGATATTGCAAATATAATTATTGCTGGAAATGTAATACTAAGCTTATTGAAATATTTAAAGGAACCTTGCTGGAATAAAACTAATCAACTTCTTACTTTCTAAACTTACAATATCCTTTTCGGGCCCAAAACACATATCCCAACCTCAAAGTTATTTTTCGTATTATTGTTAGAATGACTTTTTTTAACAAAACGCTCTCTTTTATACTTCTATTCTTAGAGGTAATTCTCTTGTTTCTAAGCACCTATTTAACGATTGCACTAATCGGGGCATCCTTCCCTATAAACACGGACTATAATCCTGAAAATGGGGAAATTGAAATATTCGTCACTTCTAATGGTATTCATACAGATGTATGTCTTCCGGTGGAAACTACTTTAATTAAATGGACGGAGTTTATTGATACTAAAACCTTCAGAGGTATCAAACAAAGTCCTAAATTTATATCCATTGGATGGGGTGATAAAGGCTTCTTTCTAGACACTCCATCATGGAGTGACCTCAAAGCTTCAGCAGCTATCAATGCGGCTTTTCTACCCAGCTCAACCGCCATGCATGTTACTTATTTCCTCAAAAAACCTATTGAAAACCAAAGCCTTAAAAGATGTGTTATTACAAAAGAAAAATACACTGAATTAATTGGGTTTATTAAGCAATCATTTGTGATAAAACCAGACATGACGCCACAATTAATCCCCAATGTTGGATACAATTCTAAGGACAATTTTTATGAGGCTAAAGGGAGCTACTACCTATTCAGGACTTGCAATACTTGGACAAACGATGCTTTAACAATTGCGGGTGTTCGAACCTCATTTTTAGCCCTTTTTGAAAATGGAATTTTAAGGCATTTATAATCAATCTATTTTTAGCTTGCAATTATTTTCTCACGAGCTTATAACTCTTGCGTTTATCTCCGGTCTTTACTAAAAAAGTATAAACACCGCCTGATAAGTGACCGAGTTCAATCGTTTCTGATAAATAATTATCTACTTTTTCGACTAACCTACCTTCAATGTCGTAAATTTCATACGTAAACTCACTTCCAATTTCAACGTTCAAAATGTTTACAACAGGATTAGGATAAACTTTCCAATCGCTGTAAAATTGACTTTCTACCGAGGTAGTATTGATTGTATCCAAATATTTGATTGCGGTTAATGCACCCGAACTTTCTATAGCTTTAAATACCGGAACCCCGCTCCCTGGCTCAAACCATTCGTAAATGTTTTCTATCGGTCTATCGATATTGGTTCCAAACCCAAACTGGTCTACATATAAGGTATCCCTCTGATATAGAGTAGTTCTAGCCCTAATTGTATTTGAATAAGTAGCATAAGGAGTTGTAATATTACCCCAGCCGTCAACCTCAACTTTACGCCTAATCCATTGCCCATATGTCCCCAAAGTTGGAATAGCTAAAATGTAATATGCAGATGTCGAGTCAGTTGTACCAAATGTCATAGATAATGGATAAACTCGATCTATTGTATCATATTTAACAGATGCTGGAAGTCCATTTATATTAGCTCCAAAACCTACTTTTTGTAGAGAATTTGAATCAACCTTAAAATAATCATACACGCTCGAAATTGTAATTTGTCCAAAGGCATCTACTTCTTGTCCTAATAAAGCATAATCTGCCTTATGATCAGGATATTGAGCAATATTATTAAAATACAATTGATACGCAAATGGAGTTGAAATAACGTTAACTGCATTCAATGTATCTTGATTTAAAACAGTTAGTGCAGAATTATCCCAAGAGTAATTTGCTCCTGTCAAAGACACATCTACTAATAAAAAATCTGGACTTGAACTATAAAAATACATTTCACCACTTTGCATCATATCTGTATCTGAAATAGTTATTTGTGCTATATAAATCAAAGGAAAAAGAAAAACTAGAGATAATATTTTACACATACTTAGTCTTTATTATTAGAAATCCTTCTAAATATAAGGATTCATTCGTAATTCATTTTGTAGCTTTGGATAATAAATTAAATTTTAAGGAGTTTTAATAACTTTAATCATGATGAAAAATTTATTAGTAAGCCTGCTTATTTGCTTTTCAACAGCTTTTAGTTTTGGACAAAACAACACGACTAAAAATACGTTAATTCAATTTAGCGGAGTAGTTGTTTCTGGTGACAGCCTTGAGGCTGTTCCTTTTTGTCACATTATTGACAAGTCGGTTAGAAGAGGTACCACGTCTGATTATTTTGGATATTTTTCGTTTGTTGCAAATAAGGGAGATACAATTATTTTCTCTTCTGTAGGATACAAAAAAGCCAACTTTATTATTCCAGACACACTCAATACCAGTAAATATTCCTTAATTCAAGTAATGTATAAGGATACTATTCTACTCAAAACTGCACATATATATCCATGGCCTTCTAGGGAGCAATTTGCTGAAGTTTTTGTAAATGCAGATATACCAAATGACGATTATAAAAGAGCCAAAGCTAACTTGGAAAGAGCATCTTTAAAGGAAAGAGCAGATGCCACTCCTATGGATGGAGCGATGAATTATAAATGGCAAATGCAACAATACCAAAGTAAGCTATACTATGCTGGACAAGCTCCTCCTATCAATTTGCTAAACCCAATTGCTTGGTCTAAATTCATAAAAGCTTGGAAAGATGGTGACTTTAAGCGAAAAGACTAGTCAATCAGATACATGAAAATTTCCTTATCCATTTTTATTTTCCTGCTGATTTCTGCTTTTCAAATTAGTGCACAAACAACCGCTACACTAAAGGGAACTCTTTACAATCAATTCGAAGAACCTGTAGTGGATGCGAATATTATTCTGACAGGAACATCAAGAGGTACAGTAACCGACCAAAATGGAAAATTCAGTATCACAGTTCCTGCGAATGAAAAAATTACTATAAAATATAGCAGTGCACAATACTGGAGCAAGAAATCAACTTATACATTGTTTGCAAATGAGACGAAAGAGGTTAGGGTTACACTGAATTCAAGAACTTTCTCAGAACATATAGTAACGTTCAATGACCCCGGAACTGGAGCCATTGGATATTTCAAGCCAATCCCTCCTTCAGAAATAACCGGAATTGGTGAAAATATAGAACAAACCTTAAAGTTTGGAAATTTTGGAGTTTCGCAAAACAATGAGCTTTCTGCTGGATATAATGTTCGTGGCGGAAATTTCAATGAAAATCTAATATACGTTAATGACATTCAAGTTTACCGTCCTTTTTTAGCTCGTTCCGGACAACAAGAAGGATTGAGTTTCATTAATCCTTACATGGTCAGTGACATCCTTTTTTCTGCAGGTGGGTTTGATGCAAAATATGGAGACAAACTTTCTTCAGTTTTGGACATCACTTATTCTGAAGCCACTACTCCAGATGAGTTTAAAGGTACTTTTACTTCTAGTTTACTAGGAGCTGCAGCCCATGTTGAACAAAACGTATCTTCTCGATTTAACTATATTACTGGGATTCGATACAGAACTAACTCCTACCTATTAGGAGCATTAGACACGAAAGGAGAATACAAACCTATATTTGTGGATTACCAAGGTATGTTCAACTTCCTGTTAACGGAGAAGACAAAGCTTTCCATCTTTGGAACCTATTCTAAAAACAAATTTAGAGTTGTTCCAGAAAGTAGAGAAACAAATTTTGGAAGTATCAATGAAGCGCTGCGATTTACCGTTTTTTACGAGGGGCAAGAAATTACCCAGTTTGAAACCTATATGGCAGCAGCTTCTTTGACTCATAAGCCAAATGAGTTGCTCACTTTAAAATTTATTTCCTCTATTTACCAAACGCACGAAACAGAAAGTTTTGATCTATTGGGTGAATATAAGTTAGATGAACTAGAAAGAGATTTAGGTAATGACGACCTCGGTGAGGTTGCTTTTAATAGAGGTGTTGGCGCATTTTTAAATCATGCACGAAATGAATTGAACGCAACTGTAGCTAATATTTACCATAAAGGGACATTTAAATCAGGAAAACATAAAATTCAATGGGGAGGGAAGTACCAACATGAAATAATAAATGATAAAATTAGTGAATGGAATCAGATTGATTCTTCTCGTTTTAACATCCCTCATCCACAAGATTCTGCTGGCTACGTTGATCCAACAGCGCAGCCATACCAATACCTTACATTAAGTAATGTTGTTAAGTCCAAAAATGATTTACAATCCAATCGCCTTTCTGGATACATTCAAGATATGTATCGGGTATCAATTCCAAAAACCATTTATTTCGAAGATTCAGTAAGAGCAAAAGACAGCACATACAGTATAAAAGACACCATTGAAACGAATAGTTACTTCAGTATGACAGGTGGTGTAAGAGCAAATTACTGGGACTACAATAGCCAATTGGTAGTTTCGCCAAGAATTAGTTTCAATTTTCGCCCTGCATGGTTTTATGTTCGTGACGATGAAATTTATAGACGAAATGTAAGCTTTCGTTTTGCCACTGGTTTTTACTATCAGCCTCCTTTTTACAGAGAGACTAGAAATCTTCAAGGAGTAATCAACCCTGAAATAAGAGCGCAGAAATCTATACACTTTGTTTTGGGAAGTGACTACACCTTCTTTATTTGGAAAAGACCTTTTAAATTGGGCGCGGAAACATATTACAAACATTTAACGGACATTATTCCTTATGAAATTGATAACGTTAGAATTCGTTATTATGGCGAAAACAACGCTAAAGGATATGCTACTGGCATTGACTTAAAAATTAATGGTGAATTTGTCAAAGGAATTGAATCCTACGCATCCTTATCCTACATGAAAACGCAAGAGGATATTTTGGATGATTATTTTTATGATTATTATAATTCGGATGGAGAAGAAATCGTTGCTGGCTTTACTGCTAACGATGCTGCTACCGATAGTATTCGAACAGAACCTGGATATATCCCAAGACCTTCAGACCAGCGGGTATCTTTTGCGCTATTTTTTCAAGACAGAATGCCAGAAGAATGGAATACTGAAAAAGTAAAATGGAGCACATTAAAAGTAAATTTAACTGTTGTATTCGGCACAGCTCTGCCCTACGGACCTCCAGGTCAAGACAGATACAAAGACACCTTGCGTTCATCTCTTTACAAAAGAGTTGATATCGGGTTTAGCAAAGAACTTCTGACAGACAAAACAAAATACAAAGACGGCTCTTTATGGAAAAAAATTGATAAAATGTGGCTCTCATTTGAGGTATTCAACTTACTAGACATCTCTAATACAATAAACTATTCTTGGGTAAAAGATGTATCCGGAAGACAATATGCTATTCCAAGTTTTCTGACTTCTAGAAGATTGAACTTAAAATTAGTTGCGCAATTTTAAAACTTCACGCTAGTTTCTTTTTATCTTTAAGCCATAATTAAATTATTTATGGAAGAAATTACAATTTCTAAAATCCCCCTAGAAAAAAGGAAACATTTGAAAGAATTGCTGTATCTAAAGGGATTGAAAAAAATTACGTTATTGCAGTTGGTGTTAAATTGATAATACAAGAATAACATGAATAATATAAAAACATTAATTCTATCTGCTAAACAGGTAGAGCAAAAAATTCAAAGAATTGCACATCAAATTTTAGAAAAAAATTACGATGAAAAAGAAATTGTTTTAATCGGAATAGCTAACCGTGGCTACTTACTCGCTGAAAAAATAAATGCTGCTCTTCAAAATATTACCGAAATAAAAGTAACATTACATAAGTTAAAACTACACAAAGATAAACCGCTTGAAAACGATGTAGATTTCTCCACAGATTTGGAATATTTGAATAATAAATCAATTATTCTTATTGATGATGTATTGAATTCTGGCAGAACACTAATTTACGCTACACGTTATATTTTAGATTCTGACTTAAAACACCTTACTACAGTTGCATTGGTAGACAGAAAACATAGGAAATTCCCAATCAAGGCTAATTTTGTAGGACTTACGCTTTCTACCACATTACAAGAACATATATCCGTCGACTTTAAAGAAGATGGAATGGAAGTGTTTTTGGATTAAATAGACACCCAAAACTTTATTTACGAAAAATTTAACACTCTTTAACAAGCAAAAATGCCTTGAAATAAGATTATTTCTGAACTTTACAGCTCGATAAAAAACCTACTTTTACGGACGTTTAAAATAAAACAATAATTAATGGAAAATAATGATACCACACCTTCGGTTCCAGCATCTATAGAGTCAAACGTAACTTCTGTTAAAACAGACATACAGGCCTTAAACGAATTGACACAAAAGGAAAGTGCTTTTCTTGATATCGTAACTTCAGAAATGAAAAAGGTAATCGTTGGACAACCCCATATGATTGAAAGTCTTTTGATTGCTTTGTTAGCGAATGGACATATTCTGCTAGAAGGTGTTCCAGGATTAGCAAAAACATTAGCGATTACAACTTTAGCCAAAACAATCAACGCTGACTTTAGCCGTATTCAATTTACACCAGATTTGTTACCTGCAGATTTATTAGGAACAATGGTGTATAACCACAATAAAGAGGAATTCATTTCTAAAAAAGGGCCAATTTTCGCGAATTTTATATTAGCAGATGAAATTAACAGAGCTCCTGCTAAAGTTCAAAGTGCATTATTGGAAGCCATGCAAGAGCGACAAGTTACCATTGGTGATACCACCTTTAAACTAGATGAGCCATTCCTAGTAATGGCGACACAAAACCCGATTGAACAAGAAGGTACTTATCCGCTTCCAGAAGCTCAGGTCGATCGTTTTATGTTGAAAGTTGTATTGGATTACCCAAAAAAAGAGGAAGAACAAATGATTATTAGAAACACCGTTTCTAAAGAAGGTTTCCCAACTCCAAACGTAGTTATCGACACTAAAGCTATAATAAAGGCGCGTGAAATTGTAAAGCAGGTTTACATGGATGAGAAAATTGAAAAGTACATTGTCGATATAGTTTACGCAACCCGTACTCCTAAAGATTATAAGCTTGATGACTTAGAAGCACTTATTGAATTTGGAGGATCTCCAAGAGCAAGTATTGCCTTGGCAATGGCTTCTAAAGCATATGCTTTTATTAATAAAAGAGGGTATGTAATTCCTGAAGATGTTAGAAGAGTTTGCCATGATGTACTAAGACACAGAATTGGATTAAGTTATGAAGCAGAAGCGGAAAACATTAACACTGAAACAATTATTAATACTATTTTAAACAAGGTTGAAGTTCCTTAGAATTGTACAAAGTATTATTGTATAAAGTATTAAATCCCTTAAAACACTTTTTACTTAACACTTTATCCTTTGTACATAAAATTAAAAATGGACACAAAAGAACTTTTAAAAAAAGTACGTAAAATTGAGATTAAGACAAAAGGGCTTTCTTCTCAAGTATTCTCTGGTGAGTATCACTCAGCATTTAAGGGAAGAGGCATGGCTTTTTCTGAAGTTCGAGAATATATGCCCGGTGACGAAATTCGAACGATAGATTGGAATGTAACTGCTCGTTTTAACCATCCATACGTTAAGGTGTTTGAAGAGGAAAGAGAATTAACTGTAATGTTAATTGTTGATATTTCTGCCTCGGAGTCTTTTGGCACAAAAGAAATGCTGAAGCGTGAAATAATTGCTGAACTATCCGCTGTATTAGCTTTTTCTGCGACTCAGAACAATGATAAAATTGGGTTAACACTTTTTACTAACCAAATAGAATTATATGTACCGCCGAAAAAAGGAAAGAAGCATATTTTAAGAATCATTAGAGAGTTAATTGAATTTCAACCAAACGGAAAAAAGACAGATATAAAAGAAGCACTTCGTTATTTTACCAATATGGTAAAAAAGAGAAGTATTGCATTTATTGTTTCTGATTTTATGGATGACAATTTTGAAGACGCTTTGAAAGTAGCCAACAAAAAGCATGATATCGTTGCGTTAAAAATTGAAGATGCTATTGAAAATGAAATCCCAAATGTTGGTTTAATACAATTGAAAGACAATGAAACTGGGCAAACCAAATGGATTAATACTTCCAGTAAAAAGACAAGAACAAAATACAAAGCAAACGCAATCAAACGAAACAGAGAACTTAAAGAAACTTTCAGGAAAGCAGGGGTTGATTACACAACGATAGCTACAAATCGTCCTTATATTATACCCTTAATGAATTTGTTTAAACAAAGATGAAACACTTTCTAAACATATTATTTTTGTTTATTATTGGTTTTGGATTCGCCCAAAATCAAACCAACTTTAGCTTGGTAGCAAGTAAAAACAAGCTCCTAATTGGTGAGCCTGTACAAGTAAGTTTGTTATTTCAATATTCTGCAGATATTAATCAAAGTAAAATTGGATTCCCAGTAATTTCTGATTCGACAGTTTTGGGAGAAGCAGTTGAAATATGGGATATTAGACCACCTCAACAGCGGTCTTCCGAAGACAACATAGGCGATGTGCAAATGTACTTTGAACAAGATTTTACAATTACGAGTTTCGATAGCGGAATGGTAGAAATTGGACCATTAAGCGCATTGGTTGGCGATGATTCAATTCAGTCAAATGTTGTTTCCATTCTATTTCTTCCTGTTGCTATAGATACTACTCTTGATTTTAAAGACATAAAAGCACTTGTTGAAGACCCTCTTACCCGTTGGGAAAGGTTCAAAATGTGGTTTGGAAGTAATTGGCCATGGGTCACTGCAATAATTGTAGCCGTTCTTGCAACAATTATAATTATTCGAATAAGGAAAAGAAAACCAGAAAAGGTAGTTTATGTGCCGCAAATTCCGTTGCCGATAACACTTCTCGAACAACTTGAATCGATTGAACAAGAAGAACTCTGGCAGAACAATAAGAACAAATTGTATTATTCAAAACTGACTGACATTATCTGGAAGTATATTGAATACCGTTACAGGGTAGCAACTTTCGAAAAAACAAGTAAAGAAATTCTTTCTAAATTAAAGTTAAAAGCAATTTCAAAAGATCATCACATCTTAATTAGCAAGCTATTCAGTCTGGCAGATATGGTGAAATTTGCAAAGACACTGCCGTCTCCACAAGAGAATGAAGAAGCAATAATTATTGTCCGAAAAACAATTCAAGAAACGCGCAATGACTTGAAAAAAACTCCAAAAAAAGAGCAAAATTAAATTGGGACTTTTCGATACATATCAATTTGCAAATTCAGAAGTTCTATGGGGATTATTGGCACTTCCTTTTATTATATTTTGGTATATTCTTACGCAAAAAAATAAAGCAGCTACTCTAGCTACTTCTAGCTACAAACAAATAAGTGATATTAGTAGTGGGTTTTTACCCAATCTACATCATATCTTTTTTGGCACAAAAACAATTGCAATTGGTCTTTTTATTATCGCTTTAGCGAGACCACAAATAAATACAAATTCTGATTCTTACATAGAACAGTTTAGTGAAGGAATAGACATAATTGTAGCAATGGATGCTTCAGGAAGTATGTTGGCTACTGACTTTGAGCCAGACAGGTTTGAAGCTTCCAAAAGTGTAGCGAAAGATTTTATTGCTAAAAGAAAAAATGATAGAATTGGGCTAGTAGTTTTTCAAGCTGAAAGCTACACGCAATGTCCTCTTACTAGTGATAATAGAATTGTTCTAGAGTTATTAGATGAAATGCAAAGAGATGTTGTTCCAGATGGAACTGCGGTTGGGATGGGACTCGCAACAGCTGTAAATCGACTAAGAGAAAGCACCGCTCCGAGTAGAGTAATTATTCTGTTAACGGATGGAGTAAATAGAAATGGCAAAATTCATCCTTTATCTGCTGCAGAAATGGCAAAAGAATTTGGAATCCGCGTTTATACCATTGGAGTTGGAACGAACGGGAAAGCTAGAATGCCCGTTGGAATTAATCCAATTAACAATAAATATGTTTACGATATGGTGGATGTAGAAATCGATGAAGAAACACTTACAGAAATCGCCTCTATGACAGGAGGAAAGTATTTTCGTGCTACAGACAACGATAAGTTAAAAGCAATTTATGATGAAATAGATTTATTAGAAACGGAAAAAATTAAATCGATAGAGTACGAAGTAGATTTACCTGAAAAAAACCTCCTTTTTATTCTCATAGGTGTAGGTCTTATATTATTCGAATTTTTTGCTAAATCAACCATTTTAAAAGGCATTTCTTGAGTCAACCACATAAATATCGTTACAATACAACTACTGCACTGATTATAATTATACTAGTCGAAATTCTCTTTTGGAGCATTGGATATGCCACGTATTACTATGTGACAGAAGAAGTGTCCGAATTTCGATTTGAAAATGAATGGGCACTCTATCTCTTTATGTTAATTCCGTTTATGCTCCTTCTATTTTTTCAGGCAATATCTTGGAAAAACAAAGCTATAAAGAGATTTGCTGATAAGCAGCTCCTACCCTCTATATTTGGAGGATACTCAACTGGCAAATCATTAATCAAATTTATACTACTACGCTTAAGTGTTTCTTTTTTAATAATCGCCATGGCAAATCCGCAATATGGTGAAAATGAAAAAGATGTAGAAAGCAAAGGAATTGATATCATGCTTGCTATTGATGTTAGTAACTCTATGCTAGCCGAAGATTTATCTCCTGGTTATAGTCGGTTAAAAATCTCTAAACTTTCGATTGAAAAACTAATAGATAAACTGCATGGTGATCATATTGGAATTGTTGTTTTTGCTGGCAGTGCGTATAAACATCTACCCATAACACCTGACTATAATGTTGCTAAAACATTTACGCAGAATGTCACCACAAGAATGATGTCGGCACAAGGAACCGACATAGGATTAGCTATAGACGAGTGCATGACATCTTTCAATTTTGAAAACGGGGCCAATAAAACAATTGTTGTATTCTCAGATGGAGAAGATCATGAAGAGCAAGGTATTATTTCTGCAGAAAAGGCAAGCGAACTAGGAGTTGTAGTCCATACAATTGGAATGGGAACAACAAAAGGTGTCCCTATTCCAATTTATAAGAATGGTAAAAAGACTGGGAACAAAAAAGATGAAAACGAGAATACTGTTTTAACAAAATTAAATGAAGAGAATTTAATCAACATAGCCAACGCTGGGGAAGGTTCTTACACACGAGCAAATGGTATGAGTATTGGTTTAGAAGGGTTAATCAACCAAATAAATACGATAGAAAAATCTACTTTAAGTAGCGAGAAATACACTGGATATGAAGATCAATTTCAACCTTTTCTAGCAATAGGTTTATTACTTCTATTAATAGAGCTTTTCATGAATGAAAAGAGAACTCAAATGGTAGATAAAATTAAATTATTCGAAGAAATATGATAACGAATCTTAAACATATTACCATATCCATTGGTCTCTTTATGGCCTTTTCAAGTAGTATTGGACAAACCAAAGAAAAGCTAGACCTAAACCGAGGAATTGACGCCTACAATAATGGAGACTACGGTACTGCTCAAGATAATTTTGAAAATGCTTATGAAGCTAACAATCAATACAACGGAGCCTTATATAATGCAGCTAACTCTGCCTATAGAAATGGTGATTTTGAAAAAGCAACCGAATACTATAAGCAATATGCTGGAACGCTAGAAAATAAAAATGACAAAGCAAAAGCATATCACAACCTAGGAAATGTATTCCTAAAAAGGTTTTCTGGGAGTTCACAAAATCAAAATCCTGAAGAGCAAAAGAAAAGTTCCGACTATTTAAAAAATAGCATTGAAGCCTATAAAAACTCGCTACGAAACAATCCAAACGATGAAGACACACGCTATAATTTATCATATGCTTTGAGTAAATTAAAACAGCAACAGGAAAACAAAGATCAAAAAGAAGGTAAAGACGAAGACGAAAAGAAAGACGAGGATAAAAAGGAAGAAAACAAGGACAAGAAAGAGGACAATAAAGACGGAGATAAATCGGAAGAGGAAAAAGAAGGAGATAAGGATAAAAAAGAAGGGGAAGGAGACAAAGAGGATAAGAAAAATGAGGACAAAGACGAGGAAGGAGATAAACCAAAACCTGGAGATAAAGACAAAGGAAAAGAAAAAGAAATAGAAGGAAAAATGTCTAAGGGTCAAATTAAAAAAGATTTAGACGCAGTAAACGAGGACGAAAAGAATATTTTGCTTAAAATCGCAAAACAAAAAGGAAAAAAGAAAGGAGACAATAACACCAAAGACTGGTAGTTAACTGACCATGAAGATCAATTTCAAAATACTGTTATTATTTTTTATAGCGAACATCTTTATTGTTACTAAAGGAAGTGCGCAAAAATTTACGACCAGTATTAACACATCGAACAAATCAGTTCAGGTTGGAGATGTTTTTAAATTAACCTATTCTATTTCATCGAAAGATAATTTTAGTATTACGGGAATTCAGCGACCTACTTATGAAGGATTTTCATTTGTTCGTGAATCTAACGGAGAATCTCATCAATATATAAACGGAAAAGCAACACATTCTTTTGAATATTCAATTGATTTGAAAGCAAATAAAAAAGGCACTTTTAAATTGACTCCAGCTACCTTTATCGCAGATGATGTAGAAACCAAAAGCTCTTATTTTACTGTTCAAGTTGGAGCGAGTGACCCTAAGTTAAATGTAGCACCACCAAAAAATTCAAATCTTTTTACGAGAATTTCAGTAAGCAAGAAAGCGCCCTATAAAGGAGAAGTTGTTTTGGTAACTTATAAAATATATTCCCGCTATGGAAATATAGCATTAGATAATTATGATTACGCCATGATTGATGGTGTTTGGACAGAAGAAATTACCGCAGAAAAAAAAGGTTGGCCAACTAAACAAGAATCCATAAATGGCGTAAGATATAATATCTACACGTTAAAAAAGGAAATTGTATTTCCTCAAAAAACAGGTGAAATTATAATCCCCGCATTCGATATTACTGCGCGCGTAAACCGAAGTTTTTTCAATCAAGGCTCGGTTATAAATGTAAAAAGTAACACCCAAGTATTAACCGTAAAAGCACTTCCCAACAATGCTCCACTAAGCTTCGAATCGCAAGTAGGAAAAGGCTATAAATGTGAAGTCACTTATTCTACTACCGAACTGAAAACAAATGAGCCAATTGATTTAAAAATTAAAATTTCTGGAAAAGGAAGTTTGAAACAATTGAATGCACCAGAACTTAACTTCCCATCAGACTTTGAAGTTTTTGATCCCGAAACAAAGAACAATGTCAAAATCAGTTCATCCGGATTAAGCGGAAGTAAAGAATTTACCTACCTAATTATTCCAAGACACCATGGTGTTTTTGATATCGACGCAATTGAATTCAGTTACTTTAATACTGCCACAGGAAAATATAAAACACTTACTTCTGAAGCTGTAAAAATTAATGTTTTAAAAGGAGAAGGCAAAGACTTAAACAATACCTCGTCCGAAAATAAAAAAGATGTAGAGTTGTTAAGTAATGAGATAAGGCACATCCAGCATGAGACCGAATTAAACCCCGTAAACGATTTCTTTTTTGGGACGACGAATTATTTTTTGGCACTAGGAAGTCCCTTTCTTCTCTTTTTTCTTGTCTTTTTTGCCAAAAGAATAACGGGAAAAGAAAAAAATCAAGTCGAACTAACGCATAAAAACGCATCAAAATCTGCTTTAACCAGATTGTCTAAGGCAGAAGAACATCTGAAAAATAATAATGATTCAGAATATTTCGAAGAACTCCACAATGCCATCGATGGATATTTATCACATAAGTTTAAAATTCCAGTTTCTGGATTGAATAAAAAAAGAATTGAAGAAGAACTAACTAAAATAAGCATTGAAGTTACTACTATTACTGCCTTACTAAAAGTATTAAACGATTGCGAAATGGCTCGTTTTGCCCCTCTTTCGCATAGTGATGCTGAGACGACTTTAACAACGAGCAAAACGCTGATTAACAAAATTGAAAAACATGTTAGGAGGTAGGATTATATTGATTTTTATTTTATTTATATCGGCTTCTATCAAGGCTGAAATCTCTGACCCTAAAGATGTTTTTAATCAGGGAAACAACCAATATGAGGAGCATAATTATGAGGCCGCAATTAATTCATATAATGGGCTTTGCGAAGAGTTTTATTCCCCAGAGCTTTTCTTAAACCTTGGGAATTCTTACTATAAGATAGATGACATTCCTAACACCATTCTTTATTACGAAAAAGCGTTAAAACTATCTCCGGGTAATTTAAACATCCTGCATAATTTAAAATTAGCAAACAAAAGAGTTTCGGATAAAAATAAAATTAATGACTCGGTACGTTTGAGCGACTGGTTTTTTACCTGGGTTAGTAATGCCCCCAATTACTGGGCGTATAATTCTGTTTACCTATTTATCATTGGTAGTCTGTTGTTGATTTTATACCTATTTTCTAAATCAAGAAAACTGAAAAAACTAACCTTCTATACTGCTGTTCTCTCTATGATATTTGGAATATTCTCCATTATTTTTTCTGGCCTCCATAAAAGCAGATTAATGTCAAATGAAGATGCTATTATTTTCAAGCCATCCATTGAATTAATGTCTCAACCATCAGCAAACTCAAGTGTTTCATTTGTGCTGCACGAAGGAACAAAGGTTAAAATATTAGACGAAACCGAACTATGGTATGAAATCCGATTCGGCGATGGTAAAATTGGTTGGTTACAGAAAGAGTTTGTAGAAACAATCTAGATGACTAAACAGGAAAAAGTAAAATACATCATTGATGAACTTGAGAAACTCTACCCAGAGACTCCTATTCCGCTAGACCATACAGATGAATATACATTATTGATAGCCGTTTTACTATCTGCTCAATGCACTGATGTCCGCGTAAACAAAGTTACTCCTGCCCTATTCAAGATGGCAAATACTCCATCTGAAATGATTAAGCATACAACAGAAGAAATAAAGGAAATTATAAGACCATGTGGATTGTCTCCCCGAAAATCGAAGGCTATATATGATTTATCGCATATCCTTTTAGATAAGTACAATGGCATAGTACCTAAATCTTTCGAGCAGTTGGAAGAACTGCCTGGTGTTGGACATAAAACTGCTTCAGTTGTTATGAGTCAAGCATTTGGTGTTCCGGCTTTTCCTGTAGATACCCATATTCATCGATTAATGTATCGTTGGAATTTAACGAATGGAAAAAATGTAGACCAAACTGAAAAAGATGCCAAAAGATTGTTCCCGCGTGAAATTTGGAATAAACTGCATTTACAGATTATTTTCTATGGTCGCGAATTCTGCTCGGCACGGGGTTGTGACGGTCGTGTCTGCGAAATTTGCACCACCTGCTATCCCAATCGGAAAGCCCCTTTCAAAGCCCACAAACCTTAAACAGGCCGCCTGCCCTCAACCACCTCTGTTTATTTGGCTGTCAGACGGCCTCTGTCAAAATGTCATCCAGAACCATGAGGATCATGTCGACGTCATCTGCACCAATCGTCAGCGGAGGGCGGATTTTCAAAATATTGTCTTTTGGGCCTTCACTGCCCAACAAAATGCGGTGGGCCCGCATGCGATTTTTAACATAGCTGGCGAGGTTTGTCGCCTCAGTTTTGCTGACCTTATCGGTCACAAGTTCCAATCCGATAAACAACCCCATACCGCGCACATCGCCGATAAACGCATGTTTGTCTTGCAGACGGTACAGGCCAGCCAGCAACCGCTCACCCATGACCTGTGCGTTGTTTTGCAGCTCTTCATCATCGACAATATCCAAAACTTCTTTGCCAATCCGGCACGAAAGCACAGAACCCCCAAACGTTGAGAAAAATTCCGGTCCCTTGGCAAAGCTATCGGCTATGGCCCGTGTGGTAACAACAACACCGATGGGATGCCCATTGCCGATCGGTTTGCCCAGAACCACCACGTCAGGCACCACATCTTGATGTTCAAACCCAAAGTAATAATCGCCTAGACGCCCAAGACCGGTTTGCACCTCATCGGCGATGCACAGCCCACCCGCCGCACGAATTTTACCGTAAACAGCGCGCAAATAGCCCTTAGGCGGAATAATCTGCCCGCCTACAGAAGGAAAAGTTTCAGCAATGAAGCCCCCCAGTGGGATATTTTTGGCGCCAAGCCGCGCGATGGCATGATCAACCTGATCTGCATAGTTTTGCGCCCGCTGTGCATCGTCACGTCCAAATCGGCCACGATAGTCATCAGCCACATCGACCAGTTCTACCCAATCGACCTGTCCAATGCCACCAGCCGCATTGAACTTGTAAGCTGATATCTCAACCGCTCCGGTGGTATTGCCGTGATACCCATGATCCGGTGTGACAATACCTTTGGCAGATGTATGCGCCCGTGCAAGCCTCAAGGCCAATTCGTTGGCCTCACTGCCCGAGTTGACAAAGTAACACACCTCAAAAGATGGCGGAAATTTCGACAAGATTTTCTCTGCAAACGCCGTGCGCGCAGGGTGCAGATATCGGGTATTGGAATTCATCCGCTTTAACTGATCTGCCGCGACCGCCTGAACGCGTGGGTGGGCGTGACCGACATGAGGAACATTGTTATAAGCGTCGAGATAGGGCCGCCCCCATTCATCAAACAAATGATGTTTCCAGCCGCGCAGAAACATCACCGGTTCCGCGTAACTGAGCGCCAGATTATCGCCAAATTGCGCCCGCCTGTCAGCCAGTACCTGCGCCTTATCGGTTGGCACATAGGCGGTTTTATCGTCTGGCAAATTAAGCAGCGCGGCTGGATTTGGGCAAAGCTGGGTCCAGAAGTGCCGCGCATCGGGATCCGCAACACCCGGCCAATCCTCACCAATGCCATCAATTGTCAGGGCCAGTTGAAAATGCAGGTGCGGCGCCCAGCCACCATTTTGGGTGATATCCCCCAGACGACAAAAGGCCTCGCCGGTTTGCACCAATTGTCCGATTGCCAGTTTTTCGCAAACCTCGGGATTGAGATGACCGTAAAGCGTATAAAACGTCTGATCATCCGGCGTGTCATGCGCCAGAATAACCACTCCGCCATAATCCAGCGGCGCGGTACGGTTTTCAACAACATGCACCCGTCCCGTGAGGGGCGCATGCACCCAACCGCCCTGCGCCGCGAATATATCAATGCCAAGATGTACGGTGCGGCGATCCGAGGCCAGCCACCTGCCTTTGCGAAACGCCGGCGCAGTATAGATCAGGCGCGGCTCGTTATAATATCCCAGCCAGACCGGAGTGTTATCCGCAAACTCTTGACCGACACGGGCGGCCTCTGCGGCAGGCAAATCAAAAGGATTTTGCGGCCAGCAAGAGGCCTCGACCGAAAGTGATCCCATTGGCGCGTGATCTAAGTCCACCCCCATCAGCGGCGCAAAATGGCCCCGCATCTGATCTAAATATTTCTCTATAGCAGGTGCAGAAGAGGTCACCGGCAGACCACAGGCCACGCGCAGACGCGCGCTTAACAGGTCCGGATGCAGATTGTTATTTTCAAGAAACTGCCAAGCGGGCGCTTGCGAAATAACCACATATGGGTCATCGGGATGAGCCTGAGCCATCAGCGTTGAATTAACCACACTGACGGCGAGACGCATCTGCAACAAAGGCCACAGCACATCAAGTTCCACCGACAAAAGCGGGTTTTCTGCGTGATATCCCGCGACAAGTGCTTCAAGCGCCTCTTCAGGATCTGACCGTTCCAGCACCACATAAGCCGCAGCAATTGCCAGATCACAAATCCGCGGTGCGATGCACATATCGCCCAGATCAATCAAACCGGTAATACGGCGCGGGGCGCAGAACTCATCCGAGACCAATATATTGTAGTCATTGATATCATTGTGCACTGCCTGGGTTGGCAGGTTTTGCAACTGCCCCAAGACCCCGCTAAAATCCGCCACGATGTCTTGTAACAGCCGACGTCTGTCAGGGTCAGAAATAACCCCTAACTCTGGCTTTATCCACAGCGCCTGCATCAGGTGCCATTTAAAATCCCGGTCAAGCGCCGGGTGACGAAAAGTTTCAAACACTCGGTCGGTCGCGCCAATGGCCCGACCAAGATCACCAGCCAATGCGTGGGTTTTTGGCGCGCTTTGGGCATAACTCCGCCCTGGTAGTCGACTTAACAGCCACAGCAGACGTGGTTTGCCATCCGTATCAAGACAGCTTACACATGCCACCCCTTGCAGTGTCGCAATCACCTCCGGGTATAAATCCGCCAGCGGCTGATCGCGCACATGGGCCAGCGCCGACACCTGCATTTCGATAAGTTCACGATTACAGCCGGGGCGCATCACTTTTAGAATGTATCCCTCTCCGGCAAGGGTTTCAGCGAGAAAATTCAAATCATACTCGCCCGCCAACTGCGTCAGCCTGGCCTGTATCCCCCAATGTTGGGCAAGCGCATCTGTCCAATGCAATGTCATTGACCCGTCTCCGACTGACGTATTCGCTCGATGTTACAAAGCAGCCACAGCTTGCGATT
>Ga0209631_10001625_pt1 | contig 28516 bp, 17 predicted proteins | sample COG_08_FD_184752 | JGI IMG/M metagenome (GOLD analysis project Ga0209631, IMG submission 184752) | Pelagic Microbial community sample from North Sea - COGITO 998_met_08 (SPAdes) (version 2) | ecosystem: Environmental > Aquatic > Marine > Neritic zone/Coastal water | place: Helgoland, sampling... | reverse complement strand
AGTTAAGCCTGCGGAAAAAATTCACACACACAAATGGTCTTCTTCCGCCGAACGGTTTCCCAGTACTTATTTGTACCGTGGTGCGCGTAAGTACTGAAACGGGGGTATTGAATTTTTGGATTATATGGAATTCATGGAATTTGATGTTGTGTAAAATTACTATATAAAGTCAAAAGACCATCTCTTTGATTGTGGCAGGGGAAACATGTTTGCTTGCCTTGTTTCATGGGTAGCTGGGTTGCTGTTTGTGCATTTGCTAGAGGGGAAAACAAGCGGCCCCGTCGTGGTGTCGGTGTCTGGTATCCTTTCTCTCATCATCTCTTGCGTAGTAGATGTCGCGGTGTTGGTCGTAAACGCTGTTGTGACTCTACCCGTGTACGTCGTCACGCGCCCTTTGTTCATAACTCGTTTGCTTGGAGTCGTGGCTCTGGCCCTCGCAGTGCACCACTGGCAGGAGGAAACTCTGACCCTGTGTGATGTCTTCTTTCGCAAGATCCTCAACCCGAGCGTCCATTTCTTGTATACCGTCGTATTTGCTCTGCGCGTAATCTACGAGCCCGCGGCGGCTTTTTTTAACTACTACGTTGCCGTCAGTAAGACTGCTATTTGGGGTTCCCTTCAATTAATAACCAAATGCAACCTACAGCTTTTTCTGAATTGCGTAAAGGGTCTGTTTGAGACGATCCAGCTTTTGTTCCAATCCGTTTTCCGCTTCCTCGGGGCGGGAAACGAAGGCACCCTGTTCACGAACGACTGGGAGTTAGTTGACACACTGACTGCATTACAGACAGTGATCGTGGCCCAAAGAGAGATCGTGGACTGCGCGTGTGAACAAGCCAGTTCCCTGTACAAGATACTGGTCTCTCCGGTGGACTCTGAGTATCTGTCCCGCGCGGCAAACCACTGGGCGAACATCGGTATCAGCCTCGTTCAGGATCTGATCAGGTCTTTGCCGAGGTGGGGAGAGTACCCCACTCTTCGCAAAACGTTCCACCACTCGCAGGGTTTCATTCACAACCTGGGCCTCTGGTTGGACCACGCGGTGCTCGAGGCCACGAGCATTTCGCTCGAAGAAATCTTTGCCCAAGATCCGATCGATCCCCTGGATCGACCGGCGTTTTTTCTGGGTTCGACCCTGGCTAACATATGGCAGGCGGCGTTAGAGCTCATCTACGTGGGTGTCAGGTCTGCAATCCACCTTCTGATACCTCTTCGCCTGAGCGACTCTGATTACGTGTTCAAGCTACTTAGCCCTAGGGAGATTTTTGATATCCACCTTCGTAAGGCGGGTGATTCACTGACTAATTCGCTGCACTGGATCTTGGAGTACTCATGGTCCCGTATGATGAGCAAACCCGCTCCGGCGCCGCAGCTCAACTGCAACTTTTCTCCGGCGTTCTACGGCGACCGCCTCTTCCAGTCTTTCTTCTGCGCCGCCCGGTACGCCCTCCGGGCCGCCACGGGGGTGCTGGCTGTGGGCAGCACGCTCCCGGCAGAGTTCGTGGTCCACGGAGTCTTGTTCCAGGATCGAAACATCTGGCATATGCTCCAGCGGTACCAGGGCGCCTTCCGTTTGAACGACCCCCATCTTTCCTCGTGCGAAATGCGCCTGGCGAGCCCGTGGGATCACAGCACGGACATTAGCCTGTGCAACTGCGTGTTCGAAGAGGATATCGTGGTGGAGTTTCCACCGTTCAACAGGGAGGCGGACACATGGTCTTCGTTGAGTGGAGGTACCAGTGCGTCTTGCGCGCAACCGCAACTGGAAGACGCTTTCAGAGATCTCAAAGATGCCGTGCATCATACTTCGAACATCATCTCGCCCTTCGCCAAAAGCTTCTTCTCCACAGCGGTAAATGGGATTATTAACTCGTTCAGTGTCAGTCTGCGCCTCGTCTTGTCCGCGGAGGACATTTTAGACGGAGAGTTCTTCCAGTATCCCTTGGGCCAGGCGGGGTACGGGTTCAGAGAGGATCTAGCTTTGGCCGCGTGGGAGGAAGCCGGAAACGCGATCATCTCGTCTCAGTGCCCCGACGGGCAGATCCCCGAGACCGCGCTCCCGGGGTCTCCGTGCACGGAGGTGAGCGACGTCGTGCGGCTGCACGACGCGAGAACTCGAATGTACAAAGGAGCGGAGCTTTGTCGCAGCACGAACGCCAATGCGGGGTGCACGTGCAACCCGGCTCTGCCCATGCAGGACAACAGCATATGCGGTTGTATGCTCACGTATCCTGATGATGAGCGAGTTGCGGCAGATTCGTACACCCAAGTAAGATTTAGTCAGAACTTTCAGTCGAGGGGTTGGTGCGGCAGTCAGATTTTCGAGCCGATCCTGATGGATCTGGAGGCGGAGAGCGGCAGCGCCATCACCGACCTCGTCGATGGCCTCCACCCGGGAGCGGGGGTGGGGTGGTGCGGCAAGGAGGACTATGTTGTCCTCGAGACCAACATGAACCAGTTTACCAAGAGAGAGTGGGAAAACGACGCGTTTTTGGTGGACCGAGCTCGATTCACCAGAGACGAGCTGGACGTGCGGATTGCGGACCTGCTCGCTTCCAAAACGCTGGCGCGAGAGGAAGCGCACCTGCCTCGGGCAAACGCCGCGCAGCTGCAAGCAATGACGCTGGCTTCGACTCAAAAAGCCGTGCTGAATCTCCAGGGGGTTCGAGCTTTGTCGCACGCCACCGAGGCCTGCGTTCTGGACGAGAACTCTGGCCTTAAAATCGACACCGAGGCCTTTGATGAAGCCCTCGTCGGCGCCCCGCCAGCTACTCGGGCTGGTTGCCTTGTAGACAAGACTGTCCTGCGCTCGCAGACCCTTGCGGTGTGGAAGAAGAACAGCTGCACGGTGCGGGGGAACCACGATATAGTGTGCGCCGCTAACGCGTACGCGTCCAGGGCCGCGCAGATCTATATCGGCGCGGCAAGACAGCTGTGGAGTGGTATTGTGGCGCTTCTCAGCGGATACCCAGCACAGGTGACTTGGGACTTGAGTAATCGCCTATGCGATCTCCAGAAATCTATCTCTTACCAGACCAGCATCCTCTCCTCGCTATTCCCCGTCGAGCGACAAACGAGAGTCGCCATGAACAAGCTGATGTTTCTAGCGCTGGAATTCGGCGTAGAGCAGTTTAGCATTCAAAACTCGGGGTTGGTGCTGTTTGACTCTCTGGTGAAGGGGGAACTGTTCACGGCCCAAAAGGAAGATTCCGGGCCCGTCTACGAGTTCATCGAGAACGTGATTGGAACGTACCTGACTTACGGAGCGAACGTGCTGCAATCCGCGGGAGACCTGTTTGAAAGCTTTGACGAGGGTTCCGGGGAGTTCCTGTACAGCGTGGAAGACTTTATCACCAAGTTCAAAGAAGCAGTCACTGACAGCCTCGTAAAGACAGCGGTCGTCTACGTCGAACTTTTGGGAGAATTCGTCGCCGTGGCAAGCGGCACGACCAGCGAGATTCCGGCTCTCGTAAAAAGCATATTCGAGTTTCTGAAAACTTTGAAGCTCATTCTCCCTTCAATCGCGATGAAAACGCTTGGAATCGTCCTTGAAATGCTCGGGCCCCTTGGGTCCTTTCTCTCTATGATTGCAGGCACGGTATGTAACATACTGGAGGGCATTATTAACATTATCATATCCGTCGTGGACGGGCTGTCGTTCGGGCTTTCGGGATTAGAGCATATTGATATGGGGTGTCTCGAGGGATTCGGCGCGGACATTAACGCAACGGAGCTGCTTTCCAACAAAAGGTCTATCAACGACATTCCCAAAATTATCGCCAGCTTGGGCTGGGGGGGCTCTTCCTACTGCGCGAACGTCGTCAACTCCTACGCGGAGTACAAACTGCACGCGCTCAAACCGCTGGAGAAAGAGTCGATTTTCTCGTGTCTGAAACAACGCTGGCTTGGCATTAAGCTGAGCGAGCAGACGGGCATACTCGACTTGCAGACTGTGATCTACGACTGGGAGAGTCGGATAAGAGCCGTGTTCAGACTGGCGCGCGCGTCGTACGTGTATTTTGAGGGCATGAACGTGCGCGCCGCCAAGACGTTTTTGGACGAAGTGGAAATGGCGCAGTACCTGCCCGCCGTGCGGGGCTTTTGGTCGTACCTCACAGCCAACGCGCCCGCCTACCTGTACAGCTCTGCCAATCAAATTTTTGACGCGTCCGTGGAATCCATGGAGAGGCAGGGCGGGTCGTCGGCAAGAGTGGCCCGGGTTACGAAGACGTCAAAACATGTTGTCGCGCAGTTTGCCAGGCACTGGTCTGCACACAACATGACACAATCCGGAAGTAAGTTTATCGCAGCGCCAGCTCAGATGTTGACTGCGTGGTGGGATACTAACAATACCAAACAGAGCCCACCACTGCAGCCCGACGCGCCTTTTGACCACGCGGAACAAAATCTGGTTCTTGCCCGAGCCAGGCGAAAACTCGGCGTCGTGGCCAAAAGGGGTTATGCTGTATCAAAACACGCGCTGGGGTACAGCTTTGGGGCCGCTGGTGTTCAGAGCAACGTAAAACCATGCACGGAAAACAGTTTAGTATGCGTCAATTGCGCCATAGTTGACAACGTACTCTCTACAGTGGTAGAAGAGGGCGTTCGCGTCGCCCTCTTCCTCAGATACACGTGGGTGGAGGTCACGCTGGCGGAAGCGCAACGATCTCTGGCAAAAAGAGCGGTGCAGCTTCAGAACGGGTTCACAGAGGGCGTGGAGGGGCTCTTCTCGGATATTTCACAGGCAAGAATTAACATCAACATGGCAGAAGCGTTCGACAACGCCAGAAAGAGCTCTGGAGCCGCAGCAAAGTACGCGGCACAGGCGGCCTTAGATGCCGCCAAAAACGCAGCCGGAAACGCGGGGGGCGCAGCGACTAGCCTTGCAGACTACTTGGAGTTTGCGTTCGAGAGCACCAAGGAGGTACCCGGCACGAAATCCACGGACGCGCTGCACAGCCTGAAACAGCGGAACAAGGCCTACAGCCTGGGCGCCGAAGACCACCCTTACAGAATCATGACCTACACGGAAAGACAGGCGCTCGACTGGGATTACCTGTGGCAAAACTGGCCAGACGTGCCGTTCAACGTCACGCACTCCAGAGATACTCCGTTACGGGCAGACTCGGTGCCCACCATCAACATATTAAAGGCTTTCAGGATGTACCTGACAAAAACCAGCGGGGACTACGTGCCTCTGTTCGGGGAACCCTTGTTCTACAGCCTGTCGCAGCCTCTCTTGGCAAAGTGCCCCATGGGGTCGGTCATATACTCAGAGTCCACGACGCAGAAGGAGCGGCTCCGTCGCGTCGGACGCGCCTTTTGGATCACACTGCTGGCGGGCGGCATTCTCCTGGGACTCCAGTTCTACCTGAATCTGCCCATCTTGGCCATAACCTTCTTAGCGCCGCTCACCATGTCCTTCTTGTCGTATCTTTTCCTCTGGGTCGTGTACGGGTGGGGCCTGAACTGCAACCCATCGGTTCCGGTGCTCGCGGCGGCGGACGCGACCGCATACATCAACGACTTCATGCACCCCAGACCCCTGTGCGAGCGGTTTCCGGGGCTCGTCGCCGACACGGACGCGTGCGACTCCCAGACCAGCATCTCCTTCACGGGAAGCACGCAGTGGAAAGAGTGCGCCGGCGATCCGGCGTACGACGAATTGGGGTACTTTTACAGCACCGTGTATTATCTGAGATTGCTCGTACCCGGCGTTTATAACTATTTGAGGACGGTACAACCGTTCCGGTACTGGCTTTCGAATTTCGAGACTCTGGACCTGCTGGACGAAAAGAACGAGCTCCGTGAAAATTGCGCTAGGCTTCTTATGTTAGATGTGGGCGGGGTACTTAGTGTACTGGGCGTTGGGCTGTTTTTGGTGTACAACGTAGTCGCACCGCCCGTCTTTGCCCTCGCCAAAACGTCCGTGAGACTCAGCGTACAACTCGTCGGATTGGTCAACTTACTAGTACTTAGCGTTAGCGAAACAGAATAATATATGATTAAGTACTTATTTATTTTTTAATTAAGAGTGTGAAACAAAAATCTTTCCCTTCGTCGGCGTATTAGTCGAAATTCCGAGCTGCCATGATGGCAGGCGGTGAGCTCTTTTACCTTATTGATGGTGTCAAACACACACCCGACAGAATGCAGGGCACGGTGTATGTACACGACAACACCGTGGCGCACGGCGTGGAACCGCTGACAAGCGGAACGAGGTACAGCCTTTACTTCTTGCAAGATCCATAATGAAGAACGAGAAGGAGGCAATTCAAAAATATCTGAAGGCTTAAGTACGAAGCTACGACTAAACAAATGAGGCACTTATTCTACGAAAACTAAATTAATGAAAAAACACAAAGTACTGGTGCGTATTTCTTTCGTACTCTAATGTAGTGTAATCTTTACTCGTCAATCATGCCCTCGTGCATGCCCTCCACCTCCTCCTCGAAGTGCATGAGATCGCCTCCCCCCAGTTCGAAGTGGGCGCCGTCCTCGTTTCCGTAGTGCAGGAGGAGATCGCCCTCCGACACTTCGAAGTGGGCGCCCTCCTGCAACTGTGTAATTTCTTTTATGTTTAGTTCAACTTTACCTTTTCCGTTTTTTGTGTTTGTGTCATTGTCTTTGGCGGATATTGTCTGCAGTTGTACCTTTCCGTCCTCTATGGCTGTGATTCTGAACTTCTTTGATATATATTTCCCCCCGTTTTTCTTCTTCTTATAAACTCTGTCCCCCACTTTGAAGGTCTTACCGCCCGCCGCCGCTCCCGCCGGCACGCTCTGCGGCGTCGGCGCCTTCTTAGTCTTCGGCATGGAAGAGCCCTGGAGTCTTGCAACCAGATCAGATTTATTGCCAGAAGTTTTTAAATTTTTCGCTTTGAGACGTGCTTTTAGCTCTGGTTTAGTTAATTTGGTTAGCTCCTCTTCCGCCGGCGCCGGAGGCGCCGCCGCCGCGGCAGCCGCGCTCGAGGTTAAGCTGGACACCGCGCCGCTTGCGACACCAGCAGTTTTCTTTGCTACGTTTTTGATCAAGCCGCCGGCGCTTTCGAACAAGCCGCCGGCGGCGCCGAATGCGCCGCCCAAGACGTCTCCCAGCCCGACGGGCTCCGCCTCTGCCCCCTCCTCTGCCCCGTCCGCTGCTTTAATGTCGTCCGGGCGCCTGATGAACGTAAGGAGTTCCAATTTAACTTTATTCGCTAGGGGAATTGATTTCCCGCTTTGCGTAAGTATTGCCTCGTCGTTTTCTATTTTAAAAATGTTGTACTCTTTTGTACCGAGTTGTCCTTTCGGTGCATTTTTTTTTGAACTAGGCTTTTTCACTACGTCCCCGACTTTCGGTGTCCATTTCCCGGCGGACGCGGCAGCGGGCGCGGCAGCGGGCGCGGCGGCGGCAGCGGCAGCGGCAACAGACTCCGTGGGCATCTTCAATGCCTCTTCCCACAGACCCAGCCCGGATCTACCTCCTTCAAAACGCGCAATGAGAACCTTCGCGGCTTCTACCAAGTCCACCTCGTGGTCAACGTATGTAAACAAACGTTGAACTTTGTAGATGTATATGAAACCATTGGGGGGCTCCTGATCGCCCGTGAGGCCCTTGTCTTTGCGAGGGTCGATAATCACGGCCTTACACCAATTGTCACCTAAATCATCCACGCAGACAACGTAGGTGTTTTCCTTTATCTTTTGCGGGAGTTTTGGAGATTCTTTCTTTGCGTAAATTTCCTGCGTCCTGTACATCTTCCCCAGCATCGTTCTTTTGTTTTTGTACAGCTTGAAAAAACGTTTTGCTTTGCTATCGCCAACTTCGGCTATGACCTTAAGCGCGACTTCGATATCGTTGCTTTTGCTATTTCCATTAAGGCCAAACGGTTTCCCCAATCTCTTACCTTCTTTTTGAAGTCTTGCGCGTTTGTCTTTTGCGGTCTCCGCAGGCGGCGCCGCCGAAGGCGCCGCCGCGGCGGCACCCGCCGAAGGCGCCGCCGCGGCGGCACCCGCCGAAGGCGCCGCCGCGGCGGGTGCCGCCGCCGCCGCGGCGGGTGCCGCGGCGGGCGCCGCCGCCGCGGGTTTGTCGGTTTTCGTCTCCGCTGCGGAAGAACCCGTGAGCCAACTGAAGATCCCGCCCCCGCCCGAGGACGCCTCTGTGGCTTCGGGGAAATCTTCTTTTGGTTTATCTTTAGTCCACACTTTCTTCAGTTCTTTTTCCCATCTTTTGGTTTTGCCTTCCATGTCTTTCAGGATTTTTTCGGTGTCGGCAGCAGTCATCGTCTTTTCCTGCAACGTCCTACCATGCGGAACGTCTTTTTTTTGACCGGCATTGAGTCCGGTCAAAATAATGACTTTTCCCGGTTTGTATTGCATCAAAAGTTCATTTTCCATGTTGGTTATTATCGTGATGGGTTCGAACGAATGTTTTTCCCGCTGCCTTTCAAAGTGTTTCCACTCTCCCTTTTATAGAGTATTTTTTTTTAGTTCACCTGGGCTTGAGAGTCACGATCGGCAACCCAAGCTGGCTGGCTGCGACGAGGCCCTGCGCGACGGTGAACTTTTTGACTGGCTCGAGTGTCACTATCGGCAGCCCGAGCTGGCTGGCTGCTTTGAGGCCCTGCGCGACGGTGAACGGCGCCTCGGCGGTATCTCCGGCTGGCGCTCCGACTGGCCCGAGTGTCACGATCGGCAGCCCAAGCTGGCTGGCTGCTTTGAGGCCCTGCGCGACGGTGAAGGGTTTTATCGGCGCGAGCGTCGATATGCTCATCCCTAGCCTGCTGGTTACGCCCAGTAGATCTTTGGTGGATAATTTCCTCCTCTTCCTTCGCCTCAGGGTTGTGGACGCGCGCTGCAGAGTAAAGTCGCCGACTTCTTTGCCAAAGATCTTGGCCACTTTGGACAGTTGGAGTGGGCTTTTCAGCATAGCGAAGCGGTACAAGAACTCCTGTTTCTCTTGTTCTCCCGTGACATCGACGGACTCGGAGAACATGTTTGACTCCAGAAGCAAGTAGTAGATGAGCAGACGCTGCCGCCACTCATTCCTGTCTTTGTGTTTCGTCAAAGAAACAACGCCGTCAACTTTGACGTGGAACTTTTCCTCGAAAAGGAGTGTTTCGAACTCGGTGAGATGACACCGCCGAATGGTGCCTGGTTCAAAAAAATCCCCGGGGTGCTCGCCTTCCACGGCTTGCTCCCCGGTGTACTTCACGACTAGACTCTTGCGCGTGCTCTTGTCTTTCAAAAACAAGTAGGGGTCATTGCCCTTTTGAATGAAACTCTCTGATATGTCGCGCAGCGCGCGGAGCTGCGGTGCAATAACGTATTTATCACCGACACCGGGTTTCATGTACGAGTTCGCTTGTGCTAGGGTTTCCTCATCGGACGAATACTCTTCCGTTTTCTTTTCTTTCTCTTTGCTGCTTCCCCAAGAAGTAAAGTAAGAAGCCATTGCGTGCAAGTGTTCTCTAACAATTTTGAATTTGGTAAATACCAAAAAAAAATTACTACTGCAGCGCACAGCTGTCGCACCCTTCTGCAGCGCAGGCCCGGTATTTTTTGCTGAATCTGTTATTTTTCCTTTTCACTCTCCCGTGGCCTCCAAAGTGTGTGAAGTCGGTGCCGTGGCGGTGCGCAAGAGCCACGTCTTGCATCCACGCCCTCAGCCCTGTCAGCCCCTGCCCCGTCGTGTTTGACGTGTAGAAAAGGCGGTCTACCTCGTCGGCGGCTTGCATGGCATCGTAGACGATCCCGTCGAAGAGATGCTCCTTTAGCGTAGAACGCGAGGACGAGTGCTGCGAGTGCTGCGAGTGCTGCGAGTGCTGCGAGGCGGCGTTCAAATCATTTTTCGTGATAACGAGTGCTACTTTTGCGAGAGGGCAGCAGTCTCTGGCGATTTGTACCCACTTCTGCGCCGTCAGCGCGGACGGATCGTTCCTTGGCATCGTAACGACGACAGCCGGGACGGTTTTTCTGGCAAGTTTTTGGCCAAGGCGGAGAGCGTCAAAGGTGTCGGCGCAGACTTCCGCAACCGAGGTGTTTTCCGTATTGGTGGAGAACTCGAGCAGATCCTCGTCTTTGCGCGTTTGCGCGCACCCCTTGAAAATGCGACGGGCGAGAGTGGTCTTTCCGGACCCATGACATCCTAATAGTACTAAAGAAAGCATGCTTTCATTCATTGCTTTTTGTGTGCATTTATAGTTTTAATTATCGTACGACTTTACGATGGTCGCCAGCCTAGAGCTTCTTCTGTGCCTCTTCTCCGCGACGGGGCTTCCTGGCCTGGATTTCGGGATGCTGGTCGCGCCGACGACCGACCCGGACGGGGAGAGGGGTTTCCTAACCTTTCTTTTGCGGGAAACGCGCGCCACTTTCTCCTTTTCCAGATTGTCGTTGTAGCTTTTCAGCAGAAACAGTTTCGAGCCGTCGCCGCGCTCCCCCGCCACGAGTCGCTCTTCCTGGAGCAGCTTGTCCAAGTCGAGCCACACCTCGGAGTTGTTGGTCGTCACTTTGATGCGCTTTCTCACTCCGGAAGCGTGCTCAGCCGCAATTCTTTGGATAACTTTTTCAGCGTGGCGACTGTCCTTGATTTCCGTCCTGCCTAGTTTGCAGATGATATCGCCCTTTCTGAGCGTGCGCGTGGAGCTCACGTAGGAGTTGCAGTGGAAGTGGCTCAGCACCGTGACCATTTTGGTCTTGTCGTCGTGTATCTTTCTGAGAATGTGAAAGGCCATGGCTGGAGAAATGCCGTCGTCCTCCTCGTCGCTGTCTGGTTCGCTGACCCCGCCAAGGAGGTCGGCGGTACCGTCCATGAGCACGCAGGACCCGAACAGAGCGTAGTGCGCCTCGTTGAACTCGGGGTGGCACACAATTTCCGCCCTCAGAGGCGGTTCTGGGGAGCAGGGGAACGTTCTCGTCGTCTTCAGAGATGGCCTCCACACAGTGACGCTCGTGGATTTGGGATTGCACCCGGCGATCCACCCACGATTGATATAAGAGAATTTGGGATCTCCGTGGTACACGTCGGTGAGAAGCCCGAACCGATCGAGCTTGTTGATGACGCCCGCTCTGTTGATAGAAACAAGAACGTCTCCCTTTTTGATGTCATACTTGCAATTCTTTGCAACGGCGGACACAATGGCGCCGTCCATCGTGCTGGGAAAACGATGCTCGTTGTCGAACGCGTCGGTCCTCGAGCTGAGATTGAAGCTCCATCTCGGGAAGACCCCGAGAATCTGTCCACTATAATAGTTGGACAGCCACTGGAGCACGACGGACACTGGCACACCATAAGAGATCTGAATCGCCTCACCTTCTGTCGCCGTGGATATGGCAAAGCACTGCCCGTCGCACGGACCCCCGTCAAAGACAATAGGCCCACCGCTGTTCCCACTATTCAAAGAGAGATCGCAGGAAAAGAAGTCCGTGGTAGCGTCGCCACACGATTGACGTCCTGCGAGCACCCCAGTTGAGATGAACTGCTCCAAGTATCCCATGGGAAACCCGCAGGCTTGTATCTTTTGAGCTTGCGGAATCACCTCTCCCACGTGAAGCTCAACGGGAACGACGCTGGAGAGAACGGACGACGGAGCGCTGCAAAAGGGGTCCAGCACGTCTTCTTCGCGGCAGTCTTTCATATCCACCGCGATCAGGGCGAAATCGAGCGCGGGAACACAGTGAACCACCGTACCGCTCGTGTACTCCGGAGAAGACGCGACTCGAATCCTGACGCGCCTGTCTTCGGCGCCCTCTATCACGTGGTAATTGCTGAGGTAGAGTTGGACGTCCTCGGAATTCCAATCGGCGGCGGGGAAAAGGTCTCGGCGGACTCTAAACGCGGTGCCGCAGCCCTGGGATCGAGAGAGAACACGGTAAGGTTCGGTGAAGGAGAGGTCTTTTGAAGTCGTCTCCACAAGCACAACCGTCTTGGTGATTTGTGAGGAGCGCGACATTTAAACGATTGTCTACATGGAATAAAGTATAAAGGTTATAGGCAGGGTCGTCTTTTTATTAACTCGCCCGTTACTCGCCCGGGAACACCACGTAAAGGTTTGGTATGGTAATGTACCACATGGTTAATTACTAGGCTTAAGTACGCATACCACTCACAGCCTCTCGTTGAGGCCTCGTTGAGGCCTCGTTGTGGAATAAATTTCCTGTTATCTTTCTCAGTCGTCTTTAGTATGCTTATGTACCTCGACTATTTTTTAACAGGGAAATTATTATTAACATTACGGTGTTTTGTTTGTTATTAATAAAATATACCATGTCTGTCGCCTCATCACTCGTAGGCATCTCTGAGGTTGCATACGTGGTCGCGTCCAGCCCCTCAACGTCTGAGGGGCTGGACGCGATCCCGGGAATTGCGGTAGACGGGCATTTGAGCGGGTACGCCGGTGCGAGCGCCGGTGCGAGCGCCGGCGCGAGAAGTGCGGTAGAAGCGGCGCGAAAGGTAAAGATAGAACAGGCAAGAAGAATGTTTGCGATGCGGCGTGAAAAGGAAGCTCGCAAGAACGATCAGACAATTGGCACAAAGAAGAAGAAGATCCAGCACGGCAAAAAGTGCCCGGGTCTAATAATGTGCGCCGCGCGTTCGGGTCCAAAAGCAAGGGAGTGCAAGTGCGGAGCCGAGTTTCCGTACACAATGCTAAACGGCAAGAGAGTATTCGTTACCAACAGCAAAAAGTGCCTGCAAAAGCGGAAGGACCGAGCAAAGAAGCAGAAAGCCAAAAAGCTGCGGAGAAAGACCTACAATGAATCTAGTATGAGGGAAAAGATCGCGTACTTTGAGAAAAACTTTCTGGATAACTGTGTCTTCTGCCGCCAGCCTTCGGGGTATACGGACCCCAACGGCATTACGAGAATCTGCAACGATTGTAATCTTGTGGTGTGCACTACGTGTGCGCGCAATTTTGCTCAACGTGAACTCGACGACGCTTTTGGATTCTACCGGTTTTGCCCGAGAAACTACGAACGGAACGCGAAAGGTGAGCCCGCGGACCGCTTCGGCAGGTGGAAATGCCCGGGCCCGTGCCAGTCCAGAAAATTTTTTCCCGTGTACGTAGGCAACAACATCGTGCCCAGCCTGGGGTGCGGGGCCACATCCTTGGACGCGTTTCTGTACAAAGAAACCCAAGATGCCGTTGACGAAAAGTCTGTCTGGGACCAGAAGTTCAACGATTCTTTGTGCAAACGCAAACGCGCGTGCGTCTACATGGACAAAGTCGCAACAATTTGGCAAACATGCTCCAACGCCAAGCTCCTTTTTTTTTGGTCTGGGTACAAAAAAGAATCGCTGAACTCTTACGAACAAATCGTCATTGCCTCAGGGCGTAATTGGGAATTTGCACAGTATGTCAAACAGTGGGAAAAAGAGAACTGCCCTGGCGGCGACGTCTTGGAATGCCTCCGATATCTTTATTCTTCTCGTAACAAGACTGTTGTGTAAAGGTTATCTCAACCTCAAGACGAGGTGCAGCGTCGCCTCCTTTTGAATGTTAAAATCGCTTAGCGTTCTGCCATCTTCTAATTGTTTTCCAGCAAAGATTAGACGCTGCTGGTCCGGAGGGCTGCGGGGAGAAAGTATTGGTGCGCGGAAATCGGGATTGGTTCGTGGCTTTAGTCGTGGTCTTAAAAATATAATCAGAAAACAAACTGCCACGAGACTTCTGCGTTTGCGATTGTATCGTCACAGCATCACCGGGTTTGATGCTTTTGACGGCGATCAGCTCCCCGCTCCGCCACACAGCGTTGTACTGCTTTGCAGTGCGAATTAAAATAGGAATACGCTGCATAATTATAACAACAATAAAACAAAATAAACAAACTTATACTCACATTCCCTCCTTGTCTTGGATCTTGGCCTTCACGGCTTCTATAGTGTCGCTCGGGTCTACGTCCAGAGTGATGGTTTTTCCGGTGAGGGTTTTGACGAAAATCTGCATGGTGTTTATTCTGCGTAAGAAATTCAAGGAGGATCGTATATACACTCAAAAAGTTTGGATGTGATAACCATGGCGGACAGCAACGAGGAAGACTTATCCGAGTCGCAGAAACGGGAGGAGAATGCTCGCATTTACAAGGCGCTGACCAGCTTGAGACGATGCGGGGCCGTCCACTCTTTGGTTAGCGCTCCGACGCGGCAATCCGAGAACCGAATATGGGGGTCGTTGCAGTTCGATTACCCCTCCGAACAGAGCGAGGCTCGCATCCACGCTTGTTTGAAGCCGTTCCTTTACCGTCAATCCGACGACATAGACGCTAAAATAACGACGGCTCTGTTCCGCGTTGGGGCAGTGCCTATGACGCAAGACGGGGTGCGACTGGCGGGCGTCTACGAAGTGAAGGGAGCGGTCGAGGGAATTTACAAAATACAAATCTTCGTAGATGATGGAAAATTAGAAGAATATATGCTCATATACTAAATTAAAATCGTAACGGCTCCTCTTTGCTTGTCCCGCGCCGGACCCGTCGTACCATGTACTAAATAGTTAAAATCGAAGCAATTCTTCACTTTTGCTTGCACCGGCACCGCCCGCGCCAGCCCCTGCGCCCTCCGAGTCCACCCAGTGTTTTGTCTGCTTCAGCACTTCTGCCATCCACCCGTCCTTGCCGACCCAGTTGCTGTTGCCGTCCCTACCACCGCTCCTCTCGAACAGCCATCCCCGGTGTGCGTCCTTCAGTAGTGCGCGGTAGAACGGCTTGGCAAACTTGACTCTGTGCGCTTGATGCATCCACTTTTTCTTCACCAATGCGAGACCTGCGTCGTTATCAATGAAAAAATCTTTGCGCACCATGGGGTTGCCGCTAATACCCAACTCCGTGGCGATGGCGTTGACCACGCCAAGGCGCTTCTTCATGGATGGCTTGAAACAATTGTTAATAAGCTTGGCCAACACCCCTGCACCCACCTTGTCCTCTTTCAAGTACACGTCCGTTGGCTTGGATCTCGGCTGAAGCCTGCTCCGGTATTCTTTGAACTGATTGTAGTTGTTGTCCCAGTCCACTTTGCCAAGTTCCTGAAACAGGGCGGCGACGCGGGTGCGCCCCAAGTGTTTAAAGCGGAACGCCATGTAGATGAACTCCGCCCCGCCGAAGAAGTTGCTCAGGTAACATTTGGGCGGGCTGTCGGTGGATTTGAACCCAGTGTAATCACTAGGGGGTGCCTCGGACAGCGTTACGGTCGTCTTGCGCTTCTTCTTGGGGCGGGCAAGGAGGCTCATTATTTTTATTATATCCAACCAAGTGCCACGTGTTAAATAATCAGATTAATTTTGTCACCGTGGCGTAACTACCCAAGGCTCCGGACCCGTCGTACCTTCGCTCTAGTCTAAAGTATCCATCCTCGCCCCAATTTGCCCCCCAGGAGTTCTTTAGTGTCCAGTAGTCTAGCCCTTGTTCAGTACCGAAGCCTACCAGAGCGGCGGAATGGTCGGGTACATTACTCTTTGTGGCCAAGTGGTTCGGCGAAAGAATACCAGATTTGTAGTTTTTAAATACTCTGTTTCCACTGGGTATGGCCACGTTGACTGGTGCAAAAGTCAGTAGATTTACCAATGAATTTTCTATATTTTGGTCTCCGCTTAAGTCGCACAGTACAAGGGCCGGCTGTGCCAATTGAATAGTTTCGTCTCCGTGAGGGTGACACCCGGCCGAGGGGCTCCACTTGGAATGTACGTTAAATACCTCCTCCGGTAAGCCGGTCTGCCCATAATTGTGGCCTGAGCACAGCAGCAGCTGGTCTGGGTTAAAGTATGAATCGTTGTTCCTCCCGTAGGCTAATTGATACAAGGCGTCCATTGTCACCGCGGCACTCTCGGCAAAGCACTCGTTGACGTTCTGGTGCGACGAGTATTTGAAGTCCACGAGACCGCGCCAGTCAAAGGCCTTGTCCGTCCAGCCGCTGGGTTTGGGCAGTTTGACCCACCTCTCTTCCCTCATAACATCCACGAGTTTTCTCCGCGTTGGGCTGCGGGCGTGTCTTGAAAGAGGCAGAGGCTCCGCGGTGTGAGATTCTGCGCTCTTCGAATTGAGAGCCAGCTGCACGCGGTCGTTGTTCCATTCGTTGACAAAGTTGTAGTTTTCCATAAAGGTGTCCGGCGAGGCCTGCGACCAGTCCAATCCGACTCCCATAAGCCACATGTACAAGTTAGAAAAATTACCAAAGCGCATTATTGCACTCTGCTAGTCACAATTATTTATGTGCATATATATTCATTAACTGGTTTTCCTAATAACCAACAAAGTCAAAATGTCGGGTGAACCCGTGTGTGTCGAGAAAACCCACGATTTTTGGCAGCACCACCAGGCGCTGCTGGCCGGCTACAAGTGCACCTCCGACGTAATATTCTACTTGGTACTGGCCAGCGGAGTGCTCATAGTGTTGGCGCAAAACTACATCGGCACGAAAGACGGACAGGCTTCACGGCGCGCTTTGACTTTGCCCAAGCACAGCAAAGCGCGCGATGCCGTCATTCGAGAACTGCTCCTCTACACGTTCGTGCATTCCGTGCTGTCCACCGTCCACATTCTTTTAGTGGTGGGTCTTAATGTTTACGTTCTACTAGCTCTCATGTTTGGGAACGTGCTGGGCACCTACCTCTCTTTTCGCAGCCAACAGCAGGATAAGCACGACCCCTCCGGCGACTTGTGTGCTATCTTGGCCGCCATCAAAGACGGACACGGGGACGATCCCAAGTTTCGAGATCTCAAGAAAGGCCTACAAATGTGGTTAATAAACAGCCCAACAGAGAAATGCAAAGACGTAATCGTAAATCTTCCCAACACGCGGAACGCAAAACCCCTGCAGATTTCGTCAGGTGATGGTAAAAATATTCGCTCCCGTTTTGTGCAGAGTTCAGAGACTCCACAAGGAACTCTGGACTTGTGAACGTTCCGTCTACGGCTACGGCGAGCTGACTCGCGTCGCACGCAACATTAATGGCGGCGAGTGCGGCCCCGTCCAGAGTCGTCATGGGCTTGACTCCCGCCGGGTCGCACAGTTCGACAGCGGGCGTCAGCATGGCGTGGACGGATCGCAAGTGGGACATGCTCGTGCCCGACACGAATTCATCTCTGTACTGGAACAGCTGGACGTTGTTGACGAAAAAAGGCTCTAACCCCAGCTGGCCTTTGAACAGGCAATTGCCGCTGACTACCGGTTCGCCCTCGGCGTTGTGTATTGCGCTGTCGAACGCGCCGGGAAAACAGTACCCCGCGTATGGCCTTCCGACGACGAGCGTGTTTTCTGCTGTCAAAGACTCGCGGATAGTGGCGCTGACTCCGATGAGATGCATGACTTCGTGCCTCAGTATATCTTCCAACCTGAACTTGGTTTCACACTCTCCCGCGCCTCTGAACCACCCGCCCGGGGGTGATGGAGCTATTCTCACTGTGCCCAGATACTCGTGGCCCCTAGACGCTACATAATTTCTACCCGCCTCGCTTGACAAGCCACTTTTCCACACACCCTGAGAAAGGTACTCCACGCGCTCCGCGTATCCCAAAACGTACTTGAAGTCGTTGTCTGTCGGATCGAGCAACCTATCGTCGAATCCAACGTCCACGTTGTGCGCCTCTGGAATCGTTGGGCATACGGATCGAAGACCTTGCCAAACATCGTCAAAGACCGTTTGCAGCTCCTGCTCGCCCAGATGCGGCTGCCACCACCCGTCGCTCACGGCGTGTGCGGAAGTGGCTTTAACCACCGCTTTCCACGCTCTCGACGACACGTGCAAATGGTGCCTTGCCGCAGCCCCACCAATTAGTACAAATAATAAAAGGAGCATATCTTAAATTCAATTTTATGCATATGGTTATAGTCATTAGTATCCCCACATGACGTTCTTGGGAAGCACGCCGAGCCAGAATCCGATCGACTTGGACTTGACGGGAATGTAATGTCTCTTGCGCACGGGTCCTTGACGATATGGTTCGTGGTCTTCTGGGTTGTTGGAGCACACGAAGCGCCAACCCAACACCTCTTGCATGGGTTTGTACCCAATGATGGTCGTTTTGTGCCAGCAAACGTAGCCCGCGAGGTGGCGCGCGACGTCCACCGGCATCTTGGCCAGGAACACGTACGCAGGGCCAAGACCGGAAAACGGTTTACCCGCCAGCCTGTAAGGCGATTTCATGAACACCTTGAGGATCAAAGCGCTTCCCGACTTGTGTTTCTTGGAGCCGCGCCAATCGCCAGAGAGGCCGTTGAGGTGTTTACGATTGCCGGAAAACCCGTGGAGGGTCACCGGGCGGCCCTTTTCCGGGCGGCAAACCGGGGCGTGGGCTTCCATGTGGAAACTCTTGCACGCAGCACTGCACCAGCGCACGAGCCCGCACTTCCCGCACCAACTCTCGGTGCCAAGAGTTCCGCACTTCTTGTCCGGCAGCGGTGCGTTGCCCAAATAGGACCCGCCAACAAGCTTCATAGCGCAGTTCGCGCACTCCACGGGCATGTTGTGCTCGCGGGCCTTTATGACGACCCTTTCGCTGAGGCTGATCAGCGGCCACCCATCGTACAGCCAGTGCGCCATGAGAGGACGGCTGAACATAGATACCCCCGCCGCACCGTTCTCGGGGGCAAGGGCCATGCTGTGCTTCAACACATTCCACGCCATGTATTCGTGTGGCATCGTTTGCGTAAAAGGCGCGCCCTCAAAGTTCGTTTCTTCCGGGTGGTAGTGAGAAGATTTCTCCATTCCCATCAAATCCATCATGGTGCGAGTCTGTGTCCAGCGCGAAATATCTCGGTTCCATTGTACAAGGCTGCGCTGAACAGACATGGCGGCAGAGATACGAGTAACGCCGCGCGGGCTGCTCAAAATCTTTCCAAGCATAACGCGGCTGTCTTCTGTGTGAACCCCCCCGTTGTCGTTGTGCGCCATCAGACACTTGCGGGTCAGCTCCCAAAGCGTGTCTTTGCGAATCACCGCGAGAACCAGGTTCTCTTGTAGACCGTAAGCCTTGAACAGCGCTTCTATATCCTTCTTGCGCTCGAAGAATTCAGCGTCGTCAAACGCATACACGCACTGGTCGTAGATGCCCTTCTTGCCCTCCGCCTCTGCGGTCGCCTCCGCGTGCGGGAGGCACAGCTTGCTCGCGAGCGCGCATTCGTCGCACATGAAGTTCTTGCACATACGACAGTTGAACGGCTTCTGGCTCGGCTCAAAGAGACCGTTGCAGTAGGAGCAGGGGATGGACGCGAGCTCGAGCGGCGTGAACTGAGGAATAGACATGTGGGATAATGTGTGGGTGTGGATAAAAAGTTCCTGTCTAAAAAAGACAAGGGTTTTTCGTCTTTTATGCTTATTAGGGTAATATACCCGACACTTCAATTTTGAAGAAAATACAAAGAAAATCATCTTTTTCCTATTTATTGATTTGTTGTAATAATTAAGTATTTAGACCTACTTCATCAGCGCTATGTAGGTACGAGCGCGGGCAAAGTACTTAGCGCTATCGGGGTTCCTTTCTTGGTCTGGATCGTTGTCCTCGATGCGAGACATAATGTCCTTCAATTGGGGGCGGCGGGTGGGCAGGTCGAAAAAGCACAACGTCGGCGTATCTTGAATGAATTGAATGCACGCCTCGTCCGTGATACGAATGAATCCAGAACCCCTCAGTTTTACATGGGTCAGACGGGGCAGCCCTGCCAAAGCTGTCAGAATAACGTCGGGGTTAAATGAAGGGTTCTTCCAGGTAATTTTCAGCGTTTCCAGTTTCTTGCACGAAGAGGCCAAAGGGATAAAAGCCCTCTCCGTGTACTGGTTATCGCGAAATTGAACTTCCAATTGACGAAGACCTTTGCAGTAAAGTGCAAGTGCCTGAAGCGAATGGTTAGTCGTTTGTGTGCGTCCCCACTTCACGACTTCAAGGGCCGGGCAACCCCGAGCCAGACGTACGACGGCTTGGTCCCTCGCGTTGATGCCGATAAAATCCACATGCCGGAGTTCTGGGCAGTGCTTCCCCAGAACCGTGAGCACCTGGTCGGTGATGTGGCGGGACCTCGAACCATCGATTATAAAAGTCTGCAGGCCTGGATTTGCCATCGCGACGAAAACGAGAGGCCCCGTCCTGAGGTTTTTGCAATCGCTGAAATCGACGTGCACGAGAGATTCGCACCCGAGCTTGTTGTTTTGAAAGCACCCGCCTAGAAAATTAACGATGCCCTCCGCCCTCATTTCCTCGTTTTCTCGTGCTACCAATTTCTTGAGCGTTTTGGACATGCGACTGTTCCGGAAGTGCAGATGAGACTCCCACATGTCTTCGCAGTTATCAACGACAAGACTTTCGATGCCGCTGCGCGCGAGTTCGGCGCAGCACAGCGGGCCCGCAGAGTAGTTGTGAGACATCTCCAAAGCCACGAGCTCTGGGCAGGCACGCAACACGGCACGCAGTACACGGGACAATTCTGCATCACCATACGATTCAGGAAGCGAGTTCATCTTAAGCTCTTGCAACACCACCACTGGTTCTCTGCCGTCTTCATTTGCGTATTCATTCATACTCGCAAAAAAGCCAAATGAATCGTCCACGTGTTTTGGCGTCATGTTCTGGCAGTGCGATATGTCCAACGAAGTGAGCGTACGGTGTTGCCCTAAAAGTATCCAATCAAGGTCGCAATCTTCGAAATAACATCCCGCGACGTTTAAAGTTTTCAGAGTATGTTCCTTTATGCAGGACATAATATGTTTGCGAATTTCGACACGAGTGTAATTAAAGCTGACGTCCAGGTTGGTAAGACACGAGCAGTTGTGGATGCCCCTCAAGGACCAGCCTGGCTCTAAGTTCACGTGGGACAAGTCGAGCGTGTGAAGTTTGGGAAAGTGTTCCCATACAATATTGTCGAATGGGGATCTCTCGAACATGACCGTATGCGCGTTTCGGAACCAGGGTCTTGAAACGTTGGTGGGCCGCACGACAGGAGGAAACTCCTCGCGCGCGCCGCGCACTGTAAGACACTCAACGCGCTCGAAAGTATCGTTTTTACACTCTTGGCTCATCACAGCGTGCAGGAGTCCGATGTCCATGCGGTAGTCTTGGGGGCGGCTTATGCGCGGGTACTTCTCGGGGGCGGCCTGCGCGTGAATGCGCGCGCAGGAAGAAAGCAGGGCGCCGCTCCACTCCACGTAGGAGAGGAGCATGCAGTAGAACGCGTAGCTGAACCCGCCGCGGTGGAAGAGCAGGTTCTCCAGCTTGCTCTCGTCCTGGGGCACTGCGGCGTCGGTGTGCGCGCTCGCCGCGCGCGAGGCGCGCGCCGTCTTGGAGGGGGGCGTGTTTGCGTGGTGGGGGTGCGAGGGGGATGACATGATTATTTAAATAATTGCTTCCTTGTGGTTTCCCCCCCAAACTTTTGCGTTCAAACCCCCTCGGCTACATAGCTGTACGACAGAAAGCTTGACACCCCGTATGAAGAAGGGGATTTAAAAAGGGGATTTATGCTTTTCCTTATTGACACCCAATTTTCAACGAGACGAAAAAAACGTCTTGTGGAAAACCCACCAGGAACCCACCAGGAACCCACCAGTAACCCGCCAGGAAGATTGATGTTCCCAGTAGTTTGCCCTAGCACCGCCAACCGCTAGTTAATTGTACCATCTGATTCCAGGAAAAAATTTCTTGTGTCGTCGCCTCAGCCAATCATCACACACATTATCATCATACACACCACACCCCACACCCCACACCACACGCAGCGATGTCAGCACCACCCACCCCCGCGGGCCCCACGGGCGCCGCCACAGCCGCAGAGACGAGCGACGGGGAGCCCAAGAGCTCGGGAACGGGGGCGGCAAGCGCCGCCGCACCACCCACCCCCGCGGGCCCGGCGGGCCCCACGGGCGCCGCCGCAGCCGCAGCCGCAGCCGCCGCACCCGCCGCAGCCGCGGCAAGCGACGACGACGACGACGACGATTATCCCGAATGCATTGGCATTAAGGAAGAGCTCATGCTGTGGCTTTTGAACACGTGTTTCCCGAATCAACGAACAGTGACAACCCAACCAAAGGACAGCTGGGGGAATCACAGCGGAGAGAAGTCCGTGACTGTCTGTGACAAGACACACGAATCGTTCGAGGGCTTGTTGAGCATCTTCCCGACGCTTGCATTTGGTATGAGGACTCACCACGTTGACGCCGACGGGCACCTTTGCAACATACTCGAAATGTTGGGCCAGATCTCCAAGACGCGCGCGGATGAGATTCGCGAGCAGATCAGAGCGTGGCGTGAAGAAGGAGTCGTCCCTACAGGTCTCGAAGACTGCGGAAGTACAGAACTTCTCGAGATCCGGATCCGTGAGATGGCGAAAAAGGTAACAACGTACAATCGGAGGTTTGAACACTGCGGTCGCGTGCACACCAATATCAAGGCGCTCCACAGATTTCTTCTCTGGATGTTTGCGGAGGCTGCCATGTTTGTGGATCCGGAACCACAAGGTGCTGCAGCGGAGAGAACCGACTCCTTCGTCAACATGGCGGGGTCGTCGATTACCCCAAGGATGAAGTCGATTCTTCTGTCTAAAGGCGACGGTGAAGAGGCGCGCCTTCGGGGTGCAGTGCGCTACGAAATCGCCGAGCACAAGCTGGCAATGGGCGCCGTGTCAGGCCTGAAGACTGCAACCTGGAACGGTGTTCAGAACTGGGCCTTGTTCAGAACGGTGCGTCTGCTCATGCGGAAGATGAATAGCATGCTTATTGGCGACGAGAACAGAGCGCGAATCATCTACGACATTCTGAGGATGGGCTATGGGAACATACCAGAATGGGGCGGCACTTCGGAGAACGGATTTGGGACATTTCCTAGTCTTGCACAGATACAGAATTTGACGGGACAGAACGTTGAAGGTCCGTCTGTCTGGCCAGAAAAGGTGCGGGTTAGTTGTCTCATGTACCAAAAGGGGCTAAGAAGTAAGTACGAGTACGAATGCCGCATTCAACAAGACCAACCGTGGAAGATCAATGAAGACTTTCAGATGCGAGAACTCCCGGCTGTTAATGTTCCGAAGGCCTACGGGAAGAATGTAGCGGGCTATGTTCCGTTTAATACCAAGCGCGCGTCGGCAAACAAGATATTTCAGCCCGAGGGAATTCTTGCCGACCCAACGACAGGTGACACGCTCGACCTTCGGTTTGGAAGCTTTCTTGTTGGAAGCCCACCCCAGCAGGCTCTGCTGCTCCACCAGCCTTTAAACCCCACGCAAGGTATGTACGGAGAAGTCCCACGAACGCCGACCACACTGGGCATGCACACCTACAAAAGGGTTTTCAGGGACTTTTGCGCTTCTAACGCTCATTACAGTTTTCACCAATTCGAAGCTCACTGTGTAATGGCACCCCCTTCAGTGTTGGTCGGGCTCGTGAAGGTGGCCTCGCTCATGCCAGCACAACTGCTGCGGGATCTGCGCGCTTTTCGGTCGATCATACACGATCACGCGTCAAGCCAATTCGAGTCTGGTTACGAATTTCTCGGATGCTGTAACTTCTTTGACGTGGTATTCCACACAGAAGAATCCGACGACAGCAAGAAGGGTTACGTGCGGGTCAACAATGCTGCGTACCTCAAGCAGCAGTCAAACAAGCGAAAGGCAAATGCCGTGGCGCCCGGACTTGAGACTGTGAGTACGAGTTCGAGTTCGAGTTCGAGTTCGAGTGCAAGCGCGAGCGCGGCAGATGCACCCCGAGCGAAGCGTCAGCGCAAGACCCGATACACCGCGGAGGCCATGGCTGCGTACTGCAATCAGGAAGCATGTGACAGCGGCAAAGATTGGAACGAGGACGAGGACTCGGAGGGCGAGGACGAGGACGAGGACTCGGAGGACGAGGACTCGGAGGACGAGGACTCGGAGGACGATTGGGACGAGGACTCGGAGGAGGAGGATGAGTAAAAATTCATAATTCATAATTCATAATTCATTCATAATTCACCAACTGTATTGAGGCGTGTTCCACGACGACCAGGGGTCTTGTCGCAGATCAGGCATTCCAGGCATTCCAGGCGGAGGCCCTGGGGGCGGGAGAGGCGGCGGAGGCCCTGGGGGTGGGTGTATTGGAACTTGTTGTGGCATCCACATATCCGCACCTCCAAAGTCAAGTTCGTCCCCTTCTTCCTCTTCTGGTAGGGAATGGACGATAGCATTTTCTTTGACGAACTTTTTATTGAGCATGATGTCCATCCACGGATGATTGGTGCCCGTGTAAATGGTCTGCCCGAACACCTGTCTCGCAAGAGGGCCACGCAGATTATCTACCCCCGACACGGCGGCTGCTTGCATCATCACGTCAATGGGCTGCTCAAACGTAGCCCTCTGGACGAAATTACCCCTCGGGTTTGCCCTTTTCAGCCCGTGCCTCGTGCAGCCCAACAATTTCCCCGTATGGCACATCTTATCCGCAAGCAAAGACACATGTCGTGAGCTCATAACCACGCCGAATGTTTTAAGCATCCGAGCCAGTGATTTGACGACGAGGGCTCGAGCAGCCTCTATACCAAGCAGTTCTTTTGTCTCGTGGAAGTCGTTGGTGCACCAGGAACTCAAGTTTATGATTTGGCAGAATTCCTCTAATTCTTTGTATGACATCCTCGTGCAGGAGACGGTGGTTCCATTTAAGACCTTCAGACCGTGGATACGCCCCGAGACTACAATACTTGCAAACCGAGAGACCGGTAAATCGACGTCGGTGTGAAAAATGTAGTACCCGGTGGGAGCCATTGCGTACGCTACTCTATTGCAGCCAAGCTTTTCCAGCGCAAGTTTCACTTGGAATGGTTGGTCCGACTTCACCTCAAGACGCATGCGCGCTTCGAAGGGCACCTCGTCTTCCGTGTCCGGGTACTCCCAGTAGTCTTGCATAAGTTTCACGTCCGCCGAAGACGGCAGGGCCTTTTCAAGCATGACGTCTTGCATTGTAACCCTCTGGTTCTCTTGCACCCATTTTCGCGTTTCCTCCTCGGTGAGATTCATGGAGAAGGTGACACGAGGGTTTCTTCGTTTTTTGTTGGCGTTTATACACTCCTCTAAATCGTTGTAGTTTCCGTCGGTACCTTGGCCAATGTGGTGGAAGGAGTCCAAGGTAGTCTGTGTTGCCGCGGCGCTAAGAGAACTCGCGCATAGCAGCCCTACCGGTTCGCCGTCTTCTACGCGAGACTTCCAAAGAACTCTGTCTACCTTTTCTATTACTTGAAGAATAGCAGCTTTTGACAGTCCCCACACTGCAAAGGGGTGCAAGTGCACGCGCAGCCAAAGCTTCACAAGGAGTCCAAAGTACGACCCGTGGTCAGAACACAGAACCTCAAGTTTTGTTTTTACAGAGCAAGCCTCCGCGCAGACGTCCACAGGCGGTTCGATCTGGCGGCAGCGGGCGTCGTGCAAAATCCTCCTTATGCTCACAGGCACATCTACTTTGTGCTCCGTGTCCACAATCAAGCCTTTAAGCTCGCTTACGACTTTTGCCAAGTCGATTGCGAGCGCGGGTGGTGCTCCCGGAAACGTATTTGGCACATTTAGAAGTTCTTTCTCAACGTAGAAAGGAGATCTTCCATCGTCGCCATATTTGAAAGATACGATCTCCGACGTGCTGGTGTTGCGCACGGAACCACCCCACGTCGTCAGAGAGTCTAGAGTAGTGCACAGCCGCCTAAACATGTAACCTACGCGCCCTACCATGTTGGAACTTGAGATGAGGCCCCTTCTCCCGGCTTTGCTGTGTATGCAAAATTCCGATATGCTCATCCCTAAACTATACCCGTTCTTCACGTACGCGTCTGTAAAAATATCTCTTCCGCTTGTGTGCGTGAAAGATCTCCTGTTTCCTTTAGTGTTCTCAATGGGGGGAAGCAGACCCCTCGTATCGTGGAAAGTAAGCATCTTTCCGAGAGAGCCTTTCACCATTGCAAAGTTAACCCTGGATCCTTTTGCGCCGCTCTCCACAAGGTCTTTGAACCCCTTATGTTTGCCTAAAGAGTTGTTGAACACGAAATCGGTGATCCGACGAGTAGCGCTAGACATACATTCAGATGCTTTCTTTTGGATGCTCTCCCTCGAAGAGCGTTTCGACCGCTCTACACTTCGAAATTCCGCGTACTCGTCTTTCACGATGTCGGCGCAGTGCCTTTGAACAACCTCCGAAGAAGACACCTCCGAAAACCGTATGGTCGTCTGGTCCACCAAAGAGTTGTACACCCCAGCGGCCAGGTGGACGCAGTGCACGTAATCCAAGGCCTCGGAGGCTCCTCTGTCCGCCCAAATGTCGTGAACCAGCACGCTCAGAACCTTCTTCGTCACGCGCCCGCGCAAGAGTCTGCTGTGCTGGATACAAACGCGACCGCTCTCCCAGTTGTAATTCTCGGGGAGAGCAAGCGACCATAGCTCCGAGGCTGCGCACGGAAATGCGGAGGGAGGCCTTCGGACCGCCCTGTCCTGCATGACTACGGAGACTTGCCCCATGCAGGCGTACCACAGAGACTTTGAGATCCGGGCCTTTGGGTCCGACATCTTGTAGGACCCCAAACGGTCTCCCTGCACATTGCAGACGCTTGCCTGCCCGTTGGCACTGTTGATGACGGAGTGCTCCGCACACAGAAGCTCCTCCGCCTCCGCCTGTGCCATAATATTCTGCGGCACGTGCAAATTCATTTCGTCCCCGTCAAAGTCTGCGTTGTAGCCGCTGGTAACGCTGAGAGGAATACGGAAAATGCGATCGCCTTTGAGAATTTTCACTCTGTGGGCCAGAATGGACCGCTTGCTCAGCGTTGGTTGGCGGTTCATCAAAACCAAATCACCGTCTTTGAGCTGCCTCGCCACCGTCCAACCCACTTCCAAGGGGCCCGGGTACGGATGCAACTTTAGATCCACTCTCTCCCCGTTCGTCTTGGTGATGAAAAGAACCTTTTTTTCGTGCACCATCTTTTGCACCTCGGCGATGTTCCAACTCGTCACCTTGAGAGGTTTGGTCATCTCCTTGGCCATGTAGGCAGGAATTCCGACGCTCGTGGGGTGACCCCCCACCAGGGGCCCTATAACTCCCCTAGAAGCGTGGTCCACGCGCTTTCCGCTCAAATTATTGCGGAAATACCCTGTTGTGTGTGAGCGGATGTCGGTAAGCGGATGTCGGTGAGATAAAAATGATGACTCGACCCTTTGAATACGGGACCTACCGCAGACGGCTCCTCGTTTGCTGTTCCTTTCCACACAAAAATTTCTTTCCACTCACCTGTTTTGCCGTTCAGCAAGTCTCGGAGACACTTGTAGTTGGACTGGTGCGACGAATCCGTCCCGTTCGCCGTATTATTCGGTCTTGAATTCTTGCGGTAACACTGGCGGCTGTCTATGTATCCCGTGTACGCGTTCTGCAGACCCAGAAGAGCACTCTGCCTGGAAATGTAGTCGCAGACCCCGTCGCGCTCTTTCTTTTTCAATAAAAGATCAGCGCGTATGATTTTCACCAAACGGTAAGAAATGTCGCTCTCTCCTCTCGCGGACTCGCCTTCCTCCGCCCCTCCCACGGCAGGGCGGATGACTATGCTTGGAATGAAAAGTACCGTCGTCAACATTCGTCTTGGATGCGTGACCACTCGAAAGACGGGGTGGTCGTCGGGCACCATACGAAACACGGACAGAGCCTGCTTTGCCGAGATTTTTTCGCCCGTGGACGTTTCAACGACGACCTGCGCCGCAGCCTTCCACGAGAGAGACCGGTACATCTTGGAATTGCACTCCTCGCACTCAGAGGGCACAGCCTTTAGTATGCTGCGTAGATCAAAACCCGCAACACTCTCAGGCGACGCGTGAACGTGGCCACACTCGTTGCAAATCACACGAAGCCACAATATGACGATTTTGTTGTACGCAACATTGAACAGCGGCTGGCAAAGAGAGTAGCTCCCAAAATGTCCGTTGCAGCGGTGTGCACCAAAAGATCCACAAGTCCCGCACGAGCGCCCACCAGAACAGCCAAATCTTGGATCTCTGAGCCCTCCGATCAGAGGGCTTCCGTGCTCGGCGATCTTGTCTGTGCTCACGTGGACAGCAGAAAGCTTCAGGATCTCTTCGGGCGACCTTGCAAATATCTTTAAATCTTTAATTTCCGGCAAACACTCCTCCTCTATGTCATCTCCACTCTCACCTTCGTCCACCGCAGAGATATGGACATCCTCGGGCGGAGGAGAGTGTGCGCTATACAGCGGGGACTCTGGGCGGGGCGTTGTGTCTGTCGGGTTGTAAGAGCCAGAAACATAATCAACATGCGTATTACACGCTCTCTTGTACGCTTGTGGGGTTGGAACCCACCCTGGCGGAGGCGGAGGGGCTACCGAAACAGTAGGGTCGTACGCTACAGACAGGCCCGCCGATGTCAAGAGAGGCGCATAGCAAAGAGGGTCCATGGGTTTTTTTCTTTTTTTAAAAAAAACAAAAATATCCCCATCTGAGAGGCACCCCTTTGTTTGTTTCAGTACTTACGCGCACTACGGTACAAATAAGTACTGGGAAACCGTTCGGCGGAAGAAGACCATTTGTGTGTGTGAATTTTTTCCGCAGGCTT
>Ga0209631_10001624_pt1 | contig 28520 bp, 40 predicted proteins | sample COG_08_FD_184752 | JGI IMG/M metagenome (GOLD analysis project Ga0209631, IMG submission 184752) | Pelagic Microbial community sample from North Sea - COGITO 998_met_08 (SPAdes) (version 2) | ecosystem: Environmental > Aquatic > Marine > Neritic zone/Coastal water | place: Helgoland, sampling... | reverse complement strand
CGTGACCCCCGGCTCTGTGGTGCGCCCTCGTACCGCTCGGCGTACTCCTGCGCGAGCGCCAGTGCCCGCCACGCCACCTTGTAGACGTGGGGGATGCCGTCCTCGGGATCGATCTCGTCCCACTCCAGCAGGTGGCGCGCGATGCAGTCGGGGTGATCCATCGACTTGCCCCGAGCCCAGTGCAGCTCCTCGCCGGGGTTGTGCTTCTCGTTGCCCGCCATGCTCAGCCGGGCGACGCCCTGGATCGCGTCCGGGAAGTAGGCCAGCACCCCGGAGAAGACCGGGATGGCCTTCCTCTGCGCGGACGGGCTCGTCAGGTTGGCCGCGATGATCTCCTCCTCGATCTCGGCGCGTGTCTTCAGCTCTCTCATGCTTCCTCCTCTGTTGCTGTGAATCCTGTAGTGGGGCGGAGAGCGATGCCCCCGAAGCCCCTGAACTTCGAGGTACGCTTCGCAGCGTACCCGCGCGCCTTCAGCTCCTGCACGAAGGTCTTGTTGTTGCCCGGCTGGTAGTTCCGGGTCTGGCACCAATGCGACCATGAGCCGAACAGCTCGACGCTCGGGGTGACGGCGTCCCCGCCCACCTCGCAGCAGTCTTCGAGCCACTCAGCCAGCTGGTCCTCAGCGTCGCTGTACGCCGACGTCGCGTCGGCTACCATCTGCGGCAGGACCAGACCATGCTCGGCCCACTCCGCCGCGCCCTCGACCATCCACTGGAGGACCGCGTGACCTTCCTCCTCGATGATCAGCTCGGCAAGATTATCGATCCTCTCAGATGAGCTTATCTTGTTGTTCATCGGGACGATGAGCACCCGACGCAGCATCGCGTCGTCCACCGTCCGCAGGGAGGGCTCGGCGTTACCGGCGATCAGCAGCTTAAACTGAGGCTGGAACGTGAACGGGTGACCGTAGATCGCACGCACCTGCAGCTCGTCGCCGCCGGTGATCGTCTTGATGGTCTTCTCGTCCCACGTCTGTCCCCGCTTCGGCTCGGTCGCCGTCACGAGACGGACGCCCGGCAGCTGCGCCAGGGTGTACCCGGTGTCGTTCTTCTTCGAGTTGATGAACGTCTCGATGTCCACGGTCCGAGCGTACTCGCCCATCACCCCCTGGAGGATGTGGATGAAGGTGCTCTTCCCTGTGTCCGAGTCGGAGCCGAAGCCGTAGAGGAAGACCTTCTCCTCCATCCGGCCCGTCAGCGCGTACCCTGCGTACCGCTGCAGGAAGGTCCGCAGCTCGGCGTCGCCCCCAGTGAGGTGTGCCATGAAGGCATCGAACATCGGGGTCGGCCCCTTCCTCGGGGTGGCCGCCGTCGAGCGTGAGATAAGGTTGTCGGGCGAAGCTTCTGTCAGCTCCCCGGTGGTGAGGTCCACGACCCCGCCCGGTGTGCCGAGCTGCGTCAGCTCCTGATCGAAGTCGTCCCGGAGCATCGCCAGCTGCGGCTGCAGCAGGTTGATCGTGTTCTCGATGCTCGTCTTACCCTGGAGCCCCTTGGCCACCGTCATCGTCTTCTGCTGCATCGCGTTGTCGGTCAGGGTCTCAGCATAGGCGCGGACCCGGACCGCGATGGCGGCCAGCAGGTTCTGCACCAAGAGCCGGTGGACACCCAGCTCGTCGTGCTTCCAGCGCGAGCCGTCCCAAACGTACCATACGCCACTGGCGTACCTCAGTTCGTCCTGCAGCTCGGGGAGCACCATGTGGACCTTCCAGACGTCCGAGTAGGTGATCACCCCGTCGATGCGGAACGGGTTGCCGGGTGCCGGTGGCGGAGCTGAGTCCGCAGGGGGCGGCGGGGCCATCGGGAAGGCGCTCGCCGCGTCGTTGTAGCCGGTCGCTGCCTTGGCCTCGTCCCTGATCCAGTTCCAGCCGAGGCTCACCTCGCCGAAGGAGTTGAACGCAGCTCGGGTCTTCTCCACTGTCGTGTCGTCGGCTCCGTCCCAGGTCTGGCTCCAACGGATGGCGATGTTCAACGCGGCACCGGGGTCGTCCTGACCCGCGCCGTAGATCGCCGCCATCATCGGGAGCCAGTCGTCGCGGGACTCCCACCGCGTCCCCTTGTTGGGGATCGACATGACCGCCTTCTCCAGCTCCTCGATGCTCGGGGCCTTGAGGCTGTCCTGATCCGGGGCGTGGTCGCGCTCAGCGCCACCCACCTTCATGGCCGCCCAGCCTTCGTCCTCCAGCTCCTCGCTGAGCTGCATCAGGAACGCCTCCACGTCCTGCTTGGTGGTGAGGGCGAGGTCGTCGGGGCCGAGGGTCTCCCACAGCGGCTCCGGCGTCCACGAGTAGACGTCGCCATCCTTGTCTCCGGCGACGAGGTACTGCTGCCCGTCACCGAGCACCTCGACCACGAACGGATCGAGGTCGGGGTGTGTGAACTTCACCGCGATCTTCGGGAACGGGTTGGACGTCCGGTACGGGAGGAGCGCACGCGCTCCTCTGATCCGCGCCGGGGCGTTGCCCAGGGCTTCCCGAGTGGCGTTTACGATGCGCGCCGTCATCTGTGCGTCGTCGCAGTCGATGTCGATGCCGGGGAAGTCGCGGGCGAGGAGCCCGATGTTCTTCCCGGCTGCGTCCCAGCTGCGGACCTCGTCGAGCGTAGCTCCCTCGCGCTGCGTCCATCCCTTCAGCGCCGGGATCTTGGTCCCGGTCCGCAGGGGGATGATCAGCTCGAACCCAGCGGCGAGCAGGCGCTCAGCGAGATTCATTTCGCCTCCAAGCACTGGGCCAGGGCGTTGCCCTGTGAATACTGGAGGAGCGCCGGGGTCTTAGACTGCCACGGGGTGCCCTCGATGGACACACCCGACCACAACGGTCCGGTCGGTGTCTGGTCGATGCGGTCGATCCTCCCGACCTTGCCCGCGCCGCAGACTGCCCAACGTCCTATCTGATTCTCTGTCATCATTTCCGGTATCTCTCCCCCTCCCATGCTTCAGCTGCTGCCGGGAGTCCATCGGCCCAGGCTGGAAGCGTGATCATGATCTCCTCGAACTCCTCGACGCTGCCGTGACCGTCCAGGGTCTCGGTCAGCACTTCATCGTGTACGGTGAGGACGATGGGGTAGCCCGCATCCTCCAGGCGCAGCATGGCGTCCGCCATGAGGTCCCTCGCCATCGCCTGCACGACGTTCTCTGTGAGGTGGCCGCCGTAGGTGTGCTGCCTCCTCCACTTCCGCGTGAAGCCATCGACGCCCACGAAGGACAGCGACAGCTTCTCGATGTGTTCGTATGGTGCGGGTAGCTTGCGCATCCTCAGCTCCGGGCTGCAGTAGGCGAGCTTCCGTCCGCTCGGGAGGATGCACCAAAGGATGTTCCCGCGCATCGTGTAGCGTATCCGGCCATCCCTCCCGCAACTTCGTACGCTCCCCGGCGTCTGCACGGCGCGGATCGCTGCGTCGTTGATGTCTCCCCAGAATTTAGGGATCTTCGCGTACAGCTTGCGGTAGCCACTAATCGCTTGCGCGGCGAGGTCCGGGGTGACCTGGGCTTCCTCGTCCCAGTAGACGTCGTGGAAACCATCGTGGGTCCAGCCACACTCCGGGCCATCGGTGAAGATGTCGTGCGTCTTGCAGTACCACGCCCCCGTTGTGCCTCGGTCGAGCACGATGCCGGTCTGCTCCCACACCTGCTCCGCGAAGCGGTCAGGCCCCATCTGGAACCCGGCACCGAGGACACTGTTCTTCCCGATCTGTCGCTCAAACGAGTCTTTGGCGACATGTGCCACGTCCATCTTGAAGATGAAGGCGGCCATCGTTTCGTAGATCTTCCCACCGCTGCGGAACAGCTCGACGAGGTCGTCCTGCCCGGCGATCCAGGCCAGCACTCGGGCCTCGATCTGGCTGTAGTCCCCGGCGACGAACCGCTTGCCCGGTCGGGCGCGGAGCATCGAGCGCAGCATAGACGAAAGCACCACCATGATCGGCTCGGCGATGGCGTCGTAGGCTCGGGCCAGGACCCGCTCGATGTAGCTCTCGGCGTCCAGCTCGGGCCGAGGGAAGTTCTGGGGCTGGAGCAGCTTGCCCGCCCACCGTCCGGTGCTCGCCCCGTGGTAGAGGAGGAGCCCCCGGACTCGGTCGTCGAGGCAGCGCGCCAGCTTCATCGCGGTGAGCTTGGCGGCGCTCGTCTTCCCGGCGTCCTGCCGCAGCTGGAGAGCGTCGCGGATCGGTCCCTCGGGGAGGTCGCCATCGAGCATGTCGCGGATGGTGTCCTTGCGGGCGTTCTCCATCGGGACGCCCTGCGCCCGGACCCAGGCCCCGAGGTCGGCGACCTTCGAGACGCTGCGCACCTCGCCGTCGGTGATCGCCTGCATCTCGATGTCGGCCTCGGCCTTGGCCACGTCCGCCATCTCGGTCGCGGCCTCCACGAGCGGCACGTCGATGAAGACGCCCCGGTCGTTCGCCTTCTGATCGAGGAGGTACACCTCGCGCTCGAAGTCCGACAGCTCCGGGAGGAGCTTGCCGATCTCCCGCTCGACCACGACGTCCTGTTTACAGTAGTCGTAGAGGCGCTTCATCTTCTCCTCGACGTTCCACCACGTCAGTGGGTCCCTCTTCCGAGGCTTCGCCATCTGCAGCATCAGACGGCGGCCCTCGTCATCCTTCTCGACATCGAGGCCGAGAGCGATAGCAGCTTGGCCGAGCCCTCGGGGGAGAGCGAGGGCTGCGGCCTGTGCAGCTGTATCGAAGGTCTGAGCCCTCGGCAGCTGCACGTATCCATAGCGGGGTACGAGAATCCAGTTCCAGATGATGCGCTCGAATTGCGCGTTCCATGCGTAGACGTCCCCGCCCTCTTCGATGTGGGCGTTGATGCGCTCGCGCTCCGACGTCCACAGCTCCTGTGGGTGGTCGATGAACGGGATCAGCTGGACGTCCTCATCGCCGAACGCGAACGCCATGCACCAGATGTCGGTGTCCGGGTGCTGCGCGTACGGGTAGACGCCAGTCTTGCGGAGGTCGATGACCGACCGGGTCTCGAAGTCGATGTTCAGCTTCATGCTCATGAGGTTGTCCTGTTAGGGTTGAAGAGAGGGCGGCAGGACTCGAACCTGTAACCTCCTCCGGGGGCCACCCGGAGGTGCTCTACCTGTGGGGAGCGACCCCCTTGAGCTACGCCCTCGGTCCTGCTTAGATCAGGCCAGCCAGCTCGTCGTTGGCGTCCGCAGCTGACGCGCCACTCGCGTCCGCCTGATCGATGTCATCGAAGTCCACCGCTGCCGGTGGCTCCGCCGCCGTAAAGGCGTTCTTCGCAGCGATGCGGCCATCGAGCCGCTCGCCATCGCGGAGCTTCTGGACGTTGTCCAGTCCGAAGCTCACGCCGACCTTGCCCATGTACTCCCAGGCGAAGGCGGACAGCTGCGCGCAGACGATCGCGCCAGGGTAGATCTCCTTCTCGTCCGAGATGGGTTCGAGGTTCCACGCTACGACGCCGGGGGCGTGCCCCGAGCGCGGCGAGATGAACGTGGCGTTCTCCGGGTAGCCCTTCTCCTCCCACTCGGTGCGGAAGGGGAGCTGGAGCTTGCCGCTCTTGATCAGCCCGGCGGTCTTGTCGCCCCACTTCTCCTGCGCGGTCGCGATGACCGCTGCCTTCATCGCAGCATACTCGGGAGTCTGCTGCTGCTCCTCGGTGAAGATGAAGCTCGCGCTGTACTTCTCCGGGTCGCCCGGCTTGACCGCCACCGGCGTGAACAGGTGAGGGTAGGACAGGATTGCTTGGGGGCTCAGGAGACCCTTGGTCTGGACATCACTCATCGCTCGTATTCTCCGTCTTGTCGTTTTGCTCCGGCACCACGCCGAAGGCATGTTGTGCTCCCCGCAGGATTGCGGGTCGCTTGTCGTCCTCGGGGGCCAGCTTCAGCTTGCCCTCGGGCTGCTCCACGAATCGCTCCGGGAGAGGACGTCCGCCCTTCAACAACTTCTCAACCTGCGCTGGGGAAATCAACTTCTTCGTGTACCGCTCGCCTACCGTCAGCCCTCGACCGCGCAGGTACTTGTCGATGGCCTCGGCGTCCTTCCAGCGGCGGTTGCCCCTCCGACCCTCCACCAGCTTGTAGCCGGGGAAGTCTTCCCCCTGCTCCAGGCGGCGCATGACGTGCGCCTCCACGGCGCGGAGCCAGTCCATCACCAGTCCGCTCTTGGACATGATGAAGGCCAGCTGCTCGTCGGTGATCTCGGTCGGGTCAGGCAGCGACGTCTCCGCAGCTTGGACGCTGAACGCATCCGCAGCCACGAGGTTCGCCTGGGTCCGCTTGGCATCGCACGTCGCGTGCGCCAAGCAGAAGCGGCACCAGTCACCCGGCACGCGCTCAGCGTCCGGGTCCTTCGTCCGCTCGGCTGCGGCGAACAGCTTCTCCTTGAACGCGATCAGCTCGTCCCATCCGAAGTCGTACGACCGGATGATCCCGGCGGGGTGATGCCCCCTCGGTTGCGTGATCGTCACGCGGATCGTGTCGGGCCTCTTGCCCAGCTCCACGACAGCTCCGAGGGCGTACATCATCAGCTGACTGTTCTCGGTGGCGTCCACCGCGACGCCTGCGCCATGCTTGTAGTCGTGTACATCGAGGTGGCGCGTCCCCGCGTGCCAGATGGTGCAGTCGCTCGTCCCGAACATCGGGCCGGGCGGTCCCAGCTTGGTGAGGTCAAACTGGTGCTCGATGAAGACGTCGCAGCCCTCATCGTTCAGCTCGTCCAGCTCGTCCATCCGAGCCTGGATGTGATCCACGTACACCTGCACCGCGTCCGCCATCTCCTCGGTGACGAGCCACTCCTCGCCCTCGACGTTGATGGTCTCTCCGATGTGGTCGTGCGCGGTACCACCCTGCAGCTTGAGCCGCGAGCGGAGGACTTCCTCGCCCAGCTCGTGAGCTGCGGTACCCTCACGGGCGTACTCGGAGCCAGAGTCCTCGATCCCCTCCGCTGCGGCGATGCTGCCAGGGCAGTGCATCCAGCGGTGAGAGGCCGAGGCCCCCAGCTTGGCGTGTAAAGTCGGGGGCATATTAAAGCCTCTGGCTCAAAGTCTTAACTGAGCGGTCCGCTCTTAAAGCGGCGACCTCTGTCTCGAACGCAGCGACCGCTTCGTTGCGGGTCAGCTGCGCGACCTCCCAGACGACCTCAGCGGCACCGAGCACGTCGTCCATGTCGGGGGTATCCCCTTCATGTTGATCGAGCACCGCGATGCGCTGCATGGGCCGCAGGAGGATCTCCGACTCGGCGAGCGCCTCGAAGTCGTCGATGTTCTTGACGAACTCCAGCATCTCCGGGTCGGGGTAAGGGAGCTTCAGCTCCGCGTAGACGGAGCGGCGGATGGCCTCTTCGAGGGCCGCCTGCTCGTCCGTCTTGAAGGGTCGAGCGATGTCCACCCCCATGATGCCCTCCTCCACGTCGTGCAGGTAACACGCAAGCAGCTCGATCGCAGCGCGGCCAGTGGACTGCGCCAGCCTCCCGCAGGTGATCGAGTGCTGCAGCACGGTGAAAGGCACCAGTGTCCGCCCGCCCCATCTCGGGACGGTGGACATCAGGGTGGCCAGATCGAACTCCTGGCGGTCAGGGTTGAGGTACATCACTCTGCCTCCTCGTAGGGATCGATCGAGTCGAGAGCGGCCTGCACGTCCATCAGCTCTTCCTGTTGGTCATCACTGAGGGGCAACGGCTCTGTACTGCGGCTCTGCCTCGTCTCCACGGAGTTGTAGCTGGTCAAGGTGCCGTCCGGGACACCCTCTTGCACTGCGTCGTCGGTGACATCCTCAACAACCGGAAAAGGATCGACGCCCTCCCCACCCTCGAAGTACCAGTGTATCTGCGAGAGTGCGACGTCTACCTGCAACTCCCGTCGCTCGACACGGTTAAGGATCAATCGGATAAAATCAGACATGGTGGTGGACCTCCTATTTGAGTCCCAGTGATCGCTGCATCTGCAGCTTACGTTGTAGCGTCCCCATGATCGCCTCATCGAGCGATCCAGCCACGGTGAATATCCGAGCCCGGCAGGGGACGTCCTGGCCGATCCGGTGGATACGTTTGATCGCCTGCGCGTTGTCGTCCGGGGACCACGCTGGCTCCACCAGCACGATCTCCGAGGCAACCTGCAGGTTGATGCCCACGCCCGCAGCTGTCTGCTGCGCGATAAAGACGCGGTAGGTCGCGTCGTTCGTGAAGAGGTCGATCGCCTCCTGGCGCTTCGCCTGCGGAGTGGACCCCCGGAACCCGACCGGGTTGAAGTCGGACAGCCCACGCTCCAGCGCATCGAGCGCGGCGTGGTGGTAGGCGAGCACGACGATCTTCGGGTAGGCGCGGTCCTCCAGCTCCTTCCCGATCTCGAAGGCGATCCGGGGAGCCTTGTACTCACCCATCAGCCTCCGCAGCTTGGACGCGGACTGATCGTCTGTGGCCTCCTCAGCATCGATCGCACGCTGCAGCGCCGCAGCGTCCACCCCGGTCTGCACGAGGGCGCGCTCGAATTTGGCGTCCTTCGGGAGACGGGAGAGGTGGATGCGGATCGGCGGGAGCCCCTCGACGGTCTTCCGGCGGAGCATGATGTCCGCCATGTGGGGCTTCAGCTGGTCGAGGTTCTTGGCCCCGAAGATCTTGAGGGAGGGCTGACCCCAGCCCCGTCCGTAGCTTATCCGCTTGTACTGGCAGAAGCGGTCCACCCACTGCATGTAGGTGGAGACCCCGAGCTGCGTCAGCACGTCTGGCCAGAGCGCCTGCATGGGCGCGAACAGCTCGGCGGGGTGGTTGGGCATCGGCGTCCCCGAGAGGAGCCACGCCCGGTCCGCCCCGGCAGCGATGGCGAGCGCGGCCTTTGTGCGCTTCGCCTTCGGGTTCTTGCAGTAGTGCGCCTCGTCCAAGATGACGACGTCCCAGTCCTGCCGCTCGGCGAGGCCCAGCTTCTTCTGGGACGAGTAGGACACAGCGGCAAAGAGGGCGTCGCTCCCCCACTCAGCCCACTCGCGCTCCCAGTTCGGGATCGTCGAGGCGGGGGCGATCACCAGTACCCGGCGTGCGCCAGTGCGCACTGCGGCCAGGATCGCCTGGATCGTCTTGCCGAGGCCCATCACGTCCGCAAGGTACGCGCGGTCGCGCTCCGAGAGGAAGGTGACTCCCTCGGGCTGGTGGGGGTACAGAGCCTTCACGACTTCAGATCCTTCTCGCAGTAGGTGTTGATGGCGGCCAGGATCTCCTCCATCTCCTGGGCCGCCTGCTCCCGGAGCTGGATGACTTGCTGGGCGTAGCCCTGCGCCTGCTTGAGGTCGTTGGCGATCAGGATGCGAGCGAGCAGCTCGTCCATCTTGGCCTCGCGTTCGAGGGGGTCCATCAGGTGCCTTCCTTGAGAGTGTGAATGGTCCGGTACAAGTCTAGCAGCTCCTCCGCCGGGAGCACAGCGTATTTTGGCGTCCGGTTGCGGGTGAAGAAGACGACCGGGGTGTGCTCCCCGGCGTTGACCTCCGCCTGCTTCATCGCCTTCCAGATCGAGAAGCTCTCTTGGTTCTTGCACTCGCAGGATATCGGCACCAAGGCCCGAGCTGCGGAGGAGAGGATCACGTCCTCCCCACCGCCGCCCATCCCACGAGAGATGACGTCGTCCTCGCCCAACTGCGGGAACCGCTTCAGGATCTGATCCCGAACCCACTGCTGGAACCGACGTCCCTTCGCCTTCGCGCTCTGCGGTCTCATAGCTCTGCCTCCACGAGGCGTTCGAGCGCCTCATCGATGACGAGCTTGGCGTGCAGAGGCGGTTCGACCCGCCCCCGCAGCCAGCGGTTGAGGATGCCGCGTCCGTAGCCTGAGACGCGCGAGAGGTCCGCCTGAGTGATCATGTACTTATCCAGCGTCTGGTTCACTCTGGCGACGAAGTCCGCGCTGTTCGCGTACCGTCGGCAGATCTCGTCGTGCAGCTCTCTGACGCTCAGCTCGGTCACGTTCACGGATCTCCTCCTTTTGGGTCATGAGCTTGGAGACGAGGCTTCCCATCAGGCTCTTGAGCGCCGGTCGATCGGCGCTGAACCTGTTGAAGAAGCTCCGCAGCTCGTTGACGGTGGCGTTCGCCGCTTCGTTGCCTGCGATGAACTCGAACACTCCGGGCTCCTCCGCCGCTTTTGCGAGTAGCCTGCGCATGAACACATACGTTGGCGTCGCGGTGTCGGCCTGGTCGGGTGCCGCGCGAGCGACCTTGTCCGAGAGACGCTGCACGAACGGCTTCGCCTCCCGAGCAAGGGCTTCGCGGTCAGGGTTCATGCCGATGCGGATCATACACTGCCTCTGCGTTCGGCATCCTGCACGACCCGCTCGAAGTTCCGGGCGAGCCGCATGAGGGTCTTCCTGGGGTCGCGAAGCTTCGAGACGTTGCCGCCCCCGAGCTTCCGCAGCTTCTCGCGCGTGTAGCTGAGCGCGGCCAGGGTGACGTGGGTGGTCGCCTTGTCCATCACGACGTGGCCCCGCTCACGCAGCCAGAGGGCGGCGAGGGCGTCGGTGATCTCGTCGGAGCTGACCCGAACGAGGAGCCAGACGAGGGCGTTGATGATGAAGCGTCGGACGGTGATCATGGTGTTCGTACTCCGGTTAAGGTTTTCAGGCGAGGCTTCAGACCTTTCTGGCGTCCCCTCGTGGCCCCGATTGGGCCAGCGATCGAGACTCCCCGATGCCAGCGGGCGTAGTGCGCGGCGCAGTAGCCTCGGGATGCGTGCTCCCGCTCGCACCCGGCGACCTTGCACCTGTAGTCGTGCTTCCTTCTCACGGTGTCACCTCGTGCAGGGCGACGAGGCCGCCCGTGGCACGGTAGACCAGCAGCGTAGACGCACGAGCTGCTCGGTATCCCATCATCGAGTGCCACGCATCGAGGCCGGTCAGGCCAGGGAGCGACCGCAGGATCATCCCACGCTTCTCCTGCAGGCTCGTGATCGTCTCAGCGGTCTTCCTGCGGTGCCAGTGGCCCGTGAGGATCTCCCGGTGCTTGGCGTAGGCCCAGAGGTCGGGCGGGCACTCGTCGGCGAAGGTGAGGTAGGGCAGCACGCCCTTCTCATTCAGCTCGCCGTGGTAGAGCATGAAGACGTTGTCGTTCCAGGCCCAGTAGTCCCTCGGGCTCGGGGTGTTGATGATCTCGACGCCAGGGTCGTCACGGTAGTACGCAGCCAACACGCAACCGAGCGCGTGGACCTGGGTCGGGTCGTGGTTCCCTCGGGTCATGTTGACCGTCACGGGGATGCCGCGAACGCGGCAGCTGTCGATGGTGTGGACGCTGAGGTCCACCGCCCGGATGAAGACCTTCTCGATCCGGGTGTCCATGTCCTGCGGCGTCCCGGCGCGCGTCGTGGCCGCCTTGCCCTCGTAGCCGTCGGCGTGGAGGAGGTCGTTCCCGACGATGAGCAGGTACCGCTCGATGGGGTAGATCGCGGAGACGCCCACGAGCGTGTTGCTGCACGACAGGTACTCATAGGAGATGGTGTCGAGATCCTGGGACGGCTGCAGCGTCTCCCGGCTCCACCCACGCATCCCGAGGTGGACGTCGGACAGGGAGATGACGGCGAGGTTCGGGTTGGCGTGGCCAGGGATGACCAGCGGCGGGATCTCCTTCTCCGCCGGGCGATGGGCATCGAGCCGGTCGGTCAGCTCGTCCCAGATGTGATCGATGTCGGGCGGCGCGGCCTGCGGCATCTTGACGTGGACAGTGCGGCCCGACTCGCGGACCCACTGCTGCAGCACCTGCCCACCGTACTCCTGCACGGTCGGGTCGGTGTTCTGCTTGCGCCAGTGCGCGTGGGCCTGCCGCAGCTTCTTCGCATCGCCTATCCCGAGGCGGCCAGCGATCTCGCTCCAGCTCATGCCCTCCGCTCGCATCGAGGCGAGCATGGGGTGGTCATACTTCATGGTGACTCCGTTCGTTGGGAGGGTGGAGTGGTGGTAAGTCTGGGGAGCTGGATTTGAACCAGCGTGTTCTCGCTTCCAAAGCGAGCGGGACGACCGGGCTGCTCTATCCCCAGAATCCTTCTACGCCTCAGCTGCGGGTGTGGCCATCGCCATCGCCCGGAGGCGGGACGCCTCCTCAGCTGCAGTGCGGACGCTCTCGATGGTGCGCCCGATGCTGCTCTCCAGCGCGCCGACGACCTCCTCGTGCGCCTGGAGGATGCAGGCGTCCACGTTGGCCTTCAGGAACTGCAAGCCTTCGAGCGTGTTGGCGAACTTGGTGTCGGCGATCCGACGCTGCATGATCGCGCCGGTGAGGATCGCCTTCATCAAGTCCGTCATCTCGGCGAGCCCCTGGTTGATCGGATCCTCGCCCATGTAGCTCTGGTGCGTCTCGACTGGGTTGGTCCGCAGGTGGACCGCCATGAGCGAGGCGTAGTGCTGGACGAAGGACCGGGCCTCGATCAGGCGCTCGATGGCGGCCTTCTCGGGGATCGGCTCGAAGGGGCACGGCTGCTGCGCCATCTCTTCGCGGACCTGGGGGCTGTCGAGCAGCTGCTCGATGATGTCGGGGTCGAGCATTTCGTTACTCCGTTCGGGGTGGGTACAACATAAATGAGAAAGCTACTGCGCGTCTCGTGCGAGAGTCAATTACCAGAGTGGCTACCTGAGGCGCTTCATCGGATCACGCCAGCGGCGTATAGGGCACTGAGGACGATGCCCCAGAAGACCAGGGTGACCACGAGGTGGATCGCGGCGTCGGTCGTGACCACGTACATGCCCGGCCTCGTCCGTCGCCCGCACTGCGGGCAGGACAGGTGCTCGTGCTCACACTCGAAGCACCCGCCGTCCCAACGCCACATCAGTCCAGCTCCGTTGTGGCGAGGCGTTCGAGGGCGTGCTCTTCCCACCCGGCGAGCCCGGTAAAGGGGACGTCGGGCACGTACTTGGTCGTGCCCCGGAGGGTGAGGCGGCGGACGCCTGGGTCGTACTTCACCTGGGTGGTCCGCAGCTCGTCCCACTCCGCCTTGCTCAGCTCCATCTCGGTGACGACCACCAGCGAGGCGAGCGCACGCGGGGACGGCTTGGGGATCGGATCGCAGTCATCGATCTGCTTCGTCCAGACGACGAACTTCTTGTCGTTCCGGGTGACGCGGATGCCACGCGCCTCGGCGAAACGCATCAGGGCATCGATGGTGCTCTTGGTGCTACGCATGTTCGTGCTCCGGGTTGAGGACGGGAGATGGGCGGCGACCTCTGTTGCATCGTCTCCCCCCACTTGGTACCACAGGGCATCGTATGGGTTCACCGGGTCCGTACGCTACCCACGTCATCGCTACCAACTCCTTAGTATTTGACTTACGACTAGAAGGGTGCCGGTCACGGCTAGGAATTTTAGTAGGGCTACTATGACCCGCTCGTTTAGGTCGGGCTTCATGCTACCAACTCCTCAGTAACAGCCGCCGTCGGCGAGCTGCCGGTGCAGGCGCTGTCCAGCATGACGGCGAGGGCCAGGGTGAGGTGTTTCATGGGATCGGGCTCCTTGATGGATGTGCCACCTCTATGAGTAGCACTTTCTGCGAAAAGGGTCAAGAACTTTCTGTGAGTGACGTGAGAGGCGTCACTCCATGACGGGAAAATGACATGTGCAGCATATTGGCAAATTGGCTACTGACAACGACTTAGAGCAGTGAATGACATGAGTGACGTGTAAATGTTAGCTCAGCTCTATGTAACGTATGATCGTAGTTTTTGGTGTCATATAACGTATATCTAAATGCTGGGAGGCTCGAAGAGCGTGACACGTCATCGCGTCACTCGTGTCACTGAGGCATTGAGAGGGGATGCCGCTGCGGGAGCGGCCCCGCGTACGCACATAGGAGGACGCTGCGGGTGCCGTCGTGCGCATAGAGGCGTACGGGTGTGGGCATCTTGGGCAACGACTCCCGCGACTTAGCTGCGTATACTGAACGCATGATACGCGAGAAACTGCACGCCTACGCTCGACACGTCGAGGATAATGGCGGGGAGGAATGGGTCTTCGGCTTCGTGGCCGAGGGGCATCCGATGAGGAAGGTTGCGGAGCTGACGGGCTGTTCTTCCAGGGGGCTGCTCTACAGCTGGATCAAGCACGGGGGCGAGGAGCGGAAGAAGCACCTCCACGCTGCCCGGAAGATCTCAGCGCACTGTCTGGCGGAGGACGCTGGTGAGGTGTTGGATGATCTGGCGGACAGTCAGGTGATCACCTCGGCAGAGGTCAGTCTGGCATCGAGCCGGGCACGCTACAAGCAGTGGCTGGCTGGGATGAGGAACAAGGAGGACTACGGCGAAAAGAGTAGTGGGGTGGAGATCAACCTGTCTGTTGGTGAGCTGCACCTCGATGCCCTGCGGAGGCACTCAGCTGAGGCCATCGCTGCTCGCACTGAGGATGTGGTCGAGGCTGACTACGAGGTAGAAAACAACCAATCTGTTGCTGCGTTAACTGGGGATAGGGCAAACGATACGTTGCCTGATGAGCTGAATGAGCTGATGTGATGAGACGAGCGACGATGGTCCTGTGCCTGCTGCTGGTAGGCTGCACGATGAGCGTGCCTCAGCCTCTACCGGAGAGACCAGCTGATGGGCAGCGATAAGCGATGGGTCTGCGAGTGCGGACATCTGAACCCAGGGAGAGAGGACTGTGAAACGTGCGGTCTTCCTGCACCGGGTGCCGAAAATACCGAGGCAGTGCTTCGACTGTCTCCAGGCTATAGTGGATGGGCTGCCGTACGAGCGGATCAGGATGTGCTACACCGAGGACAACGGTGACACCGTGATAGCCTCGGACAACCTCTGTTTACAGTGCTGGCAGATACACTGCTGGCTGACCAAGGAGAAGTGAGATGGTTGCAGCAATCGTAGTGTTCGTCGTCGTCGTCCTCATCGTCGTGATCGCATCGTCGAGCCGACCAAGCAAGAGCACACCGCTGCCTCGGCGTGGTGGACCCATCGGTGGTGATGAGCCTGATGAGGAGGACATCGTAGCCTGATGTGGAAGTGGGCGAGCACGAGCTACCAGCCTGCGACATGGGCTCAACATGGCGTGATAGCTGCGGTGCTGCCCGTGCTCGTGGCCTGGGTCACGCACATTGGGACGCTCGGGCTCGTTGGATTGAGCTGGCTCACGCTGTGCTTCTTCATCCTACGCGAGGAGAGGGATGAGGCGAAGCACAAGGCAGCGGGGAGCTGGGGTGAGGGCACGAGAGATGACAAGGTCGGTGACCTCGTTGGGCCTGCGGCTGTGACTGCAGCGTACACGCTCATGCTCGTGGCTTCTAAGGTGCTGTGATGGGCAAGACGGACAAGCGACTGCACGACAGGCAGCAGGCCAGTGACGATGAGATGTCACGTCGATGGGAGCGCACCTTTGCCCGCGCCTCAGTGCCCGAGTGTGACAGCCCTCGCGAACATGAGACAGAATGGCAGGATAATTATGCAGTTAGAGTGCATGATAATACTGCATAATAACACGGTGGCATCGAGGCCATGTAACAGTGGGCTGCTCAAATGCTAAGTGCCTATGTGGCAACGACTTACAGTGCCACTTCGTATAATACATATTATGTTAAGTAGACAGAATGGCCGATTTTCTGGCACGATTCTTGGCTTCGAGGCCCCCCGGTCTCGATATCAAGGCGGCACCGAGGCAGACGCCGGGTGTCGGTCGTGCAGAAAGGTCGGCCCGAAAAAATTGGGAAGGTCGGCCCGAAAAAATTGGGGAGGATTTCGCAGGATATGACAAACGCTGAGACAGAGATGATCTGCCACCTCGATGGCCAGAAGTGCGATGGAGCTTGCGACCGTTATGGCGTGGAGTGCGATCCGATTGAGGTCCGGCTGCTCCCACCCCAGCCCGGCGATGCGCCCGTCATGGATCTGGACTTCGCATGGGAGGTAGACGATGAGCGCGCCTAAGCTGAACACCTTCGACGAGTTCCTCGAACGGTACGGACCCGCTGCGGGTGAGGAAGGCCCGGTGCTCTTTGCCGTAGAGGTCTTCGGGCTCGTGCTCGACCCGTGGCAGGAACAAGCCCTGCGGGCCTACGGGCGCGGTGAACGACGCATCTCGATTCGCGCCTGTCACGGACCGGGGAAGACGTTCATCGCCTCAGTGCTTATTTGGCACCAGATGATTACGCGGTTCCCACAGCACACGGTTGTCACAGCGCCATCGAGGGGCCAGCTGGAGGATGCGCTGGTGAAGGAAGTCCTGACCCAGTACACGAAACTCCCGCCGCCCATACAGGCGCTGTTCCATGTGAAGAACAACCGCATCGAGCTGAAGCGCGCGCCGGAGGAGAGCTTCTTCTCTGCGCGTACAGCTCGCGCGGAAAACCCGGAGGCGCTCCAGGGGGTCCACTGTGACCTCGGCTGGGTGCTCCTCATCGCCGACGAGGCATCGGGTGTCCACGAGAAGATCTACGAGGCGGCTGCGGGCTCGATGTCGGGACACCGCGCGACTACGCTGCTGCTCTCGAACCCCGTCCGCAGCTCCGGGTTCTTCTTCCAGACGCACAACCAGCTGAAGGACATGTGGTTCACGATCCACGTCTCCCACAAGGACTCCAAGCGGGTCAGCGACGACTTCGTCGAGGACATGCGCCGGAGGTACGGCGAGAACAGCAACCAGTACCGCGTCCGGGCGCTCGGGGAGTTCCCGACGTCGGACCTCGATACGGTGATCCCGTTCGAGCTGGCCCATGCGGCTACGCAGCGCGAGATCTTCGTGCCGAAGGGCTCGCCGGTCGTCTGGTCGGTGGACGTGGCGCGCTTCGGCGACGACTGGAACGTGCTGATGAAGCGGAACCGTCTTGCGGTTCTGCCAACGATCAAGAAGTGGCAAGGCGTCGATCTGATGAAGACGGCGGGCCGGATCAAACGCGAGTACGACGACACCCCGATCGAGGACCGACCGCAGGTTATCCTCATCGACGTCATCGGACTCGGGGCTGGGGTGGTGGACCGCCTCGCCGAGCAGAACCTCCCGGTGCGCGGGATCAACGTCTCCGAGACGGCGACCCTGAACGACAAGTATCGGAACCTGAAGACGGAGCTGTGGTTCATGGGCCGCGAGTGGCTCGAAGGACGCGGCACCAAGCTCCCCCTCTGCGACGGGACGTGCGAGGACATCCGGGAGTGCATCCACGAGCAGCTCATCGCTGAGATGACGCTCGTGAAGTACGACTACACCTCAACCGGGAAGCTCTTGGTAGAGAGCAAAGCGGACGTGAAAAAGCGGGGCTACCCGAGCCCCAACGTGGCGGAGGCGTATATCCTGTCCTTCGCTGAGGAACCCGCCGGGCTCGCTGGCGGACCTGGGAATACAGATGGCTGGGGACGGCAGAGCTGGACAGCTCCGCTCTCGCGCGGCCTCGGCAACTTTGTCTGAGGAGACTGAACGATGGCAACCAATGAGCAGGAGATGCAGGACCGTCTGGGACTGGAGACGTTCGAGTTCGACCTCCCCGTGGAGGCGGACGACATCGGCCCGGATCCGGATGAGGATGTGCAGTCGGTCGTCACGCGGCTGATCGAGGAGGCAATCGCCCACTACGAGGAGAACCTCGAACCCGATCAGGTGACCGCGACGGACTACTACTACGGACGCCCGTTCGGTGGAGAGAAGGAAGGCCGATCGCAGGTTGTCAGCACCGAGGTGCGCGACGCCACGCTGAACCAGATGGCGAGCCTCATGAAGATCTTCGCGGGCCAGGAGCGGGTGGTGGAGTTCGCCCCCGACAACGCCCAGGACAAGATCGAGGCCGAGCGCCAGACGAGCTACGTGAACTACGTGTTCATGGAGGACAACCCCGGCTACCTGATCCTCGACTCGATCTTCAAGGACGCTCTGGTGCGCCGTATCGGCATCCTGAAGTGGTGGTGGGAGGAAGACCCGACCCCCGAGGGCGCGAGCCTCACCGGGCTCTCCGAGGCGCAGGTTATGGGCCTCCTGCAGGACGCCGACGTGCAGAGCGCCGACGTCACGGACATCGACGAGATGGGCTTCTACTCGGTGGACGTCATCTGGACCCAGACGGGCCGGGTACGTGTCGCTGCGGTCCCGAACGAGGAGTTCATCTTCACCCCGGACGCGAAGGACATGGACAGCGCCGGGATCGTGGCTCACGTCCGCGAGGTGCCCGCCTCCGAGCTGATAGCGATGGGAGTGGACCCCGAGCTGGTCGAGGAGCACGCCGGGTCGCATTTAGGCGACAAGGGCTCCGCCGACCTCACCGACGCCCGCCAGTTCCACGGCGGCACCGGGTCGGTCACCTCGCGCTCCGAGAGCGCGGCGGAGGACAAGAGCCAGCAGCCGGTCGTGTTCGCCGAAGCCTACGGGCGGGTGGACGTGGATGGCGATGGTCTGTCCGAGCTGCGGAAGTTCGAGTGCATCGGGCCGCAGTTCCTGATCATCAACGGCACCGACGAGGAGCCGGGGGAGCTGGCCGACGACGCACCGTTCGCTGTCTTCACGCCGATCCTTGAGCCGCACACCATCGTGGGGCTCTCGAACTTCGATCTGCTGCGCGACATCCAGAAGATCATCAGCCAGATCGAGCGGGGCACGTTGAACAGCCTCGCCAAGGCGATCGATCCACCGCTGGAGGTGGTCAACAACGAGGTGAACATGCGCGACGTCCTGAACCCGGAGATCTCCGGGGTCATCCGCGTCCGCCGCCCCGGCATGATGCGTGAGGTCGCGACCCAGTTCATCGGGCCGCAGTCGCTGCCGGTCCTCGAATACTACAAGGACAAGCGGGCCGACCGCATCGGCATGACGCGCGCCGGTGAGGGGCTCGATCCAGATAGCCTGCAGTCGAGCACCCAGGAAGCCGTAGGGGCCACCCTGTCGCGCTCACAGCAGATGCAGGAGATGATCGCCCGGACGTTCGCCGAGACCGGAATGAAGCGCGCCTTCGCCGGGATCTACAAGCTGATCGTCGAGCATCAGGACTACGCTCGCGAGGTCGAGATCGATGGCCAGTTCATCGAGTTCGATCCGCGCAGCTGGACGACCCTGCGGCGTGTCCGCGTCGGGGTCGCACTCGGCTCCGGGACACCGCAGGAGCGGATGGCCGCCTTGGAGAAAATTTCTCTCAAGCAGAGCGAGCTGAAGCAGATGGGTTCGCCCCTGGTGTCCACGGTCCACGAGCGCGCCTTGCTGCGCCGCTGGACGGACCTCGCAGGCTACAAGGACACCGACGAGTTCTTCGCACCGTGGGGACCGGAGGAGGAGCAGCAGATGCAGCAGCAGATGGCTCAGCAGCCGCCGAAGCCGTCCCCCGAGGAGATGCTGATTCAGGTGGAGCAGATGAAGGTCCAGATGCAGGGTCAGATCGACCAGCAGAAGCTGGAGCTGGAGCGGTGGAAGGCCGCGATGGAAGACGACCGCGCCCGCGACAAGCAGGCGAAGGATGCGGCGTTGAAGGAAGCGGAGCTGGAGCTGAAGCACCAAGCTCAGATCGACGACAATCAGCTGAGGGCGCAGGTGGCACGCGAGCGGGCCGAGATGGACGCCGACGTGAAGCTGCTGACCGCTCAGCGCGACCAAGCTGCGGCTCCGACGCCGCCAGCTGAAGGAGCGTAATCATGTTAAACCTCAACCCACCAGAACGCGAGATGGAGATCGGGCAGGTAATCGCTCGAGGAGAAGAAGCCGACCGCATGTTGAACGGCGAATTGGCTGCTGAGATCCGCAACGAAGTGAAGCTGCGGATCGTCGAAGGCTGGGCCGAGACGGACCCAGACGACGTCGCGCTGCGTGAGAAGATGCACGCGACGTTCAACGCCATCGACCTGTTCGATGGTGTGCTCAGAGAGATCATCAACGACGGGCACCACGCCGCCGCAATCCGCGATCAACGCCAAGAGGCGCTCGACGGAGAGCAGCAGGGATAGGTTGACACTTCGGTCAACGACCCCCAGAGCAATGCCCCGTATATTGGGAGAGAATCATGAGTAAACCGCCAGCAACGCCAGACGCAGAACTCGTCATGCCGTGGGAAAAGTCGGCAGACGAACGCGAATCGGTAGAGACAGCGGAAGAGAGCCTGTTCGACCTGTTGGGCTCGGACCCTGAGTTCGCCACGAAGAAGGAGCGGAAGCGCAACAAAGCCGCTGCACAGGCAGAACTTGAGGACGAGGACCCTGACGATGAGGACGGGCCACACCTCGAAGAAGACGACGAAGACCAAGATAGCTTCGCTGACGACGAGGATGAAGACGACGTCGAGGATGACGACGACTTCGAGTACGAGGACGACGAGGACGACGCCTCCGGTGACGAGGACTACGACGACGAACTCCACGTTGTGAAGGTTGACGGGGAGGAACTTGAAGTCGAGTACGAGGAGCTGGTAGCAGGCTACTCGCGGACCGAGTACCTGACGCGCACCCGCCAGAAGGAAGCGGCGGAGCATCGCACCGCGATGCAAAGCGTGTCTCAGGTACGCACTGAGTATGCAGAGAAGCTGGAGCTGATGGAGCAGGCTCTGGATCAGCTCTCTCCGGCAGAGCCGGATTGGGAGAAGGTCCAGCGCGAGAACCCCGACCAGTTTGGGGCGATCTTCGCTGCGCATCAGAAGAGGGAGCAGGTGCGGGAGGCAGTGGCCAAGGAGAAGGACGCCGAGGCCGAGCAAGCTGCGGAATCGCAGGCAGACGCGCAGAGCGCGTATGTTGCGGAGCAGTTCGAGCTGCTGACCAACGCCATCCCGAAGTGGGGGAAGGACCAGAAGGCGATGGCCAAGGAGATCGGCGAGATCAGTCAGTTCGCGATCACCAACCTTGGCTTCACCGAGGAAGAGATGGGGACGGTGAACGACCACCGCGTGATTCTCGCTCTTCGGGCCGCCAAGCGTGGATTCGAGATGGAGACGGGCGGTAAGAAACTCCTCCGCAAGAAGAAACGCACAAGGACCCTTCGCCCGAGCGGTGAGAAGCGAGGCAAGACCCAGAAGACGGGCAAGCGTCGTCGCCGTGGCGGAAAGCGGACTCAGAAGCGTGCCGAGAGAGTGGCTCGTACTGGCCGAGTGACGGATGCGGCCAGCTTGTTTGAAGGGATGCTGGAGGATGGAGCGGACTTCTAATCGAGAAGGCCGGTCCTCCAGCGGGACGAAGAGGATGATGAGATAAAATGGCACTGATTTCTGGTACCGCGACGCGGTACGACATGCAGGGTCTGCGTGAGAGGCTTCACGACACGATCTACAACATCGACCCAGAAGACACTCCGTACATGAGTGGAATGGGTCGTGGTCCGAAGGGCGGTCAGACGCTCGAAGAGTGGCAGACGGATACCCTCGCAGCTGCGGATGGCAACAACGCCCAGCTCGAAGGTGACGACGCTACGTTCACCACGCCCGCAGCTACCACGCGGGTCGGGGCGTACATGCAGATCAGCCGCAAGACGCTGATCCTGTCGGACACGCTCGAAGAGGTAGACAAGGCCGGGCGGCGCTCCGAGCTGGCTTACCAGCTGGCCAAGCGTGGTTCCGAGCTGAAGCTCGATCAGGAGACGATCTTCCTTCGCGCGCAGGGCGGAAACGCCGGTGCCGTCGGAACGGCTCGTAGGCTGTCGAGCCTGGGCTCATGGCTCCAGACCAACACGAGCTTCGGCTCGGGTGGAGCCGACCCAACGTACACCTCCGGTGTGCCGAGCGCGGCTCGTACCGATGGTACGCAGCGTCCGTTCACCGAGACCATCGCGAAAGCGGTGATCCAGAGCGGCTACTCCAACGGGGCGAAGTTCCGCACCCTGATGGTCGGTCCGTTCAACAAAACGGTCGTGAGTGGGTTCACGGGTATCGCTACTCGGAACTTCGATCTCTCGAACGTGTCTCCGCGCCCGACGGCGATCATCGCGTCGGCTGACGTGTACGTGTCCGACTTCGGTACCCTCCGGGTGATTCCGAACCGGCTGCAGCGTGAGCGGGATGCGTGGTTCATCGACTGGGACATGGTCGAGGCCATTTACCTGCGTGGACACCGCACGAAGAAGCTGGCCCCCACGGGTGATGCTGAGAAGCGCATGATGATCGTGGAATACACGATGAAAGTGCGTAACGAAGCTGGCCTCGGTGGAGCCTTCGACCTCAACGTCTCCTAACGGAGCTGAGTGAGTGAGCGGTCCGCCCTCCGGGGCGGGCCGCCACGACAGCCTCAAGGAGGGGCTTCAACATGGCAAGTACATACACGCTGACGGCGGCGACTCAGGTGCTCACAGTCACCGGACAGCCGTCCAATACGAACACCGTGGTCGTCGGTGGGAAGACCTACACCTTCCAGGCGACCCTCACCGACGTGGACGGCAACGTCCACATTGGTGTTGACGCTGAGGCTTCGCTGCAGAACCTTGCAGCGGCGATCAACCTCTCGAACGAGGGGGAGAGCGCAGTGAGTGCCGGGACGGACTACGCCGCCTCGATGACTGTGAACACTGAGGTGGAGGCAACGGCTTTCGACGCCACCACCCTGACCGTCACGGCGTACTCGCCGGGCTCGGTCGGGAACCTCATCGCATCGACGGAGACCCATGCACTGGGCTCCTGGGGTGCGGCCACCCTCTCGGGTGGAGCGGGTCACCTTGACGGTTGGATCGCCAACCTGATCAGTCTGAACCAGATCAATGCCGAGGTGCTCTCCGAGCTGCTCGCGCTGACGGCTGGCGCTGACTGATGACCCGTCGTGAAATAGGGCTCGTCGCCCTACTGCTCGTGTCGGCGTTCGTCGTCATCCGCATGGATGTCGCCGATCGTCGTCAGTGGCGCGAGTGGGAAGAGACGCGGGACTCCGTAGCGGCGCATGTCGCTGCGGAGGCCCAAGCGGCAGCAGACGCGACCCTCCGGGCGGATTCCGCCGAGGCACGCGCCGCAGCCGCTGAAGCAGTGGCCGACGAATTGGCTGGGCGGACTCGGGAGCGGGTGGTGGAAGTCCGCAGGGTTGAGGTCCCGGTTGCAGCCCAGCCGTTCGTCGCGCCACGCGACTCGATCATCGATGATCTGGTCGTTGAAAACGACTCGCTGCGGGCCGCCAATGGTGCCCTGCACGAGGCCAACGACGAGTTGCGCGCCGCGCTGTGGGGAACCCAACGCAGCGTAGCCGAACTACAGGAGGTGATCGATCTCGTGCCCGGACCGAAAGCTTGGTGGAAGCCCGAGCTTGGTGCCGGTGTGTTCGTTGGACTCTGCACTGGAAACGAGGTGTGCGCCGGTTCCGGCCTCACCCTGACTTGGAGAATACCGTGGGGATGATTCTGAAGGACGATCCCGTCACCAAGAGCCGCACCATCATGCACGCCGATCCCATGACCGGGGATGGGCACATCGAGAAGATCGTGGACGTCACCGACATCGTCGAAGCGAACAAGGCGCATCTCGCCATGTTTGACGAGCGCCAGCGTTGCGCCGCCGACGGTGAGATGGTCGCGTCTATCCCGCTGCACATCTACTACGCCCTGCCCAAGCACATACGAGAGGACGAGAAGGAATTTCGGAAGTGGCTCGACGACTCAGACCAACGTGCCTTCCGCACCCACCCGACCAAGCTGTCGAGGACGAGCAATCGATGAAGATCACGATCGCAGTTCCGGGTCACGACTCGGTACCGTTCCAGTTCGCCTATCACCTCGCGCAGATGTGCGCGTTCACTGCTGGGTTCATGCCCGAGGGCACGACCTTCGGCGTCCTGGGCGTCACCGGCACGTACACGCACAGCGCGCGGAAGCAGCTCATGGAGCTGGCTGTCGCGGATCCGGAGCTGGACTACATGCTCTGGCTCGATAGCGACATGACCTTCCCGAAGGAGTCCCTGGTCCTGCTCATGCAGCACCAGCTCCCAATGGTCGGTATCAACTACTCGACCTGTGAGGTCGGGGGGCACCCGGTCGCCACCAAACAGATCGGCCCGCCGGGAATCTATCTCGCCACAGATGACGACTCCGAGGGGCTCGAAGAGGTCGAGGGGATCGGCTTCGGAATGGTGCTCCTGCGGATGCGCGACTTCCGGGCTCTGGCGGATATCCCGCAGCCCTGGTTCCATCAGGAGTGGCGTGAGGAGGACCAGAATTGGACCGGCGAGGACATCTACTTCTCGAAGCTCGTGCGCGAGCAGCTCGGGCACCGGGTCTTCGTTGACCACGACCTCTCGAAGGAGTGCGGCCACGTCGGTCAGATGACCTACCGGCTGCAGCACCTCGCCGCGATGCAGGAGGCCGGTGTATGATCACCACGTACGCTGAGCTGCAGACCTCGATCGCCAACTGGCTGATCAAGACGAACCTGACCGCGACGATCCCGGAGTTCATCCAGCTCACCGAGGCGCGGCTCCGCCGCGACATTCGGGCGCGTAAGCTGCAGAACACGACGCTGTCGGTCAGCACCGAGAACGTCACGCTCCCGAGCGACTTCCGCTCGCTGGAGGCGTTGGCGCATGACGGGAGCACCTACTACGGGCCGATCGACATCGTCCCTGCGGACCGGCTCCCAGCGATCAAGGCGAAGTACGGGCCGACCGGCCCGGTGACGCACGCCGCGATCCTCGACACGATCATCCGCTTCGGGCCAGCCCCGGACGCAACCTACACGCTGGACTTCAGCTACTGGCGGAAGCTCGATGCGCTCAGCGACTCGAACACCACCAACTGGATGCTCGATGACCACCCGGACATCTACCTGTACGGCGCGCTGCTGGAGAGCGCACCGTTCCTGAAGGATGACGCCCGCGTTCCCGTCTGGGAGCGTCGGTTCGAGCAGGCACTCGAAGAGCTGCACGCGCTCACTCAAGACAACCAGTTCGGCGGGGGAAGCTCCAGCCGACACTACGACCCGATAGGGTGAGGTAAGACATGGCAGTTCAAGATCCGACCACCAACTACACATGGCTCCTCCCCGACGTCTCGGGCGACGTCGGCGCGTGGGGTGCGATGCTGCGGACGATCATCGGGGACAACGTCACGGGAATCGACACACTTCTGTACCGACTTGAGCAGGCATCGACGCGGGATACGGGGGACAACGACGCTACACGGGCAATGAAAGAAGCCGGGGGAGTCTTCACCGACGAGGTGGAGATCCACACCGACAAGTACGCCCTCGTGAACAGTGGGAACCTCACTGGAGGTGCCACGTTCGATCTGAGCGCGGCCCGGTTCTTCTACGGGACCGTCACAGGCGCTGTAACGTCCGTGGCCTTCACGAACGTGCCAGCGAGCGGTAAAGCCGTCTTCGTCGTTCTGGAGCTGACCAACGGGGGCTCAGCGGCGATTACGTGGGGCAGCATCAGGTGGCCGGGCGGGTCGGCCCCGACGCTCCAGGCAAGCGGCGTGGACGTGATCAGCCTGTACACGCGCGACGGTGGGACGACGTGGCGCGGTGCTCTCATGCAGGGCGACAGCTCGTGATCATTGGCGCGATCGGCGTCCACGAGGAGCCTGCGCCACTCGGCGATCCGCCGGATGGTCCGCCGACGAATGGTTTGGAGTACACCTACGGGGGCATCCTCGTCGGGCTTAGTTGGACGAACGCGGACGCCCTCGCAGAGATACAGATTGGTTATGCCGCGTCTGGGGAGCCTTTAAGCGTTTATGATACCGCTCCCGCCGGAGCGACGACCTACGAAACAGAAGGCACCGTTTCTGGTGGGTGGTGGGTGCGGCACATCCGCAACGGACAGACCAGCGCATGGGCGCAGGTCTTCACCGAGGAGTGACACATGTGGGAACAGCTTTCTAAGATCGCCAGCGCGTTGCCTGCGAAGTGGAAGTACGCGGGTCTCGCGGTATTGGTCGGCTTCCTCCTGGGAGGGACCACTGCTGAGGGCATCGGCGTCTACACGCAGGTGGAAGAGAACGCGGCGTTCATCGAGGAGGCCGACGGCAAGATCGACGACCTCGAAGGTGACGTGGCCGACATGAACGAGAAGCTCGACATGGTGCTCTGCATCTTGGTGCTCGAAGAGGACGTCAGCCCTCTTACCTGTGCTCCGGGAGGAGCTGAGTGAACTTCAAGGCGTGGGGAGGGAGGAAGCAGTTCAATGGCTATCTCTACGCCTTGCTCGTCTCGATCGCAGCTTACGTACTCCGACCGGAGTTCGAGGCGTATGCGATGTGGCTGTCGGTAGCTCTGCTTGGGACATCGGCTATGGTAGCGTGGGAGGACAATCGGAGGATCGAGAAGTGACGCAGTTCAGCAACGCCGGATGGTCCCCGGACATGCACGCCGCGATGTGGATGGCTCGGGCTGAGGCCCGCCTGCTGCACGAGGAGATGTTTGGGGAGGACATGACGATCACCTCGGGGATGCGCAGGCAGTCCCCTGGTGGTTCTTCGCTGCACCCGAAGGGGCGCGCGATGGACATCCGTTCACGGTTCATGAACCATGAACAGCAGCGCAAGTTCGCGCGTAGGCTGCAGGCGATCCTGGGCGAGGACTTCGATGTCATCGTCGAGGGTCCAGCTGCGACCAACCCACGGTACCGCAACCGGGTGCCCCACATTCACGTCGAGTACGATCCGAAGGGACGACATGCCCAGCGGCTCGCCGATCAGGAGGACTGATGCCACGAGTACCGATGAAGCTGCAGCCGGGGATGTCCCGGCCCGGCACGATCTACGAGTCCAAGGGACGCTGGTACGATGGCAACCTCGTCCGGTGGTCCGAGGGTGTCATGCAGCCGGTGAGCGGCTGGCAGAACCTCAAGACGTCGGCCCCGGCAGACGTAAACGTCGGGAACCCCGTCCGGGGTGCCCACGTCTGGCGCAGGAACCTGGGGACGCCGCAGGTGGCGCTCGGGACCGCGACCAAGCTGCAGCACTTCGAGGAGGGTGTTCTCACCGACATCACCCCCATTTCATTCACCACGGGGGGTGTGGACGCTGCGCAGACCTCCGGCGCGTTCGGGCAGGGCGCGTTCGGTGTGGGTGCGTTCGGTGTGGGCGATGCTTCAGTGGATACACTCACGGAGGCCAACAGCTGGCAGATCGACAACTACGGGGAAGACCTCGTCGCTGTTTGTTACTCCGACAAGCAGCTCCTGTACTGGGACCGTTCGGTGGGGGTGGGCACACCCGCTGCGGCCCTGACCAACGCACCGGATTGCCTCGGTGTGGTAGTGACCCCGGAGAGGTTCATCGTCGCCCTGGGCTCCAACATCAACGGTTCACTCGACCCGAAGAATGTGGCATGGGCGGATCAGGATGACCCCACGAACTGGACCGCATCCAACACGACTCAGGCGGGTGACCTCGACCTCGCGACCGAGGGCCAGATCATGGCCGGGCGTCGCACGCGGTCGGAGACCCTGATCTGGACCGACATCGCGCTCTACGCGATGCGCTTCATCGGCGGCGTCTACGTGTACACCATCCCCGAGATCGGGAAAGGTGGAGCGATCAGCCGGATGTCGATGCAGGTGGTGGACTCGAAGGCGTTCTGGATGGGGCCACGAGGCTTCTACATCTACGACGGCAACGTGCGCCGCCTGTCGAGCGAGGTCGGGGACTTCGTCTTCAACGAACTGAATCGGACGCAGGCGTCCAAGGTCTGGTGCGAAGCTCGGGCTCAGTTCAGCGAGGTGACGTGGTACTACCCCAGCGCGGGAAAAACCGAGTGTGACCGTTACGTGACGTTCAACTACGCGATGGGCATCTGGTACTTGGGCGCCTTGGAGCGGACGGGCGGGGTTGACCAGGGTGTGCTCGACTATCCGATCAGCTCTGACGCCGCTGGGGACATCTACCAGCACGAGGTTGGGACAAGCTACCTCGACCCCAACGACGTCGCCCTAAAGCCGTACGCCACCTCCGGGCCGGTCGAGCTGGGCCAGGGGGACAACGTCATGACCCTCGACGACATCTACCCGGACGGGGCGACGCTGGGCGACCTCAGCTTCAAGATCTGGACAGCGGACAGCCCGACGGGGGCCGAGACCCCGAATGGCCCATACACTGCGACCGAGGTGATCAGCCTCCGGCTGGAGGCTCGTCAGATGCGAATCGAGATCGAGCAGGTGAATCCAGGGTGGCGCTTCGGCACCCCCCGGCTTGACCTCCAGGCCGGAGGGATGCGTTGAGATCCTACGTACCCAGTCTCCCGGTAGCTCCGCAGCAGTACAGCGCAGACAACGAGTCCCAGTTCCGTCGCGAGCTGGAGCGTGTCCTGCGGGATATGCAGCAGGCTCGCCCGGAGGACTTCGTCACCATCTCGAACGCCAGCCCCACCGGCACTCCGCCGCAGGGGCCGGGCTCGTTGTGGGTGGGGACGCTCGGGGCGGGTGAGTCGCCGTACAACCTCGACAACCTGACCGACGTCTCGATCACCTTCGCAGCTGAGGGGCATGTCCTCCAGTACGTGACCGGCGAGTGGATCAATCAGGCGCTGGACCTGTCGCTGACCGGCCTTTCCGACGTCACGGTCACCTCTCCGGCGTCGCTGCAGGCGCTCATGTACAACGGCTCGCAGTGGGTCAACCGGGCGCTGACCACGGCAGACATCCAGTCGGGCACCTTCGCCGACGCGCGCATCGCCGAGAGCAACGTGACGCAGCATCAGGCTGCGCTCGCGCTCGCCACGTCCCAGATCACCTCGGGCACCTTC
>Ga0209631_10001621_pt1 | contig 28556 bp, 21 predicted proteins | sample COG_08_FD_184752 | JGI IMG/M metagenome (GOLD analysis project Ga0209631, IMG submission 184752) | Pelagic Microbial community sample from North Sea - COGITO 998_met_08 (SPAdes) (version 2) | ecosystem: Environmental > Aquatic > Marine > Neritic zone/Coastal water | place: Helgoland, sampling... | reverse complement strand
ACCGCTTGAACCGCTAGTTCCTGATGTATTAGTTAAAGCTGAAGCACCTGCATCTCCTGAGGTACCTGATGAACCTGTACTACCTGATGTTCCACTTGTTTCACTATTTCCTGAAGTACCTGCAACTCCACTTGTACCTATTGTACCTGAACTTCCTGAAGTTCCACTTGAAGCACTTAGTGCTGATTGACCCGCGTTTCCAGCAGTACCATTTGAACCACTTGAACCACTTGTACCTGAAGTTTTACTTAGAGCACTTGCTCCTGCATCTCCTGCGGTACCTGAACTACCTGATGAACCACTAGTTCCACTAGTAGCACTTAATGCACTTATTCCAGCATCCCCAGATGTACCATTCGAACCTGTAGAACCACTTGAACCACTAGTTCCTGATGAACCTGATGTTGCACTGTCTCCACTAGTTCCAGCAACTCCTGTTGTACCTACTGTACCTGAACTTCCTGATGTTCCGGAAGTAGCACTTAATGCGCTTTGTCCTGCATTACCTGCGGTACCATTTGAACCTGTAGAACCTGAACTACCTGATGTTCCTGAAGTTGCACTTAATGCACTAGCCCCCGCATCTCCTGTAGTACCATTTGAACCACTTGAACCACTTGTTCCTGAAGTTTTACTTAGAGCACTTGCTCCTGCATCTCCTGCTGTACCTGAACTACCTGTTGAACCTGAAGTTCCGCTTGTTTTACTATTACCACTTGTACCTGCAACTCCAGAAGTACCAATTGTACCCGATGAACCACTTGTTCCTGAAGTTGCACTTAATGCACTTTGTCCAGCGTTACCTGATGTACCATTTGAACCACTTGAACCACTTGTTCCACTAGTAGCACTTAAAGCACTTGCACCTGCGTCTCCTGCAGTACCACTAGAACCTGTTGAACCTGATGTTCCACTAGTAGCACTTAGAGCTGAAGCACCTGCTTCACCTGCTGTACCATTCGAACCTGTAGAACCACTTGAACCACTAGTTCCTGATGAACCTGATGTTGCACTATCTCCTGAAGTACCTGCAACTCCACTTGTACCAATTGTACCTGAAGAACCGCTAGTTCCACTTGTAGCACTTAGTGCACTTTGTCCTGCATTTCCTGATGTACCATTTGAACCAGATGAACCAGATGATCCAGATGAACCACTTGTTCCCGATGTAGCACTTAAAGCTGAAGCACCTGCGTCTCCTGCTGTACCATTAGAACCACTAGAACCTGAAGTTCCACTTGTATTACTTAATGCACTTTCTCCAGCATCTCCTGCTGTACCTGATGAACCTGTAGAACCTGATGTTCCACTTGTTTCACTATTACCACTTGTACCTGCAACTCCTGTAGTACCTATTGTACCTGAACTTCCTGAAGTACCTGAAGTAGCACTTAGTGCTGATTGACCTGCATTTCCAGCGGTACCATTTGAACCACTTGAACCTGAAGTACCTGAGGTAGCACTTAAGGCCGAAGCTCCAGCATCTCCAGCAGTACCTGATGAACCAGTAGAACCTGAAGTTCCACTAGTAGCACTTAGAGCACTTGCACCTGCATCTCCGGCAGTACCTGATGAACCTGTACTACCTGATGAACCTGAAGTTCCTGATGAACCTGCTGTTGCACTATCTCCGCTTGTTCCCGCTACACCTGATGTACCTACTGTACCTGAAGAACCACTAGTACCTGATGTAGCACTTAAACCACTTTGTCCTGAGTTTCCTGATGTACCGTTTGAACCAGTTGAACCTGAACTACCAGATGTACCTGAAGTAGCACTTAAGGCTGAAGCTCCTGCGTTTCCAGCAGTACCATTTGAACCTGAACTTCCTGAAGTACCTGAAGTAGCACTTAGTGCTGAAGCTCCTGCATCTCCTGAAGTACCACTTGAACCTGTTGAACCTGATGTTCCACTTGTTTCGCTATTTCCTGACGTACCTGCAACTCCACTTGTACCTATTGTACCTGAGCTTCCTGAAGTACCTGAAGTTGAACTTAATGCACTTTGTCCTGCATTTCCAGCAGTACCATTTGAGCCACTTGAACCACTAGTTCCTGATGTAGCACTTAATGCGCTAGCACCTGCATTTCCTGCTGTACCTGATGAACCTGTAGAACCACTTGTTCCACTGGTGGCACTTAGAGCACTTACTCCTGCTTCACCTGCTGTACCTGATGAACCTGTACTACCTGATGAACCTGAAGTTCCTGAAGTACCTGCAGATGCACTAGCACCTGAAGTACCTGCAACTCCACTTGTACCTACTGTACCTGAAGAACCACTAGTACCTGATGTAGCACTTAAACCACTTTGTCCTGCGTTTCCTGATGTACCATTTGAACCTGTAGAACCTGATGAACCTGAAGTACCTGCTGATCCTGATGTTGCACTAGCACCTGAAGCACCTATACTACCGTTTGAACCTGTACTACCTGATGTACCTGAAGTACCTGATGTATTACTAATACCTGATTCACCTGCGTTACCAGACGTTCCTGTTGAACCTGTAGAACCTGATGTTCCTGAAGTTGAACTATTTCCTGATGTACCAGCAACTCCACTTGTACCAATTGTACCTGAAGAACCTGAAGTACCACTTGTAGCACTTAGTGCACTTTGTCCTGCATTTCCAGCAGTACCGTTTGAACCTGAACTACCAGATGTACCTGATGTTGCACTTAAAGCACTTGCACCAGCATCTCCAGCAGTACCTGAACTACCAGATGAACCACTTGTTCCTGAAGTAGCACTTAAAGCACTAGCACCTGCTTCACCTGCTGTACCATTTGAACCTGTAGAACCTGATGATCCTGAAGTACCTGCTGATCCTGATGTTGCACTATCTCCTGAAGTACCTGCTACACCACTAGTACCTAATGTACCTGAACTTCCTGAAGTTCCGCTTGTTGCACTTAATGCACTTTGTCCTGCATTTCCTGCAGTACCATTTGAACCGCTTGAACCGCTAGTTCCTGATGTATTACTTAAAGCTGAAGCACCTGCATCTCCTGCTGTACCTGATGATCCTGTTGAACCTGAGGTTCCGCTAGTAGCACTTAAAGCACTAGCACCTGCTTCACCTGAAGTACCTGAACTACCTGTTGAACCTGATGAACCACTAGTTCCTGATGAACCTGCGGTTGCACTATCTCCACTAGTTCCAGCTACACCACTTGTACCAATTGTACCTGATGAACCTGAAGTTCCTGAAGTAGAACTTAATGCACTTTGTCCTGCATTTCCTGATGTACCGTTTGATCCTGAAGAACCTGAAGAACCTGAAGTCCCGCTAGTAGCACTTAATGCACTTTCTCCAGCATCACCTGCTGTACCTGATGAACCACTAGAACCACTTGTTCCACTTGTCTCACTTAAGGCTGAAGCACCTGCTTCACCTGCTGTACCTGATGAACCTGAAGAACCTGAAGAACCTGAAGTTCCGCTTGTTTCACTATTTCCTGAAGTACCTGCTACTCCTGTAGTACCAATTGTACCACTAGAACCTGAAGTACCTGATGTTGCACTTAGTGCTGATTGACCAGCATTACCTGCTGTACCATTTGAACCACTAGATCCAGATGTGCCTGATGTAGCACTTAAAGCTGAAGCACCTGCGTCTCCTGCAGTACCTGAACTACCTGTTGAACCGCTTGTTCCACTTGTTTCACTATTACCTGAAGTTCCAGCTACACCTGATGTACCATTTGTACCCGTACTACCTGATGAACCTGAAGTACCTGATGATCCTGATGTTGCACTGTCTCCACTAGTTCCAGCAACTCCTGAAGTACCTACTGTACCTGAAGAACCACTAGTTCCACTCGTAGCACTTAGTGCACTTTGACCAGCATTACCTGCTGTACCATTTGAACCTGAAGAACCTGAAGTTCCACTAGTTGCACTTAGAGCTGAAGCACCTGCTTCACCTGCTGTACCACTTGAACCACTAGAACCACTTGTACCACTTGTCTCACTTAAGGCAGAAGCACCAGCTTCACCTGCTGTACCTGAACTACCTGTTGAACCGCTTGTTCCACTTGAACCACTTGTTTCACTATTTCCTGATGTACCTGCAACTCCTGAAGTACCTATTGTACCCGAAGAACCTGAAGTTCCTGAAGTAGAGCTTAAACCACTTTCTCCAGCATTACCATTCGTTCCTGTTGAACCTGAAGAACCACTAGTTCCACTTGTTTCACTATTTCCTGATTGACCAGCACTACCTGAAGAACCTGTAGAACCTGAAGTTCCTGATTCACCACTAGTTGCTGCTATTCCATCTTCACCACTTGTACCTGATGAGCCTGTTGTTCCACTGGTAGCACTTATACCACTTGTTCCCGCAATTCCATCAGCACCTGCTGAACCTGAGCTACCTGTTGTACCTGAAGTAGCACTATCACCACTTGTGCCTGCTATTCCTGAAGTACCTATTGTACCTGAAGAACCTGAACTACCTGAAGTTGCACTTAATCCTGATTGACCAGCGTTACCTGCGGTACCATTTGAACCTGATGAACCTGAACTACCTGAAGTTCCACTAGTAGCACTATCTGCTGAAGCACCTGCGTCTCCTGATGTACCTGTTGAACCACTAGAACCTGAAGTTCCACTTGTAGCACTTAGTGCACTTTCTCCAGCATCACCTGCTGTACCTGATGAACCTGAACTACCTGAAGTTCCTGATGAACCACTTGTAGCACTATCTCCGCTTGTACCTGCTACTCCGCTTGTACCAATTGTACCTGAAGAACCACTCGTTCCACTAGTAGCACTTAATGCTGATTGGCCTGCATTACCTGTAGTACCATTTGAACCAGATGAACCTGAAGTTCCTGATGTATTACTTAAAGCTGAAGCACCTGCATCTCCTGCTGTACCTGATGAACCTGAAGAACCACTCGTTCCACTAGTAGCACTTAATGCTGAAGCGCCTGCGTCTCCTGCTGTACCTGAACTACCAGTTGATCCACTTGAACCACTTGTTCCACTTGTTTCGCTATCTCCTGAAGTACCTGCAACTCCTGTTGTACCTACGGTACCTGAGGAACCTGATGTTCCTGATGTTGCACTTAATCCTGATTGACCTGCATTACCCGCAGTACCATTTGAACCAGTACTACCTGAACTACCTGAAGTTCCACTAGTAGCACTATCTGCTGAAGCACCTGCGTCTCCTGCTGTACCTGAAGAACCTGAAGAGCCTGAAGTTCCTGAAGTTGCACTTAAAGCGCTTTCTCCAGCATCACCTGCTGTACCTGTTGAACCACTAGAACCTGAGGTTCCTGATGAACCTGATGTTGAGCTATCTCCTGAGGTACCTGCAACTCCTGAAGTACCTATTGTACCACTTGAACCACTTGTACCTGATGTATTACTTAATCCACTTTCACCTGCATTACCTGCTGTTCCTGTTGAACCACTAGAACCTGAAGTACCACTTGTTGAACTATCTCCAGACTCACCGGCTGTACCTGAACTACCTGTTGAACCTGAAGTGCCTGATTCGCCACTAGTTGCTGCAACTCCATTTTCTCCTGAAGTTCCGGATGAACCTGTTGTACCTGATGTTGCACTAACTCCTGAGGTACCTGCAACTCCTTCTTCACCACTTGTACCTGATGAACCTGTTGTACCACTAGTTGCACTATCACCACTTGTACCTGCTACTCCTGTTGTACCTATTGTACCTGAAGAACCTGATGTTCCTGATGTTGCACTTAAAGCACTTTGTCCTGCGTTACCTGAAGTACCAGTTGAACCACTAGTACCACTAGTTCCACTTGAAGCACTATCTCCTGAATTACCAGCGGTACCGGCACTACCTGTTGTGCCTGAAGTACCTGATTCGCCACTAGTTGCTGCTATTCCAGTTTCACCTGAAGTACCTGAAGAACCTGTTGTTCCTGAAGTACTTGATTCACCACTTGTTCCTGCAACTCCATCTGCTCCGTTTGAACCTGATGAACCTGTTGTTCCACTTGTAGCACTTTCACCACTTGTACCTGCTACTCCTGAAGTACCTATTGTACCTGAGCTACCTGAAGTACCTGATGTACCTGAATTTCCTGATTGTCCTGCGTTTCCAATAGTACCTGTTGAACCACTTGAACCTGAGGTTCCTGATGTAGCACTATCTCCACTTTCACCAGCAACTCCATTATTTCCTGATGTACCTGCACTACCTGTTGTGCCTGAAGTACCGGATTCACCTGAAGTGCCTGCAACTCCATCAGCACCTGCTGAACCTGAGCTACCTGTTGTTCCTGAAGTACTTGATTCACCTGAAATACCTGCAATTCCATCGGCTCCATTTGAACCTGATGAACCTGTTGTTCCGCTTGTAGCACTTTCACCGCTTGTACCTGCAACTCCACTTGTACCTATTGTACCTGAAGAACCGCTAGTTCCACTTGTAGCGTTTTCACCACTTTGTCCTGCATTTCCAGTAGTACCTGTTGAACCTGAAGTACCACTTGTACCACTTGTATTACTTTCTGCTGAAGCACCTGCATCTCCTGCTGTACCACTTGAACCTGTTGAACCTGATGTACCTGATTCGCCACTAGTTGCTGCAACTCCATTTTCACCGCTTGTACCTGATGAACCTGTAGTACCTGATGTTGCACTAACTCCTGATGAGCCTGCAACTCCATCAGCACCTGCTGAACCTGAACTACCTGTTGTACCTGAAGTGGCACTATCACCACTTGTACCAGCAACCCCAGTTGTACCTATTGTACCTGAAGAACCACTTGTACCTGAAGTACCTGTATTTCCTGATTGTCCATCTGCACCTGAAGTACCTGTTGAACCATTCTCACCTGAAGTACCTGAAGTACCATCAGCTCCTGATTCACCTGCATCTCCCGATGTACCTGATGAACCATCTATACCACTTGTACCTGAAGTACCATCAACTCCACTTGTACCTACTGTACCTGAGTCTCCTGAAGTACCTGATGTACCTGAATCTCCTGATTGTCCTGCATTACCTGTTGTTCCTGATGAACCTGAAGAACCACTTGTTCCGCTTGAAGCACTATCTCCTGAAGTACCTGTTTCACCTGATGTACCAGCACTACCTGTAGTACCTGATGTACCACTAAATCCACTAATACCATCATCACCAGCTTCACCTGTTGTACCACTAGAACCAGTTGTACCTGAAGTACCTGATTCACCTGAAGTTCCTGATGTACCATCATCTCCTGAAGTGCCTGAGGCACCTGTTGTACCAGCAGTTCCATCAACACCTGATGTACCTACTGTACCTGAGTCTCCACTTGTACCTGAAGTACCTGAATCTCCTGATTGTCCGTTATTACCTGAAGTACCGGTTGAACCATCTTCACCGCTTGTACCTGAAGTTCCTGATGTGCCATCATCTCCTGAAGTGCCGGCGGCACCTGTTGTACCTGAGGTACCATCAACTCCACTTGTACCTACTGTACCTGAGTCTCCACTTGTACCTGAAGTACCTGAATCTCCTGATTGTCCATTGTTACCTGAAGTACCTGTTGAACCATCTTCACCGCTTGTACCTGAAGTTCCTGTAGCACCTGATTGTCCTGCATCTCCTGAAGTACCAGATGAACCATCTATACCGCTTGTACCCGCAGTTCCATCAACACCTGATGTACCTACTGTACCTGAGTCTCCTGAAGTACCTGATGTACCTGAATCTCCTGATTGTCCATTGTTACCTGAAGTACCTGTTGAACCATCTTCACCTGAAGTGCCAGCTGCACCTGAAGTGCCTGATGAACCATCTTCACCTGAAGTACCTGCTATACCTGTTGTACCTGAAGTACCATCAACACCTGATGTACCTACTGTACCTGAGTCTCCACTTGTACCTGAAGTACCTGAATCTCCTGATTGTCCATCTGCACCTGAAGTACCTGTTGAACCATTTTCACCACTTGTACCTGAAGTACCATCAGCACCTGATTCACCCGCAGCACCTGTTGTACCTGAGGAACCATCTATACCACTTGTACCTGAAGTACCATCAGCACCTGATGTACCTATTGTACCTGAGTCTCCTGAAGTACCTGAAGTACCTGCAACTCCGCTTTGCCCATCAGCACCATTTGTTCCTGATGTACCTGATTGTCCGGTTGTACCTGAAGAACCAGCTTGTCCTGATGTACCTGATGTAGCCGCTACATATCCTAGTGTTCCTGTAACAGGATCGTATGTTACTACATTTACTATATCTTGTACAGGTAAAGTATCTACATTAAAACTACCTGTTACTTCTAAACTGCCTGAAATTATTGCTGAACCAGTATATGGGAAAGGATCACCACCTCCACCAGTTATATTTACTAAAACTCCGTCTGATCCTGATGTTGTTACTTCAACACCGGAACCTGTGAAATTAATATCAGCATTATTTTTAGACACTAACGAACCGGTGTAATATATATCCGTTTGTGTTAAATCATCTAGGAAATTTTGAACTTCAATTTGATAAGCAGCAAATTCTTGACCTGTATTTAAATCTGTAAATCCACTAAAATTGGATTTAAACATTGGTGCTAAACTTTCATTATCTGAAAGAGCAACAACAGCTATTGTTTGATTTGTACCTGGGAATAAGGTATCTCCTGAATCTGCTTCTGTGCCTTTTTCATCCCAAGTTATGTAAATAGAACCTTCAACCCCATTTGATGACCTATAATATACTTCTTCTATTGAATATTTATGAAATCTACCATTAATAGTAATGTCTGAAGAATTTGCGGCTTGTCCTAAAATAGCATACTCTGGGGATAGTGCCGAGTTATAATCTGAATCTTCACTACCTGTAATATCATTAAAATTGACTAATCCTTGAGGATCAAATATAGATGAAGATGGTATATAATAATCTCCAACTGCTGGTGATATACGAGCTAATCCTTGAGTTTCATTAGTTGCTGGAAGGGAAGCTACTGTAATAGTATTTAATACTGTATCTACAGCTGTAATTGTTACTCCTGTAGGGAATGCTGATGATTCTACTAGCATTTGTCCTACACGTACGAAGTCTAATCCTAGATATACTCCCCCTACATCAGTTACATTTGTTAGGGTTGTTGATGCTGTTGTTGCATCAAATCTTACCCTAATATATGAATTACTTCCATTACCTATTGGTGAAGCGTTTGATAGCTTCCCATAAAAAAGTTGTCTTGCCATTTTATACTAGTATGTTATGATCAATTTGAATATTCTAATATAAATATGATAAAAAAAAGCCCCAAATTGGGGCTTTTAAAAATAATTTTATTTTTTTTTCTTTTAGAAATGTAATGTATACAATAATGAACCAAATAAATCTAAACCTCCAGCTAATGTATATACATTATGATTACCACTCATACTAAAACTAACACCACCTGCATTTATTGCAGATGATTGAGAACCACCAACATTATAGAAGAAAGCTTGAGGTGGGTTTCTATTATCTAAAGCACTATTTTTACCAGCACCATTTTCTAAAGCATTAGAAGGTAAGGTAACTGTTATTGTACCTGTATCTGATGAATTAATAAACACTTGAATAGATAATAATTGACAATTTCCTGCACTTGGTGCTTCAATAGTTAAAGCTGTTTCACTAACTGCTGTTACATCAAATGCTGGTATATAAACACCTGCTGTTCCACTTGTATCTCCTGAATTTACAGCATTTGTAATATCAAATGAGTTTGTAGATACATTACTAATAGTACTATATACATAATCAGTATCACCCATGTTTCTTACAACTACATAATCGCCTGTTGTTAAACCATGAGCTGTTGAAGTAATTGAAATTGTTGTTGATGAACGAGACCAACTTAACCCACTAATAGTATTACCAGCAGACATTAGTTGTGCTTTATCTGAACCACTTGATACTTCGTATCTAACTACATTAGTATATGGAGTACCACCTCCACCAGCAGCTGAAGTACCTGATGTACCTGCCGCTCCACTTGTTCCTGAACTACCTGGGTTACCTTGAGCACCTGTTTCTCCGCTTGTTCCTGATGAACCTGAATCACCTGATGTACCTGAAGTACCTATAGCGCCATTGGCTCCACTTGTTCCTGAAGTACCTATTGCTCCATTAGCTCCTGAAGTACCTGATGAACCTGGGTTACCTTGAGCACCTACTTCTCCTGAAGTACCTGAAGTACCTATTGCACCTGCGGCTCCACTTGTTCCCGAAGTACCTGGATTACCTTGAATACCAGCAGCACCTGAAGTACCGCTTGAACCTGGATTACCTTGAGCACCTACTTCTCCTGAAGTACCTGAAGTACCTACAGCACCATTAGCACCTGAAGTACCACTTGAACCTGGATTACCTTGAGCACCTACTTCTCCACTTGTTCCTGAAGTACCTACTGCACCGGCAGCTCCACTTGTTCCTGAGGTACCTGGATTACCTTGAGCACCTACTTCTCCACTTGTTCCTGAAGTACCTACTGCACCGGCCGCTCCACTTGTTCCTGAAGTACCTGGATTACCTTGAATACCAGCAGCACCTGAAGTACCGCTTGAACCTGGATTACCTTGAGCACCTGTTTCTCCGCTTGTTCCTGATGAACCTGAATTACCTGATGTACCGCTTGAACCTGGATTACCTTGAGCACCTGTTTCTCCTGAAGTACCTGAAGTACCTATTGCTCCATTTGCTCCACTTGTTCCTGAAGTACCTGGGTTACCTGCAGCACCTGTTTCTCCACTTGTTCCTGATGAACCTGAATCACCTGATGTACCTGAAGTACCTATTGCTCCATCAGCACCTGAAGTACCGCTTGAACCTGGATTACCTTGAGCACCTGTTTCTCCTGAAGTACCTGAAGTACCTACAGCACCTGCCGCTCCATCGGCACCTGAAGTACCTGAAGTACCTACTGCACCTGCAGCTCCATCGGCACCTGAAGTACCTGAAGTACCTACTGCACCTGCAGCTCCACTTGTTCCTGAGGTACCTGTAGCTCCTGATTCACCAGACGTACCTGATGAACTTGCACCACCTGAAATTGTTATACTAGCTACACCTGCTGCTATATCAACACTATCGACTGCTGTACCAGCAAAGTTAAGTGTTGATGCTGTACCTACTGCTGAACCAGTATATTGTATTGGGATTAAACCACTACCACCTCCTCCGGAACCGGAGACTGCGGGATATACATTACCCTGATAGTCTTTAATATATAAACGACCTAGGTCAGTTGGTTCGGAAAAAAGTGCTACAGATCCAGATGCTGGATTTGTTATACTTCCGGATGGGGTTGATTGTTGATTTATTTGAGCCACGTGTTATACTATTTTAGTTATAAATATTATATACTTTTATTAGAAATTACTTTCTTCTGCATTTATTAATACTCCATTGTTTTCAATAGTACCTTCGTTTGTTAATATTGTTGCTATTTGAAGGAGACCATCTGAGTAAAATGTTTGATTACCCACTATTACTGCCGATCCTGATTCTATTATTACTAAACCGAAATTAAAAAAATCAAACCCATAAAGTTGATCATTTTCCTTTACAATTAAAGTCTGGCCTGCATATAAAAAACGAGGAACCCTGCCTGAAATAGCAGCGGTTTGTGCAAATGCAGTTACTGGGACTTGATCTAAGAATCTAACGTTAGCCATGTTATAGTGTTTATCCTATATAAATATGATAATATTTTATTTAATTAATCTCTTACACAGAGAAATTTTGAATTAGACCCTGCGGATCCAGATAACCATAATTCCCCTGGTGTAGTTGGTTCGGAGGTAGGAAGATTACTCATAATTACTTTACCTCTTATATAATTAGTACTAGTATTATTATAATTTAGATGAGTTATAGTACCATCTTCATTAATTAATCTAAATTCACCATCAATACTAACTGCAGCCGTTGTATCTGCAGATGATTGAGTAACGGAAAGTGTTACTAATTTTTCCGCTGCACCTGATGGGATGTTATTATAACCTACAAATACATTTTCTTTAAATAAATTTATATCGGAAAAACCATTAATCGATCCCGAAAGAAATGGTAAACTGTCTGTTAGATTAATCATGTTATTTCTAACGTCACCTGCACCAATAGCACCTGTATTATTATCTGCTAAATCAGTATTGATGTTTGATTGTAATGTTGTTTTGTTTTGTTGTGCCATTATTATATATTATTAATTATGAAAATCCTTTATCAAATGCGTCTGAAAATTCGTTATTTCCTGAAGGTAGAGGGGTAACATAAGAACTAATTACTTTTTTAGTTGTTTCTACTCTATCACCATTTACAATACCATCATAAAATTCAGGACCCATTTCTGTTTCTAATGAGAAAATAAGTTTTGTTTTTTCAGTGTATTTTTTTATACCATTTAAATCACGTTGAATTACCTCTGGGATTATATATCCATTAAGAGTTATATCAAATGTGCTACGAACTATGCGTTCATCATTTTTAACTAATTCTGTTTGAAAAGCAAATGAATCAATCATTGCTTTAAATTGATACCTTTCAGGATTACCCCAATAAGCATCCGAAGCATATTGTATTGCTTCTACTAAACCATTTAGTTGTTCTACATAATAAGTAAAAAGAGTACATGAATATGTTACTGTAACATAATCAGGGACAGCAGATGCATAAAATTGTTTTTGTGGTATTCTGTTGTTTAATACAGCAAATTGATCATATGCATTTCTTTTATCATATTTTTTAGTAGATACAGTAAATAAATTTGGTTGATTTGCATCCAATTTATTGGCAATACTTCTATTTTTAGTAATAGTATTGCGCTTAAACATAATTAAAGGGGCCATTATTTTACCCTTTAAATCTCTGTAATAACCATCCTTTTGCATTGATTTCCATTTTTCAGGAGAACCATATATGATAGGAACGGGTAAGCGTTCGCCATTTTGTATTACTGTAGGTTTGATTACATTTTCAAAATAATAAAATATAGATTCGTCTATATCTTGAATACCAACAGAAAATGGCTTTACATTATCTCCAGACCATGATGTTTTAGTACCTCTATTAAAGGTATCATCAGCTGAATTAGGATTACCTGCTGCCCTATCATAAGCAACGTGTTGGTCTTCACTAATTTGTCTTTGTGTTTTTGGTACTGGTTTTCTTTCTGCCATTATAATCTTGCTAATTTAATATTAACTCTATCTGCTGGTACGTAATGTGTTTCACATATTACCGATATAGATGAACCGAAATTTCCTAAATTAAATTCTCCTGGGGCTGATAATGGATTATTTCCATCATCATCATTAAATGGATAATCTGGGTTTAAGCCTCTAAAGAGTTGATTTGAATTAGTATTATCTACTTCATAATATCCATTTTGATACATAATAATATCACCCACTTCAGGTACTAAATTAGCTCCATACACATTTGAAAATTCAAAATCATAATTAAAATCATAATCCATTTTATTTAACAAATCATCTCTTAAAAATTTAAAAGTAACAGACCATGAAAAATCAACACCCATATCACTTTCAGGAAATTCTTGTTCACTACGTTCAATTAAACAGGATAATATTACCGGGTCAGCAAAGTATCTACCTTCAGCAGCTTCTCCGTACATATTTACTTTTGTTTCTTTAACCATATATTTGTAATATACACATTCCTCAGAAATGATATTACTAATCAATTCGCGGTTAATGTTTCTAAAGAAACTAATATCTCTTGCTTCGCCGTATAATGCCATATTAACCTATAAAAATTGTCATTGGTACATTGTTTATTTCAGCAACACGTGCTACTGATTCTGCTTGTCTTCTTTCAAGTAATGCTTGACGTGAAGTTTCATTAAAGTATGTTCTTAACCTTTCAATTAACGCATTTTTTTCTGCTGTTGCTGCTGATAATAGATCACTTTGGTTTAATGTTACTTCAGCTCCTGGGATAGGGACAGTAGCATATTTACCCCTAACATATCCTAATGTTTCTTTTACAATAGCTAATGTATATTCAAATATCCAACTTCTACCAACTGAATTTATTTGGGAGTATATTGGATTATTATAAGGAGCATTTGATTCATTTGTTATTTTACTAGGAGCATCAGTTACGGCTGCGTTTGTTCTAGCATCTAATTCTATATAATTAAACCATAACTTAGCAGGGTTACCTATATAACGATCTGTAATATCATCTTTTACTAAAGTAATAATTACTGAAGTTGAAGTATTACCTAAAGCTCCTCCTGGTATTGTAAGTATGTCTCCTGTGTTGTATCCACTACCAGCTGTTGTTGCTGTTATATTTGTAATAACATTACTAGCAACTGTTACTATTAATGTAGCGTTTGTTCCCCCACCATTTGTAGTTGGGATAACAATATAAGTTCCATCGGTTGAATTTGTCGTTGGGGTTGTTATTGATGGTAATAATGCATTATCAGTTGTTACTAAAGCACCTGATGATTGGTATTGGAATGATGGGATAGGAAATACTCTTAATTTATTATTGATTAATTGAAACGTATAATTAGATAATCTAACTTGATTTGACATTTCAATCGCTTGGATAGTTTGCATATCAAAGCTTAAAGGCATCATTAAAAAATTAATTCCAGGACCATATCCTAACCCTCCAAATCCAAATGCTGTAGCACCACCAAAACCACTTCCTAAACCAGCGTATGGAGAATACATTTCGCTTACAGCTGGTGTATCTTGGTAAAAGACTTGTTTTACTTCTATTCCACCAGTTATATTTTGATTTTCAGCCCATTGGGCTAAATCGTAATCTTGTATACCTGCTTCTAAATCTATTGAACCACTTTTCCAATCTACATTTCCACCAGTACCTGCTTCCTCACCATATTGTAGAGATAATCTAACTATATTATCAAATGATGGTGTTACTATAGAATGGTTTATATCAGGGCCTGTTGAGTTATAAGGATTATCACCTCCTTCAATAGATAACATATTATCTCTTACTTTGAAGGCATATAATTCATTACCATATACAGTAACTGCTTCCTCAAAAGCTGCCCAAAATTGAATATCTTGTAATTCAACATTTTCAATAGGATAACCTAATCTACGAGCACAAAAATCAGTAACACGATTGGCATCACCTTTAAAGTCTGTATCTCCATCATAGAATCCAAAAGGGGTTGGTGAACTTCCTGTTGGGGGACTATTATAATAAGATGCGGATGCTACTGTAAAATCAACAGATCCACTATATATTGGAATATTAGCCATATTTTTTAGTTATAAATATTGAAAAAAAGCAAATAAATTACTATTTTTGTTTTCTTCCACTAGTACCAGATGAACCCATAATACCTCGTTCAGTAGCTTCTTCATATATTTCAATCAATTCTTCTACAATAGAATCTCTGTGGTTTTGTTTTAGTGTTATAGAAACCATATTTTTTACTTTTCTAGCGGCAGCATATAAAAATCTAAATCCAGATTCACGTTTTGATTTTAAATCAACTTGATGATCATCACCACAAATTACCATTTTACTACGTAAACCAATACGTGTAGTAATCATTTCCATTTGTTCATGTGTTACATTTTGGGCTTCGTCTACAATAACCATACTATCAACAAATGTTCTGCCTCGCATAAAAGATACGGGTACAATTTCTATTTTACCTTCTTCAATAAATTTTTCTACTTTTACTTTATCGTATAAAAGAAACATATTTTGATAAATAGGTTGAACCCATGGGTCCATTTTTTCACGTAAATCCCCTGGTAGGAAACCAATATCTTCTTTAGATACTGTTGGACGTGTTATAATAACTTTTTCATATTGTTTTCTAAATAAACCATCTAAGGCAACTTGACATGCTAATAATGTTTTACCTGAACCTGCTGATCCAGCTAAAACTGTTAATGTATTATTTAATATTTGTTCTTTTGCTAATTTTTGTTCTTCGTTTAATTGGAGTTTAAATTTAATAGGATTTTTCAATACTTTTTTTTCTCTAAATACTTCATCAGTGTGTGATTTTGAAGGCATAATTTATTTTAATTTAATGAAACTTATATAATTACTTATTTGATTATACATATTAAACTAATACAATATATAATAAAAAAGAGCCCTGCTTTCGCAGGGCTCCTTAAATAAAGAATATTAATCCTTAAATCTAATTCTAGATAGTATCTAAACCAGCTACATAGATTTTACCGTAGTATTCAGGACGTAACATTTTCTTAGCGTAACGAGTCATTAAACCTTTACGTGGTGTGAAGGTTTCTGGATCGTACACTAGAGGAGTCATAATTAATGGAATGTATGGAGCAAATACAGCACCAGTTTCCAAGAATTGAGAACCTCTGTAACCCATCAACATTAAGTTGTTTGTGAAATATGGGTTTTTGTAAACTTTGTAACGGTTATTGATTGTACCAATTTTCTGTACACCAAATGCGTACTCACCTTGAGCAGCATCACCATTAGCATTTGAAGCAAATCCTGGGATTGATTCCAAGATAGTAGCTACTGTTGGAGAAGTAACAATAAAGTTAGCACCACCTCTAAGAGTTAATTGGTGAATTTTATTGCTCAATTTCTGCATTTTAGTACCTAAAGTTTGGAACCACTCACCTTGAGAGTTGTAGAAACCAGTTTGTGAAGTACTTGATGGGAAATCGAAACCTGTACCATTCCATACACCGTTGTTTTTAGCTGTCCAGTACTCAGTACCTGCAGCAGCATCTGAAATTAACATATCTAAGATTTCTAAATCAATTTCCATTGAAATGTACTCACTCATGATGTTTGTTAATTCAGCTTCAGCATCGATGTTTTGGTATGCAGCTAAATCTTGTGCAAATTCTGGCGTCCATACTGCTTTCAATTTCTTGGTTTTAGCAGTAATAGCTTGTGATTGCATTTTAACATTGATTTCTGGGATAACAATTTGAGTTTGGCTCAAAGAGTTAGGTGCAGAAGGGAATTGGTTAGGAGCTTCTTCGAAATCACCTCTACGGTTATCAGCAGTTGTTTGATTGTAGTAAACTGAAGCTGGGTTGAATGTAGGTTGTGTAGATGATGTAATAAAGAATTCTAAATCAGTACCATTAGCAGCAACACTAGCTAGATCTTGAAGGTTTTCTGCTAAAGTAACATCTGAAGAAGATATTACAAATGCAGCAACACCATTCAAATCAGCATTTGCTGGTGCAGCAACGGTTACTTTCCAAATTTCACCTGCGTCGAATGAAGCAGAATATGCATCATTTACATCGATATCTTTGTAATCAGCAGAAACAGCAACAACTACAGAAGCTGTAGCTACAGAAGCTGTAAATTGGTTAGTTGAGTAAGCGAAACGACCAGCTCCGTATAAACCACCTTCAGCAGCCGGAGTTGCGAATGGGAATCTACCCGATGCGTTACGATCACCATATAAAGAATCACCTACAGCAAAAGGAGTTTTAGCATTTCCATATTGGAAATCCAAGAAGAACACTAGGCCAGATGGCATGTTCATTGGTTGAACAGAAACGAATTCTTTAGCTACGATAGTACCGAATACTTTTCTTACTAATGGTAAAGCGATTCCAGCCCAGTTTTCACCTTCAGTACCTGAAGTGAAAGATGAGTTAGTAGCGATAGTGTTAGTTTCTGTTACTAATTGTTTTGCTTGGTTTTCTAGCATCAAAGACATATTATTCTTTTCAACTTCACCAAGACCTTCAAGTAGTCCTGTTTTAGACCACTTACCTGCTAATTTAGCAGCGTCAGACTGTAGGTTCTTCCATGAACCAGCAGCAGACTCGAGTAATGTGTTTACTTGTGACATTGTTTTTAGTTTTAAATTTTAATTATACATTTTTTTAATTCCGGCAAGTTTTTGCCATCTTTCAACTTGAGAATCAACCTCCATAATCATTTTTTTCTTAGGGGCATTACCCATTGCTCTTGATGCACTACCTAAGTTTTCTTTAACAACAGACTTTTTCGCGGTTAAACCTTCGCTTAATGTTTCAAAGACTAGTTTAACTTCTGTTACTGTGGTAGCTTTATCAAATGCAGCTAATACTTTTGATTTTTGGCTTTCGCTCAAATTTTTAGATCTAAAGATTTTGTTAACGTAAAGTAGTTTAGCATTTAACATATTAACTTCCATTAATTCTGATTTTAGCTCTTCTACTTCTTCTTTCATCTTTTTAAGATCTTCTTTCTCGTCCTTCATACCGTCCTTGTAGCCTTCTTCTTCAGCGTCTGTACGAGCATCTTCTTCAAGATCTTCTTTCTCGTCCTTCATACCGTCCTTGTAGCCTTCTTCTTCAGCGTCTGTACGAGCATTCTCAGCCATAGTACCATCTTTACGGATATAATTACCATCGTAATCAACTCCAATAACTGGATTAGGGTCTGATTCTTTTGAAGGAGCTTCTTCTTTTTTCTTTTTCAAGAAATCTAAAAGACCTTCATCAATAGTTACTTCTTCTTCATCTTCTACTTCAATATCAACATCCATATCAGATTCTTCATCTTCTTCGTCTGCTTCAATTTCACCTTCTAACTCACCAGCTTTAACCATGTCTGCAATTACGTCTTCAATGAATGATTTAAGGTCGTCTTCTGACATATCTTCAAGATCAATTTCTTCATCTTCGTCTTTGTCTTCTTCGTCCTCTTTCTCGTCTTTCATACCGTCGAGGTAACCCTCTTCTTCTGCGTCTGTACGAGCATCTTCATTTAGTTCGTTGTCGAGTTCAGCTAATAATTCATCTAAATCCATTTCGTCCATTTCTTCAGCTTCGTCTACTTCTTTAGTACCAAGTTTTTTCTTGCCCATTTGGCCTTCGTACCCTTCAGCATCATCTGCTTCATCCATTTTCTTAACTTCTTTAGCTTCTTCTTTAGCTTCATCAGTTTTCATTTCGGCTTCTTCCAAAGCATCCTCTTCATCCATTTCGGCTAACTTTGCAGATAGCTTTTCTTTTAGATAAGGTGCGAATGATTCTTCAAGTGCCATTTTTGCATTTGCAATAGCTGTTTCTTTAACTGCTTTAGCATCTGCGATTGCTTCTTTTAACAAATTTCTATTTGTTGCCATTTTTGTCCTCAATTTAATTGTTGGAAATACGTTTATTGTTGACGATTGTCGAAACGTAATAAATAATTTATCTATCGATGCCATATAAGAAATGGCATATTATACCCATACATATATAAAGGAAGAGAAAAAACGCCCCCTTTTCAGAGAGCGTTTAATACCTATAGGTTTTATAGGTCTTCCTAAGGTAGAAGCATATTTTAAATTACCGGACAAGTGCCATTAGCACATAGTATTTCCGATAATAATGTGTTTACTTTTGCGTATTTATCTATTGGAACTTCTTGTCCTTCTTTAATCATGTGCATATATGAACCTGGGTTAGAAGGTGTTGAAACAAAATCCCAACATAATAATTCAAAATCATCTTGTACTTCTAATACACCATTTCTATCTTCTAAGGAGCCCATACCTCGAGATGAAACACCTACTTGAACATTATTTTCAATTAATGCTTTTAGTATATTTCCTGCTGTAGTAGGTAATACTTCTATTTTACCCATTACTTGGTCTCCATCCCACCACATTTCTCTAATAATGTGAGATACATTTTTTAAGTTAATAATAGAAGATTCTGGGTGGTCTAATTCACCTGTTGCTCTATTTTCTTTAACTAAAACATTATATTTATCTATTTCACGTTCCCATAGATCTTTTGAGTAATAACGACCATTGCCGTTTTTTACTTCAGCAGTCGCTAATATACCTTCAACCAATGGGTTACCTGAGGGTGCAATTGATTCTGTTAAACTAACGGGTTTAGCATTAAAAGCTTGTGTTTCTATAAGGACTTGTTTCATATTAATATCCTGATTCTTTGTATTTATCTACATCCCCGTATCCTGATTCTTTGTATTTACCTTTAGGTTCAACTACTTTACCAGCTCCAGGTACATCATCTTGATAACCATCAATTTTAAGACCAAAAGCAGAATTAGTAGTATAGAATGTCATATCTTTAGCTAGATTTTTAGCTACAATATCTTTTAATTCTTTAACGGTTTTATCTTCATTTTTAGGGTCTTCCATCTCAACATAGTATCCTGATAAGAATGCTTGTCCATATAGATTATCTATATTTTTTTCATCTTTATAGTCATAATCTTTAATTTCCATATCAACTACTCCTTTATCAGTTTCTTTTACTTCTGCTTTTACTTCTTCAGCTAAGAAGTTTTCAAATGCTGTTTGATAAGAAGCTTTTGTTGCTGTATAAGATTGATTAGATTGTAAAGAAACAACATTACTTATATTTTCAGAAATAATACTTTTACTTTTAAGAATATGGGTTGTTTGTTCAAATGTATTGTTAACATTAAGAAAATTTGGAAATTGTCTTAGTGCTTGTCTCATAAAGAAATTTTTATCTCCTTTTCCTTCAGTAATGAGATTATATTGTTGTTGTAGTGTCATGGTTATAAATATTAGTCTTTAAACATTTCTATTAAATCATCTAAATAATCTACGGCTAAATCAGTACCATAAACTACTTTAAAATCTGGATTTTGTTTATAATAATCCATTGTTTTAATTTTAGCTTTAGCTAATAATGGAATTAATTCATTTAATTTACTTTCTACTTTATCAAATCCTAAGATACGAGAAGTAATATGTTTTTTTAATGCTGGGCTTTCAATACCTAAATTATTAATATACTCTTCAACATTAACATCTGCTTCGTTTAATGGTGTTGTTTTACTTTTAGATAAATCAACTATATCCATTGTTTTTGAATCATGAGGAGGGGGGACTAATTTGTATTTAAATTTTTTAACATACACATTGTCTTTTACTCCATCAGGACCTGCTGCCGGTCCAGGACCAAATGTTGCTCCAGGGCCTTCTTGTACTGGGGCTAATTTGTATCCATATTTTTTAACCATTATATCATTATCAGTTCCGTCTGCTTTTTTGTTTTTATTAAATGCAAATGGTGTAGCATAATTTTCACCTTCAGTACCTGAGGTAAAACTAGAGTTTGATCCAATAGTATTTATTTCCTCTAAGGTATTTTTTATCTGGTTATATTGGTCAGGATAATTTTTTCTAAGATGAGTTCTATATTGATTAAATACTTTTTTTAATTCATTAGCAACCGCTTTAATAGTATCATCATTTTGAGCATCTTTAGTACCCATTAATTGTTTTAATGCTTTAACAGCACTTGACATTTTTTTCAATGAATCACCAAATGAAGCTAATTTAATAACATCATGAGAAACAGAATTAGTTTCTGGGTTGATTTTGGTTGTTTTATAATATGTAGATAAATCTTTTTTAAAAAAATCATTCTCCATATCAATAGGCCCATACTGAGACTCAAGTCGTTTGAGTAAAGCAGGGTCTATATCTTTAGGTTTTAGAATATTTGAAGTTTCTATATTATCCATTGACATTATTTAGTTCTTCTAATAATTCACAATATTGTAAAAGATTGATTAAATTATCATCATTAACATGAGATGTTTTGCCTAGTGGTTGTAATAAATTAGCTACTTCATTAATTTTAATCTTAATTACTTGTGATTGAGTTTGAGTTGCTAAAATATTTAATTCTTCTTTTATTAAAGATATTTTATTATTATAATATTCCTTTAATTTAGGAGTATTATCTACTGAATTGATAAATTCTCTAAGTATTTCTTTCTGGTCATTAGTTAATGAACCATATTTATCGTTAAATTTTTCTAATAATACTCTGTAAGTTAAAATTCTTACATCTTTATCATATGATTGAAATTCCTGAATTAAATCGGCTTCAACTTTTTTAGATTCAATAGGTGATGTAACCATGTATTCTAATAAGGTTACTTTGTTATCAATAATTTGATTAGGGTTTGACAACACATCGCTATTATATATTTCTAAAAGAGTATATAATGAAGCATATGTTTTATAACTTGGTAATTTAGTTTTAAAAAATTCTTCTAAGTTATAATGTTTAGATATTTCTTTAATTAAGTTATATTTTTGTCTTTTTAAAACACTACGATTAAGTGATCGTGAACTTTCAATAATTGTAGTTAAAATCATATCTGCTTTAGCTTCTGATATGTTCTTGTGTTTGGAAATAGTTTCGTATAACTTATATTCTTTTCCTAATTCAGATTTTACAAAGAATTTCTTCATTATTCCGGACGCTTTTGAAATATTACCGGATAAAGTATCCGCCGTAATTTGTCTTACTAGTAGTTCAAAAAGAAGCCCAGTGTTTTTATACTTTGAATGTTTAATGTTCATTCCCTTAGGTTTTGTTATAAATATATAAAGATTCTTATTCCTTAATATTGCTTTCATCTAAAAGCGATTCACCTTCATTTATTAAGCTTAATTTTTTATTAAGAGATTCAAATAATTCCTTATTTTTTAATTTTTCTTGTAATGCTAACGGTGAACCTCCCTTATATTGTGGTTTTATAGAATCAGATTCATTATCATCATCTTTCATTCCTTTAGCACCTAAGCGATCCTTACCAAAATTATCATCTTGAGTATTTCTATCTGTTACTTTTTCTTCAGGACGACCTAATGGAGCTTTCTCATCATATCCTTTAGGAACATTTGCTGGGTCTGAATCCATTCTTCCGGTTCCATATAATGATGCTAAATCATGTGGCGTACCATATGATTTACCTGTCTCTAATGGATCATTACCTTCAGCCTCAATTTGAGTAACACGGAATTTACGTTTTTGGTCTTGTACAATTAAATCTCTATACTCATCATATTGATCAACGCTAAAGTGGAATACATTTTCATAAATCCAATCCGATGGGAATAATTTTGATTCCATCATTGAATTAGCTAAATCTACTTTTTGAGTTAATAATGCAATTTTTTCTTGATCATATATGATAGAAGGTGTTGTTAAACTTAATTCGAAGTTAGTTAATGATTCTTCAGTGTAACCTTGTGTATATAAATGCACCAATGCTATCTTGTATAGTTCTGAGAGTACAATACGTTGGATACGATCAATAGTACGAGCAAAACGTATATCCTCAGCAGCTAATGTAGCTTTACCAGTTAAATCTTTTTCATAACCCATAAACGCTTTAGGTACTTTAAGAGCAGCAAATAATTTGTCTCTTAAATACTCAACATCTTGAATACCATCATATGTCAACCCGGGTTGTGTTTCTATTTTAGTTGATGTATCATTACCTCTAATTGGAATATAAAAATCTTCCATTAGGTTTTGCATGTTATATTTTTGGTTATACTCTCCATTTTGTGGATCTATTAATGGAGTACGTTTCATTGTAGAAATTGTTTTCTGCATGAAATTTTCTACTTCATTTGGTGGGATAGAACCAACATTAATATAGAATGTACGACGATCTGGACTACGAGATATTCTATGGATTAACATAGCATCTTCCATCAATGCGTATTGCTTATAAATCCTACGAGCTGGTTCAATATATGAGCGACCATAAGGTAAGAAATTAACATCTGTTAATAAACGGAAGTGAGCCATTTCGTAATTATCGAAATAAATAGCATCATCGTTTTCTTGATATGTATTTGGAACACCATAATATCCTGAACCACCTGAATATACTCCTTCTGGGGAGTATTTAAATCTAATAGTACTTGGATTTTCTTGATCGTATGCTTCTTGTCTTTCAATATGGTATGCTGTATAAGGTATTACATTATAAACACCAAATTTTTCAGCAATTTCTAATTTAAGGAAAAAATCACCATATTTGTTCATTTGGCGAATCCATGACCATAAATTAAATTCAATATTTAATACGTCATAAAATAGGTTATATAATATTTTTTGAATATTATCATCACTACTTCTAATTTGAAGCACCTCACCCATATCATTTTTTAATGTACATTCATCAGCAATAATATCAAGTGCTGAAGCAACAATAGCGTCATTATCCATTACATCATAATCTGAGTATATGAATGTACGCATGTATTGGTAATTCATATTTAGCTGTTGACCAAACAATGAAGTTGATGAAGGTGAATAGATACGGTTGTATTTATCCATTAAGGAGTTTGTTGCAATATCTCCAGATTTTTGGATCGAATCAACGTCCATTACCTTAAGTTGGTTACCTCCTTGATTTCTGATGATTACATCAGAGGAGAATAAGCGTTGTAATCGTGTAAATAATTTAGTATCTGCCATTTTATATATTATTATATCCTATAAATATTTAGAGGAGCCATTTAATGTTCTCTTTTCCACCATATGGATTATCAATTTCATATGGGTTTGTTCCACTTTTTGTTCCGTATGCCCCAACATACGTATTTTTATTCATACTTCCTAGGGTAGCTCTAGTCATATCATGAGAATGTTGTTGGAATTTGAGTGATGTATCTCTTAAATACATTCCTATACCAAAAGCCATTACTAAATCATCATTGTATCCGGATTGTGCTTCTGGTCGACCATTTCTCCAAATGAATACTTTCATTTCTTCTAATAGACGTTTTGAACGAATTGTTACTGATCTATCACCAACATATTCTCTAAATTTATTTACTACCAATGGTCTTGATCTCATTGACATTGTAAATCCAGGAGTCATATCGCTATTACCTTCAAATACTTTTAAATAAGAATCTGCTGTTAATTGGTCAGATTTTGGTGAATGATATAGATTTGAATAACCTCGTTCAATAATTGAATCTAAAGCTGCCCAACCAATAGAAGCATTTTCTACAGCTAATAAAGCATTATTATATTCTGCTCCTAACCCAACTAAAAAATAACCAAATTCTTTAGGTGACATTTGACCTCTATATTCAGCAACTTGTGTATTTGTTTGAATATCAATTACATGGGCCGTTGAAAAATCCTTTCCATCACCTCGAGCGACGTCAGCCGTAATCATATATTCTCTAGAGTAATCAGCTGCTTCCCATACCCATAAGTTTTGGTCTACACCTCTACGTTCTAAAGGATCTTGTATTGTTGATTCTTTTAGAAATTCAATCCATTCTGAATAAAATACCACATCACCAGATGTACTAAAATCACAATCACATTCTTGTGCTGCCATTCTAGGATCACCTAATAATTCATCTTGTCTATCTCTCCATGTTTGATCACGTTCAGGATGGACATACCAAGGTAATTTAATGGGGATAAAATCATTTTCATTATTTTCAGCTGATACCCATGTTTTGTGAAACCAATTACCAGTACCATAAGGGGTTGATAATACAATAGCGCCACCACCAGTTGCTAATGTTTGTTGAGCTGAAGCCCAAATTTCACCAATTTGTTCAATAAAAGCAGCCTCATCAATTAACAACAATGAAACGGCTTCTGATCTACCAGCATCACTACTTGCGGATGTTGCTTTAATTTGGGAGCCATTATTTAACCGAAGTGATAATTTGTTATTTTCATCAGCAGGTATTTTAAGCCAAGAAGGTAAATTATCATACATGAATTTTACCTTTGTAACCATGTTACGAGCTGTTTCTTGCTTAGTTGCAATACAAAGAATATTTTTATCCTTTTGAAATAACATCATCCATAATGAATAACCTGCGGATAAAGTTGATATACCTAACTGACGGGATTTTAATATAATCGAGTAAGGATTTTCTTGCATTAAATGCAATGTTTTTTCCTGAAATGGGAATAAATTAAATAATACTCTACCGCGTTGTGGGTGTTGAATATTACAGTATTTTTTCATAAAATGTACTGGGTCTTGAGCACATTTAAGATATTCTTGTCTTATTATCGATTTTAAATCTGGCATTATTTTCCTATTTTCCAATACATGCGAAATGTATATATTGGGGTAAAACTATTATTTATTCCTACACCTACACCATATGATTGTCTTTTTTTATTTACAAATAATAACTCACCATTTAAGTTTTGAATAGCTGTTGGAGTACTACCTACCGAAATACCTCCGAAAAATTCCCTTTTGTAGAGGTAAACAGTATTAGTAACTGTAGTTGTTGGGATGAATATGTTGGATTGAACATCTCTAAATAATATTGAGTTTTTACTTATAGTATCGCTTATAACAATACTTCCTAATGAATCTAAACTTAATGTATCTGTATAGACATAAGTAGAATAATAATCTTTTAGAATTTCTGCAGTATCAATGTCAGCTAGAATAGTATCGTGTACTGTGGTAACTTTAGTTCTCCACTTGGGAACATACACTAAACTATCAATTTTTAACGTATCCCATTTAGTTATGGTTTTAGTAATAATAATAGGGTCGGGTATTGTTTGGTTATTTTTATCCCCACTACAGGCCCTCGTAAAAAGGATGATTATAACTAATACTACAATAAGTACATTTTGGATATTTTTAAAGAAGTCCTTCAAGTTCTTTTTTAATTTTAGTTAAAGCTTTTAATCGTTTTAAAAACTCTTCTTTTTCAGCACCTTCGGATTTTTTCCATTTATTAACTACTGTCTTCATTTCTTTATCATTAGCAGATAATTTGGTAGCTATTTTAGCAACGGAATCCTTGTTATTGATATCTTTAGCAGTAGGTTCCATATCATCATCGTCTATATCTTCAGCTAGGCCTGCTTCTTTAGATAATGCAATAGTTTTTTCTAATTCAGCATTATACTCTTTTTGAGCATCTGCATCAGCATCAGAAACCTCAGACAATATTTCAACTATTTCATTCTTAATGTATTCTTTAAACTCTGACTTTTTCATTATTTATATATTTTCGTTATAAATATGTTAAAGATTCATATAGTTTACCACTTGATGTATTCTATCCTCTGTACTGCCTTCTAATGTATGGAATTTTTTGATTCTATGATTATATTTATTTATTAAAGTATTAATCATATTATCAATTGTATTTCTATATTGAGCATCTGTTTCACGAACGCCATTATCTTCAATCTCTACACCTTCAGGAGATACATAAAAGATATAGTCATACTCTCTAATTAGGTGAGAAGCTAATGTTTCAAAATCTTCTTTATCATAAATGTCCATTGAAGTAGAACAATTAGCAAACGCCATAACATCAATTACAGTACGATCTGTAATGATATTTTCTACCATTAATTCACTTGATCTTTCAGCTAAAAATACTGTTTGTCCCTTTAATGTTGAATCAGTATTCATAGGAATACCCTGTGCCATTAATTCTTTAGAACGCTCAGTTCTAAAATTATAACCTTTAAAATAATCTAACTCCTTAAGAGCATTAACTAATGTAGTTTTACCTACACTCATTGTACCACATAATCCTATTTTCATACGTCTTTATTATCTAACCATTTTCTATATACTCTGTAACTATCACTATCAAAGTGTTCTGTACTCACCTCAAACAATGTGCCATCAGTTAACGCTTTAACTTGGTGAGGTTGTCCAGGATATTGTCTTACACTATCACCTTCAACCAAATGTTGCTCATGAACTTTACCTGTTTCAGTATCAACCCAACGATATAAAAATTCGCCTTCTTGAACATACCAAGTTTCATCTTTGATTAGGTGATAATGCATGCTAAAGTTACAACCTTTTTTGAACACTAACAACTTACCACAATAAAGCTCGTTATTCTCGAATATAATTTCATGTCCCCATCCTTTAGGAACATTACATTCTTTACACTCTTTAGCATTAAATACGATTGGTTTTTCCATATTAGTTTCTATTATCACCAGCACGACCTTTTGCTGTTTTGTACCAAGGTAATCCTTCTCTTTCTCTCATAATTTCAGCATAGTCTTCAGGTGAGTATTGAATGCCGTTTAAAAAATATGATTTAGTAAATTCACTATCTTTTGAATGAGGGATAATTGCTGGACCATCCCATTTATGGTGTTTCCAATTTTGTGAATTTGATTCTTTTATCAAGTGGTGTTTTGCTCCTCTTGAATTAATTGTTTTATATTCGTATGCTTTATCTGACATAATTTTATTTTAAAAATGTTCGTGGAAATCAGGAAATTCCTGATTTTGTTTTAATATATAATCTGTAACGTAAATTCCTTGTGCTCCGGATACTGTAATACCTCTTGCACTTAATGCATCACCTACAAAGTGAACATTTGGGAAATCATTTAATGATAAATTTTCATAATTAACCAATGGCTCAGGTGACAGATACTTAACTTCAGGAATATAAACACCCCAATCGTCACCTAATGTGGGAAATACTTTTTTCATATCATCAATGAAGTCATCAATATACGAATAATATCCGTGGAAAGCACTTCTTACTTCATCCATTTCACTAATAGTGACAGCACTTACATTCTCACCCTCAGATGTAGTAGATGGAGTACGTGTTGGACTATAATATAAACCAGTACCATCTTTATTTACTTTAGAGACTAAATCTCTAGACCATTTAAATGGTTCTTCGATACCATTGACTTCCATTAATATACCAAAGTTGGTCATATCGTTTCTGTATTTTTCGTCTTTTTTGGCGTGTCCATTGTAGCTATGATCTCCATACGTTTCTTCAACGGCAACATAAGCT
>Ga0209631_10001615_pt1 | contig 28651 bp, 22 predicted proteins | sample COG_08_FD_184752 | JGI IMG/M metagenome (GOLD analysis project Ga0209631, IMG submission 184752) | Pelagic Microbial community sample from North Sea - COGITO 998_met_08 (SPAdes) (version 2) | ecosystem: Environmental > Aquatic > Marine > Neritic zone/Coastal water | place: Helgoland, sampling... | reverse complement strand
CGGTCTCGACGGGCCGGCCTGAAGGCGGTCGTCCCTCGAGGTCGACGGGCGCGGATGACGGCTCGGGTCTCCCCTGATGAGCCCCCCCTCCCGGCGGGGCGCCGCGCGGGGAGGGCTCGGGGGGAAGCTCGCCGTCCTCGTGCGAGACGCCCCCGGGGCCGCGACCGCCCCATCGTTCGTGCGAGAAGCTCTTGCGTATGGGCGCGCCGTGATGGGACGATTCGACGTGATGGGAAGATTCGCCGCCGAACCGTTCCCTGTCGCGTTCCCTGTCGCGATCTCGATCGATGCCTCTTCCCGAGCCCATGGGTTCTCTGCCGCCATCCATGCGGTCCCTGCCGCCATCCATGCGGTCCCTGTCTCTGTCCATGCGGTCCATGGGCGGGCCCCTGGGTTCCCATTCCCGTCCTCCCGTGTCCCTGTCGAGCGGCGGCTTGGCGCCCATGGAACTGGGAGGCGGTCCCCCGCCGCGGTACAATGGACAATCCTTCGCGATGTGTCCAACCTCGCCGCAGACCCTGCAGGTTCTGTTGTCCCTGGACGACGGGCAGTCCCTGGCGAAGTGGCCGACGCCGCCGCACCTGTGGCACGTCTTCCCTTGCATCCGCGGGTGTGTCATGGGGGGTGGGCCGGAGGGTTGCGGCGGGTTGGTCGCGATCTCGCCCTCTTCGTCGTCGTTGATGGATGATTGGTAAAACTGATCGTTCGATCGTCCCATGGGCATCATCATCCGCGGGCGCGCGTTGCCGGTCGGGGACGTCAGGAGTGAGGGTCGTGCGTTTGGGTGCGAGCCGGACATCATGGATGGGCGGTGCGGGGGTGGGCGGCTGTCGCGGTTGTCGCGCCAGCCATCCCCGGGGCCATTACGTTCCCTGTCTCCCTCCCGCGCGCCTCCTCGGCCGCGGTCCCAGCCACCGCGCCCGTCATCGGGGCCGTCGCGACCGTCATCCTGTTTGTGAGGTGGTGGGTGGGGCGATGGACGACGGTGAGTGGACGGAACGGGGTCGGCGACGAGGGACGCGCGCGTTTTGGGACGTGAAGGTGGAGTGGAGGTCGCGGGCGGGAAAGCCGTCGTTCGGAAATTTAGAGGGGAATCGGGTCGCGCGCGAGGACGCACCCTACGGTACCGATCGTCGCGATCCTTGGGGGGACCGAAGCCCCCGCGGTCTCGCTTGTACATGCCCGCCAAAACGCCGGGCCCAACGCACGGAGGCGTCGAGCGCAGTGCGGTGGGGGGGAGTCCGAACCCTAACTATTTACTCTGAGATTGGGCAAATGGCGCTGCGGCGCGTGTCAGCCAGGCGGTCCAGCGGGCCATCGATGACGTCGAGAGCGAACGTGGCACGCACCACAGATGGCACACCAGATGAGCTCGATAGCCCGCGCCCCCGTGACCGCGGCGACGCCGCTCGCCGCCGCACGCGACCGATGCCGACGATCCGTCGCCGCGTGCGCATCGCCGCGCGACGACGCTGAACCCTCATCGTCATCCTCCTCCTCCCCCATCGAGCTGCCCCGCGTGAAGGTCGACAGACGGCACGCCCTCATCGCGGCGACCGTGGGGGTGTTGACGACGGCATCCGCGTCCCGGCTGCCCCCCGCCAACGCGCTGCCCCTCGCGCCCCTCGGCGCGGTCAAGCGCGTCGGCGGTGACAAACGCACGGACTTGACCGCGCAGAAGGTTCGCGACCAGCTCGAGCGCGACCTCCGCGACGGCCAGTACTTCGTCACCGGAAACTTGACGCGCGAGATCTTCCAGGACGACTGCAGGTTCACCGATCCCACGAACGACGTCGTCGGCCTGTCGCGCTACCTCACCGCGCTCGGCTTACTCTTCGATCCCGCGACGTCGTCCGTGGACCTGTACGACATCAAGGTGACGAGCGAGACCACCGTTGAGGCGGAATGGCAGTTGCAGGGATATCTTCGTTTTCCGTGGAAACCCAGGGTGGAACCGTACACCGGACGCACGACGTACACGCTGGACCCAGACACGAAACTGGTCAAGACGCAGTTTCAGACGTGGAACATATCGGGCGCCAAGGCGATCGCGGAGTCGTTCACGCCCACCGCGGGGCCCGGTGAATAAAGCTCTCAAGTGTTGTAGTGCGACGAATTAACATTAGTTTGGAAACGTTCATCCCGTGACATCAGCTAAACACACACGCCGTCCATCCCGTCCATCCCGCGCTCATCAATCGATGAAGTATTTGACCATCTGGATCTCCTTCTGAACCAGCCCGCACTTCTCGTAGAACGCCACGTTCTTCTCCGCGCAGTCCAGTATCACCTTGTAACAACCCATCCGCTCGGCGACTCGACTCAACGCGTGAATGATCACCTTGCCTAACCCCCGGCCCTGCGCGGATTCTAACACCGCTATGTCCTCTATGTGTCCCACCACCCCGCAGGTACGGGCGAACTTACGTTCCACCACCAACGTTCCGGTCGCGATGATCGTCCCGGCTTCCTCGACGACGTACACGTACTCCGGCCCCGATTTGATGTCCCGAACCCTGTTGACGAAATCGACGGCTGTGACGTCGCCGACGGTGGTCAGGACGGCGAGGAGCTTCAGGAAGCCCTTGGCGTGATCGCCGGACTCGAGCCTGCGCACGAACACCTGCGGTCCCGCGTCCGGGCCCTCCGTCTCGCGCACGCGCTCGGCGGAGGTCCTGCCTTTGTATCCTCGTACGGGCACCAGCAGCGATCGCGGGGGGCGACGGCCCTTGCGCAGCAGGTGGGTCTCGCGGAGTAAGATGCCCGCGACGAAGCCGAGCGCGAAGCGGACGCTGCCGCCGTACTGCGTCGACAGGTACATCGCGCGACGTCGCCGTGAACGAACCTTGGGTGCGAAGGACCCGAGGACGCGGGCGGCGTGGAATGAAAATCGCAGGTGTCAATCTCGGAACAACTTGCAATGAGAGTTGGTTACCGCCCTTGGTTCACTGTTCGTCGCGGTGGTCGCGGGGCGGATGGGCCGCGTCACCGTGTTCGCGCTGAGCGGGTGCTCGCACTGCGAACGGGTCAAGGCGTTTCTCGATGCTCGCCACGTCCCGTACGCCGTCATCGACCTCACCACTCATCCCGAGCGGCTGAAGGACCAGAGGGCCATCACGGGATCCTCGTCGGTGCCCCAGGTGCTCTTCAACGGCCGCGTCATCGGCGGCACGGACGACGTCGAGGCCCTGGAGACGGAACTAGGCGCGGAGGGGTTCATGGAGAGGGTGCAAGAGGTACTCGCGGCGCCGGACCCGACGTCGCCGCGCCTCGCGCTGGACACCGCCCCGGAAGATGCATCGGACGCCCCGAGCACCACCCCGAGGGAGAAGAGCGATGAACCGCCCGTCGCGACGCTCGGAGGCGTGCCATTCGGGTTCGTCGGCATGATACGCGAGCTTCGATCCATCGTGGACGTCAAGGACAGCGCACCGCGGGGTCTGATGCGCGTCGTGCAGCGCCGGTGCTTCTCCGGACGCCACCTCATCGACGCGCTGCTGCGCAAACACCCGAGCAAGCTGGGCAGGGATACCGCGAGCGCGTTCGCGCAGCGGTTATGCGACTGCCTCGTCATCCGCGAGGTCGGCGGTTCGAACCCCGACGTGTTCGTCAAATTCGCCGACGACGATTCACATCTCTACAGGCTGCAGCCGGACAACTCCCCGGGCGTGCTAAACCCGTACAGGCGCGCGTGGGTGGACCCGATCGACGACGACCCCAACGCCGTCCTTCGCGCTTTTCAACAAACTTGGTTCCGAATAACCAAACGACACTCAGAGGTCGGCACCGGTGCCGTCAACTACGACGCCGTGCGCGTGGACCGCGAGTTCGAAAACCTGAAACATGACATGTGCGTGCTTCGGTCCGTCGAGTTGAGCACGATGTCGCATGACCAAAAACTGGCGTTCGTAATCAACGCGTATAACCTGTCAGTCGGATGCGCCTTTGCCTCGTTCGGAGCGGTTCGAACCAGGGCGCACAGATCGACGTTCTTCGACGACGTGAAGCTGTGCCTCGGGGGCGCAGACACGACGCATGTGTACTCGCTGAACGAGTTGGAGCACGGCGTGCTGCGGGGGAACAGGCGCGTGCCGTACCGAATGTATCGACCGTTCACGGCACACGACCCGAGGATTGATTCGGAAATTAAAGTCGATCCGCGGGTGCACTTCGCGTTGAACTGCGGCGCCAAGTCGTGCCCGCCCGTTAACTCGTACACCCCCGCGGGCATTCACGACGAGCTTCAAGCGGCGGCGGAGGCGTTCGTGGAGGGGAACGTGGCGGTCGACGTCGCGACACGAACCGTCACGGCGTCGGCGTTGTTCAAGTGGTACAAATGCGACTTTGGCGAAACCGACGCGGATGTTTTGGGGAAGATCGCGGGATGGGCGACGGGTGCGGCGAAAACCGCGCTGGCGGCGATGTTGGGAGATAGTGGAGGCGCCGTGCGATTGACGCACGCGCCGTACGACTGGACGACGAACGCGAGCGCGTCGTCGAGCGACTACGACGTCACTGCGACGAGGTCCGAGTACAGCTGGCTGCTCGGTAGGTGACGGACATTAGACGAGACTTTGTGGTCGTGAGGATACGGTGATGGACCCGACGTGAGCAGGTAACATCAGCTAGTGCTAGTGGACTGTTCTATTTCTAACTCACTGTCGCGAATGATCTCGGATCGAAGGACGTTCATGTCGAAGTTTCCGGTGTCGACGCGGCGCAGGGTTGACCCGTGGGAATCGTCATTTTGTGATTGGGTCGGTGTGAGCTCCAATGCTTGGGTTTCGACCTGTGCGGACCCTGTGCCGCCTTCCTTCGCCGCCTCCTTCGCCGCCTTCCTCGCCGCTTTCTCCTTCTTCAGGCTCTCCTTCCTGTGAAGGATGTAATCCTTCCGGCGATACAGGTGGTGCTTGTTGGTCTTTGGCGGTTCGCTGACGACGGGAAGAGTTTTCCACGGGGCGACTGGGGCGTCGAACGCGGGGTTGGCGTGTATGCGCTCGTGCCACCTCGGGTCGGCCGGGTCCGGCGGGCTCGTCTCCGCGTCGTTCAACAGCGCGGCGTCGTCCCGGGAGTCGACTCGAATCTCCCCTAACTCGATCTCCCCGCCGCGCGTCGCCGCCTCCCCGCGGGTCTCATCATCCCTACTACGCCCCGCCTCGTCCGGCGGGGCGCGTTGACATCGCCACCAGCGCCGTCGCCGCGCGCGCTTCTCCCGTATCTTCCGCTGCCGCTCGATCTCCTCGGGTGACCGCGGCTCTCCAATCGTGCGCAGCGCGCGCGGGATGAAACACAGCCAATAGAAGCACGGCGGCAGGCAGCAGCACATCACGACCGCGCCTCCCGTCTGATGATGCTCGACGCTGAAATCGACGCGACGGCTTCAACAGCTTCAACTCATTTCGTGCAACTCCTGACAACCGCTACTAAACGTCCTAACGAGCTCATTCGCACATGTCGTCGCCGAAGCACTCCACCGGCTCGTCCCTCATCTCCCACCGCCCGCGCCACCCGCCGCCGTGTACGTCGTCGTCGTCGAAAGCGTCCTCCCCGTCAAACACCCTGCTCCTCATCCGAGTGGTCCCTCCACCGAAAAAACCAGGGTCGTCCAACGCACCCTCATCCGCCCTATCCTCGACCGGGATGTCGCCGATGCCCTTGCTCATCCTCGCGAGGTGCCAGCCGTTTCGTAAAACGCTCGCGCACCGCCGACTCAGCTCCACGAAACTCGGCTGGTCCACCCGCACGTGCGGCCCCGTGCACCACCCTTGCTGCTCCGCCTTTGACACGAATCCAGCGTACCCGCCTCTCAACACGTACATGTGCGGAAAGGACAGCGACGGGTAGTCCATCACGTGGTCCCGCCGGTCGAGGTTACGCACGTGCCGCCACATCCGCGGCGCGCGTTCGCCGCTGAAGTCGCAGTACAAGATGAAGGCGCTGTTCTGCGCGTGGGCCATCAAGGACCGTGCGACCGTGCCTTCGTCGGCGACGCCCCGGTTCATCGCGTTTGACTGTGATGAACCAATTTGTGAACCCACGACGCGGGACTGGTTCAAGAGGAACTGCGCGCGGTCCGCATCTTCGGCGAGCAACGCGCAGAGGTACCGCTGCAACGCCGCCGGGTCGTGTATGTTCACCGCGCCGCGCACGTGCCCGCCATCGAACTCGTGCGGGTACCTGCAGTCGATGACGTGAGCCCGCATGGCGCCCGCGGCGGTTCTTTGCAGCGTAGCGCAGAGCGACTCGCCGCTCACGTGCGGCAAGCCGTGCTCCGGGTCGATATCGTACGGCAGGATAGACGGCGGACCCTCTTGGAGGGGTGAGAATGCACCCTGCACGGCTGTGTTTTGACCGTCGATGTTGGTGTCCACCGTGTTAACCTCCGTTCCTGAGTAAGCGTGATGATGGGTCGCCATCGGGGAGGAATCCGCGGTGGACGGGGTGCACATCTGGACTGATTCAGAGTCCCTTCGGCGTACGGCGCTGGTGTACGGTGGCGATTCGAGTAAGGATTCGGGCCCTGCGATCGTGCTGGGCGCCTTGCGCTTGGCGCCCAGGAGTTCCGGGTCCTCTGTGTGGGTGTTAAAAGGCGCGGGACCGGTCAGGGCGGTTGGAAATTCTTTGGAAGAAAAGCTTTTCGCACACGCGGGAGAACGTTGAAAGTTGAAAAATTGGATGACGCGAGTCGGGCTCGGAGGGTGGTGACGGGCGTCCGCGTCGGGCTGCGTACCTCCGTTTCTGGCCAGCATGTCCGCGAAAGACAGTCCGTTGTTGGACCGAATGGGTGCGAGGTCCCGCTCGACGTGTCCGCGGCGATTCGCCGGCGCCACCGTCGTGGGCGGGTAGTAGCCCGCGGGTCTCGCCTCTACAGTCTGCTCGGCGGTCGGGGGCCCCGAGGACGATTCGGGGTTGACGCGGGCGCGCTCGATGAACATCGCGCCCGGGTTCGCGGCGTCCATCGCGCGCGGGTGCCCGATGGGTGCGCCGGGCGTGCCGTTCCAGTGGCACATCGAGTCCAGCTTGACGCCGATGCTGGACACGGGCGACAGCAGCGTCGCCTGATCGCGCTGATGTCTGAGCGTCATAGGATCTGCGTTCGCCCTCGCGGCGCAGGCGCCCGCGGTCGCGTCTGAATCGCCGCCGAGGATCGCGCGCCGCGCCCTTGCCTTCTTCTGCATCCCCGCCGAGCGTCCGGACGTCCCAAAGACGCTCCAGCCGCCGGATCTCACGCCTCCTAAGTGTGCGTCACCGCGCGATGAGGCGCCACGATTTGAGCAAAGTCCAAACGGGAGCAGAATTCGGCCCTGATGGTTGTGGGCCTTTTAGAAAAACGCCCGAAACTTGTCCGTTTTCGGTGCATATTGGAGGCTCCGATGCACCCGTGCGAGCCCTGGACGCGCGCGGGACGCGATGGACCCGAACGCGTCACCATTCGTCGTACTCCGCGGCTCGAACGCGCCCCGATACTCGGGTGACGGCACGCGCGTCGCCCTCTTCCGAGCTCTCGAGCCACGCGATTTTCGGGATTGTTTTTTAACCCAGGAAACCTTTTTGCAATCCGTTGGATCTTCCGAGCTGCGGGAGGGATCGATTCTGCAACCACAACGGGGAGCGGAGGCGGGGACGGCATGCTTCCGCTCGCGTCGTCGTCGCTCGCGGTGGATGACAACTCCGCGCGGGGTGTCGTCCGTCGCGCGCTCGTCCTCAGCAACGGCGCGTTGGGCGCCGAGGGCCAGTGCCTCGGCCTCGTGCGCGCGCTGGGACTTCACCGCAGTAAACACGGAAGCGGGTCCAATGATTTCTTCGACGTGCGCCTCGTGGGCGACGCCGCGCTGATGATGTCGCGGCGGCTCGGCGCCGCGTGGTCGGAGCGCCTATCGCACAGCATGGGCGCGCGCGAGCTCGTCAAGCGCGGCGGCCCACGGCAGGCGCCACTTCCGAGATATTCAGAAGCGCTCGCCAAAGCGCTCCATCGGTTCGTCCCCGTCGCATGGCACGTCGCCGCGCACGCGCTCTGGGACCGCGTCTTCGGTTACCACGGCGTATGCGACCGGGTCTGGCTCGGCGTGGAACTCGCGCCGATGGTCAGCGCGGTGAACGAGGCGTACCGCGTCAATCGCACGCGGACGCTCGTCGTGGCATCCGGCCGCGGCACCGTCCCGTCCATCGTCGCCATGAAACGACGATGCAAACACGCCGCGTTCACCGTGCACGTCCGGGACCCAAAGTGCGACGCGCGACTGTTCGATATGGTCGTCGCGCCGGAATACGAATCGTCGGGGTTGGGATCGGTTGGGGCACGCGGTCGCGGCGAAGGGAAAGAGACGGTTTGCGTGACAAGGGCCGCTTTGCACCGGCTGGACGCCGAGGCGTTAGCGCGGGCGAAGGACCGATGGCGTCGTGAGTTCTCGGTGCGTCCCGGCCCTAGGCTGGTGGTGTGCGTGGGTGGACCCACGCGGCACGTGAACCTCGGTCCCGGGTGGTCCAGGCGGGACGACGACTCGTCCCCGGGGACGCGGTTCGGGGACGAAGGTGCCGAGTTGAAAGGTGAGAGTTCCAGTTCGGTTGGGAGTTTACGAAACTTTTTGGCGGCGGCGGAGAGGCGCGTCCGCGGCGGCGTCGCGGCGGCCATGGACTGGCGGGGTACGCGGAGGACCGCCGCCGCGGAGGAGTCGTTCGCGGCGGAGGTTGCGGACTTTGTCACGCGCGCGTGCGCGGATCCGGTGGCGGCGCGACGCGCTATGGGCAAACACCCCGGCGAAGAAAAACCGTTTCGATTCGGCAGCGCGTTCGTGACGTTCTCGCGGCGCACCCCTCGGTCGCTTCGCGCGGCGATGCACCGACACCTGGCGCGTCGCATGGTCGAGCTCGCGGACATTCAACAACCGCACGGTGGTGCCGCCGTCTCCATGTCGACAATCGTGGAAGACGACGAGGAGATACGACGGTCGCCGCCGCCCCGCCCGAGGCACTCCCTCGAAGAAATGAGCCGCGAAATCTTTGGACCCAAAATAGAAACCCCGAGCGACTCGCCCACCGAACGGTCCCAATCCCCGGTGCCGTTACCGCACACCCCGGGGCTGTGGGTGTGGGACGAACGCGGGTCTAACCCGTACGAGGGTGCGATGGCGTGGGCGGATGCGGTGGTGGTCACCGCGGATTCGGCTTCGACGCTGTCCGAGGCGACGAGTCTGCGCGTCCCCGTGGTGAGTTTATTTTTTTCTTTTCGTTTGGGCAATTAGTATGATGACATCGTATTCTTTTAACAGGTTGTCGCCGGATGGAGATTCGCCACCGGCGCCGCGGCGAAGCTGCTGTCCTCGCTCGCCACGCGCGGTGCGGTGCGTGCGATGGAGGACGTGACGAGGGACGGGCTCGACCGCCCGTGGGTCGGTGCGAAGGCGCTCAACGGGGCTTTCGCGGAAGGAGGAGGGGGAGGAGGAATCGATGGGAGGCGGGGCGAGGCGGCGGACGAGGGTGGGCAAATAGACTCGAATAGCTACGACGATGCGGAAGCCGCCGCCGCGAGCGTCGCGAGCGCCGTGCGCGTGGAGGCACCCCCGCCGCGGCTCAGTTCGTGTGGTGCGGATGAAGACGACGATGCGGCGCCGACGTCGCCGCTGTTTCGGTCGGTATCCGCGCCGCCCATCAGCGAGGCGGACCCAAGGCGGAAGCTCTGGTGAGAGGATTCGGTTGACGCTGACGATTTAAATCACTCCAGTTGGTCAACTGAAAAAATAACACAGCGTCCGAGGAAAAGCCACGACGCACCAACACTCGCCCCCGCACCGCCTCACCATGCAGCTCAGTAACGGCGTACAGACGCTCGATGCGTATCGACCAACCTTCGATCCACACTTGGATATCGCGACCGTGGTCTTCTCCCACGTGCAGTGCGTCAAGACCCGCGTCAACCTCGCGCTGGTGAGTAAGTCGTGGAGGGACGCCTCCAAGACTGCCGCTGCGTACCCTCTCTGGTTCGACTTCGACGCGTTCCCGGACATGAATGAACACATGAGTAAGGAAAACATGCGGATTCCTCGTATCATAGGCCTGTTGGACAACGACGAAGCTCTGTCTCTGCCCTACGAGAGAGTCGTTGGACTTCTTGGTGAAACTGCGAGGTCCGTATGTGACTGCGCTGCTGAGCTGGGGAGTCTGAGACTGCTGAAGTGGACGCGAGAGAACAACCTTGTTTGGAGTGTGCTCACGTGCTCTTCCGCAGCCAATAAAGGACACCTGCCCGTTCTCCAGTACTTGCACGAGAACGGGTGCCCTTGGCACTCGCACACGTACTTTTGCGCAGCCTCAAATGGGCACCTGCCAACTCTCCAGTACTTGCACGAGAACGGGTGCCCTTGGAGCTCAGAAACGTGCCGGTGCGCAGCCCAAAATGGACACTTACCCGCTCTCCAGTACTTGCACGAGAACGGGTGCCCTTGGGACTCGTGGACGTGCCTTGGCGCCGCCCATTACAAACACTGGGACTGCCTGCAGTACGCGGTGGATAACAAGTGCCCGGGGTGGGAGAAATACGCCGAGAGACACGCGGAGCACCTCCGATGAAATACCACTCATTCGTTCTAACACCTGCTGATCACCCTTCGCATCCGCCTGCCCTCACCTGTCACCATGTATGACATCACTCCTTGGCAGCGCGGGGCTTCTTGGTGCCGCTCCCGCCGCCGTCCTCCTCATCCGGCGGACCGGCGCCGTCGCTTTTTTGTCCGCCTTCGTTCGCCGAAGTCGCCGTCTGCGGCGTGCTTCCAACCTCCCGCTCACCCACGCTCCCCCCACCCGGCCCGCCCCCCGACCGCCTTCTAGACGCGTCGGACCTCGAATCCATCGAGCGGCCACCCACGCTCCCGGCGCCGCCGCTCCCGTCACCCGCGCCGCCGTCGCCCATCTCCTCTCCGCTCCCCGCCGCGACGAACGAACTCTGCTGCCCGTCACCCTCGCTCCCCGCGCCGGTTAATATCGCAGCCGCCTTGGCGTGTGCCGCGGGGTTCATCGGGTCGAACTCGAACGCCTTCGGGTCCAGGCCGTACCCTCGCTCCTTTTCCTTGTCGCGAGCGCGCTCTTCGCCGGAGCCGCCATCGCCGCCGTCACCGCCGTTTTTTTCGTCGTCGTCGCCTTGGTTCTCGTCCCCGCCGATCCACCCCGAGTCCCCGGGCACGAAACCCATGAGATACGACATCGCGGACGGACCGAGGGACCGCGCGTACGCCTGCTTATCCGCCGCCATCTTCAGCGGATCGCCAAACCCGGGCCCCGCGACTATGGGCTGGTAGTATCGGTAGAGGTGCTGAAGGGACCGAGCTCCAGGAACGGGCGTCTGGCTGCGTTCCTGCCTGCGACGCCGCCTGTGGTTGTAGTGCGGCGCGGGGGGTTCCGCACCCGCCCACTGCACCTGGCCCCGGTGCGGCTGCTGCTGCTGCTTGGGCTCGTTGGGTGCCGCGGGAGTGTCGGGGCTCCCGACGTCCCGGGCGTGCGCGTCGTCGACGCTGATCTTCATCGACTTCGTCTTAGCCACCGCGCCCACCTCTTCCTCCTTGGACGACGCCGGGGACGCGCGTTTCAGCGCGGAGCGTCGGCTCGAAGCCTCGGGCCCGGAACTCATCGTGTTATCGCGCTTACCCACGGATCCGCCGCTGACGCGGTCGCTGCCCTCCTTGCTGCGCAGGCTGCTCCCCCTGCCGCCGCTTGAGACGCCCCCGCCCGCGGCGCGCAGCGCGGCGGCGCGGGCCAGCGCCTCCCGCGCGCCCGGCGGCAAGAAATCGGGAACTTCGCCGTCGGTACACGCCGTCAGCTTGACCTCGTTCGGTCCCCGGTTCCGGCCGCTCCTCGGCTCGTATTCCAGTCGCACCCGGGTCCCATCCGGTAACTGTTCCAGATGATTTCGAAGCCACGTCAGCAACCTATCCGCGAACCGCAGCGCGGTCTTCGGGTCCCACGCCCGCGGGTGCCTCGCGGCGTATCCAGGGAGCTTCAGCGTCTCCAAGGTTTGCAGCTTGCGCACAAACCCGTTATCGTCTCGAAACCCAACCACGATCCTGTAACATTTTACACGACGTCACTACAATTGCCCATACGAAATACGAAGGTGAAAATAAACTCACCTCCTCACGCCGATTGGGAAGGACTGCGCCCACCACTTTAACAGTTTATCCCGCTCGAACCGCGCCACCTGCGCCTGGTTATCCATCACCCGCGTCGTCTTGAGCTCCACGTACCCGCCGAGGCCCTCGCGCTCGCCGTCCCAGCAGTCCACCTCGCCGCCCATTATCAGCCGGTGCCGTCCGACACCCGTCCTGATGTTTTTAAAAAACGCCGTCATTCCAATTGCCCATACGTAAATAAAAATATAATTTACTCACCTGACCACGGCGCAGAAGGCGTCTAAGCAGTCGATGGGCGCATCGTACACCCCGCCGGTGCACGCCTCCTCGAAGGAGTACCCCCAGTAGGCCATGAGCGCGTCGCGTCCACGCCTGTTAGCCTCGCGTGACAACGCCGCGGGCGGCTCCAGCACGTTGAGAACGGCTACTCCGTGGACTAACTCAGCCTCCATGTGCCAAGCGTCTCGCGTGTTCCACGGCGTGCCGAGTATCTTGGCGAAGTTCCCGCGCCACGTGACGACGTCGGCGGACGCGAGCTCGCGTTCGTCGAGGCCCGCGACGCGGAGGGACTCGAATATGGGCACCAGCGACGCGGGCCTCGGGACGTTCCGGTCGCGATCGAGAAAGGTTGCGTGGCCCTCGGAGAGGTCGAAAGGAACGGACGGGCGCATGTACCGCTTGAGCTGCGAGCGGTCGTAGATGTTGGGAACTGAACGCGACTTACTGAACGCCGCGAGCTCCACGGGCTCCTGTTGCATTCGAGGGGACGAGGGGTTGAGGGCACGGGGATGGTCAGCGCCGGCGTGGGCTCCAAGAATTTCTAATCTAACAAGGGCGATTCGAGTGGGTCCGCGTTGAAACGGCGAGGGTTCGGGGGGAAGGTGGGAGGACGCACCCGGTACGGTGCCGCGCGAGGAGCCTGCCCATCCGGTGAAGGCTCCTCCCGGACCAACAGTGGCGCGAGCCATCGGTCGCCCGACATGGCCCACGGTTCTGGCCGTCGCTCTGTTCGTTAGGGCACAATTCTGTGATTTGCAAGGACCGAGCCGTTCCCTCTCGGATATTAATTCGGTCACGCACTCTGCTCGGCGCCGACGTGTCCAGGGTCGGCGGCCATGAGGGAGTACGAGATGGAGACCACGTTCGACGTGCCCGCGCGGACGTTCCTCCGCGTGGTGTACGGCGACGACGGCTTCTTCTTCCGGCGCTTCCATCACGAGACGGGCGAGTGCCCCGACGCGTCCGTGCCCGCGTGGAATTCCGGCGGGATGGGGGACGACGCCGGGTCGCCGTCGACGCGCGTGGTGGTGTTCACCAAGACGATGTCGCTCCCCAGCGTCATCGAGCGGCTGCTCGGGAGCGGCGGCGCGATGGCCACGCTGCGGTTCGAGGAGACGCAGACGTTCACGTGGGACCCCGTCACGGGCACCGCGTGCATCCGCTCAGTCCCATTGCTCGTATCGCCCCGCTCCGAATCCTTCAACACGGAGGTTGCCGTGTACGTCTCACCGGACGTCGATCGCCCGAACACCGCGTGCGCGATGCGCGCCGTCATCAAAGTCACCGCGAGCGGCACGTGGGCGCTCCAACCCGTCGTCGAGAAGCTCATGGAGACGCGCGCGTCCGCGTCGTTTCGCGAGTGGGTACGATTCGCGGACCAATTCTTGGAGGAGAACTACGGCGGATCTCACGTGGGCGACCGCCCTCTGCCCAAGCTACGCGCCATGCCCGGCGGGGAGGATGACGCCGTGGTACACGGACACGGGCGGGACGCCGCCGAGCGGGTACACGCGAGCGGCGGCGGCGGCGCGACGCCATCGACGGCACACGCGAGCGGCGCGGATGGAGACCGACGGACCGTAAGAAGGCGTCGTTCGTCTGATCGCCGAATCAGTAACGGAGAAGACGCGACCCGGATAGGAGTCGCGTCGGATAGCGACGATACGTTCGGCTCGGACGACGACGACTTCGACGACGCGAGGTCGGTGGGAAGCACGTCGTCGTTTCACAGCGTGCGGTCGGCGGCGTCGTCGTTCGGCACCGGCGTCGGGAGCTGGTTCTCGCGAAGGTCGGGCTCGAGCGGCGGCGACGACACAGGGGAGTTTGTGGACTCGGAGTCGCCGGCGCCCTCGCGGACGCGGTCGCTGCCCACCTCCCCGGAGACTGACGGCAAGACGGTTCGGAAGAGGCTGCATGGATCGCGTGCCGCCGGTTCGGTCCACACGGGATTCGAACCCGGGTCCGCGGGACGCCAAAGTAGCGGCGTACCCAAGATTCCGAGCCCCCCGAATCGACAAGACGACGCGTTCGCGAGCTCGTGGTTCATGCAGACGGTGTTGAAGGACCTCGCCGCGCTGCGGGCCAGGGAGGAGGACACCGGACGGCTGTTGGCGTCACTCGAGGAGAACGTGTGTTCGGTACGCGCGGAGAACGCGGCGTTGAGGGCGGAGGTCAGGCGGGTCGTCGGCGGGGGTAACGGCGGCGGAGGTTCGAACGGGGTTTATGGCTCACCGTCGATTCGCGGGTCGTTGCGCGCGCGCGCGGATGGCAAGGACGCGTTCGACCCGATGGGCCCGGCGACCGGGGCGTGGGTCGTCGCGCGGTGGGTCACGGGGCTCGGAATCGCCGTCGGCGTCGGGGTCGTCGCCGGTCAGGTTCTCGCGCGAAACAACAGGTGACTCGCGTGACTCGCGCGTCTCGCTAGTTTAGTGTATCAATATCACATCTCTAATAGGGAGATTCGTTCGATGTCGAGTCACGGTGTCACGGTGTCAGTCGTCCACGGTCCGCGGTTTCTCCGGGCCCGCCTGCCGACGCGCGTACAGCCGCTTGGCGTGCGTGATCATGCACTCGCGCATCAGCGCCGACGCTACTCTGCACCCGTCGAGCGCCAACTCGTACGATTTTTCAAACACGTCCACCGACGCCTTGTTCTCCGTGGTGACCGCGACGAGCTTGTCCATCTGGGGCATGTACGCCACGTGTACCTCCGGCCCGCCGCCGCCCTCCTGTGTGGTGACGAGTGTAGGTGTGGATAGGGGGTGGACGTTAGTGACGAGGATCGTTTCGGGGGCTAATCAAAAAAATAACCTAACGAGATTTGGGATGCGCACCTCCATGTAGTTGAGGTCCAGGAGCGCGGTATCGTCCAGGAACCCCGCGCTGCACGCCGCCATCGTGTCCTTCATGGGTATCCCCGCGTCTATGATGGCCAGCACGGCGGCGTTGATCGCCGCGGCGCGCACCCCACCGTCAGCTTGCAGCACCTGGATGGTCACGTCGAGCTGCGACCGCGCCATGAGTTCTGTGCTGACGCACGTCTCGAGGCATCCCCGGACGAACGTGGACAGCTCGTTGGTCCGCCGGTCGCCCTTGGTGCGACGCCTTCGTTCCCCCGTGCTGAACGCCGCCATGGACACCTCGCACTTGATCAGCAGACGGTCCTCGAGGCGCTCGGACGGCCGCCTGCATTCCCGTGGGCCGTGCACGGCGGCGAGCACCTTGGTGTTGCCCAGCTCGAAGATTGCGCTGCCGTCGGTGCCGGGGAGCGCCGTGAGCTCGCAGCGCATGCGGCGGGTCTCCTTGGGACGGCGACCGTCGAGCCGCAGGCCCTCCAGGCTGACGTACTCCATCGCGGAACCCACGCGACCTTCGCACGAGCCCGCGGGTTTGCACTGACGAAAAGAATTTCATCTGGGGCGCTTTTCTGTTGACAGTGTGTGAGCACACAGCTGTTTCGTGAACCGTCTGAGAGAGTCAGGGAGAGAACGTCGAGGCCATGTCATAAACGCGTCATCTTAATACAGTCGCGCAGTAATAGGTCTTGCTCTCTTGTTCTACTCGAGCGCGGCAGCCGCCGCGCGCTCCAACGCCGCCGCCTCCGTCGTCTTCTCACCCCCGAACCCCGCCACCACCGGCAACACCGTCTTGGCAAAGTACCAAACCTCGGCGAAACTAGTCACGCCGTCGTTGTTCCGCCCGGAGAACCGATGCCCCCGCTCGGGCTCGAACCCGGGCCGCCCGAGCATCTTACCGTGGATCGCGTTCAACACCCCGAGCGCCATCGACGTCCCCGCGCACGCCCGTGGCCCGGACCCGAACGCGGGCCAAAGATGCTTCGAGCCCGAAAAGTCAGCCGTGAACATGATCACCTGCGTCTTAGCCCTCACCGCCACCTTCCCTTTGACCACCACGTCCTGGTCCACGTACCGCTCGAAGATCGGGAACGGGTGCATCCTGCGCATCGCGGGCTCGAGCGCCAGGTCCGGGTATGTCTTCATCGCCACCGCGATGTCGCCGACGTTGATCGCCGGGGAGACCAGAAACGGCTGCATGATCAACGAGTAATACCGAGGCTCCCTCCACTTCTCGCCGAACAGTTCCCAGAGGTGGGAGTTTTTGATGAGGTCGTCCACGACGAGCTCCACCGCCGCCTTCTTCACCCCGGGGTTTGCCCTGCCCCGCACGGCGATCTCCTTGCGCCACTCCCAGGACGCCGCCAGTAACACGTCGAACCTCGGCTCCCAATCCCGTTTGAACAAATACTCGATGAACACGCTCAACGACAGCCTGGCGATCGCGTCGGCGTCAATCACGGACGCCGAGGTGGTCGAAGAGGAGGACCCGCCCGTCGCGGTTTGTTTCATCTGCATGAACGGGCACTCGCTCGCGTCGCCATCCTTGTGCGCGTGCGGAGCCACCGTGACGTTCACCACGGGCCTATCCGGAGACGGCGGCGGCGAATCGCGCCCCGCCACATCAGCATCTTCCGAGTACACCGCGTACATCAGCTCGTCAACCTTGGCGCGCGCGATCTCCCCGACGCGTGAAGGCGGCGGGCACGCCTTGACCACCTTGTGGAAGTCCGCGAGCATGTCCCGGTACAGGTCGTGATCGACGGATTCGAGCGACAGGAGCGGACGCCACGCAGGCGTCGCCACGTGTCTCTCCAACGCGTCACCTTTGACGTCAGACGCGCGCATCACCGCGGTGGCCACCTCGGCGTCCGTGACGTTCACGATGCGCTGGCCGGAGAGCAGCCCGAACACCCGGAAGCACTGTTTACGAACGTTAATCGCGACACCCGCGAGGACGTTTGTGAAGAAGTTTTGTTTGTGTAGGATGATCGCGAGGTTGGCGACTCTGTATGCGAGGCAGATCACCAGGTCGAACTGGACCACGCGGAGCTCCTGTGTGGTGATGCCGCCGGGCATTAAGGTGAGGACGCACATGGTGAACGCCTCGAAGCCGTACCTGTGACGGAAAAACTTGCCGACGAGTGGGTGGTACTCCAGGTGCGCGTCTCCGAATTCGCAGATCGCTTGAACGACGAAGAGGATCGGGAGGATGCGGAGGTAGGGTTGGAACACCGCGTACGCCGCCTCGTTCGTGCCCGCGCCGTACCACAGCGCGGTGGGCAGTGCGAACGTGAACGCCAGCACCAGTTTCCACTCCGCGGTGTCCAGCTTCCCCGCGAGTTGATCGCCGCAGAACGTCTTGAGGAAGTAGACGACGAGGGACACGTCCTTCGTGAGATCCCAGAGGCAGAGCCCGCCGGCGACCGCCATGATGGCCAGGTTACCCCACAATCCGAGCACCTGCACGTTGACGCCCGCGCCGATGGAGCCCGTGTACGCGTGCGCGGTCCATCGCAGCGAGGCGACGTACGGCAGGAACGTGAGGGGCGCGAACGGAGCGGCGGCGGCCGCGGCGGTGAACGGCGCGGGCGTGGACGTCAGCGCGTCGATCGCGGTACGCGGCGACCCGGCCAGGAACGCCCTCGGCACGATCTCGAACGCGAAGAGGGTGACGAGCGCGAGCCTGGGTACACCCCAGCCGTACTTGGCCGCGCGGTCGCTCGTGAAGTACCCTCCCATCGATGCAGCGCCCGTGGAGGTTGGCCGAGGCTCGATGCGACGCACTTTCCGAGGAAGGAGGCCTTTCCCACGCGCTTTATTGACGTGACGGGGAAAGCGGCGGCGGTGGTGAATGCGCGACGACGTGCGCTCGCCTCGGTCGTCGGGAGGCGCGATTCGGTCTCCGCGAGGGTGTGAGTGGAAGTGGGCCGGTGACGATGGGCCTCCTTTGATGCTCTCACGCGCGTCGAACCAGTGAGGCTCAATGAGCTTTGGTTTGGATAATACTCGTACAAGTACACGGCACCAGCCGCCGAACGTTCCCGCGCTTCACTCGTGGCCAGGAAACGTTGGAGCCACTTGGAGACGCGCGGGGGTCCCATCGGCCGTATCCGTTCGCGTAAGTCGCGTGTAACGATGTCGCTCGCGTCTTTGATGGCATCGGCGTCGGCGACCCGCGTCGCGATGTCGAACCGCGCCGCCCTTCGCGCCGCCTCCGCCTCCGCCGCGTCCACGTCCACCCACCGCGTGAAGCGATTGGCACTCGGTGACGTCCACCGCCGACGAGTAAATCGTCGACGCGTCTCCCACGTGCCAGCCAAGGCGGAGGGCGTCGAGGGTGCCGACACAGCTGTGCCGCGGAAGGAGGAGCCCGAGACCGCGCCGGATGGGTGGTGCGACGACGGGAAGGGGCCCGCGGCGTGCGACGCGTCCGCCTCCTGGGACGACGACCCGGTGGTGGACCTCGAGATGCGCACGGGCGGCGACGACGACGCGCCCGACGCCTGGTGGGTATCGCTCATGAACGAGGGACTGGACACCGCCCCGGGATGGACGCTGCTGGCGTTCTTCATATGCGACCTCGGGTCAGCGTTAGTGCTCTTCGCGATGTACACCGCGGCGTCCGTGAACGTCGACGCCGACTTTGTGCTCGCGTACGCGCTGGCGAAAGGCCCGCTTCGAGCCCCACGGCTGGCGCTGGACGCGATCGTCGCGGCGGACATGACACGGCGGTGGCCGCAGCTCGCGCGCGTGAAGGTCACCGCGCTCATCGACGCGGGGACCGACGCGCTCGCCGCGTTCAAACGGTTCGTGAACGAGAAGACGGGACGAGGGAGTCCAGAGTCCAACGCGGTCGCATCTTCCGCGAATAAAAACGACGGAAATGAGACTCCGACGAAAGAGACGCCGGGGTCAAAACTCGCGACGGAGGCCAGGTCCCTGACGGACAAGTACGGACTCGCGTACATGGCCGCCAAGAACCTCATCGGACCGGTCACCATGGTCATCTTCTACGTGGCGCTCAAGGCGGGAGTGGACGTGCAGAGTTTGCTGGAGACGGCGTTGGGAGCGACTTCAAGCGGGGGGGCGGCGGCGGGCGCGGGAGCCGCGGCGGGTCGAGTGTGTCTCTCGTCGTTCACCAGCACGGCGTTGTTCCCGTGGGTGGTGTTGGGCGCAGGTGCACTCGGGCCGGTGTTGGGTAAGGCGGCGAGGAGCGTCGCCAAGGACACGGCGCTGTCCAAGGCGGACTAATTAGTCACGTCGCGACACGTCTCTCGTTGTAATGTACCTTCGAAGGTATTAATTAATGCCAACACCTCTATTTCGGGAGCGAGAACCAGACTCCCTGCGGCGCATCCCCGTCTATCGTGTACGTTATGCCGTGCGGCTCCAGCCGCGGTAGGATGACGTCGCCAAACGCCGCCGCCGGGGTCAGCACCCCGCCGCGTCTCCCGCTCAACGCTCCCCCGTCCATTGTCTCTATCGCGAGTAACGTCCCAACCTCCGCCAGGATTCGACTGGTGTCCGCGTACCCAGGGTCCCCGCCGCCGCGCATGGCGGTCCACACCACCTCACCCGGATTAGATCCCTGTAAACAAAAACGATGTCAATCTCATTGCCCGTAGTGCTACGAGAATTACAAGTAAAAGAAACTCACCTCAGCCTTGAAACGCATCTCCCAAAACCCCGCGTTCCTGAACCACTCCGGCGGACCCTCGCCCGGCTTGGGAAGCGCATCTTTCATCTTCACCCGCGTGACATCGTCCGCCGCGCCACGCACCGCCGCCTCCACCAGCGACGCCGTCACCTTGGAACTGATCCAGCCGATCGGTGTTCCGAGCTCAAACGCCGCCAACTTGCCCTCGTAGCAAAACTCGGGAAGGTCCGCGTACGGGCAATCGGTATCCTCCGAGTCGGGATCATTCAGCAACGACACCGTGCGGCGGACAACCTTGACGTCGCACGGCGCAAAGGGAGACATGGTCGCGTACGCGTTCAAGTCGGAGTCATAGATTGGATCCAGCTCGGAAAACGCCAAAGGTTTTTGGCGTTTATTCGTCGTCCCGGGCACCGCGTTGGGCACCAAGCCGTCCACGTCACAGAAACTCGTTCGCTCACGTGCGTCCTCCGCGAGTCTCCACCCGGTGGCCAGTGTCCCGCCGCTGAAGCCGCCTAAGACCTTGGTGAGAAACGACTTCACAGATTTCACCTCGGCGGCCGGGAATCGTTTCCGCAACTCGACCGCCGCGGCGTAGGAGCCGACGTCGGCGGGCACGCTGTCGAACCCCGCGCACGGCACGATCATCGCGCCGGTGGCACGCGCGGTGGCGTCGTGTGCGTCGATGATGGATCGCATCCATCCGGGCTCGCCCGTGAGGTCGGCGTAGTGCGTTCCCTCGTTCGCGCACGCTCCGACCAACACGCCTCCGAGTTCTCCGTACGGCCCCGCGGCTGAGACGACGCATCTGGCCACCTTGGCGAGCGCGGACATGTCGGTGAGGTCGGCGGCGTCGCCCTGGAGCATCGGGAGGAGCACGTCGGAGTCGCCGCGTTCGACTAATGAGCCGACGAGGCTGCAGAGCTTCGTCTCGGATCGACCGGCGATGGCGATGCGGAGGTTGGACGGCGCGTGTTTGGCGAGATGGCGCGTCACGAGGGTTCCGGTGAATCCCGTGGCGCCCCATACCACGACATCGAACGCCTTGGACGCGTCGGGCTCGTTCATCAACGACGCGAGGGGCGTCGGGGACGTTGCCAGGGACGCGCGTAGGACAAACGCATCGCGCTCTGCATCTGATGACGTCGTGGCCTCCGCGCGTGTGGTGAGCACCCTCCGAGCACGAGCGCGCTGTGCGAAACGCGCCGTCCGGCGGCGGTTAACGCCGAACCGATGCGGGGAGATCCCCGCGGCCGGGAGCGCCAGCGATACGGTCGATGCGGCCATGGTGACCCGCGCACTGACGCCAGACGCGGTGGATATCGGAGTTTTTCGTGGGCACCTCGGAAATGAATCTGATGTCGAAGAATCCCAATCGGGGCCGACCGACACAACCCAGCCGCTCTATCCACCCCACCACAACCAACGATGGGAGGCTGCCGTGCACGTATTTTCCATGTCAACGATGTCTACGTCCTCGATAACCTCCCCGCGCTCAAGACGGCCGTCGCGGTCGAGTCCGGGGACCTGCCCCGGTCGAACGTGATCACGACCCTCGCCGGCGATTTCCTAGGTCCGTCGCTGCTATCGTCGCTGGACCACGGCGTGAGCATGGTGGACATGATGAACCGCGTGCCGGTGGACGCCGTGTGCTTCGGTAACCACGAGAGCGACGTGCCGTACCTCTCCTTAAAGAGAAGAATAGAAGAGTTCAACGGCGTCTGGCTCAACTCCAACATGCCCGGATGGGGCAAAGATCCCGACGCGAACGAACCCGAGTGCCCACACCACCACGTCTTCAACCTCGAGGGCGGGCGGTCCCTCGTCATGCTCGGGCTCAACGTCGGAGGCGGCGAGAACGCGAGCCTCTACCGCGACGGAGCGTTAGGGGGACACGCCGCAGGGATCGTACCGGTCCTCGACGCCGTCGACGACGCGGTGGCCATCGCCAAAGCGGATTGCCCAGACGGGGACGCAATCGTCCCGCTCACCCATCAGGACATGCCCGACGACCTGGCGCTGGCCAGGAAAGGCCACTTCCCACTTGTTCTCGGCGGGCACGATCACGGCGAGTTCGACGAGTCCGTGGACGGATGCGTCGTCTTAAAGGCTGGCGAAGATGCCAAGACTGTCGTGATCGTCGACCTGTATTGGCCGGAGGACGCGCCGCGCGGGACGCCTCCGCAAATCACCGTCGCCAAGAAACGCCTCGCGCCGCCCAAACAAAAGAAAGGCGAACCCCCCGTCGAGTGGACCCCGACGTACGTCCCGTGCCCCGAGGCGTCCGCGGCGGCGAAACGGTGGCTCGAACCGGCCAAGGAGCTCGAGGTGGCCACGCTGACCAAAATAGTATCCGACCCGCCCCTTTCGTCCGTGGGCGTCCGGAGCGGGATAAGCTCGATGGCGACGCTGCTCGCGACCGCGATGCGCGACGTCGTGGGCGCCGACGCCGCGTTCATGAACTCGGGCGGGGTTCGCGCTAAGCGCGTGTACACCGACGGGACGATAACATACGCGGATCTCAACGCGGAGTGCCCTTTCCCGAGCTCAAACGTCGTCATCAAAGTCGTCGGCGCCGCCATGTCCGAAGCTTTGTCCTCGTCCCGCGCCAACTGGCCGGAAGAGGATGCCGATTCCTTCCAGTGCGACGAGGGCATCGAGGTGGACGGTGGGCACCGGATAGTAACGGTCAAAGGCGAGGCGTTCGACCCCGAACGGATGTATTCGCTCCTCGTCGACGCGTACATGGTGACGGTGAATCCCGTGCTCAAAAAGTACGCCGCCGAGAACCCGCATTTGATCCCGCCCGACGACGCCGGCTCACCCGCGCTGCCAATCTTGGTCAAACACTTCTGCGACAAGGCGTGGAGGGCGCTGTCGGACGGCGACGGGGACGGGGACGTGACCAGGGAGGAGGTGGACGCATTCTTCGACGACGCCGACGTGGATCACGACGGTTCGCTGGACGAAACGGAGGTGCTCTCGATGTTATCCGCTCGGTTGCCCCACGCGGCGTCCCGTGTGGTGGCGCACCAGATGCTGGCGATCGCGGATAGGAACCAGGACGGTAAGGTGAGCAAGGAGGAGCTCGTGGACATCATGCTCACGAGGATGTAGAACTAAGAGTTATGTGCGTTGTTAGTTGTCGCCTTCATTTTTTTATGATCTCAGTTCAACCTGCACCCTAACTAAAATACGTCGAAGCGTCGCTCCGTTTGCCCACAGCCGTCGTGGCGAAGGCGCCGCCCGTGGGGACGCCATGATCGACGAGGATGAGATCACCCGTGCGATGGACGCGTGTGCGTCCAAGGGGTGGACCGACGTCGCACGCAACGATGCCGTGGCTGAGGAGTTCAGCATCGCGCTCGAGGAGATCTGCAGCGAGTACAACTTTGGACGATGCGACGACGTCGGGGCGACGGACGCGCTCGTCGCGGTGACTGCCTTGGCGCTCGGCCGCGAACGCTCGACATTGCGATCCTTCGACGTGGACCGCCCGACGCTGCCGGACGCCACGAAGAAGCTCCTGGATGTTCTCGGTGTGGAGATACTCACGCCGCTCATGGAGTGCGCCGACGCGATCGACGATCCGATGGCGGAGCAATGCGCGTGCTGCCTGGTGGACGCCTTGGCGGAGTCGTGCGGACCACGGGACATGTTCGTGATGGCCCTCGGCGCGCTGCAGTCCCGCGTCGCGCGCGCACGGAAAGAGATCGACGGCGACGACGACGACGACGGCACGAGGCACGAGCCCATGGTCCGGCACAGGGGATGGAGGCTCACCGGTTCCTTGTGCGCGATGCTGGCGACGTTACTTCGACGCGCGAAGAAACCGACGGCGCTCGTCACCGACGCCGCGCCCGTCGTCGCCGAGCTCGCACAGCTGTGCGGCCGGTGCGCTCGGTTCGTGACGGAGAACATGCACGAGGGGGACGAAGGGAGGCACCACGGCCCGGGAGTCGGGTACGGCGGCGTGGGACCTTTTTTTCACGCAGCCGTCGACGCCACGTACGGGCAAAGAGACGGAGGGTACGCTTTAGCCGACGGGATGAAGGCGTTGGCGCTGGATCCGAGGCACCTGTTCCGGCCGAACACTCGGGGACGGCTGTGCACGCACCCGGACCACGATTGGGTGCTGGAACGACTCGGGGATTTACGGCACGCGCTGTCGTTTAAAGATTTCGCGTGTAACGTGGAAACCGGGAACGAGCCAATCGGATTGGACGAAAGCGACACGTCAGCAGTCACGAAGACCACCGTGTCCTACGTGGCGACCGCGCTCATCGTCTGGAGGTGGCTGGTGGAATGTGAGGAGACCACGCCGTGGCCCGAGGTGGTGAAACCGGGCGGCCCCCTCGGCGACGGGTGCACCGATTTAACAGTCGCTCAAATCGCGCCCCTCGCGAACGCGTTGATCGCTTCCGAACGATCCCCGACGCATTTCAGCTCGGGCCTGGAGCTCGCGGCGCTAGCGTTTCGCAGGGCGCCGTGCGGTGTGGAGGACGGGTGCGTCGCGGGTCACGAGCTCATGCGTAAGCTGCAGGTTGTGATGGCGAGGACGGCTGATTCGGTCGCGAGGGAGAGCGCCAGACTCGGGTTTGTCAGGGCGCTGGCGCTGCACAGGCCGAGGCGGCGGCTGGACGTGCTACGGCAGTGCCTGGACGCCCCACCGCCGTCCAGCGCGGTAGCGGCGATGTTACTGACGCTGGTCACCAAGGAGACGGAGCGCGCGTGGCCGGGCAAGGCTGGCGAGAAACAGCCGGATGAGCCGCAGCGGCCGTTTTTACCCGCCGCGGTGGCGTCGGTGGAGGCGCAGATCGCGCTCGCGTTGGACCCGGGTTCGAAACCGGGACGCGCCGCGCCGTGGCTCGCCGACAGCGCCTGCGCCGCGGACGTCATCGGCGCCGCGCTCAACGCGCTGAGGTTCGTGTTGATGCGCGAGGGGTGCAACGTGGAGCGGATGGAACCGCCGAGCGGAGCTTGGATTCGCAAAAATGAGATTTTGTCGAAGAGCGTCAAACCCGCCGCGGAGTGGGCGAAGGCGAGGCTGGCGGAGTGCGATGAGGACGATGGAAATTGGGAGGGGCGGATGGGGTTCCACCACGTGCTGGAGGTGAGCGAGAGGATCGTGGAGTTCTGCGAGGAGCGCGACGAGTAATAGGCCGCTTCGGGCGTTTGGACACGAATTACCAAAAATGTAAACTGAAGGCTCCAGCTCAGCACTTCATTTTTTATTCGCCCCTCGGCAACGATGTCGAAGGTGGCGCCGGATACCGGCGGAGGTAAACCGCGTAAGGTTGTCATCCTGGCAACCTGACCCATCGCGGGGCACGTCGAGATGAAGAAACGGGATCTCGAGCGGGCCATTCGGGAGAGGCTGGAGCGTGAGTTTCCCAACGAGGAGATTGTGTTCAAGCATAAATTCGCGGGCATGTACCAGACTTGGGCGGAGATCGAAGGGGCGCCCAGGGTGAAGCAGTGCCTCCCCATGTACTACTTCGCGCCGGCGTGCTGTGCCCCAAAGTCCATCGAGTCGCTCGCGAACGACGTGGCGATATCCGTGGGTTGTAACGCGACGACGAAGGATGCGGTCAAAGGGAAGGTGCAGGTTTCCAGGGGTGTGGCGGACGGTACCGTGTGAGGGCACCCCGCGGGTTTTAGCGAACAGGCACGTCCACACGCGTCGCTCCCCGGTGATGGTGATGTGAAGGCGGCGGTTCCAAGGCTCCAGTGCGAGCTGAACCGTCGCCCGATGATGAGCCGACAGACCGGAGAGCCGAACGCGGGCGGACGTGGATTCAACAATTAGCACTTATTTTTTCTCACGCGAGTTGACAAATCTGACGATGACGCGGGCTCTTCATAAAGGGCGACGCCGTCGCCGATCGGCCATGCAACGCCTCCTCGGATCATTCGCCCGCCGTTCCTCTTCCATGATGCACGCATCCGCATCAGTCCGCCCCGCCGCCAGGCACGTGTCGACCGCGGCGCCGACGACGACGTTACGACGACAGCCCGGGCAGATGATCCAACATCACGCCCATCGCCGCTGCGTCCGCGCTTTCGCCGCGCAGCCCGGCCCCATCGTCCAGCCCGGTCCCCCGCCGGCCGTCGCGCTCGTCACGTTCACGCGCAAGGGCGCCGCCAAACCCTCCGACCTCACCGACCCGGACGCGCACGAGGTCGGCATCGTCGAGGGCGGCCAATGGCTCTGGCCCATACCAAGATCCAAGTACCCTCGCGGGATGACCCAGCTCGTCGCCGCGATGCACGCCGCGGGGGGTACCGACGGCCTCGACCCGGTCGATCTCCTCGAGCGCGAACGCGCCGGGGACCCGATCCCGCTCACCCAAGTCGATCTCCTCGCGCCCATACCCAACCCGCCGAGTCTCGTGTGCGTCGGCAAGAACTACCTCGAGCACGTCGGCGAAGTTGACACGCACATGCCGGGCATATCCAAGACCGCACCCCCAGCTCTCCCGATCATCTTCACCAAGGCACCCACCGCGGTGACCGGCCCGGGCGGCGGTATCGTGTTTCCCGAGGGCGTCACGCACGAGGTGGACTACGAAGGTGAGCTCGGCGTCGTCATCGGGAAAGGCGGCAAGGCCATCGCGAAAGAAGACGCGTTCGATCACGTCTTTGGTTACACCGTGATCAACGACGTGACCGCCCGGGACGTGCAGAAACGGCACCAGCAGTGGTACTTGGGCAAGTCATTCGACGGGTTCGCGCCGTGTGGCCCGTGGATCGTGCCCAAGCGCGCGCTGGTGGATTCACAGGGTGGATGCGATCCGCAGAAGTTGCTCATCGGAACCACGGTGAACGGTGAGCGGCGGCAGGGTAGCGACACGGGCCAGATGATCTTCGACATCAGGACGCTCATCGAGACCGTGAGTCGGTGCATGACGCTGAGGCCGGGGGATATCATCGCGACGGGGACGCCCGCGGGGGTGGGAGCCGGCATGGATCCCAAGGGGTGGCTGAAGGTGGGAGACGTGTGCGAGGTCACCGTCAGCGGGGTCGGTACACTGTCCAACCCCGTAGTCGACTGGCAATGACACTGAGACTAGTGATAACTCCCGAATCGTGGTCGTTTGCGTTACAATTCTACGTGTATTATGTGTGCAGCGTTGCTCTGTAGTGCGCGTAATATACTGCAGTGGGTGGACCGCTCCTACCGTGGGTCACACTCCAAAAAATCAATTCGCTCGTCGCCTGCGACGCCTTTCGCCACTTGTCCAACCAGAACGTCCACGACGAATGACACCAAATGGAAACTCAAACACTTGGAGATGATATCACCTCAGGAAGAGCATTCGTGCAACTTCCAAGTGCAGCTTTTGGTCATTCGTCGTGGAAGTTCCCAACGCATTTGACAAGTGGCGCAAAGCGTCTTCTTCTTTTCACCCTCACTTGGACCCGAGCTGCGCCAGGTTATCCAGCTCCGACGCCGTCCTCTGCAGGAACGACTTCAGAAAGTCATCGCTGCTCGACGGGTTCGCGTTGAACTCCGACATCAGCCGACTCAGGTCACTGGAGTACTGCCGCCGTGGTCCGCTTCCGTTCATGCCCATCTCCACCGGACCGCCGCCGTACCCAGAGTGCACCCTCGACGGATCGTGGCCCGGGTGCTGACCGGGATGCGCGTAAGGCCCGCCCGCTCCCATGTGCATCGGCGGGAACATGTGCCCGGGCATTGATCCGTTCCCGGCATCCATCCCTCCGTACGGGTTGTGGTGGCCGGGGTGCGGGCCGCCGCCCGGGTGGCCCACGTGAGGGTTGTAGTGCCCGGGGTGGTGGGACCCGTAGGCGTGAAAACTTTCCTCCTTGACGTGCCCGCTGTTGACCGTGTGCGCGACTGGGATGGACCCTCCGTGGTAGCCGCCGTGCGTGTCCTGTGACATGGTTCCGTAGTGGCCGTGGTGACCTGAACCGCCGCCGCCGTACATGGGGTGCGCGAGGGGCGCGTGAGGCGCGTACTGGTCGTGACGGTGCGAGTCGTGATGGCCCGAGTGGTGGTGCTGCTGCTGGTGCGCCTGGGCGGCTTGCTGGGCCGCTTGGCTCGCCGCCGCCGCCGACGCGGACATCTTCACCGCGCCTCCGTCCAGCTCCGCATCCGTGGGAATCGCCAGCGGGGTCCCGCGAGGGTAGCCGGTGGGGGAGACGGAGGGGGGACCCTCGAAGATCTGCGCCAGGTGAGTAGCCGTGACGCCAAACTTTGAGAGCTCCTCCTCGTCCAGGAGCCACTCCGCCGCTTGCCTCTTCTCCCGCTTGCAAAACAGCGCGTTCACGGCGTCAGGGTCGAGCTGCACCCTGCCGTCCGTCGCGATGTGGAACAACACCCTGAAAAACGGCTCGACGCGGGCGTTTTCGTACCAGTACCCACCCTCCGCGAAGGTATCCCCGTACGTCTCAACCAAAAATCGGTCGAAAGCCTTGCGGTACCCCAGCCCGTCGCGAGCGATGAACGCGTTGGACCCGCCCGCACGGAGGATCGCCGTCGTGAACCGCGCGATGGTCCGTCTCCTATCCGCGCGCTTGGGGTTCTTCGCCTTGGGCTTGTCCGCCTTCGCCGCGGGTGCCGCTTGAGGAGCCGCCTGAGCAGCCGCCTGAGGAGCCGCCGCCGCGCCACCAAACGAAGACGCCGACGGCGAAGCCGCGTTCCGCCCCATCACCGTCACGGGCGATGCCCTGTCCGACACATGTCCGACACTGTTCGACACGCCCACGCCCTG
>Ga0209631_10001612_pt1 | contig 28708 bp, 23 predicted proteins | sample COG_08_FD_184752 | JGI IMG/M metagenome (GOLD analysis project Ga0209631, IMG submission 184752) | Pelagic Microbial community sample from North Sea - COGITO 998_met_08 (SPAdes) (version 2) | ecosystem: Environmental > Aquatic > Marine > Neritic zone/Coastal water | place: Helgoland, sampling... | reverse complement strand
ATTTGAAGACCCTTTACCGCCTGTATCATAGCCCGCATTTCACTATCCAGACGCAGGTGGGCGTGTTCAATCCTCTGACCCGGGTTGGGCAATGCCGCAGCAGTTTCAGCAAGTCTAGCACGACGGCTTGCAATACCCGCCCGCAGGCTATTCCCAAGCCGCTCGCCCCAATCATCAAGCCGTTGAGTAGTCTCTTCAATAACCCGGCGTAGATTAGGCAAGCCACGGCCTAAACCGTCGAGCATGACTTTTTTCTGGGTCAGGTTACGATTCATGGCGTTCAGAAGCCGCAGACCATCATCTATCACCTGAGCCAACAATTCGCTTCGGACAGGAACCGCCATTTCTGCTGCTGCCGTTGGTGTTGGGGCGCGCAGGTCAGAAACATAGTCAATAAGTGTGGTATCAGTTTCATGGCCAACAGCAGATATTACGGGGATTGAACAATTCGCGGCCGCACGAACTACTATTTCCTCGTTAAAGGACATCAGATCCTCTAGTGAACCGCCACCACGCGCCACAATCAACAGATCAGGGCGAGGCATCACACCTTTACCATCCAAAGCCGCAAAACCATTTATGGCCGTGCTGATTTCAGCTGCTGCCTTTACACCTTGCACCAAAACTGGCCACAGAATGACGCGAACGGGGAAGCGGTCAGACAAACGGTGCAAAATATCCTGAATAACAGCCCCTGTTGGAGAGCTAATAACACCAACAACTTGCGGTAAAAAGGGCAGGCTTTGTTTTCGGCTCACTTCGAATAAACCTTCCTCAGCTAGCTTCCTTTTGCGATCCTCCAGCAATTTTAGTAACGCGCCTTCACCGGCAAGTTCCATAGAATCTATAATAATTTGATAGCTGGAGCGCGCTCCGTAGGAGGTAATGCGGCCTGTAGCAATAATTTCCATGCCGTCTTCAGGGGCAAGGGAGAGCCGCACTGCCGTGCCACGCCAGCAAACTCCGTCCAGTATCGCATCGTCATCCTTTAAGCGCAGGTACATGTGACCTGATGCAGCACACTTGAAACCAGTAATCTCGCCGCGCACCCGAACTCGTGGAAAACGTTCCTCTAAGGTGCTTTTCAGAGCCTTTGACAGTTCACCTACAGAAAGTTCTGGAAGATTATGTAAAGATTCTTCATTGGATGGGTTTTCAGTCATAGTCGACATTATGTATGCTAGAGCACAAAGGTGCAATTAAAGGAAAAATTATCATGAAGATTTTGGTTGTCGGTTCAGGTGGGCGTGAACATTCCCTGTGCTGGGCCATCGCAAAATCGCCAAAATGCGGAGAGTTATTTTGCGCCCCCGGCAATGCTGGAATAGACAGCGTTGCCATCTGTATTGATATAGCTGCTAATGATGTCGACGCCCTTGTCGCATTTGCCGCTGGCAACAAAATTGATTTTGTCGTCGTTGGCCCAGAAGCGCCCCTAGTTGATGGTCTAGTCGACAAACTAGAATCGCTAAACATCAAGGCTTTTGGACCTAGCGCTGCAGCATCAGCGCTAGAAGGGTCTAAAGGATTCATGAAAGACCTTTGTTCGAAGTACAATATCCCCAGCGCCAAATATGGTCGCTTCGACAAACCTGAAAGCGCCAAGAAATACATCCTAAGTCACCAAACCCCTATCGTCGTAAAAGCCAACGGACTTGCCGCCGGCAAAGGTGTCATCATCTGCAACAATAAAAATCAGGCCTACGCCGCTGTTGATCACATCATGACCGAACGCGCTTTTGGCGGTGCCGGTAACGAAGTCATCATCGAGGAATTTATGGAAGGTGAAGAAGCTAGCTTCTTTGTTCTTGTGGATGGGAAAAATGCTGTTGCCCTCCGCTCAGCCCAAGATCACAAGGCCGCTTACGATGGTGACCAAGGCCCCAACACGGGCGGCATGGGTGCCTATACACCAGCCCCAGTCGTTGATGACATTATGGCAGGGAAAATTATGGATGAAATCATCAAGCCAACGATCAAGGCCATGGCTAACGAGGGAAAACCCTACAAGGGGGTTCTTTATGCTGGACTTATGATTACAAGAAAAGGCCCGCGGTTGGTAGAATATAACGTACGCTTTGGCGACCCCGAATGTCAGCCGCTGATGGTTGCCCTAAAGTCAGACATTCTGGATGCCTTGGTTGCCTCCGCAGAGGGAAAACTTGATAAAGTAACACTGAAATGGCACAACGAGGTCACATTGATTGTGGTTATGGCCGCTGAAGGTTATCCAGGAAGCTACCAAAATGGGACCGAGATCAAGGGCGTCAGTGAAGCTGATGAAATAGATGATGTGTTTGTTTTCCACGCTGGAACGAAGTCTGAAAACGGTAAACTTCTTGCCACAGGTGGACGGGTTCTGGGCGTCACCACTAAAGCCAAAACCGTCACCGCCGCGCAAAAACTTGCCTATAAGGCCGTTGCCAAGATTGACTGGCCCGGTGGCTTCAACCGTACAGACATAGGTTGGCGCGCTATTGATCGTTAAAATTAACCCCAGAATAAGGATTACCCGCAGTGGATGACCAAACACGTACCAAACTTGAAGCCGCCGCTTTTCGCGCCCTTGTTGCACACTTGCAAAAACGCAAAGATGTGCAGAATATTGAACTCATGAACCTATCTGGTTTTTGCCGCAACTGTATGTCAAAATGGTACATGGCGGCTGCCAAACAACATGATATCAATATGTCTTATGACGACGCTCGAAAAATTATCTATGGTATGCCTTACGACGAATGGAAAAGCAATTATCAACACGAGGCATCTGATGAACAAAAGCAGATATTCCAGGACACCAAGGCTCTGCATTCAGACATCAGCAATCACAACAAGTAGCTAACGCAAATCCCGGAAAAACTTTCTCAATAAATCCGATGCTTGGCTTTCTTCCATACCGCCAATTACTTCCGGGCGATGGTGACAGCCAGATTGTTCAAACACTCGAGGTCCGTGATCGACGCCACCACCTTTAGGGTCATAAGCGCCAAAATACAGTCTGCGTACACGGGCAAAAGCAATGGCCGTAGCACACATAGGACACGGCTCCAGCGTAACGTAAAGATCGCAGTTTTCCAGGCGAGGGTTTTCCAACTTGGAGGCGGCCTCGCGTATTACAAGTATCTCGGCATGAGCGGTAGGATCATTATTGGCTTGAGTACGGTTTCCAGCTCGAGCTAACACATCACCACTTAAGCCATCAACAATTACGGCCCCGACAGGCACTTCGCCACGCTCAGCTGCTCTAACAGCTTCTTCCAATGCCACCTCCATATATGTAGAATTACTCATAGTTAAATTTTGAACCCGGAATCCAGCATCGTCAAGTGAACCACTTGCCGTAGCTGCCAGAGAAGCATAAAGTCCGCACAATGATGATACCTGTTATTGGCATAACATTAGATTCTGAAGAACCAGGGTCATATTCAAAATTTCCTTGGTATGCTCTGCGCGAGAACTATGCAGCTGCAGTTTCACGTGCTGGTGGCCTACCTGTAGCCCTACCCCACGTGGCAGACAGGGCAGATGAATACTTAAACCTAATAAACGGTCTTGTCATAACCGGTGGAAATTTTGATGTCGACCCAGCCATATTCGGCGATAAGACGCGCCACGACAGCGTCATTATCAAAGAGCGTCGCACTGATTTTGAAATTATTATGGCCAAAGGTGCATTAAAACGCAATATACCAGTTTTGGGTATTTGCGGCGGTCAACAACTCTTACATGTGGTGTTAGGCGGCAGATTGATTCAGCATATACCAGACGACGTTGAAAATGCCCTTGCCCACGAACAACCCAATCCGCGTGATGAAGCAGGCCACGAAGTCTTCGTCAAAGAGGGTACGCTTTTGCACCGCATCGTTGGCACTGACAACTTAGCCGTCAACAGCGCCCATCATCAGGCAGCCCTTGACGAACCCAATGGTGTCACAATCAATGCACGCGCGCCAGACGGCGTTATTGAGGGCATTGAAACCGACGCGTATGAATTTTGTCTGGGCGTTCAGTGGCACCCAGAATTTGACATCAACAAGGGCGATGCAAAAATATTCAAAGCCCTTGTTGCCGCATCAGAAAAAGTCAAATGAGTGAACAAAGACCTGAACGTATAGCCAAAGTCATTGCACGCGCCGGCTTATGCTCACGCCGCGAGGCGGAGCGATGGATCGCCGACAATAGGGTCCAAGTTAATGGTAAGACGCTGAAAAGTCCCGCTCTTACAGTCGATGACAAGAGCATCATCCAAGTCGATGGCCAACCCCTGCCTCAGGCCCAGGAGACACGTCTATGGCGTTATCACAAGACGACTGGTTTGGTAACCACCCATAGTGACCCACAAGGTCGCCCAACTGTATTTGAAAAGCTTTCTCCAACAATGGGGCGGGTTATCTCGGTCGGCCGTCTAGACCTAAACTCTGAAGGTTTGTTGCTGCTGACTAATGACGGCGAGTTAGCACGGCGCCTTGAAATGCCTTCCACCGGGTGGGTCCGGCGTTACCGGGTCAGGGTTCGCGGCACCGTAGATCAAAACAAGCTTAAATCCCTGCAAAACGGCGCCAACGTCGATGGCATCAAGTATGGCGCTATCAAGGCCATCCTAGATAGTGAAACCCGGACCAATGCCTGGCTCACGGTCACCTTAGCTGAGGGCAAAAATCGGGAAATTCGCAAGATCATGGAACATCTAGATTTAAGGGTTAATCGCCTGATCCGTCTTTCCTACGGACCCTTCCAATTAGGCAAGCTTGAACGCAGTCAGGTCGATGAGATCCCTAATAGGATCCTGCGCGATCAGATGACCGAAAATGGGTCCAAGGCAATGGGCAGGTTCCGTGGAGCCGGTTGGGCAAAAGCTAAAAAGGGCCCTAAACAAATGCGCACTTTTAAAAAATCTACCTTAAGTATGAAGAACATCCAAAAGTGAGAATAGTCGGCGGGAAGCATAAAGGGCGCACCCTTCAGGCCCCCACGGGCCAAAACATCAGGCCCACTTCTGACCGTGCTCGGGAAGGCATATTCAATATTCTTGCTCATTCTATTGACTGGAAAGGCTTCGAAGACATACCTGTACTTGACGTTTTTGCTGGCACCGGAGCACTTGGGCTTGAAGCCATGTCACGGGGGGCTTCATCTGGGGTTTTCATCGATAACGAAGTTAGTGCTCTGCAATGTATAAGAGCCAATGCGGGAACCCTGAGCGAGGCACGTAATATACTGACCCTAAAACTTGACGCTACACGGCTTTTTCCGCCACCTCTCGCCGCACATGCGCCACTTGCCCTAGTATTTCTAGATGCCCCATACGGTACAAGGCTATCTGACCCAGCCCTTTTAGGCCTATGTCATAAAGGCTGGATCGCCCCTGGTGGCGTAGTGGTAGTGGAGATCAGCAAGGATGATTATTTTACACCTCCCCTTGAATTCAGCATATTAGAGAAGCGCACATATGGGGCAGCACAGATAACTTTTCTGCAATTTAAGGGTGCCTAGAGAAATTATCCTTCTATTCAGCACATAAAAGCATATTCTGCTTAATATAGATGTATCTAGGAAACCCGTGATTATTTCATTCTAAATACCTAGGATGATGCATAAGTCAAGACTGTTAGTAAAACACGACCAGGCCCGGCTAAAGAAGGATCTTGTATGCGGAAAACCTTGAGCTACTATCCTAAATTGTCCATTCTGGTTATTTAATGGAGTATTTTTAATCCTGAGGTCACAAAATATTATGAGTGATGAGCGCATCTACATATACGACTGCACCCTGCGTGATGGGGCCCAGACACAAGGCGTTGATTTTAACGCCACTGACAAGGGTCTAATTGCCAAGCAACTCGACCTGCTGGGGGTAGACTACATCGAAGGAGGTTGGCCAGGAGCCAATCCGACTGATGATGCGTTTTTTGCATCAGCGCCAACCCTGACACGTTCGCGCCTAACTGCCTTTGGCATGACTCGCAGAGCTGGACGTTCCAGTGATAACGATCCAGGGCTCAACGCCTTACTTGATTGTGGCACAGAAGCTATTTGCATGGTTGGCAAAACTTGGGATTTCCACGTGGATATGGCGCTCAATATCGAGCACAAAGAGAACATCGCTATGATCGCCGATTCTGTTGCTCATGCAACTACCAAGGTCAACGAGGTAATATTTGATGCAGAGCATTTTTTCGATGGCTACAAAGCAAATCCCGAATTTGCCCTAGCGTGCCTTGAGGCTGCTCATGATGCGGGCGGGCGCTGGATAGTTCTATGCGATACCAATGGCGGTACATTGCCACATGAGATTACGGAAATTATTAACGTAGTCACCAAACAAATTCCCGGATCAAAGCTTGGGATCCATTGCCATAATGACACAGGCAACGCCGTAGCTAATTCTTTAGCCGCTGTGCGCGCTGGGGTTCGTCAGGTGCAAGGTGCGCTCAATGGTCTTGGCGAGCGTTGTGGCAATGCCAACTTGATTACCATCATACCTACACTGGTGCTAAAAATGGGTTATAAAACTGGTCTTTCTGCAGAAGATATGACTCGTCTCTCCCAAGTCTCCAGAATTCTTGACGAATGCCTCGGCCGCTTACCAGAACGCAGCGCACCTTATGTCGGTGAATCGGCTTTTACCCACAAGGGTGGACTACATGTCTCCGCAGTGGAAAAGGATCCGCGCACGTACGAACATGTGGAGCCAAGTCTCGTTGGCAACCAACGACATGTTGTTGTTTCCGATCAGGCTGGGCGATCGAATATTCTTGCCCGCTTTCATGAGATTGGCATAAACGTCGATCCAAAGGATCCCAAAGTCACACTGTTAGTAGAACAGGTTAAGGAACGTGAATTCGACGGTTATTCTTATGATGGCGCAGGAGCCAGTTTTGAGCTTTTAGCCCGGCGCGCCCTTGGAAAAGTACCAGAGTTTTTTCGTTGTAATAATTTTAGGGTCCTTGATGAGCGACGCTGGAATGCCAAGGGCGAGCTCATAATAATGTCCGAAGCTACAGTCAAGTTGATAGTAGATGGAGAAGAATACATGACAGTGGCCGAGGGAAATGGCCCAGTAAACGCCCTAGATGTGGCTCTAAGAAAGGTACTGACGCCGATCTATCCCACCCTTGAGGACCTCCGCCTTGTTGATTTCAAGGTGCGAATTCTGCGTTCAAAGGATGCCTCTGCCGCCATGCCTCGTGTAATGATTGAATCAGCTAGTGATGACGGAGAACACTGGTCAACAGTCGGGGTTTCTACAAATATTATTGAGGCCTCTTACGAAGCGCTTCGCGACAGTATCGTCTACAAACTGTATCGTGACGGCGTCGCCTGACACTCAAGGATAAAATGAATAAAACACGAAGACTACCAAAATCAAGCGCGACGGTATTAAAAGACGCGCCTGCCATCATTCTAATCAACCCACAGCTTGGAGAAAATATTGGCATGGCGGCCCGTGCTATGCTTAATAATGGATTAGGGATTCTGCGTCTAGTCGCCCCTGTGCACGGTTGGCCAAACAAGCACGCTATCAAGCCATCAGCCGGGGCTGAAGTCGTCCTTGATTCAGTACAGGTCTTTGATGACACAAAACAAGCAGTAGCTGATCTAAGTAATGTTTATGCGACAACCGCACGAGACCGGGATATGACCAAGCGGGTGCTGACAGCCCGTGCAGCTGCATATGAAATGCGAAGCGTTATTGTGGCTGGTGGCAGGCCTGGAATGATTTTTGGCCGCGAATCTTGGGGGCTGAGCAATGATGATGTAGCACTAGCCGACACCCTAGTGACGATACCCATGAACCCGGCTTTTAGTTCCTTGAATCTAGCCCAGGCTGTTCTTTTGATGGGTTATGAGTGGTTCCAGTCAGGCGATAAGACCGAAGGAGTTGACACGCGCATCCCCAAAAATACCCGGCTTGCCAATAAAGATGAATTGGTCGGCTTGTTTGAACATCTTGAGATGGAACTAGATAATTGCGGCTTTTTAAGGCCGCCTGAAAAACGACCAACCATGGTCAATAACATCCGGAACATATTTCAGCGGGCTAATATGACTGAACAGGAAGTACGCACATTTAGAGGAATAATTTCAGGATTAGTCCGGCGCCACGAGCGTAAGTAATGAGATTTCAATTTGTAATAAAATAATTCGCTTTATTTCAACCTAAGTTATGTGTGCAAAAAGATCAGCCTCCTCTGTAATAAAAAGAAATTTATTTATATGCGCTCAGACAACCAAATCGCCATACGCGAACCAGTTTTAACTAGGGCACTTAAAGCTTCATAACCAGGTGTTTGCTCTGCACCGTGTTCAAGTCCAATTTTTCGATGCTCAAGCTCTTCTCCGCGGAATCTCTCACAAGTATTTTTAAGATCTTTCTCATCATTGCCCATGCATTCAAGCTTTTCAACTTGGGCTGCATAATGCTCATCAATCACTTCCTCGACAGCAACGGTACAAGCCATTGCGGCTTTCTTGCCCATCAGGGCTGTCCCAGCCCCCAGAGCAAAACCAGCAAGATGCCATAATGGCATCAAGGCAGTTGGGCGGACCCGACGTTTTTTAAGTATTTCTGAAAACGTCTCCAAATGTTCAATTTCTTGATCCAGCATATGTTTGATAACAGGAGCATTGTCGGAACCTGCCAAAATACTAAGCTGTCCCTCGTAAATACGAACTGCTCCGTATTCCCCTGCCTGGTCGACACGTATCATGCGCTCAATTAATTGCTCTTGTGTCAGGTCTCCAGGCAATAAACCAGTTTTTGATGAATATTTTTTTTTCACCTTACTCATTATATTGCCTTTCCTCTAAATTTCTTCAATATTTTCATACTAGCTACTATAGACGTGAAGCCCAACACACTCGATAAGAATACATTATAAGTTGCCATGCTAATACCAAATAGAGTCCAGTCTACATCATTGCATAGTTTGTCTGCCTTCTGTAAAAGGCTTGCGCGCAACTGCTCCAAGGTAGTGTTCTCGCTGAGGCTTCCGGAACATTCAGAAATCAACCAAAGTTTTTCGACGCCAACATGGTAAATGGCGATTCCTGATCCAACCAAGTAAGTTAGCGCACATAACATAAAAATCATTGGGATTAGTCTCGATGACGACTTTAGGCACAGCGTAATGATTGCAAAAAGCCCAGTGATCAGGAACGGAACGCGTTGATATAGGCACAGAATGCAGGGTTCCTTGTCAAAAAGATATTCTGCAGTGAGGCTTGCAGATAGGGTGATCAAGGCCACAATTAAAATAAATATTGCAAATAAGCGTTGTGAAAGCATGAATTAATCATAACAGAAATTTTATTAAAACGAATCCACCAAATAGCAGTATGAAAAATACAGTTACTAGAACACCTAAATTCTTTTCAATAAAAATACGAATGTGATCGCCAAAATACCATAGTAGTCCGGCGACTATAAAAAATCTAAGGCCCCTGGATATGGCAGAAGCCAATGTAAAAATAATAATATCCAGATTAGTGACGCCACTGGCGATGGTAATAAGTTTATAGGGGAAGGGCGTTAATCCTGCACCGCCGACGATCCATGCCCCCCATTGATGATAAAAGCCCTGGAATTGGGAGAACTTCTCTACATAGCCGTAAAACATCAGCACTGACTTGCCTAGGCTTTCATAAAAAAAATAGCCAATGCCATACCCGACCAGACCACCGAGCACGGACGCAACGGTACAAAGAAGGGCGATGCGCCAGGCTTTTTCCCTCGCTGCAAGAACCATGGGAATAATCAAAATATCTGGCGGGATAGGAAATACTGAACTTTCTACAAAAGACACAATAGCAAGTGCCAGCATAGCACGGCGATGCCCAGCAAGGCTCATGGTCCAATCATAAAGTTCTCGAAACACTGAAAAATTTTCCTTAAAATCAAACAGGGGGTGTAAATTGATTAATCCACTCTGGTATCTGAAAACCTGGCACTTGCAATACTGAATTGACCACGCCGAAATTTAGGATATGAATAGCAAGAACGTGTCTTGGTGGTTGCAATACTAAAAAAAGCCATTTTTACTGAAACAGATGAGCTAAATTCCTTCAATTTTTGGCTGGCTGTTATTTTAATTACCATTACGACGGAATTTATATCAGACAATAGGTGATAAAAAAAATTGCAAATATCAGTCTGGTTCAGTGAATGACTGGGATAATCCTTTGATTATTGGATGTAAAAGATAGGTGATCAAACGACGTTTCCCAACCTTCATGTCTGCGGAAGCCGTCATTCCTGAAGTTAACTTAAAACCCTCAGGCAATCCTGTTAATTCTGTAAGTGGTATATTTATACGCCCTCTATAAACCGAAGCCTTTTCTCCAGCTAGATCTTTGTCATAAGTGTCTTGTGACATGTAAGATAATGTTCCATCGAGGTCCCCATACTGTTGAAACGGAAGAGCATCAAGCTTTACCGATACAGATGACCCAATACGGACATCGCTAACATCTTTTGGAGAAATATCCACCTCTAACGTGAGAGGCTGATTTACTCTAACTAAAGTTGCTATATTTTCACCTTGTTTCACTATCGAACCAGAAGAAACCTTAGGAAGATCTAAGACAATGCCATCGACCGGAGCTCTTACCTCAACATTCCTCATATCACGACGTAGTTTCACTGAAGCTTGTACGAGTTGAATACGCTTTTCTTCTTCCTTTGAGCGAGCCTCTCCAAGAGTAGAAGACCAGGATGCCGTAAACTCTTCCTTGTCTGCTTGAAGAACAGATAAATCCGTCTTTTTAAGCGCCAGGAGATTTTTTGCATCATAATATGAACGCTCTGACTGTAACGTAGCATCTTGAGCTTGTAAGTAACTCAAGAGGGAGCCGTTCTGACGACTGTAAAGAGCTTTTCTAGCCTTCTCAATTTGTCTTTTTAGATCAGTCTGGCGCTTGGTAATGCGGACGGTCTCAGATGCTGATTTAGTTTCATTTTCTAGTTTGGAAATTTTATAAGAAAACGAGGTTAATTTAGATCTGTACTGATCCACTCGCTTTCTGAGAATGTCCGCAAGCATATTTGGAAGTGTTGTAGTTTCGGCTATTGGCGTACCAGTTTTTATGTAGTTTTGTTCTAACTCAATTCTTTTCAGTTTGTCTGTGACGGCGCTGAGGGTTTCAGTATTTTGCTTCAGATTCGTTTCAGCATCCACTTCATCTAATATTGCGACCACTTGTCCCTGCTTCAGGATTTGCCCTCGCTCAACAAGTACTTCTTTGACGATTGCATTTGAAGTAGCCTGGACATCAACGTTGGGAACCTTAGTTGTGAACTCCCCCCTTGAAGATACTGTCGTATCAATTTCAAAGATTGATGAGAATAAAAAAGCGACTAAGAACAAAAAGAGTATTAACCCTCCAGCATAAATTACTAATCTTGAGGGCGGTGTATCATAAATGGCATCTGTATCATCAATGTCATCATTATGTTGTTGCTCAGAGATCTTGAAATTGTCTACGGTCTCATTTGGATCCAAGCTAGTTCTTGCCTCCAACTGAGTGATTTCAAAGTTTGCCTGCCTCAACTCACCCGACAATTTAACCATTATGTTATGAGCAGCCTTCGGATTCTGAGAAACGTAATCTAGGAATACAGTTTTATCGACGCCAGTAACTTCAACATCTACCTTGGCTTTAGCTCCGGCACTCCGGGGACCTTCATCAATTAGCGCCATCTCACCAAAAATTGTGCCTTTTTCAGAGAGCTCTACAATAACACCTTCACCATCAGCACCTAATTTCACAATTGCAACTGTGCCTGACTGTAAAACGTATGCGTATTGGGCAGACTCACCCTCCCTAAAAATATATGATCCTGCTGGGTATTTTTGAATATCACTCATGTATCTACTCTATCTTAGACGTTATCTATCTACTCTATTTTAGATTCCATCAACGAAGTTAAAATATAGAGAGGGCTCGCTCACTCTCGTAAAGCTTTTTGTAAATTACACTGCTGTCTACAAGCTCTTCATGTGTGCCTTGATCCACTATTCGTCCATTATCCATTACTAATATCCAGTCAAAGCTGGGAAGAAACCGCAAATCATTAGAGGCCATTATTAGTGTTTTTCCGGCACATAATTGATCTAACTTTTCTAAAAAGTGAATTTGGGAAAATTTATCCAAACTAGTGATTGTCTCATCTATCAATACAAGGTTAGGAGCGCTTGCAAGCCCACGAGCCATAGCGGCAATTAACTTATGAGATTGAGATAAGCTACTAGCTGTGATGTCAAGTTTAGTTGCGAGTCCATCTGGAAGACTTTTTGAAATAATAGACAATCCAGAGATGTCTAAAACTTCTTCAAACTCTGTCTCGCTAATATTTGGCCTAGCTCTTCGAATGTTCTCTTCGATTGTTGCAGCAAAAAACGTGGGGTTGTTATCTAGCAAGCAAACTTGCTGTCTGTAAAAATTCAGATCAAGGCTTGCAAGGTTATTTCCGTCCACCTCGACCAAACCAGAAGAAGGCTTAATTAGCCCTTGCATTAGACGTAAGAGAGTTGTTTTGCCTGCCCCAGAGGGTCCGACGACAGCTATTTTTTTCCTGCCAGGCGTCTCACCATCAATTTCATTTAGAGCCGTCGCCTCACCGAACTTTACAGACAAACTCTTAAAATGGAAATCACCAGTAATTATTTTTTGTGGGCCGAGTCCCCCACGCTCTGGGTTAGCGTTCCAGACCGAACCTAACTTTTCCATTGCACCAGAAATTGACTGTAAATCAGCGAAGAAAGTAATCAATCCTTTAACTGGAGTAACTACTTTTGCGCCAAGCATGTTGCAGGAGATAATTGCTCCAGCGGATAACAGTCCAGCGAAAACAAGATTAATGCCTGTGAATATTATAGCAACAGTCATTAAATTCATTAGCGTAGCATTTACACTCTTACCAATGTTAGATATTTCTGTGCTTGATCTACCGATACGAATATATTTTGCGGTAGCATCACGCCATAAGCGCCTTTGTGAGGGTTCCTGTGAGAGAGTTTTAACTGTATCTATTCCACCAACAGTTTCTCGCAAAGTTGAATTTTTAGCATTGCCAATGATAGAGGTTTCATTTCCTGCTGCTTGCACTTTCTTCTTTGTGTAAAGATCAACTAAGCCCTGCACAATTGAAAACAATACAATCACAAGTGCTAATACGGGACTGTATCCGATCAAGACAGGCAAGAAAACAAGGATACCCGTTGCATCAAAAAGATTAGTCAAAACCTGTCGGGACAAGAAAGAACGAATAGTATTTATTGAGTGTATTTTTGCTTCCATCTCACCAGGTGCTGCCACTTGGAACATTTGAGATGGCAACTGCAGTAACTTGTCAAACGCATCACCCGCCAAACGTGCTTCGATTGCAGAGCTTATATGGTCAATTACGTAATCTCGAACAAAACTTAAAACTCCAAGGAACAAAAGTGCAATAGTTACCGCTGCAGTTAGAACGTATAAAGTTGCTGTAGCTTCGTAGCCTAAGACCTTATCTAGTGAGATTTGAATAAAGATAATCGGCGCTATACCTAATGCGTGTATAATGAGAGACATAACAAATGTAAGACATAACACACCTTTGAAGCGACTAAACTCTGGATAAAACCATGCTATGTCAAAAGTTCTATCCAAAGAAGCATTGTCATTTTTCGGGGCAACCATAATAATTTTGCCAACCCAAGTGTCTTCAAACTCCTTGGCAGTTGTTACTTTGACTTCTGCAGTGGGGTCCATAGGATCAATACTTAAGATGCTTTTTGTATTGCCATCATCACTTTTTTTAATGCCAATTAATATTAAAGCTTGGCCTGTTTTCATTATCCCAGCACAGGGAAAGAGGTAACTCTTTTCCAAAAGACCAGTAATATCTATGTTTCTCGGTTTGGTTAGTATTCCTTGTCGTAGAAAAAAATCGTTAAATTCTTTTGGACTTGATAACGACCCCTTCTTAAGAGTGTTTTCAACGAAATCAGCATTGATACGCACACCAAACTGACGTGAGATAAAGGTAACCGCGAGGCATGAGCTCCTTATTGTGCGGGCCGAATCTAAAGCCATGATTTTTCTCGCTTATGTGAAATGTCTATTGTAAAAAAATATAAGTAAGATTTATATTTGATTTATTTATCACTGTCTCTTTAATTTCATAACAAAACCAATTAGTTAGACACTTTATTTTTGTATTTATTTATACAAGCTACTGAATTAACTGTTTTTTTTAACAAAACCAGTCAGGTGAATATCAAGCACACGAATGTCCAATTAAGTAGAAGATTACAGACAAGCTCAGGATCATAGTGTTCTATCAACCGCCCAATTTGGGTATGTTTAGTAGTCAGAAGTGTTAAATTTTCTACCAACAAACACCTTTTAAACGATTGCGAATGCTAAATCTGACAACTATGTTTAAAGTATGCAAGTCTCAGACTATGACTTTAATTATCATGTTTGACGCTCACAGCAAAAAATTATTTCTGCAAGGTGCACTGGTTCACGTCTCAGGAACCACAAGCTTCTTTAGACCAACAACATCCAGCATCAAGCGAATAACCTGGCTACTATAGCCGTACTCATTGTCATACCACACATAAAGCACCAAACGGTTTCCTTCTGCGATAGTGGCGAGCGAGTCAACAACACCAGCATGTGTCGTGCCTACTAAGTCTGAGGAAACCAGCTCGGAAGAAGTGGTGTAATCGATTTGATCCTGCATGGAAGAGTTAAGGGCCATTTTTCTCAGATAATTATTAACCTCACCCTTACTAATCTCCTGTCTCAGGTTGAGATTAATAATTGCCAAAGAGACGTTGGGTGTTGGAACACGTAAGGCATTGCCAGTAAGTTTACCCTTTAATTCAGGCAGGCACTTAGCCACAGCTTCGGCAGCACCTGTACTGGTAAGTACCATATTTAAAGGTGCGCTTCTGCCACGTCGATCACCCTTATGATAGTTATCTATCAAATTTTGATCGTTGGTATAGGAGTGAACCGTCTCCATGTGGCCACTGATTATGCCGAACTCCTTATTTATGACCTTTAGCACTGGTGATATTGCATTGGTTGTGCATGAAGCAGCACTGAGAATAGTGTCAGATGGTTCTATATCATGATGATTTACGCCATAAACAATGTTCTTGACAGTCCCCTTGCCCGGGGCAGTAAGGATTACCCTCGAAACTCCGGGACACTTGGTGTGCTGCCCCAGCTCATCCATGTCACGCCATAAACCTGTGTTATCCACCACCAAAGCATTATTGATGTCATATTTAGTGTAGTCAATTTCAGATGGGAAATTAGCATAGATTACTTTGATATAAACGCCATTGGCTATAATAGCATTTTCTTCTTCGTCCACTGTAATAGAGCCACTGAAGGCACCATGGACAGAATCACGGCGGAGCAGGCTTGCGCGCTTTTTCAAGTCACCCTTATCCACGCCACGTACCACAATAGCCCGCAAGCGCATTTTGTTACCAGAGCCAGCTCGTTCAATCAACATTCTAGCCAGAAGTCGCCCAATTCGACCAAAGCCATAAAGCACAATATCTTGAGGCTCCTTCAAGATACTACTCTTGCCCGTATTGACGCTCGCCAAAGGTTCTTCAAGAAAAGCCTTGGGATCGCCTCCCACTTGCATAAACCTATAACAGAGCTTACCCAAGTCCACCTGAACTGGTGCTAAGTTCATGTTAATCATGGCTTTTGTCAGGGTAAGACTCTTGCTCGCTTCAAGCTCTTCACCCACCATCTGTCTGGCATAACGATGGGCCTTAATAATATCGATGGCGGAGTTGTTAAGGAGCCGGCGTCCAAAAAAACTTATTGTCACCCCGTGATCACGGTACAATGAGCCGATCAGCGGGATCATCTGTTCAACCGCAGCTTGTTGCTCTTTCCACTTTTCAAAGAGCAAGGAACTTGAACTGCTCATTTTAACATTCCTAACTTACTATTAAAGAAGTTTTGAGACTGCTTTGAATTACTCTTTGTATAATAATAAAAGATCATTATCACGATAGAGGAAATGCTTGTTGTAGTCTTGCAAACACATTATTTGCGCTTTAGAGGGCCAGATACCGAATTTATTATTATTAGAGTATTTTTAACGTAATATGACAAAGTCTGCTCTTACGTACGCCTATTAAATAAGATCCAATTAAATTATATTTTACAATTAAATGCTTTACTGTTTTTTTTATTAAGTCTCTACATGATAATTTTAAAAAAACTATCCGCAAGAATAAGATGTCGTATGTGTTTTCCAATTGAGGTCTTTGCCAATCGAGCTATGGATAAAAATCTAAACCTAACAAAGCAAAAAAAACAAAGATACATAGAGCGGAGCTGTAACATTAAAGTATTTGAACATAGCTTTCATATTTTGGGACAACCACTTAAATAGTTTTGCTCCGCCAATCATTTCCGGACATTTTTCATACTACCACTCTACCAAAAAACAATAATTGGAGCCTAAGGTTTATTACGGTAAAATAGTAATTATTTTCTACTTTAGTGATCATCGAATGCAAAAGGTTCCACATAAATCAAAAAGGGTGTGAGATTTCTATTTGGAAAAGCCAGTTGCTACAGTAGTGCCTGCGTTACAACACGAAACATATTAAATATGTCTTTGACTTTAATCAATTCAAGCATAAAAAAAAATCCTTATCCTGGAAGATGTAATTATGGGTGAATTTGAAGGCGTAGTTTCAACGCTTCGCCAGGCTCTTAAAAAGCGTGGCTACAACCAACTAACCCCCGTCCAAAAAGCTGTTCTTGCCCCAGGATTGAAGCAAGCAGATGCTCTTGTTTCGGCGCAAACAGGTTCTGGTAAGACCGTCGCCTTCGGTCTAACCATAGCGACTACGTTGCTGGATGATACAGACCAATTTAGCCATGCCAAGGCGCCAGTAGCCCTAGTGGTGGCGCCAACCCGCGAGCTCGCCTTGCAGGTTAAGCGCGAGTTGGAATGGCTTTATGAAATAGCCGGGGCTATTGTTATCTCTTGCGTTGGCGGCATGGATATGCGAGCAGAACGTCGCGACTTTTCTCGTAACCCCAACGTTGTGGTCGGAACACCCGGCCGTTTACGGGATCATATCGAACGCGGCTCATTTAATACCAAAGAACTCAAGGCTGTGGTTCTAGATGAAGCTGACGAAATGCTCGATCTTGGGTTTCGGGATGACCTTGAGTATATTTTGGATGCCACACCCAAGAAACGCCGCACCTTGATGTTCTCAGCTACCGTGCCACGTTCTATTGCCAACTTAGCAAAGCAATACCAGCGCAACGCCGTGCGTGTCACGACCACATCAGAACGTGAGCAACATCTTGATATTGAATACCGCGCACTTACTGTCGCTCCCAATGATCGGGAGAATGCAATCGTTAATGTGCTCAGGTATTTTGAGGCTAAAAATGCCTTAATTTTCTGCTCGACCCGGGCCACCGTCAACCACATGACAAGTCGTTTTAAAAACCGCGGTTTTTCTGTTGTTGCCTTGTCTGGCGAGCTGAGCCAGAACGAGCGAACCCATGCTTTGCAGGCCATGCGCGATGGCCGCGCCAGGGTCTGTGTCGCAACAGACGTAGCCGCTCGTGGTATTGATCTACCTGATCTAGAATTAGTGATCCATGCCGACATGCCGAAAAGCAAAGAAAGCCTTCTGCACCGTAGTGGCCGCACAGGCAGGGCCGGACGAAAAGGTGTTTGCGCGATTATCGTGCCGCACAACTTCCGTAAGCGCACAGAACGTCTGCTTAGCAGCGCCAATGTTGAAGCAACTTGGGCGAAGCCGCCCTCCGCCGATGAGATCATGCAACGGGACCGCCAGCGCATACTTGAAGACCCAGCTCTAAGCAATCCCATGAACGAGTTCGAGCAGACCTTTGTAAATATAATTTTAAAACGCTACAGTGCGGAGCAAATTGCCGCTGCCTTCGTACGCCAAAGCTTTGCTGAACGCACCGCGCCAGAAGAACTGATTGATACGGTCCCAATAGAACTCACAAAAAAACAACGTAACAACTTCACAGGTGGGGTCTGGTTCTCACTCTCTGTCGGACGCGAGCAAAATGCTGAGCCGCGCTGGCTGCTCCCCATGTTGTGCCGTGCAGGTCACATCACGAAAGATGAGATCGGTGCAATCAGAATCCATCAAACAGAAACCCACGTAGAATTGACGTCCGAAAGCGTGGAAGAATTTCTTAGAGCTATAGGCCCAACTGGGAAGATCGAGAAGAATGTGACCATGACCCGTATAGACGGCTCACCACAAACCTTCAAGGATGGTCACAAAACTCGTGGGCGTAAAGTATTCAAGGGCAAGAGAGAGTTTGTGGAAAAACGTTATGAAACTGCTTGGGCCAAAAAGCCAAAAAATGGAAAGAAGGTAAAAAAGAAGAATAAAAAAAAGCTGGACAGAAATAAAAAAGCTTACGAAAGCCAGTTCGCTGTTTCTGGTGGCAATAGCACAAGAAACAGCGAGCCCGGCTCGAGCCCACTGAAACGCAAGAAAATTTAGGGAACCCCACAACTATATGCAAGTTTAAGTAAAAACACTCTCGCGAACAAGCGTGCAACGTCATGGGTTGTCCAATAGTCAGAAATAGCTATTTTAGATATCTGATTAAATTTCGGATAACCACTTGATGACAATACGCACCCACAGAAAATCTTGGAATGAGTTCGCCAAGTGGTGTCAGGTACGTGGCCTGAAGTCCATACCCACCCATGCTTGGACGCTAGCAACCTATATACGATGGTGCGAACCCCGACATGATTATGCAACCATCGTCGCTATCACCAAGGCGATTGCCCGCAGGCACTTGATCGCTGGTCATTATGACCCAGAACGCCATCCCATGGTCAGGCGGACACTAGCTATGATTGAAAGGTCTATCTCCAATCAGCATAACAGATCAGCCTTGTTTGATGATGGTTTCATGAATGACGGGCTCGTCGAGAAACAACCCCCTGAACCACCTGATGACAAAGCTAAAAAAAGCCGTCCAGAAAAAAAGGTGTTTAAGGCTATGCGCTTGACACCAAAACTAGTTCGTCGCAAACCACGCTCTAGTTAACGTTAATTGTTTTAACGATGCTGTATTCCTCATTTTCACCTAAACGTACAAGTCGAATTTCGCCGGTATAAGCACCTTTGGCCCAGGGCTTTTCTTTTTTTCTGTTAATACCAGCAAAGGCAAAGCGACGGGGCCTTCTTTTTTTTATTGTAGTGTTATGTGCCATCAACGTCTTTCCTTTAGGATCTGTAATTATAAACAGCAGTTTGTCTCCTGGGTTGGCCCAAAACATGTCTACCCACAAGGCAATTACTGGGGATTTTTTAAACAAGACTTCCCCCCCATACAGACCTTCGCGGGCGATCCGTTTATTTGGTGTGGTCGAAGAAAAACCAGCACTGTAAAGCGCTGATGGTTCATACAACATGGAGAGTAAATCATCGGTCTTCCAAAGTGGGGCTTCTCCAACACCACATTTTTTCTTTCGCAGCAATCCAGCAAAAGGGTCGACAACCTGTTCATTATACTTGACCTGAATATGAAGATGTGGAAATTCAGTTTTTCCTGAGAGCCCAACCAAACCTATTATCTGTCCAGTCTCAACCGCATCCCCTGTTTTTACACGAACACTCTCACGTAACATATGGCAGTACTGAGTAGTCCATCCGCCACCATGATCAATCAAGACGCCATTTCCACACTCCTTGCCTTCAACCGACGCAACCCCTCCACCAATGTTGACGTTAATATCAGGCATGTTATTTCTTGTGCCCCTAACGATACCACTGGCCGACGCCAGGACCTCAACACCCTGACGCATGACATCAACATTCATAATGGCAAAATCTGTTCCTTTGTGCTGATCATAAGTGGCGGCCCCACAGGTATAGTCCGCGATACCATTTGTTGGATCCATATCCACATAATTGACAATCCAGCAATCTGAATTTTGCGTACAACGAATTGGCATTTCCAACTTGAAGTCTTCCTGGCTATATGCTGTGTTGGCAATCAAGAAAAGTAGCCCGCCAAGTACATTAGCTGACAGGGCTTTCAAGCTAGCTCGAATCACTTTTTTTATCCTTTTTCCATTACTATCTCAAAACTATTCTTAGCAACTTTTTATTATAGAATCACTAGGGCAGTATGCTACCCCTTTGAGAAATACTGCTCAACAAAACAGGCATAGTTCAAAACACAAGCACCAAATCTATCAGGGTTCCATCACATATCACGAACTCCATGACTATTATTTTAAAATTTAGACGAGTTCATAATCAGCATATGGGCAACTCCAATAGAAGCTCTAATTCTATTATAACGTTACTTCTGATGATATCATTCACGTTCGTCAGTGAGGCAACCATAAAAAGGGCGCCTTACTTACTTTTTGTTGATGACAGGCCTGATTTTAAACGTAATCAGTACCAAATAGAACAAGACGGGAATTTATTCATTTTATTGCATCAGTCAGCAAAAGTGATAATGTACTCAATCAACACGCAATTGACGAAATGTTCTAGGAAATAAACTTATACATATGAGACCACTTAAACTATCCGGTGTAAATTTGTCATGAACAATTAGGCAGTTGTAATAGTCACAAGAGAAGGCTACGTAGAATAATTGTTTGAAAAATAGCTAGAGAAAGTCTCTTTCCCCTTGACCCAGAGGGAACTGCCGGACATCTTCCCCTCTCCATGCAAGTATTTAGACATTACGAAAATCTACCAGATGAAGTCCGAGGCTCGTCAATTGCCATCGGAAACTTCGATGGTGTCCATCTGGGCCATCGCGCCGTAATCGGCGAAGCTGGACGGATCGCTCACGGTCAAAATATCCCCTGGACAGTTCTAAGCTTTGAGCCTCATCCACGCTCATTCTTTAATCCTAATAATGAAGCCTTCCGTTTAACTCCATTCAGAACCAAGGCACACCATATTGGGGAACTGGGAGTTGATAACCTATTTGTACTGCATTTTGACAAATACTTTGCTGCTATGAGTGCGGGTGATTTTGTTACGAAGGTTCTGGTCGAAGGTCTAGGTGCACGTCATGTTGTTTCTGGCTATGATTTTGTATTTGGCAACAAAAGGGCTGGAAACTGCGGGCTTTTACTTCAGAAGGGGAAGGAACAAGGGTTTGACTTTACTTGCGTTAGTGCAGTCGATAATGGAGAAATCGTCTATTCATCAACCGGAATCAGGGATTGCCTAAAAACAGGAAATCCTCTCGCCGCCGCAAAGTTGCTGGGCCGACCATTTGAAATTGATGGCCGGGTTGAACATGGTGATAAACGCGGGCAAACTATCGGCTTTCCAACTGCAAATCTTTTTTTAGGAGAGCATTTAAAGCCGGCACATGGTGTTTATGCAATCAGGGCATGCATTAATGATGGTGCAAATGCCGAATGGCTAAACGGAGTTGCTAATTACGGAAGCAGACCGACATTCGACAAAAAAGACACTATTTTTGAAGCACATCTTTTTGATTTTGATGGTGACCTATATGGTCACCATTTACGCGTCGCATTAATTGATTTTTTGCGCGAAGAAAAGAAGTTTGACGGACTGAATGATTTAAAGACACAAATCGCCATTGATTGCGATAAAGCAAGGCAAATATTGAATGACCATTGACTATAAATCGACACTTTACCTTCCCAAAACTGACTTCAAAATGAAAGCAGGATTGCCGCAGCGCGAACCTGAGATTCTTAAGCGCTGGCAGGACATGGATATATATGCACGCCAGCGTAAAGCCGGTAAGGACCATAAAAAGTTCATTCTTCACGATGGACCACCTTACGCCAACGGCCACCTACATATTGGTCATGCTCTTAATAAGATCTTGAAAGACGTGATCTCACGTTCCCAACAAATGATGGGAAAAGACGCTAACTATGTTCCTGGCTGGGACTGCCACGGTCTACCCATTGAATGGAAGATTGAGGAAAAGTATCGTGCCGCGGGCAAGGATAAGGACGATGTGCCTGTAGTCAAGTTTCGAGAGGAATGCCGTGAATTCGCTAATAAGTGGATAGACATCCAGAGCGAAGAATTTAAGCGTATGGGCATCGTTGGTAATTGGGGTAATCCCTACACCACCATGGCCTTTGCCGCAGAGGCACAAATCGTGCGCGAACTTGGAAAGTTTTTAATGAATGGCTCCCTTTACAAAGGAGCGAAACCGGTAATGTGGTCTGTCATCGAAAAGACAGCATTAGCTGAAGCTGAGGTGGAATACCACAGCCACACCTCAACAACTATTTTTGTTGGGTTCCCCGTCGCTGAAACCTCGGTAAATGAGATCTCTGGTGCTATGATTATGATCTGGACGACGACGCCTTGGACAATTCCAGGCAATCGTGCGATCGCTTTCGGAAAGGATATAGATTATGTCGCCATCAAGGTTACCAAGTTAGCTGAAGACTCTATGGCTCAAATCGGAGAGACTATAGTTGTCGCTAATGCACTAATTGAAGAGGTGTGCAAGGCGACGGGCATTGAAGATCACAAAATCGTCCACGGCCTTAAAGGGGCCGATCTTGCTGCAACTATTTGTCGCCATCCACTACACAATATGGATGATTATTATGGCTTCGATGTCCCTCTTCTAGCTGCTGATTTTGTCGAGATAGAAACAGGTTCAGGCTTTGTTCATGTTGCGCCCGGCCATGGGGTAGATGACTGGGAGTTAGGAGTTGCCAACGACATTACCGTTCCCGATACGGTGGATGCAGATGGAGCCTTTTTTGACCATGTTGGCCTGTTTTCCGGCATTAAAGTCATGGCTATTGGCACCAAGAACAAACTTTATTACCCCGGAAACAAAGCAGTAATTGAAAAACTGGGTGAAGCCAATAAACTATTTTCCTCAGACAAATTGATTCACAGCTACCCCCATTCTTGGCGCTCAAAAGCACCACTTATTTACCGCAATACACCCCAGTGGTTTATTTCTATGGAAAAGAATGGCTTGCGTGAAACAGCCCTAAGCGCCATTAACGATACCCGTTTTATTCCCGAAACCGGACGCAACCGCCTGAGTGGAATGATTGAGACCCGGCCTGACTGGTGCGTGTCGCGCCAACGCGCGTGGGGTGTTCCAATTACCGTATTTGTTAACAAAAAGACCGGTGAGCCTTTGCGTGATAAAAGAGTATTGGAACGTATTGTCAAAGCGGTTGAAGAAGAAGGAGCGGATGCCTGGTTCATCTCTGATGCATCACGCTTTCTTGGTGAAGACTATTCAACAGAACATTTTGATCAGGTCACAGACATTCTTGACGTTTGGTTTGATTCTGGATCAACCCACAGCTTTGTGCTTGAAGCCCGTGATGATCTTCAGTGGCCAGCCTCACTGTATTTAGAGGGGTCCGACCAGCATCGGGGCTGGTTCCACTCCTCCTTGCTTGAATCTTGTGGCACCCGAGGCCGTGCACCATACGATGCAGTACTTACCCATGGCTTCGTTATGGGCGGCGATGGCCACAAGATGTCAAAGTCCCTTGGTAACATTGTTTCGCCACAAGATGTTATCGAAGTTAACGGAGCAGATATTTTACGTTTGTGGGTCGTTGGCTCAGACTATTCTGAGGATCTGCGTATCGGACCAGAAATCATTAAAAGTCATACAGATATCTATCGTCGTCTCAGAAACACACTGCGATTCCTACTAGGGAATCTTCACGACTTCAAAGAGAGCGAACGACTATCCAAGGCCCAGATGCCAGAATTAGAACGCTGGATGTTACATCGCTTATGGGAAATGGACTCCTTAATAAGAAAATCCTGTGAGGATTTCCAATTTCACACGTTATTTACCGAACTGCATAACTTCTGTTCCATTGATCTGTCTGCTTTTTATTTTGATGTTCGTAAGGATAGTCTGTATTGCGACCGCGCCAATTCAACTACCCGGCGCGGCGCACGTACTGTGCTAGATGAAATTTTTAATTGTTTGACTGCTTGGTTAGCGCCGTTCATTTGTTTTACGGCGGAGGAAGCCTGGCTAATGCGTAATCAGGGCGACGAGGAAAGTGTCCACTTGCGCTTATTTCCAGAAGTTTCTGAAGTTTGGCGTGATGATGCTTTGGCGAGAAAATGGTCTAAAATTCGCCGCTTGCGCCGTGTGGTGACCGGTGCTCTAGAGATTGAGCGAACAGAAAAAAGAATCGGTTCTAGCCTACAGTCTGCTCCAGTTGTTTACACTGACTCAGACTATCAAGAAGCCCTTAAGTCCATGGATGTGAGGGAACTGGCTGATTTATTCATCACATCAGGCGTCAAATTTTCAAGTGACAAAAGTCCCGCAGACGCTTTCGCACTAGAAGACGTTCCTGGCGTATCCGTCATCCCAGAATTGGCCCTTGGCAAAAAGTGTGAGCGTTGTTGGAAAATAATTAAGGACGTTGGGTCCATTCCAAGTCACCCAGCGGCTTGCCCAAGATGCGCAGATGCTGCAGATCATAATCCAGGACCAGTTGAATGAGTACAAATAAAGGAAAAGGGCTATTCTCACTTGGATTAAAAATTGTGTTGCTTATTTTCACTCTGGATCAAGCCACTAAGTGGTGGATAGTAAACGAAGTCATGAACCCACCAAGGGTTATACCTGTGCTCCCTTCTTTCAATTTGGTAATGGGTTGGAACAGAGGTGTCAGCTTCGGCATATTTGACACAGCGTCCCCTCCAAATCAGTGGCTATTAATTGGTCTTGCCCTTATAATCGTTACGGTTTTATTGATTTGGTTGAAACGTGCTGATAGCCGTCTTATTTCAGTAGCGTTAGGTTTGATTGTTGGTGGTGCTCTTGGAAACGTTATGGATCGAATTCATTACGGAGCGGTTGCCGACTTCCTTGACTTTTATGTTGGAGATTTTCACTGGCCAGCTTTTAATGTTGCAGATGCAGGGATCACTATCGGTGTAGTCGTTTTAGTGCTAGAGTCTTTTTTTGTTGGTTCTAAAAATGATAAAAAAGAAGTTAATTACTAAGATATGACCAAAAATGACACATAATCTTCTAGTTTTATTTGTAGTTGCTAGTACGTTGCTGGTAAACGGCTGCTCATCACAGCAGAGTAACGTTTTTGGTGAAGAAAAATACGCTCCGGACGAATTCACTGTTTATTCCCGTGCACCCTTAAGCATGCCACCCGACTTTGGACTACGGCCACCAAAACCAGGGGTCACTCGTCCACAGACAATTGTTTCTCGAAGTCAAGCTAAAGATGCACTTTTGTCGCGTGGCAGTTCACCCGCTCTAAAAACATCAGAAGTTGATAACTCACAATCTGGCGCTAATCAAACACCAGGAATTACTGCATTGTTAAAAAATACTGGTGCCACGCAGGCGCTTCCAGATATCCGCGCACTTGTTAATTCAGAGACATTCAGCCTATCCAGCGGTGCGGATGGAGGTATTGCGGAAAGCATTCTATTTTGGCGTAAAAACGATAAAGGCTTGAAGGGTGCAGTGATTGATCCAGCTTCTGAACAACGCCGCATGAGACGTACAACAGCAGAGGGTGATGTTGTCGAAGAAGGTCAAGCGCCTTCAATCCAGCGGCCTAATGACGTTAGAACTACTGCCCAAAATAAAGATGAAAAGAGCTTCTGGGGGAGTCTTTTCGATTAATTCAGTTTTCAGATACCTCGCAAATTTCATCACGTATACGGCAATAGCTGTGTTAATCTCGCCTGTCAGCGTCAAGGCTGATCATGGCGTTTTTAATCCAAAGTCATTTACCCTCTCAAATGGCATGCAGGTAGTAGTTATTTCCAATCACAGGGTGCCTGTGGTTTCCCATATGGTATGGTATAAGGCTGGATCGGCTGACGAATTACCCGGCAAGAGCGGAGTGGCACATTTACTTGAGCATTTGATGTTCAAGGGGACGCAGAAACTTCCATCTGGCGAATTCTCCAAAACTGTGGCTCGTATAGGCGGTTCTGAAAATGCTTTCACATCGCTAGATTATACTGGTTACTATCAAAATGTTGCCGTTGAACATCTGGAATCTATGATGAAAATGGAAGCAGATCGGATGAAAAACCTAGTGCTTGATCCAAAAGAGGTTGAAACTGAACGTTTAGTTGTTCTTGAAGAGCGGTCTCAACGTACTGACAACAATCCGAGCGCCGTGTTGCGTGAACATGTAAGTAGTGCATTGTTTCTGAATCATCCTTACCGTCGTCCAATTATTGGCTGGAAACATGAAATACAAGCCCTGAACATTGATGATCTCCAAGCTTTTTATGACAAATGGTACAACCCAGAAAACGCTATCCTTGTAGTCGCTGGTGACATTACACTTGACCTCTTAAAACCCATGGCCGAGAGGACTTATGGACAAATACCAGCATCTGTAACAATTCACAGAGAGCGCCCGTCAGAGCCGCCACAAAAAGCATCCCGACTGGTAGTTCTAAAAGATTCCAGGGTTCGCCAGGCGTCGTGGAGTAGGTCTTTTCTCGCCCCAAGTCAGGTGACGTCCATATTAGATGGTGCAGGGCAAGAGCACAGCTACGCCCTAGAAGTTCTCTCTGCTGTGATTGGTGGTGGCACGACTAGTCAAATATATCGCTCACTGGTTGTTGATCAAAAACTAGCAGTATCAGCAGGCACTGGTTACAGTTCTGACCCTCATGGCCCATCTCGTTTTACATTTTATGCCTCACCCTCCCTTGGGGTAAGTATGAGAACTCTGGAAAAGGGTATGGAACGGGAAATAGCAACTTTATTAAAGAATGGGATTGCTGAAAAAGAAATCGCGAGGGTAAAAAAATCAATGTTTGCGCGGGCTGTTTATGCACGAGATTCTCTCTCCGCCGGAGCCATGACGATAGGCTCAGCGCTAGCATCAGGAAAAAATATTTCAGATGTTGAAACATGGCCCCACATGATCGCAAATGTCACCGTAGAACAAGTTAATGCGGCGGCTCACGCCGTTCTTAGAAACCGCCCCAGCGTCACCGCCCTGCTACAAGGGGAGGATAAAAAATGAAACTTTTCAAATTAGTGCTCTTTATTAGCCTTCTTATGGGGCTACCGCCCGTTGGGGTGGCAAAGGCTAACCATAAATCGGGACATACGGTTAATGTTGTCAAGGTTCTCAGCCCAAGTGGCATCGAGGCTTGGTTGGTCAGAGATCACCTGAACCCGATCATCAACATGCACTTCGCCTTTCGGGGTGGCTCGGCGTTAGACCCAGGTGGTAAAGAGGGACTTGCCTATATGGTTTCAGGTTTGCTTGATGAAGGCGCTGGTGATCTGGATAGCCAATTATTTCAACGCCGTCTTGAAGATTTATCAATCGTGCTTCGCTTTGATGCCAGTCATGATACCTTTCGCGGTCGCCTTAAAACCTTAAGTAAAAATAGGAACCAAGCATTCACAATGCTTAAAGAAGCCATTGTAGAACCGCGTTTTGATGAAAAAACTATATTTCGTATTCGCTCACAAATATTGGCTGGATTACGCCGCTCCTCGCAAGACCCAGAAACGGTTGCCAGTATGACTTTAGCTAAGGAATTATATCCCAATCATCCCTATGGCCGCCCAGTTAAAGGGACGGCCAAAAGCATCAAGGCGATTACTAGAACTGATTTGAAAGCTTTTAAGCATGAGCGTTTAGCTCGTGACAATCTTATTGTTGGGGTAGTTGGTGACATAAATCCTGATGAATTAGGGCGCAGGCTAGATCAGGTATTTCTAGATTTACCTGCAACCTCAAAAGCCACAAATATCAAAGAAGCCCAACCTCAAATTTCAGGGCGCACAAGGGTAGTTAAGATGGCAGTGCCGCAAAGTGCCATAGTTTTTGCTCAAAGAGGCCTTAAGCGAATTGACCCAGATTTTTATAAAGCCTATGTGCTTAACCACATTCTGGGTGGGGGGGGGTTTACTTCACGCCTATACAACGAAATCAGAGAAAAACGTGGCCTGGCCTATTCAATTGGCAGTTATCTATACCCGAGAAGATACGCAGGGCTTCTGCAAGGCTACGGCGGGACTTCTAACAAGCGTGTTGGTGAAACCTTGAAGGTCTTAAAAAAAGAATGGAGGATAATGGCCAATAAAGGCGTTGAGGCTAAAACCCTCAGTGATGCCAAGACCTATCTGATTGGGTCTTATCCACTGCGATTTACATCAAGTGAAAACATAGCTGCAATTATAGTTTCCATGCAACTTGAAGACCTTGGTATCGATTTTCTTGATCAGCGTAATTCAATAATTTCCAATATCAGTCTAAAGGATGTTAACAACACAGCTAAAAAATTGCTCGATCCTGATAATCTGGTTATCGTGGTTGTTGGCACTCCCAAAGGAGTGACCTCGACACCTTAAGGAAGTTAGCTTTCCCGAAATTATGGTAATATTTGTGGTAAATTCGAACCACTAAAGGTTTCTTAAACTTATGCTCTACCACCACGACAAAAGAAGATGCTTCGCCGAAGCTATCGGCGACAGGGGACTAGATTTAGGCTCCTATTCTACTGTCCTAGAGGAAACCAGTGTAGCCCTTGATGCCTTACGCAAGGCCTACAAAAACAACAGTATTCCTATGCTTAATTTGCCCGAAGCAACTAGCGATATTGAAAGCCTGAGGCCGGTTGTTGAAAGATGCCGCCGGGATTTTGATACTATGATTATTTTG
>Ga0209631_10001610_pt1 | contig 28744 bp, 29 predicted proteins | sample COG_08_FD_184752 | JGI IMG/M metagenome (GOLD analysis project Ga0209631, IMG submission 184752) | Pelagic Microbial community sample from North Sea - COGITO 998_met_08 (SPAdes) (version 2) | ecosystem: Environmental > Aquatic > Marine > Neritic zone/Coastal water | place: Helgoland, sampling... | reverse complement strand
CCGTCGCCACCGTGCGAGCTACCTCCAGGCGGGAAGCGGTCTGGACCAGATTAGGGGCGAGTCGTGCCATCTCTCCAGGATGTGGGGTGATCAGCACAGGTCTGCCCGCCCCGACCTCAGATAGCGAGACCGCGCCGGCCGCCGCGAGGTTGAGCGCGTCAGCGTCGAGAAGGAGCGGCTGTGTTCCGCACTCGATGACCTGGTTCAGCACAGCAGCGCTCTCCTCGCCGGCACCCATGCCCGGTCCAGCCACAATCGCATCTGCTGCCTGGGCCGCAGCCGTGAGTGCCTCAACGTCATCCGAGGCGATGAACATGGCTTCCGGAATTCCCGCGTGGACGGCGTCGCGATTTGCTGACACGGAGCAGATCTGCACGAGGCCAGCGCCTGCATGAAAGGCCGCACGAGCAGCCAGGATGACCGCACCGGCCATCCCGACTCCACCACCGACAATCAGGAGACGCCCGACGCGGTTCTTGTGCGTATCGGTATCACGGACCGGAAGGTGCCGCCGAGCCCACGACGGTGTCACGACGAGCGCATTCGCGTCAGAGTCGTTGAGTGGAGGAAAACCGATCTCCACCGTGACATGTCGGCCAATATACCCGCGGGCGGGGTGGAGCAGTGCACCCGTCTTGGGCGCTCCGAACGAGATGGTCAGAGCCGCATGGACCGTCGAGCCGGGAACGTCCCCGGTGGTGGCGTCCGCCCCGGATGGCATGTCCAGAGCGACCACGGGGGTGGACGACCGGTTCATGGCCTCGATGGCGGCCGCCTGGCGGTCGCGTGCGGCACCTCGCACACCTGTCCCTAGGACACCGTCGACGATGACATCCGCGTCATCGAGCAACCGATCACGCTCGTCATCCGGGAGATCGGCGTCGGATACGGTACGGATGGGCCAACCGTGCAGCAGCGGATCGTCCGCACCCCGATCGGCGACGAGAAGAGCCATCACATCGACACCCCAGGCAGCCATCGTCCGAAGGACCACGAGCGCGTCACCACCGTTGTTTCCAGCCCCAACCATACCCACCAGCCTACGAGGTAGGTGAAGGGCCTGAATGACGAGCGCTGCAGACCGACCGGCATTCTCCATGAGGACGGACTGGGGAACACTGAGGTCACGGATGGCACGCGCGTCGAATTCAGCCGCCTCCAGACCGCTCTGCGCGCGAATCTCGTCACGCGAATAGGGCGTCGGGCGGGTATGATCCGAGCTCATGGTGTCCTGGGCGTCCGCGCTGGAGAGGCGACACTGCGCGACACGGAAAGCTTACTTGTAGCTCTGTCCGATCTGTCGGCCGAGTGTGATCTCACCGTTGTCGATCCGAATGTTGAACCCACACTCCGGACTCGAGCAAACCCAGGCCTTGTAGCGAATCGGTGCTCCGTCCCGCCCGTAATCGGACAGCGGGAGCAAGAGGCCCGCATCACACTTTTGACACCGCGGAAAACCGGTTTCATCCACCATGGCCATCACCTCCCAAGGGCTACGTGACGAACAGAGTCGTCGGTTTGCCCGGATAGACCGGGCGTGTCCTGAAATTCGACCGATCGTGCGAACCGGTCCCTGCTATCAGGGGTGAGCACTCCAGGGATATTCACGCTCAAAGGCCTCTTCAAAATCGAAGAGGTCGGTGAAATCCTGCTGATCGTCTTCATCCTCTTTCACGAGAATGCCCTGTTCGACCATCGCAAACACAACACGGCCCACGTCTTCCGTTTCGTGAATCCCCCAATGCTCGAGCACGGTCCTGGCGAGAGGACCGTACCGACTGAGCGCCAGCTCCCGAACGCCGTTGGCGAGTTCATTCCCCGTGATGTGGCGGGGCTCATCGAGAGTCCGGATGACCGAATGCAGCGCATGAAGGACAAACTCATAGGAGCGGGCGTGGAACCGCGGGTTCCGCTCCTGGAGCTGGTCGAGGATTTCGTCTGCAAACTGTAATTCGGTCATGAGTCGGAATGTGGGAAACCGCCTGCGCTCGCGCTAGGTGGCGATCCGGAGATATCTGACGAACATGCACAAACAGGGGTCGACGAGGCTCAGACCTCCGCGAGTTCCGAATACAGCGGAAAGCGGCCGCAAAGCTCACCGACGTGCATCCGCACGCGACGTTGCACCCCCTCGTCCGTCGGCGCCGCGAGGATCTCCGCGATCCAGTCCGCAATCGTCGCCATCTCGGTCTCACCCATACCACGCGTAGTGAGCCCGGGTGACCCGATTCGGAGTCCGGACGTGACGAACGGCGAACGCATCTCCCCAGGCACTGTGTTCTTATTCACGGTGATTGCAGCGGCATCCAGTGCCTCTTCCGCGTCTTTCCCGGACAGATCTGGGTGGCTGCCACGGAGGTCCACGAGAATCAGATGATTATCCGTGCCACCCGACACCAGTTGGAAGCCGTGCTCGATGAGCCGCACTCCAAGCGCCTTGGCGTTCGTGATTACCTGGGCCGAGTACGCAGAGAACGCCGGCTGGAGTGCCTCGCCGAACGCGACTGCCTTGGCGGCGATCACGTGCATGAGCGGCCCACCCTGCATGAAGGGAAAGACCGCCTTGTCGATTCCGGCCGCGTGCTCCTCCCTGCAAAGAATCAGCCCACCCCTGGGGCCACGCAGTGTCTTGTGCGTGGTCGTCGTAACCACGTCCGCATGAGGCACCGGTGACGGATGGTGCCCGGTCGCCACCAAACCTGCGATGTGGGCCATGTCGACGAGTAGGTATGCCCCGACCTCTCGAGCGATCTCACCGAACGCTGCGAAGTCGATGACCCGAGGGTACGCGCTGGCGCCCGCGACGATCATCCTCGGCTTCGTCGATCTCGCCTGATCGCGAAGTGCATCGTAGTCAATCAGCCCGTCGTCGGGCCGGACACCGTACGATGATGCAGCGAAGACTTTGCCGCTGAAGTTCACACGGGAGCCATGCGTCAGGTGCCCTCCATGACTCAGGTCCATACCGAGGATCAAGTCTCCGGGCTCCAGAAGTGCGAAGTAGGCCGCCATGTTGGCCTGAGCACCTGAGTGTGCCTGGACGTTGGCGTGTACTGCGCCGAAGAGCTCTCGCGCCCGATCACGGGCCAAGTTCTCCGCGACGTCAACGAACTCGCACCCGCCGTAGTAGCGGCGACCCGGAAGGCCCTCCGCATACTTGTTCGTCATCACCGAGCCGGTCGTCTCCATGACCGCGAGTGATGCGAAGTTCTCCGACGCAATCATTTCCAGGCCGTCTTTCTGACGACCAATCTCCGCGACGAGCGCGTCGAAGATGGCCGGATCTGCCTTCTGCAGGTGTTCGAACACGCTACCAGGTCCGCTGGAGATGCCTGGCCTCGGCGACGCGCCTCTCTGCGACCCGGTCAGCCGCGGTGTGGGTGCCGAGCCCCTCGCTCGCCGAAAGCTCGAAAATTCCCAGGAGCGTGTCGTAGATCTCGCCGGCCTTCTTTCTGGAGCGCTCGGAGTCCCACTCGTGGATCTCGCCGTAGACGTTCACGAGCCCGCCGGCGTTGATCACGTAGTCGGGCGCATACAGGATGCCCTTTTCCGTCAGAGCCCGGCCGTGAACCGAGCTATCCGCCAAGACGTTGTTCGCAGCACCGGCGATGATGTCGAAGCTGAACTGCCCGAGGGTGTCGTCATTTACCACCGCACCCAGCGCACACGGTGCGAATATGTCAGCGTCGACCGCATAGATGGCGTCCGGGTCTACCGCGGTAGCTCCAAACTCTTCCACGACACGATTCAACGAGTCCGCATCGAGGTCCGTGACCGTGAGCTTGGCGCCCTCGGATGCTAGATCCTGGCAGAGGTAGTAGCCGACATGGCCGAGGCCTTGCACCGCAATGTGACGGTCCTTGAGGGACTCGTCACCGTAGTGCTGAGCTGCTGACGCCTTGATTCCCTGATATACGCCGAATGCCGTAACCGGAGACGGGTCCCCGGAGAGACCGTTCAAACCCACGACGTGCTCTGTCTCCATGGAGACGTACTCCATGTCGTCGGGAGACGTACCTACGTCCTCAGCCGTGATATATCGCCCGCCGAGCGAGTCCACTGCACGTCCGTGCGCGCGGAAGATCATCTCGCGATCAGCCCGCCTGTTGTCGCCCCAGATAACGGATTTGCCGCCACCGAGGTTCAGGCCGGTGATCGCCGCCTTGTACGTCATCCCCCAGGACAGGCGGAGCGCATCTACCGTGGCCTCAGCGTCAGTCTCGTACGTCCAGAATCTCGTACCACCGAGTGCTGGGCCCAGCGTCGTATCGTGCACGGCGATGATGCCCCGATATCCGAACTCGGGGTCACTCCAGTACATGATCTGCTCATGACCGCCTTCAGTCATCAACTTGAAGAGTTCCATCGTCGTCTTTTTCAAAGGGTTTCGTCACCGGCATCCCGAAGGATTTCGCCGGCAATGACACGTCGCAGAATTTCATTAGTTCCCTCGTAGATCTCGGTGCCCTTCGCGTCTCGGAGGAGTCGCTCGACCGGATAGTGCCGCATGTAGCCGTAGCCACCGAAGATCTGAATCGCCTCATCAGAGGCGAAGCTGGCGGCCTCTGAGGCTGCCAGCTTGGCAATCGCCGCACGGACGGTGAGTCCGTCGGACCCGCGACGAGTCCCGTTACCAACTCCGTGGCTCCATCTCTCGGCGGCATGGAGCGCGAGGGCACGACCGCCAGAGACGCGCTGCGCTGCGTCGGCGAGCTTCGCCTGAAGCGCGCCGAATCGCGCGATTGGAGTTCCGAACTGTTGCCGCTCGAGCGCATATGTCGCTGCGTGCTCGATCGCTGCCCGCCCGATGCCGGTCGCCTGCATCGCGATCCCTATGCGACCCAGGTCCAGCACCTCCAGCGCATAGCGAAGCCCCTGCCCCGCCTGGCCCACCAGGGCGCCCGCCGGGAGTCTGACATCATTCAAGCTGAGAGACACCGTCTCCGAGGCTCTGAGGCCGAGTGTCTTTTCCCGATCACCCACCGAATAACCATCGGTATCCGTCGGGACGAGAAACGCGCCCAGACCGTCCTCCTCCGTCCGAGCAAAGACCACCACCAGACCCGCACGCGCGCCATTGGTGACCCAGCGCTTGGTCCCGTCGAGCACCCACGTGTCTCCATCCAGACGGGCCGTTGTGGAGATCGACGACGCATCGGAACCAGCATCGGGTTCCGAAAGCGCAAAGGCCCCCAGGACCTCGCCAGTCGCCATGAGCGGCAACCAGCGGGCCTTCTGGTCGTCCGTGCCGTGCCCCATGAGAATGGCGACCACAGGACCATTGTGGATTGCGACCGAGAGCGCCACCGCGGCATCACCCCAGGCCAACTCCTCGAGCACGGCCAGGTAGGTGGCGGGCTCGAATCCGAGTCCGCCGTGCTCTTCGGGAATCAACATCCCGAGGAAGCCCGACTCGGCCAGCTTCTCGAACACCTCGTCGCCGAGTGCACGCTGCTCGTCCCACGACGAGGTGTGGGGACGCAGCTCAGTCTCGGCGAAGTCATGCGCCAGCTGCTGGAGCTCGAGCTGTTCCTCATTCAGCATTTCGTCATCCTCAGCTGTATTCGTAGAAGCCACGACCGGACTTGCGCCCGAGCCACCCAGCTGCCGCATACTTTCTCAGGAGCGGGCAGGGTCGGTACCGATCGTCGCCCAGCTCGCGGTGGAGCACCTCGAGAATATTCAGGCAGGTATCGAGACCGATCAGATCCGCGAGTTCCAGCGGGCCCATCGGGTGGTTCATGCCCAACTTCATGACCGTGTCGATAGCTTCGGGCTGGGCGACACCCTCCATGAGCGCGAAGACCGCCTCGTTGATCATCGGCATGAGGACCCGGTTCGAGACGAAACCCGGGAAGTCGTTGACCTCCACGGGCGTCTTTCCCAGCTCCTCGGACAGATCGAAGATGACCTTCGTTGTTTCATCGCTGGTCGCGAGACCCCGAATGACCTCGATGAGCTTCATGACCGGAACCGGGTTCATGAAGTGCATGCCGATCACTTTATCGGGGCGCTGAGTGCGCGCAGCGATCTCGGTGATCGAAATCGATGACGTGTTCGACGCCAGGATCGTATCGGGTCCTGTGACCCGATCCAGGATCTCGAAGATCGAATACTTGAGGCCAGGCACCTCGGGGACGGCCTCCACAACCAGGTCGACGCCGTCGGCGCCGGTTTCGAGGTCGTTCGCAGTCTGGATCCTAGCGAGAGTCGCGTCGCGCTCCACCCGGTCGATCAACTCTTTCTTCACCTGCCGATCGAGGTTTTTCCCGATCGTGACGATCGCCTCTTCGAGGACCTGGTCCGAAAGATCGATCAGACGGACCTGCTTGCCGGCCTGCGCGGCGACATGGGCGATCCCGTTGCCCATCGTACCGCCACCAACGACCGCGATGATGTCGATGCTCATATGCGTCTCAGTCCTTCTCTTCGTTCAGTTCTGACTCGGTCGTCAGAAGCGACCCCGAGGCCAATGCTGCCTGGCTGGGCTTCCATCGCTTCGAACGCCATACCCATCCCGTTGCCACAAGCAGCACCACAGTCGTAACCACACTACCCTCAGGCCCGAAGGCACCTCCACTCAACCAGTCGGCACCCACACCCATACCCTCGTAGAGCGGAGCGTCGACCACGTCGAGCCCGCTGACCGAGACATCCGCAAGATACCCGTGCGCCCAGTTCCACCCCAAGTGAATCGCCGTCACCCACCAGAGGCTGAGCGTCTTCACGTACACGACACCGAACAACAGTCCGGCTGCAGTCACGTTGGCCACCTCGAGCACGCCGCTGCCCGGATTCGCCACGTGCATGGCGCCGAACGCAACCGACGTGATCCCGACGCCAACCACCGGTCCATATGCTTCGGTCAGGGCCTGCAGCGGGTATCCCCGCAGCAGAGCCTCCTCGGCCGCAGCCGGGATCGCGAACCACGCGAGCGCTCCAGCTGCACCTACGAACCAGTCCCCTACCGTTCCCGGCTGGGACACCCAGCTCATTCCGCCGAAGAGCGCCATGCCTCCGACCACCGTCATGCCAATCAGCAAACCGAGCGCCATACCGCGCGCGGATTCCGTCACACTGTCCTGCGAGATGTAGAACCCGAGAGCACATGGCCCGCGCCCGTCGAGCGCCAGCAGGAGTGACCCTGAGACCAGCGCACCGACGAGCAGGGAAACGGCACCACCCAAGACGCCGGGGGGCGCCGCGGTGCCGACCGCCGTTCCTACCAGAAGGGCCAGACCGAAGAACCCCCCAAGACGCCACCCGATCCGAACCCGACCTGCAGGAGTCAGGAACGGTGCCGAACCAAGCGTCACGTGATCGGAAACGCGCTCGACCTCAGATCCGTCAGTCGTTCCGTCGAGACGCTGTCCGCGCAGCGATCAACGCGAAGAACGCAAAGCCGATTTTCGTCAGGTCCCCTACGAGGAACGGGACCGCACCCACGGTCAGTGCCGCGCCCAGGTTCTGACCAGTGAAGGCCATGAGTTGGAGCACACCACCGGTGTACATCGCGAGCACGCCGGCGGAAAGGCCGAGCAGGAGACGCCAGGCCTGGGTCTCCCGGCCACTGATCGCGCCGGTCATAAAGGCCGCGGCCGGAGCCGCAAGCAGGTAGCCGCCTGTCGGTCCGAAGAGCCAACCGAGCCCACCACCACCGTTGGAGAAGACCGGAGCGCCGAGCGCACCGACCGTTACATAGGCAGCCATCGCGAGCGCGCCGAGACGTGGCCCCAGCACAGCACCCGCCAGAATCACCATCAAGGGCTGGAGCGTGACCGGTACCGGCGTCCACGGAAGCGGTATGGCGACCTGTGCCGAGAATGCGGCGGCCACCGCGAAGGCAACGACGCCAAGCGCGTAGCGCCCGCGCTGGTCGTCTACGACCCCGTGGAATGTTCTGCCTGCAAGTGATTCGGTGAAGCTGGTCATGCGTTTGCTCCGTTGTTGAGCGTCATGCCTTTTCGACCGAGAGCGCTACGGCATTGCCGCCACCAAGGCACAGTGTCGCCATACCGGTGGACGCGTCGTTCTGGGTCATCGCATTAAGGAGGGTGACAAGGACACGCGTGCCGGACGCCCCGATCGGGTGTCCGAGCGCAACCGCGCCGCCATTTACGTTTACGCGCGCCTCGTCCATCTCGAGGGCGCGCATGTCGGCGATTGCCTGCACGGCAAACGCCTCGTTGACCTCAAAGAGGTCATAGTCGCTGATCGTCCTGCCGTCCTTCTTCATCAGATTCTGTACGGCAGCGATCGGAGCGAAAAAGAGATCCTGCGGGGCCGTCGCTCCAGTGGCATAACCCGAGATGATGGCATCGACCTCGAGGCCGTGTGCCTGAGCGTATTCCAGGGAGGCAACCACAACCGACGCCGCACCATCGTTGAGTCCCGGGGCGTTACCCGCTGTAACGACATGATCTTCGATGTCGTCGGGCGCATCGCGCACGAATGCTGGGCGCAGCTTCCCGAGGGCTTCGACAGAAGTATCCGCTCGCGGGCTTTCGTCCGCACTGACCACCGATACACCCTTCCGCGTCTTCACCTCAACAGAGACGATTTCGTTCTGGAAGCGGCCGGCTTCGGCAGCATCGACTGCCTTCTGGTGGGAACGAACCGAGAAGGAGTCGGCATCTTCACGCGAGATCTCAGCCTTGGCAGCCGTGTACTCGGCGTGTCCTCCCATGTGGCAGTTCCCGAAGGAGCACCACAGCCCGTCGAAGATGAGGCCGTCTTCCATGGTCTGGTTGCCGAATTTGACTCCGCTGCGCATCCCACGGACATAGAACGGCACCGCCGACATCGACTCCATGCCGCCGGCGACCACGAGCCTTGTGTCACCTGCACGGATGGCCTGAGCAGCGAGCATGACCGCCTTCAGGCCGGAGCCACAGACCTTGTTGATGGTCATAGCCGGGACGGTCTCGGGGATTCCGCCGTGAATCGCCGCCTGGCGGGCAGGAGCCTGACCAGCGCCCGCCGTGACCACGTTGCCCATGATGACGTCCTCGACGTCCGTCACATCGATTCCAGAGCGTTCGACCGCGGCGCGTATCGCGATGGCTCCGAGTTCCGGCGCGGAAAACCGGCTCAATCCGCCAAGAAATCGGCCGATCGGGGTCCGTGCACCACCCTTGAGAAGGACCGGGGTCCTCGACGCTTCACTCATCTATTCAAGACTTCCTTTCAAATCCGGTTCGGACAGCCTAACAAGATACCAATAAGTCCATCCTGCCTGAATTCCCGGGTCGCCCGAGGCGCTGCTCACAACGGTAGCCCCTCGACCTCCACCATAGACAAGCTCCAGCCGAGTCAGAGCGCGGGGTCGTCCACCAGCAGCACCGGGCGTGCTTCCGCGGGATCAAGGCGGCCCCACGGCACTCTCGGATCGTGCTCGAAGACGAGAAGCCAGTTCTCGCTCCGAGCCTGTTCCCAGAGCCCCCGCTTCGACTCGAGCGTGACGAGCGGTTCGAGGTCATAGCCCATGATCCACGGCAGCGGCAGATGTGCCGAAGTCGGGCACACGTCGGCCAGGAAGCAGGCGGTGTCACCATCACTGCGGATCACAACGGATTGATGGTATGGCGTGTGCCCCGGCGTACGCACCACCTCGACGCCCTCGGTGATCTCGGCATCCCCTTCAACGAGGTCCCAGAGTCCTGCGTCCGTGATCGGGTCGAGATTCTCCAGCAGGTAGCTGGCCCGGATTCGTTCGTTCTGACTGTGGGCGAAGTCGAGCTCACCCTTCTGCACCACGTGCCTCGCACCCGGGAAGGAAGGCCGGATCTCGCCGGACTGATCACGGACTGTATTACCCCCCGCGTGATCGAAGTGCAGGTGCGTGCTGAGGACGATATCAATGTCCGAGGGTTCGAAGCCTGCATCACGGATGCCGTCCTCGAGCCGCGTCGGCTCACCTGCGTTCAGCACACCGTAGATGTCGGCGAACTTTTCGCTGTACTTGTTACCGATCCCGGTATCGATCAGTACAAGCGCGTTGGGCGCTTCCACCAACAGGCAACGCAGAGCCAGCGGAATCCGGTTGCGCTGGTCTGCTGGAATACGACGTTCCCACAGGGGCTTCGGTACCACGCCGAACATGGCACCGCCGTCGAGCTGCTGAACGCCGGCCTCGATACCATGGATACGGATCGATCCGATTTGTTTGCTGCGGCTGAGCGGAAGGCCCTCGTGCATCAGCGTTTCCTCCTGGATTCGTAACCGGGCAACTCGAGAGAATACTGCTCAGGATCGAAGCGCTTCCTCTGCCGTCGGCGCTTCAGGTACCATTGCAGCGTCGCAAGATCATCAATTCCGCGTCCCTTCGCCTCGTCCAGCAGACGAAGGAGAACCCGCGCCGTCGCAAGCGCGTCTCCATGCGCACGGTGACGTGCATGAATGTCGATCCCGAAGTGGCGCGTCACCACATCCAGATTTCGGCGGCGCAACTCGGGAACCAGACGACGTGTCATGCGCACCGTGCACAGCTGGGGAACGTCCGGTGGATCACCGGACGAGCGCTGGAGTTCGGACGATACGAACTCCCAGTCGAATGTGGCGTTATGGGCGACGAACACCCTACCCCGCAGGCGATCAGAAATCTGGTCGGCAATATGGTCGAAGTAGGGGGCTTCGCGGACCATCTCCGAGGTGATACCCGTGAGCGCGGTGATCATCGGTGGAATCTCTCGCCCCGGGTTCACCAGTGACTCGTACTCGGCCACGATCTCTCCGCCCAGGACCTCGACGATCGAAATGTCCGTGATCCGGTGACCACGCCACGACGCTCCACCGGTCGTTTCCACGTCGACCACGGCGAACGGCACCGTATCCAGAGCCGCGCCCAGGGGCACGACATCGGGATCGAGGCTCCACAGGCCCTCTTTACTCACGTGGAAACGAGGATCAGTACCGAGCAGCTGAAAGACGGCTGCGGATGCTGCGCCTGCGTGGCCCTCCAGCCCGAGGACCTCGCGAGCGAGCTCGAGGGTGTGGGCTGGTCCGGCCAGGAGCAGATCGGCAGCGGTGCGCACGAGGGAGTCCTGATCCCCTCGGGTCATGCGTCCTGCTCGCCCTGAGTGATCTGAAACGAGAGCGCCTCGAGCTCCATCACGAGGTTCACGTCCTCGACCGGCACCTCTGGGGGCACATTAAGACGGATGGGGGCGAAGTTGAGGATACCCTGCACCCCGGCATCCACCGCGCGCATGGCCATCTCCTGAGCACCGTCGGCGGGGAGAGCGAGAATGACGAGCTCGACATCGAGTTCGTTGATCACCTTTTCGAATTCATCGGGTGACCGAACGACCTGATCAGCCCACGCTTGACCGATCTTCTCCGGATCGGAGTCGAAGATGGCGACGCAGTCGTACCCACGAGAGCGGAAAGCCGGGTACTCGAAAAGAGCCAGGCCGATGCGGCCGGCTCCAACGAGAGCGACGCGCCACGACCGGTCGACGCCGAGTATCGAACGAAGCCGATCCCGGAGTTGGTCGACACTGTAGCCGAGGCCACGTTTCCCGAAGGATCCGAAGTGCGAGAGATCCTTCCGAACCTGCGCTGCCGTAGTCTGACCTCGCGCCGCGAGTTCCTCACTGGACACGGTGCCGCCAATGTCCGGGAAGCCTTCCAGGGAGCGGAGGTAGTGCGACAGTCGACGGACTGTACTCTCAGAGATTTTTCTACTCACGAACACATCGGAACGTCAATGTTTACGCGGTTTTTCACTGTATTGTGAAATTCTTCACAAAAGTAAGTGCCGCTGATCTCGGCGGCAACGAGCGACTAGATCAGCGCATCAGCAAGGGCGACGAAGCGCTCGGGATCCAGGGTCTCCGGACGGGCCTCGGGGGGAATCGACAGCGAATCGAGGACCGCATCGATCCGTGCGACCTCGACTCGCAGGTCGGGGTGATCGCGCAGGATCTTGCGCAGCTGCTTCCTCCTCCACTGAAATCCTGCTCTCACCAGTCGCCTGACACGCTCCTCCTGGCCGGAATCGAGCGGCTCGGGCCGGATCGGTGTCATACGCACGATCGCCGAGTCGACGCGAGGTACCGGTCGGAAGGCACCTCGCCCGACCTTGAAGAGCCGATCCACCCGCGCAACGGTGCGAATCCCGACAGAGAGGGCACCATAGGCCTTGGTCCCCACCGGAGCGGTAATGCGATCTGCAACCTCCTGCTGGACCATGAGGATGATCTCGCGAGGTCGAGGGCGCTCGAGCAGGCGGAAGATGATGGGCGTCGTAATGTTGTACGGGATATTGCCGATGATTCGGGCCTCTGCAGCATCCTCGAGCAGGGCGGTGAGGTCCACATCCAGAATGTCACCGTGAACCACATTGACGTCGGAGCGCTCGTCGAAGCGGCCCTGGAGCGCCTCCATCAGCCCATCGTCGAGCTCGACAAGCGTCAGACGTCGGACGGTGTCCACCAGATGTCGGGTCAGCGCACCCCGCCCCGGGCCAATCTCGAGCACCTCGTCCTCTCGGGACGCGCCAAGGGCGTCGACAATCTTCCTCTGGATGTTTGCGTCTACGAGGAAGTTCTGGCCGAGCGACTTTTTTGCCCGTGCGGCCTCGCCGCCGAGCACGTCAGCCTCGGACGACGAGTGCAGTCCGATCGTCGGCGAGGGCCGACATGGACGCATCCGCCGAGAGGTCGAAGAGCTCGTCGATGACTTCGGGTGGCGTGCGGAAGCGATTGCGCACCGCCGTCTCCAGCACCTGAAGCTCACCGTTCCTGAGCCCCTTGGTCGCCAGCGTGTCCGAGAGTCCGTCGGTAAAAAGGAGCAGCAGGTCCTCGCCGCTGGTCCACGTGACGCGCTCCTCGGAATAAGAATCCGGGCCTGCGAAGCCTACCGGTGGATCGGTGGCAAGCAGGCGTTCGGTCTCCCCGTCTGATCGAATCGCGAACGCGTGCGGGTGTCCTGCGTTGGAGTACGTGAGCACACCTGCCGCCGGGTCGATCACGCCATAGAATACGGTCAGGAACATCTCGGTCGTCGCGAGCTCTTCGGCGAGGGCGTCGTCCAGCTTGCGGAGCACTTGCGCCGGAGACTCAGCTTCCCGCGCATAGATGCCCGCAGCGCTCATCGTGAGCATCATGATCAAGGCGGACGGAAAGCCATGCAGCGACACGTCCCCCAGCATCACGCCGACCCGTGCGCCCGGAAGTTCGAAGAGCTGGTAGAAGTCGCCTCCTACCTGTTCCGTAGGTTGGACTCGACCAGCCGCCTGTGCGAACTCGAACGTCTCCACGGCGGGCAGGAGCTTCATCTGGAGGTCGTGGGCGAGCTCCATCTCACGAGACATCCGCTCCTTGGAGAGAGATTCCTGCACGAGACGATGGTTTTCGATAGCTGCCCCGATCTGAGAGGCGATGGCAGCGAGCAACTTCTGGTTGGCCGGACTGAATCGTCTGCCGTCCAGCCTGCCGATCAGATTGATCACGCCGACCTTTCGGGAAGCGCCGGTGCCGGGCGAGTACTGAATCGGCACCGAGAGGAACGAGTCGGCAGTTGCACCGGCCTGACGCTCCGCGGGGGTCGGTTGACGAGACTCGATGATCGAGCGGCCTTCCCGAAACACCATTGCGGTGATCGTATCCGGGTCGTCGGCAGAGAGCGGGCCAGCCAGCCCGTCGTCTCCGACCTCGGCGGCCAGATGTAGCGCGTCATCATACGCTTCGTGGATCCAGAGCGACCCGCGTCTGGCGCCCATCACATCTCGGACCTCCGACAGAATCGTCGAAGCACCGGAGTCCATATCGAGTGTGGAGCCAAGGGTCTCGCTGATCGAGTAGAGGAGGTTGATCTCCTCGAGGCGCTCGCTCAGTTCGTACGTGAAGAACTGGATCTCCCGGGTCGCTTCAAAACCCTGCGCGAGTGCATGCGTCAGCGCTTCCGATACGGACTCCAGCGAGGCCTTCGTAACATGGAGCACCTGAAGCTGAAGCTCGGGTCCCAGATGCGGCACCACCAAGGTCGTAACGGGCGCCTCTCCTCCACCCAGCTCGCCTGCCGACTGATACAGCACCTCGTCTGCAGCACCCGGCTCCCCGGGCACGATCAGCCGCACTACGGCTCCAAACGAACTCTCGAATTGCTCCAGCGTCTGGAGAACCGGCTCCGGCAGCACCTCCAACACGAGCCGGCCGGGATCATTCAAGCAGAAGCGCTCCCTTCGAAGGCGCCACCCGACTCAAGTCGCAGCACGAGCGTCACCTCGTTGCCCTGGTCATTATACCAGACCTCATCGAGCAACTCGCGCATGAGGAAGAGTCCCCGACCGCACGGCCGAGAGATATTCTCCGGTAGCGTCGGGTCAGGGACGGAGGTGGGGTCGAAGCCAACTCCCTGATCGCGGACGGTCGCCTGAAGCTGGCCTTCGCCCATCACCAGTTCGATGACGACGTTCTTGGATGGGTCGGCACCGTTGCCGTACATCATGGCATTGGTGAGCGCCTCGGTGAGCCCGACCCTGAAGTTCAGATTGAGTCTCCGCGCCTGGACCTCGCAGCTCACGCACCGACTCATCACATAGTCGACGGCAGCCGTGATGGACTTGATGTCGGTCGGTATCTCGAGGACTAGGTCCCCATCCATGCGCTTACTCATGGTGACCGCCGATCAGAAGCCTTCCAGGGCCTGATCCTTCTGATCCGCAATTCGGAACAGTGTGTCGAGCTTCGTGAGCTCGAACAGCGTCCGCAGATCTTCGTTGAGGCTGGACAACCGGAGCTCCCCGCCCTGTTCGCGGATCTTCTTCGAGAGGCTGACAAGCACGCCGAGTCCGGACGAGTCGATGTAGCCTGTGTTCGCAAAATCAATCACGAACTTCAGGTCACCGTTCTCGAGCTTGTCGAGCACACCCTGCTTGAGCTCCTGACGGTTTCCGACGATCAGCTGCCCTTCAACTTCGATAAGCGTGACGTCGTTTACCTTCGACACCTGAAAGCTCATGGATTCGGCGCTCCTGGCGTTCTCCTGGATCCGAAGCGTTCGACGTGATCATCGTCTTCTCGCTCGGGTCGACAAGAAATCATAAAGAGGGACGGATTCAGGGGGCAACGGGTACGTTTACCCCGCATCCCCGGAGGCGGCCAAACCCGCGGAAACAGTAGCCATGAGCGCGGTAATGCATGAGACGTCAACAATGTCAGCGGCGACAGCCCCCCGAGACAGGTCATTGAAGGGACGCGCCAAACCCTGCAAGATCGGGCCGAGAGCGGTCGCGCCACCGAGGTGCTGAACCAGCTTGTACGCGATATTCGCCGCGTCCAGATCGGGAAACACGAGCACGTTCGCATGACCGGCCACGTCTGATTTCGGAGCTTTGCGACGCGCCACGATCTCGGAAAGGGCCGTGTCGCCCTGGAGTTCGCCATCCGCCGCTACATCCGGGGCGCGGGTGCGGAAGAGGCTGAGGGCCTCGCGCATGGTCGTGACCGTCGGACCCTCTGAGGAGCCCATCGTGGAGTAGGAAAGGAAGGCAACCCTGGGTTCGTCGCCAACCACGCGCTCGCGTGCGGTCGCAGCTGCATGACCGATCTCAGCGAGTTGGGCTGCGGTCGGGTGCGGCACGACGCCAGCGTCGGTGAACGTCAACACGGACGGGCCAACTGGATGGTCGGCGTCGAAGACCATGTAGAACGCCGAGCTGAGCGTATCGAAGCCCGTGTCCAGTCCGATTGTGACCAGAGCAGCACGCACCACGTCGGCCGTCGTCCGAACACAGCCGGCCACCGCCCCATCGGCATCTCCGGTCGCGACCATCGCGCCGGCCTGCATCAATGGATCCCGGGCCATGCGGTCGAGGACTACGGCGCCGTCGTCGCGATCTGCCCGTCGACGAGCCACGTGCTCTCGCGTCCGAGCGACGATCCCCTCGTCGGCCGAGTCGATGATCTGCAGCCCCGCAATCTCCGCCACACCAGGCAGATCCAGAGCGCAGAACCCAGCTCGGATCTCGTCCGGATCACCGAGCAGAATCGGTATGGCGAGGCGTTGCCGCACGATGAATCCGACCGCCTCGAGTACCCTCGGCTCACTCCCCTCGGGAAAGACGATGGTCTGGCCGGCAGCCGTGGACCGGGCGCGCAGCGTCGCCAGGAACTTGTTCTGCCGAGACACTCCTTCGCTCACCCGCGTAGCTTCTCCGTGAGCCCGTCGACTACTTGCGAAGACACAAAGGTCGAGACATCGCCACCCAACGCCGCCACCTGCCGAACCAGAGACGATGAGATGAACGAATTGTTCACCTCGGGGACCAGGAAAAGCGTCTCAAGGTCAGGATTGAGCTCGTGGTTCATTTGCGCCATCTGCAGTTCGTACTCGAAGTCCGAGACCGCGCGCAGGCCGCGAATCACGAGATGTGCACCCTGGTCCCGTGCCAGGTCGACAAGCAGGCCGGTGAACGACAGAACCTCGACGCGAGGTTCATCTTCGAACACCGACCGAATGAGCGCCACGCGCTCGTCGACCTCGAAGAGACCGCTCTTCTGATGTGTGCTGGTGTGCGCCACTGCGACGATGATACGATCCGCGACACGGAGCCCTCGGCGGGCGATGTCTTCGTGCCCTCGGGTGATCGGATCGAACGACCCAGGATATAAAGCGACGACGGGGGTTGGGCGGCTCATGGATGCGGTTTCCGGTCAGATGGTCAGGGTCGTCAGCGCCGTGTCCCCATAGCGCCGGGTCTTCGCGCCCTCCGGCAGCGGAAGCGATTCACGGAAAGGATGCTCTAACCAGAGTTCGTTAGCAAACGGCGCGGCGACGAACCCTTCCACCAGCGTGACGGCGTCACCGAGTCCATAGGGCGGATCAGCAAGCGCGAGATCGACCGGTCCCTCAAGCCTCCGGAGGAAGCGGAAGACGTCATCGGAGACGATCGTTGTTTCGTCCTCCGCGCCGAGCAGCTTCACGTTCTGACGGATGACATTCACCGAGGCACGGGCACGCTCGACGAACACCACCGAAGCTGCGCCCCGGGACAGAGCCTCAAGACCGAGCGCACCCGATCCGGCGAAAAGGTCGACCACGCGCGCTCCGATGACGGTTCCCCCGAGGGCAGACATCCACGCTTCACGGACCCGATCCGTCGTGGGCCGCACGTCACGCCCCTTCAAGGGACGAAGACCATGCCCCTTCCAGCGACCGGCGATGATCCTCATGAGGCCGGCCTCAGATCGGACAGCCGCGCCTGTACGCGAACCTCGCCACGCCACTCGTTACGCTCGAGACGGAAGAGGACGTCCCACGTGCCCGAATGGAGGGAGTCCACATCGAAGCGATCAGCGAAGCCGAAGCCGATCGCGTCTACCCGCGCACTCGAGCTGCGCAGCTCCACCTTTACATGATTGGCACCGACAACCCGCGCTCCCGACACTTGGACGCCACGGGTTCGGAAGAGGGGGCCAGCGTTCCCGATCCCGTGGGGCCCGAGGTACGAAAGCCAGTGGACCAGTTCCAGATCGATCTCACTTAGATCGACGTCGACGTCCGGCCGGAGCACCGGTCGAAGCAGCTCCCCCTTCAGGCGGGAACGGGCGGCTTCGTTGAACGCGACTCGGAACGATTCGAGAGCACCCGGTCTGAGGTCCATGCCCGCAGCCTGTCGGTGGCCGCCGAAACGAGAGAGGTGCTCGGAGCACTCGGCGATCGCTTCATAGAGGTGAAAGCCCGGGATCGAACGCGCGCTTCCCCGGCCCTCCGCACCGTCGAGAGCGATCAACACGACCGGCCGGTGGATCCGTTCCACGATCCGCGACGCCACAATGCCTATGACCCCGGGGTGCCATCCTTCCCCTGCAACGACCACGCCGAAGTCCCGATCCGGATCGAAGCGCGCCTCAAGATCGGCGAGGGCCTGATCCAGGGTTCGCTGATCTTCCTCCCGACGCTCGCGGTTCGTCCGGTCGAGAACCGTCGCGAGGCGACCCGCCTCAGTCGCGTCATCACTCAGCAACAGCGCCAACCCGTCCGCCGACTCTCCCATCCGACCGACGGCATTGATACGGGGGCCGATCTGATAGCCAATCCGGCCGGCCGTGATTTGACCAGGCGCGATATCCGAAACCTTCAACAGAGCCCTGAGTCCAGCCAGGGTGGTGCAGGAGAAGCGTTTCAGTCCCTGCGCCACCAGAACCCGGTTCTCACCCTCCAGCGGCACCAGGTCCGAGATGGTCGCGAGCGCGACCAGATCCAGCATGGCATTCAGGTCGTCCGTGTTGGCCGAGAGCTGCACACCTACGAGTTCAGCCACGCGGAACGCGACCCCCGCCCCACAGAGGCCCTTGTCCGGGTACGAGCAGTCCGCCCGCTGAGGATTCACGACCGCGAGGGCGTTAGGCAGAGTGGCACCGACCGTGTGGTGATCCGTGACGATCACGTCGAGGCCAGCCTGGTTTGCGGCGGTGACGGTCTCATGCGCCATCGTGCCACAGTCGACGGTCACGATGAGGCTCGCCCCGTCCGCCTTGGCGGCATTCAGCCCGCCTTTCGCGAAATCGTATCCGTCCCGCACCCGGTGCGGTACGAAGGGCGTGACTGTGCCTCCGAGGGATCGGAGCCACCGGGTGAGAATGGCCGTCGCGCAGATCCCGTCGACGTCGTAGTCACCGTGGATAAAGATCCGCTCACCGTCCCGTACCGCACGAGCAATGCGCTCTGCAGCGGCGGGTCCATCGGCCAGGAGAGCCGGGTCGGAACGCTGGTCCATCCGGGGCCGAAGGAAGCGCTTGGCGGCTTCAGGCTCGGATCTTCCTCGGACGGCGAGCACAGCGCACACCGCCTCGGGCAGCCGAAGCGCGTCCATCAGAGCTCGAACCCGCTCGCGGTCAGCGGCAGCGGGATTCTCCCACCGCGGAGTCGGCGGCCGCAGACGGATCTCCAGTGGACCCTGGGCCGCCGGGCTCACTCCTCCTCGTCGCCTCCGGCGGAGTCGGCCGCTGCCGCCTCAGCGGCTTCCGCTACTGCCGCTTCGGCGGCTTCGGCTTCGGCAGCTTCAGCAGCTGCGGCTTCAGCCAGGGCGGCCTCGTCGACCGGCTCGGGCGCCGCCAGGATCACTCCACACGCTTCGCAGCGAATCAGCTGGTCACCGTGACGGACCTCGTTCTGGTGCTGCAGCGGAACCATGCCGAAGCAGTTGCCGCAGGCTCCGTCCTCTGTGAGCTCCGAGATCGCACGACGACGTCCGCCGCCACGAATGGCCTGGTATATCTGCAACTCACGTGCATCCATGGCCGTGGTGAAGCCGTTCCGGTCCTTCTCGAGAGAGGCGAGTTCCGAACGGACCTGCTCCCGGTCTGCCAAGAGAGCTTCCTTCTTGGGCTCGACGAGATCGGACGCCTCCTTGAAGGCGGCCTCCAGCTCCGTGACGCGTTCTTCGCCCTTACGGACCTGATCGATCAGCGTCATAGCCTCCGTTTCGTCGTTCTCGAGGCCTCGCTTCACCATCTCAAGTTCGGTCGTGACGGCCGACTCTTCCCGGAGGTTACGTACGGAATTCAACCGCTCTTCGAGCTTACGAATTCGTTCGCGTCGCTCATCGGAAGAGGACTCGAGACGCCGCGCCTCCAACTTCATTTCCTTCAGTCGGGTCCGGCTCGTGCCGAGCTCGCCCTCAAGGATGAGCGAAGGCTCTTCGATTTCCTCGAAGAGTGGGTCGAACGTCCGGATCTTGTCACGAGCATCCTCGATGCTCACATCAAGCTTTTGGAGTTCTTTCAGTGCTGTCCGCCGCTGCTCCGTCATCTCATCGCTTCGTTCGGGGGTTCATCGTCGGGGCGGCGGCGCGTTGCCGTCACCCAGTAGTTCTCGTCCAGCTCTCGTATTTCAGCAGCGAGGCGCGCCTTCTCCGCCACGAGCTCCAATTTTCGTTCCTCACTCCCCGCCTTCTCGATTCGAGTTTGAAGATCCTGCGCGCGCCTGTGCAACGCCGCAACGCGGATCCTGGTCACTGCCTTCGAGAAGATCTCGGTGCCGTGTGCGAGCTCCGCCGGATCCACGAGAATCTCGTGAAACCTCTGAGCCGCGACGGGATCCATCGACGGCGGCGGAGCGCGCGTCTCCGGATCGTCGAGAAGCACCTCAAAGATGGCCCGGTGATACGGATCGTCAAAGTCCTCTCTTGATATCACCTCCGCGGCTCGCTCTACCCACTCGACGCCGCGAACCATGACTTTGAGAAGATGTCGCTCGGCACCGCCTCGGAGACTGCGAGGGCTCGGAGACGCAGGCGCGCGGGGACTCGGGCGCCCGGGCGAACCGCCCACCCCCGGCCGTGACGGCTTCTTCATGTCCTCGAGCAGGGTGGTCGGCTGAACACCCGTCTCTTTCGAGACTCGGTCAACGTAGAGGTCCCGAAGCGTCGGATCGACGACAGCGCGCAGGGTGGGCAGCAAGCGATCCACAGCCGACCGTCTGCGGTCGATGGACGAGAAGTAGTTCTTCTCCTCGAGGATCTGGAGCTTCCGCTCGATGATGTCGATCGAGTGGCGCAGGAGCTTCTTCATCTCGTCGGCGCCGTGAGCCCTGACGTAGGTGTCAGGGTCCTCACCGTCCGGGAAGGTGACCACGGAAGGGTGAACCCCCGCCTCGAGCAGGACGTCACCCGCCTTGAACGTCGCCTTTAGACCGGCGCCGTCCGAATCGTACAGAAGGAGCACCCGTTTGGCGTATCTCGAGATCAGCAGGGCCTGCTCGGGTGTGAGCGCCGTGCCGAGTGGGGCCACGACGTTCTCGAAGCCGACCGCCGCGATTGATACGGCGTCCATGTAGCCTTCGACGACGAGTGCCTCCTTTTCGCGTCGGATCGAGCCCTTCGCGCGCGACAGGCCATAGAGGTTGCGGCCCTTCTGGTAGATTGGGGTCTCGGGCGAGTTGATGTACTTCGGCCCATCCCCGGACGTCGTCTCGAGAATACGCCCTCCAAACGCGATGACTCTTCCGCTCACTCCCTTGATCGGAAACATGACCCGCCCGCGAAAGCCGTCGTAGGGCTCCTTGCTGCGCTCGGACTGTTTGAGAAGCCCCAGTTCGAGCATCAGCTCTTCTTCGAATCCGTGTTTGAGCGCCGCCTCTCGAAACGCTCGCCACTCGTCGGGCGCGTACCCGAGTTCGAACCGTTCGGCGACCTCCGCGTCGATACCACGACCGTCGAGGTACTCGCGGGCATCCCGCCCTGCCACGTCATCGAGCAACTGCTCACGAAACCAGACCTGAGCAAAGGCGGTGATCTCGTAATAGGGCCGATTCGGATCCTCCTCCGGCTTGCGTCCGTGGACCTCCGTGACCTCGACCCCGGCACGGCCTGCTACGTATTTGACAGCCTCGACGAAGTCCATGCCCTGGCGCTCCATTACGAAGTCAAAGACGCTGCCAGCCTTCCCGCACCCGAAGCACTTGTAGAAGCCTTTGTGGGGGACGACGTAGAAGCTCGGCGTTCTCTCCTCGTGAAACGGACAGTTCGCCTTGAACTCGCGACCGGCCTTCTTGAGCTGCACCGCCTCACCGATGATCTCGACGATATCCGCCCGGTCGCGGACCTCGTCGATGACGTGATCAGGGATCATCCTCGCCCCTCGAAGGTCGCCACAGTCACACCCGCTCCGCCCTCACCTCGACCGCCAATCCGGAATTCCCGAACCCGTCGGTCCAGGTTGAGGAGTTCGGCCACCCGCTTCCGCAATGCTCCCGTGCCCATTCCGTGAATGATTCGCAGCTGTGAGAGGTCGTCAAGTACGGCCTGATCGAGCGCTCTTTGGAGTTCCAGGTCCATCTCATCGACACGCAGCCCACGAAGGTCGACCTCGAGTTGTGTCTGCTCGGTCGGAGGTCCGCTCCAGCCGCCCGCACGCTCCTTCACCTTCGGCTTCGCTGGAGCGTCGACCGATTCGACGTCATCGTCCGACACCTCGAACCGGAGCGCACCGACTTCCACGACCACTCGGTCACCTCGATGCTCCAGGATTCGGCCTTTCGCCCCCGTCGAACGGATGCGCACATGGGCTCCAGCCATCGTCTCCGCAGACTCCGCCATCGCCCCGCCGGTGGTCTTCTTTCCACGGTCGCCTCGCTTACTCTTTCCGCGGTTCGCGCCCTCACGCTGACGAGCGGCCGAACGCTCGACGCGCTGCCGTGCGACCCGAGCGGCTTCCTCCAGATCCCTGCCTTCCTCAGCCGCACCACGAAGCTCGACGATGACCGACTCGACCTCGGCTCGTGCATCCATGAGCAGCTGGCGAGCGTCGGCTCGCGCCCGGCCCTCCGCCGAACGTTCCGCCTCAGACAGAGTCTGCTCGCGTGACTCCACGTCGGTGCGCAAGCGATTCGTCTGGTGCCGTTCCAGGTCTAGCTCATGCAGTAGACGTTCGACCTCTTGTTCCTGCTCTTCGAGCCGTTCAAGGACGTCCTCCATTCTCGCCGCGCCGCTGTCGCGGTAGGACTCGGCTCGGTCGAGAACGTCTCCCGGAAAGCCAAGTCGCCGCGCGATCGCGAGGCCATAACTTCTTCCGGGACGGCCCTTCGTCAGACGATACGTGGGAGCCATCCTCTGGGAATCGAAATGCATGGACGCATTCACGATACCACTCCCGTCCCCGTCGAGCTGCTTGAGTTCACCGAGGTGTGACGAGACGATCGTCGTGGCGCCCCGCGCGACGAGCGCCTCGAGGACCGCTCGTGACAGTGCTGCACCCTCCGCCGGGTCGGTTCCCGTGCCCATCTCATCAACGAGCACCAGTGACCGCTCGTCCGCAGCCATCACGAGCCCCTTCAGGTTCTCCAAGTGAGCCGAAAACGTCGACAGATTGCGAGAGATCGACTGCTCGTCGCCGATATCCGCGAAGAAGGAGTCAAAGACCGGCAGTCGCGTTCCCGGGCCAACGGGTGGAACGACACCCGACTGCGTCAGGGCGGCGATCAGCCCTGTGGCCTTCAGAAAGACACTCTTACCGCCCGTGTTGGGGCCCGACACCACGAGGCACCGCTCCGCATGATCGAGAGTGAGGTCGTACGGGATCACCGTCCCTTGTCCCGCCTCGATGAGAAGTGGGTGGCGTGCCTCCCTGAGCTCGAGCAGGCCCGGTGCGTGCGTATCGACGCGGGGAGGTGCAGCCTCCCACAGAACTGCAGTCCGGGCGCGGGCGTGCAGTGAGTCGAAGTCGGCGAGCGCATCGAACGCGCCCTTCAGCTCGTCCCGACGGGGTGCGAGCCGTTCGGTGAGCACGCCCAGGATCCGGCGAATCTCTCGCGCCTCTTCCCGTTCCAGTTCGCGAAGCTGGTTCGTCGCCTCGATCGCCACCGGAGGCTCCATGTACAACGTGGCACCCGTCTGCGATTCATCGTGCACGATGCCCCCGACCTCTCCCTTCCCTTCACGCCGGACCGGGATCACGAAACGACCGTCACGAATCGTGACGGATGCGTCGGGAACGACGAACCGGTCGGACAGAGACGACAGAAAGGCCTCCAGGCGCTTTACGATGCGGTTCTGCGCGCCTTTGAGTCGATCGCGCACCCGTCGGAGGTCTGTGGACGCTGACGACAGCACGACGCCCTCTTCGTCCACCGACCGTTCGATGAGTCGCACCAGATCACCATCCTGGATCAGGCGCTCACGAATCGTGCTCAACGCAACGACATCGTCATCCTCATCGTCCAGCCGCCGGGCGACTCCCTCTGCCGTGCCAAGCAGCTGTCCGATACGGAACACACCGATCGGGTCGAGCACAGCGCCGTCGACGCCGAGTTGGGGGAGCGCGTCGTCGAGGTCTGGTATCGGGCCGAGCGCCCATTGAGGTGCCGCGTCCACGAGTCGCATGACGGCGGACACTCGGTCGAGTTCTCCGGCAATTTCCTCCACCCGGTGTCGGGGTCGAAGAGCCAGGATCCGCCGCCGGCCGACCTCGCTGGAGGCGCGGGCGGCCACACGCTCAAGGACGCGCTCGAATTCCAGTACTCCGAGCGCATGGTCAATCATGGGCCGGACATCAGGCGCCAAGTTCCTCCCGGACGACCCGATTGGCTTCCTTGCCGTCGAAGCGTCCGCGAATGCGCGGCATGACCTGGCCCATGAGTGCCCCCATCTGATCGACGCCCGAGTCGATCAGCTGCCGGACGATCGCACGGACCTCGTCTTCGCTCATGCCCTCTGGCAGGTAATCGCGTAACACGGCGGCCTGAGCGTCTTCCAGATCGGCGAGTTCATGCCGATCGGCGGCCCGCATCTGTTCAGACGCATCGCGCCGCTGCTTGATCGCCTTGGTGACGACCTGAAGCACCGCCTCGTCATCGACCTCGATACGCGCGTTGATCTCCTTGTTCTTCACCTCGGAGAGTAGCGTGGACAGGACCAGCGTGCGCGCCTTGTCGCGCCCCTTCCGCGCAGCGTTCAGGTCGGTCTGGATTCGGTCTTTCAGGAGACTGGGCACGGTGCGCCTAGTGTGAAGGCTTCGGTTCTCGTTCGGGGGACGCGGAAGCTATCGACGCACGTCGACCGCATCAACGCGGCGACCTTTGATCAGCCCGGAGGCCAAGTCAGGGACCGACCTCCGAGCACGTGCGCGTGGACGTGCATCACTTCCTGGCCACCGTCAGGCCCACTGTTGAGTACGGTCCGGAAGCCCGAGTCTGAGAGCCCCGTCTTCCTCGCGACGTCACGGGCCGCCAGCATGAGTTCTCCGAAGAGCGATGCCTGATCGTCCTCTGCAGCACCCAACGAAACCACATGCTCGCGGGGGATGACGAGCACGTGGACGGGCGACTGCGGCGCGATATCCCGAAACGCGATCGTGCGACCAGTTTCATGGACCACATCTGCCGGAATTTCTCCGGCAACGATGCGGCAGAAGAGGCAGCTCGGATCGTGCACGGACATTCTCCTAGGTGTCAGGTTCGCTCGACGGTACCAACCATGGCAGGTGGTGTCCACGCACACGTGCGAACAGGCCACTCTCGACATGGCTGCGCCCCCAACGAAAACCGACCTTGACTGCGCACCCCCCTCACGCTTCGGAGCAGTCGATGCACCCGATCATTCAGCGCGCCGAAATCCTACTTCAGAGTCATGCGCATCCGACACTTCGGCTCACTGAACTCCTGCGACTGCTTCAGCGCGACGTAGATCAAAGCCTGACCAAGACTCGCCTCCGGACCGTGATCGGAGAGCACCCCGGCCAGTTCCGTGTACTCGAATCCTGGCAGGGAGGTTGGCGTCATATCGTATCGGGTGCCGAGCCGGCGACGTGGATCGTCGCCGTCGGGCAGGGAGCGCCACCGCCCAAAGGGGCACCGCCCGCGTACCGACTCCGCGAGAGTGTGCGGTGGCTGGGGTGCGGCATAGACGCCCGGTCACGCACGGACGCCACGCGGTGGTACGCTATCGCACTCACGGAGCGAGCGACGAGACAAGCCTTCATACGCCGGGCGGCGTCAAATGACCAGGGAGCCGTACCTGCTCCGTCCAGCAGACTGAACCTAGACAGCCAGCCGGAAGAGTCCTGATCGCCACACGCCGTCCTCATCCAACTGCACGAATACGAAACCATGTGACTCAGCGCGCTGAGACGACTCGGTCCATTCGTGATCCAGAATACCGGACAGAATGAGCCAGCCGCCGGGCGTGAGGGCACGGCGGAAGCCGTCGTGGAGCGGAGCGAGCAGGCCCGCCTCGATATTCGCGATGATCCCGTCGACCGGGCGACGCGCTGCAAGGCTGTCAGCGGTAGCCCAGGCCTCTTCGACGGAGACGATACCCTCCACGCCATTGGCCTCAATGTTCTCCTGCATCGCCTCGCAGGCGTAGCCGTCTCCTTCGATCGCGATGATCGAGAGCGCGCCGAGGCGAGCGGCCGCGATGGAAAGGATGCCGGACCCCGCCCCCACATCGAGTACACAGCTTCCCTCCGCGACCAGTCCATCGAGAAGACGGAGGCACCCCCTGGTGGTTCCGTGCTCAGCTGTCCCGAAGGCCATGCCCGGATCCAGACGAATCACGATATCGTCGATGTGCACCTCTTCGGGTGGTGCCCACGACGGATGCACGACGATCCGATCCGTGATCCGGCGCGGACCCAGACCCCGTTTCCACGTCTCCTCCCACGCCTCGTGCGCCTGCCACCCGTGTTCGACACGGATCGGGGACAAGGCAGTCTCCTCCTCCAGATGCGAGACGGCGAGCTCGACGAATGCTGCAACATCGTCAGGCTCGTCGAAGTACGAGACATACCATCCTCCTCGCTCTTCCACGCCGCGCGCGCCCAGCGAGAGCAAGCCATCCGCAAGCAGCTCGGCGCGATCGCCTCCGGAGGGAGAGCTCACACGTAGTTCCAGCCAGCGCCGTTCACTGGGGGTCATCCGCCCGTGAATGCCTCTTTCACCCGGGACCAGAAGCCTCTGTGGGAGCGCCGACGCACAGTGTCCGGTGCAGCCGACTCCACGTCGGCCAGCTTGCGCAGCAACTCCTCCTGCTCCGACGTGAGCTCGTGCGGTGTCCAGACCCGGATCTTGATGACCTGGTCGCCCCGAACGGGTCCGTTCAGCTCAGGGAGTCCGAGCTCCTTGAGGCTCAGTCGTTCACCACTCTGGATCCCGGCAGGAATCGTCACCCGAGCGGTGCCCTCGATCGTCGGGACGTCGATCTCGGCCCCCAGCGCAGCCTGGGTGAAGGTGATCGGAAGTTCGTGCACGAGATCCGGGCCATCACGGACGAAGCGCGGGTCATCCTGGACCTCCAGAAGGACGACCAGATCTCCCCGGACGCCGCCACGGGGACCGATGCTCCCCCGACCGCGGAGCGTAAGGAAGTTTTCGGAGGTGACGCCCGCAGGCACCTCGACCTCGATCGACTTCTCGGAACGAAGCCGACCTTCCCCCGAGCACTTCGCGCACGGCTCCGCGATGACGCGCCCCTCCCCACCGCATGTCCGGCAAGGCTGAACACTGACGAACTGCCCAAAGACCGAGCGCTGCACATGGCGCTCCTCTCCGGTCCCGCCGCAGGTGCCACACGGCGCAGGCTTCGTGCCGGTCTTGGCACCGCTCCCGTCGCACGTTTCACACTCGTCGAGGAGCGCGACCTTGAGCGTTTTGGTTACGCCCATAGACACTTCAGAGAGCGTCAGGGGCAGGCGGATTCGGACCGTCTGGCCCTTGCGGCTCGACGCGCGCTGTCCGCGTGCCCCACGCCCGCCGAACATATCCTCAAAGCCGGAGAAGCCGCCGAAGTCCTGCATGAAGACGTCGATGGCGTCGCTGAAGTCGAATCCGGCCTGACCGCCGCCGCCGCGTGCGCCCTGCTTGCCGTACCGGTCGTACATGGCACGCTTCTCGGAGTCCCGGAGCACCTCATACGCCTCCGTGACTTCCTTGAAGCGTTCCTCGGCCTCCTTCGAACCCTGATTTCGATCAGGGTGATACTCGAGTGCGAGCTTCCTATAGGCCTTCTTGATCTGCTCGCCATTCGCTTCGCGCGAGACACCGAGCAGTTGATAGTAGTCGGACATCTAATTCCCGTTGGACGCGTTCCTACAGGCCTCTCCGAGGCCTGCATGCGTCATGGTGCCAGAATGCGTGTTACCAGCGTCGACGTGTAGTCGACGATTGTCACGACTTTTTCGTAGGGCATGCGCGTCGGTCCGATGACGCCGATGACGCCCTTCAGGTCGCCGACGTGATACTCCGCCGTCACCAGCGTGAAGTCCGAAAGCACGCTCGAATCATTCTCTTCACCGATCGTGATCCGGAGACGACCTCCATGCCGCCGACTACCCACCGTCTGAGCTAGAAGATCCCGCTGCTCGGTGAGCGTGATGAGGCCCTTGAGCTGCTCGCCGCTTTCGAACTCGGGCTGCCCCGCCAGGACACTCGTCGGTCCAAGGTGGAGACTCGTGTCATCCAGGATCTTGATGTCGAAGAGCTCCCCGCCGGACTGCACGAAGACGTTCATCAGGTCCGAGCCCTTGTCTCCCGGGAGTGAGTCCCGAAGGCGTTCCGGCAGCGAGTGCCGTATTTCGGAGAAGGTGAGTCCTGCCAGCCGCTCGTTCAGCGCGCCGGTCACCGTCAGAAGCGTGGCCTCGTCAATCTCGACGGGCAGGTCCGCGTACACCGTTCGAACCAGACCGCCTCGGATGGTAGCGACTAAAAGAACCTTGTTGCTGGACACTTTGATCAGCTCGATCCGCTCCAGCAGCGCGTCGTCGACGCGTGGCGCGACGGCCACACCGAGTTCGTTCGAGATCAGGCTCAGCGCCCGCGTCGCGTGACGCACGAGCATCTCGACCGCGGACGTTCCGGAGCGTTCGATCTCCTCTTCGAGGAGGGCGCGCTCACGTGCAGAGGGTTGATGGGGCTCCATGAGTCGGTCCACGAAGAACCGGTACGCGAGATCGGTCGGCACGCGACCCGCGGACGTATGGGGGTGGAAGAGATACCCCTTCTCCTCCAGGTCGCTCATGGTGTTGCGGACCGTCGCCGCCGACACCCCTAGATCATAGACGCGCGACACGGTTCGACTTCCCGCGGGCTCGGCGGTGTCGACATAGGTACGGACCACGGCTTCAAGGACCTGACGCTCCCTGTCCGTCAGATCCGTGCCAGCTATGCCATGGGGATCGAGTTCAGCCATCACCGAATCTCGAAACGCCCGCGGTAGGGGGTCAACCCGAGCCTACCGCGTCGTAGTCCACTGCAAGGCGATCCAGCAGGAGCCACCCCTCGGTCGTAAGGCAGACGCGATCCT
>Ga0209631_10001609_pt1 | contig 28773 bp, 25 predicted proteins | sample COG_08_FD_184752 | JGI IMG/M metagenome (GOLD analysis project Ga0209631, IMG submission 184752) | Pelagic Microbial community sample from North Sea - COGITO 998_met_08 (SPAdes) (version 2) | ecosystem: Environmental > Aquatic > Marine > Neritic zone/Coastal water | place: Helgoland, sampling... | reverse complement strand
GTACACTTGGAGAGGGGAGTCCCGCGGCACTGGGTGGCGCAGGTGCTGCTGGTATGCCAGCAGGGGGAACAGCAGCAGTCGGTGAGGGTAAAGGCGCTGGAGTTCCGTCACTCGGCTTGATCTTCGGAGCAAATGGAGATCGGGTTACTCTAAACTTGGGTCCACCTTCACCAGGTTTCACTGGGGCTCCTTCTTTAGGAGTTAATTTGAGGATGGGTTTCGGGGGGTTGGGCAATCCTTCTGACATGATGCTGTTGATTCAAAAAGGAATATTAACTCAGGGCAAGCGAAAGATTTATTCCTTGGGAGTGTTTTTTTCGATCAAATCAGAAATTTCGTCCATGGAAGCATTTTCAATCGACTTTCCTTTGAGGGACAAATCCTCAAAAGTTTTGAAAAGGGTTTCTGTCATTTTATCGTGTGTGTTCTCTGAACCTCCAAAAATAGAAAACTTATCTGCCTGAGTAATTCTCTTGTGCCCATCGGTACAGTCCAATCCAAGACCAAAGAGATGAGCCATTACTTTTGGGTCTTTATAAGGTAGGTTAGGATGTTGGTATCTTTTGTTCATTTACTAATATAATATTTATAGAGTGAGCTTTTAGTCAATACAGTCTTATCTTAATTTAAAAAATTTAAAACGCAAAGATTCGGGTGCTTAACGCAATTTCTGTCTCATTTTCTTTCGTGGTGCCTTTTCGACCTGTTACCGAGATTATCCATGTCCAAGCTGCGGATCGATTGTATTCAACAGCAGCCTGCCAATAAGGAATTGTGTTCGATTCCTCTTCGTACGCAATGGAGGTATGAAAACTTTTTCTTTCATCCCATCGGTGGTTTGCGGAGAGTCTCCATTGATCTGAAAAAGATAAATATTTGAAATAGCCAACTTCAAGCGTGTTTACAGTCCCGTCAATAAACTGTGCGGAAAAGCTATTTCGAATCACCTTTCCTTCATCGGAATTAATTTTGGATTGCCCGGTGAAGGAGATCCATGGTGCAGGCTGAATAGAAAGACTCGCAAAAAACTCCTTCGCGATATCTCCATCATTCTCTTTCTTGTGGTACAAGTCTTGAAAGAAATGAAGTGAAGCAATCCTTCGAGTCTCCTCACCCGATCGTGTAAGAAACTGATTTTCCCAACCCAGTCGAACGACTTCATAAGGGGTTAGCCCATCTGCCTCGATATGGTCCATTAAATCTATGGGGCGGAGGTTAAGTTCTACAAAAGGGTTGTCAATTTGTGGAATAAGCGATTCTTGGTCGGCGCTCATACGATTTACTTTCCGGTGAGAAATAGAGAAACCCATAATATGTCTAATTTGATCAATGTTCCAGGTCGCATTTTCCCAATTATAATCTCCCGATACCTCATACCTTATTTCATTTCCCCATTCGCCCATACTTCGATTCGCATTGGGCCCATCCATCGAGTAATCCTGTCTTCTGTAGGACAAATGGGGGGAGTAAATCAATCCATTTCCCAAACGAAACGGTCGGACTATCTTATATCCCAAATCGAGTTTATTTGATTTTTGTAATAATTCACCCAAGTTCCCTTTTTGCCGAAAAGCGGAAAATTCAATCGCGATGGTATTATAAAATTTGGTATTAGCCAAGGGAGTGGGGGCAAGGTCGATTCGTAAATTTGGAATCTGTTCGACTGTTGATTCGTATTGATTTGCCTGCCAGCGGGTAAGTGATGAAACAGTCCAGTTTTTCCCCTCGAAGGTAATTTCACCAAATGAATCGTTCCACTGGTTTTCGTGGAATTGTTGTCTTTGAAAATCCCGATAAACTTCTGAGTCTTCATTCCATTCAAATTGTCCTGCCACCCGCCAATTTTCTTGAGGCCGATTAATCGTGTATGCCCTTATGTATGAGCGGTGAGAATCGATCGGAGAACCGAGGAGGTCATTTCCTCGCAAATCTCCCTGGTCATCAATCCACCCACTCTCCACAGAACCGTTATAATTGGAGTCTTTACCATTCGAATCCCATTGCAGTCCTGGGGACAACAGTAGTCCTCTCTTCGAATACCCGGTGAAATCAGCATTTACATCAACATTTGCGCCTAATTGCCACTTCCCCCCTGTACCTAAATACCAACCCAAGTTACTTTGCTTCCCCGCTCTTAATTTATATTGCAGAGATTTTCGATTCGTTTTTCCTGAAAACGAGGGTAAGCGACCGACGGTATGATCCCCCAGTTTTATTGAAATATTTCCCGCCCGAATTACTTCTTCTTCTTCGTTCCATCTGAGTTCTCGAACTAAGAGGTTTGGTTCATTTTTTTCTTTACCCAAGAGGTAGAGCGAGGAATTTAAACCTTGGATTGTGGAGTTCTGACGACTCAATTCATCCGACTGGATTGCCCATGGATAAATACCGAATTTAATTTCAGAGGCGTTAAAATCACCAGTAATTAAATTAAGCTTGATACGCCTGGCCAAGAGACGGATTTCTCCATCGCTTAGGATTACTTTACCTTCCGCAAATGCTTCGCTTTGATTGGCGTCATATTCGATCCTGTCTGCGAGGAGCAAAACGGGGCCACTTTCTAAGCGAGCATTAGGGGCGGCAACCATTTTTTGTAATACTTCGTCAAAAAAAACTTCGTTGTCTGCCTCCAATATGGTCTTAGTGGAATCTTTGGGTGGCGAATTTTCAATTTGCCCAAATGAAATTTGGACAAGGATGGAAACGAGTAATGGGAAAAAAAAGGTTTTCACTTGGGACTTAAGATGCGAGGATGCGAATTATAAACAAGAAAGAAATGATTTTAGGAGCAATTTCTTTTCTCATTTTTAATTTTTTTATTAAAAAAGCCTCTTTCTTTTTTCATGATAATCAATCAAAACGAATTAAATTCTTGCCTGTCCGGAAAAATTGGATGTCCTCACGATTTTTTAGGCTTACATTCCCTCGGTTCCGGAAAAGGAGTTGTGGCTCGTGCTTTTGATCCCGAGGCGGATGAAATTGTAATTGTTGATCAGAATACTGGTGCAGTCTATCCCCTAAAAAAAATTCACTCCAATGGTTTTTTTGAAGGTCATATTACTGAACTGGAAGAAATGTTCCCCTACCTTTTCCGATCAATTCGTGCCGGTATCAATGTCGAATGGCTTGATCCTTACGGATTTTTACCCTTTAAAGAAAATAAGGATTTTGCCGCATTTAATGACGGTACAGACCGTCGTCCATTTGAAAAACTGGGTTCTTTTCCATCTTTGCACCACGGGGTGGAAGGAGTAGCATTTGTGGTTTGGGCACCATCGGCTCAGAGTGTTCATTTGGTTGGAGATTTCAATAATTGGCATCCTTTTTCATTGCCGATGCGTTCCTTGGGCTCTTCAGGATGTCGGGAAATTTTCGTGCCCGGAGCAATCATCGGCCAAAAGTATAAATTCCGAATTTTAGGAGCAGACTCGTTATTAAGAGAAAAAACCGATCCATTTGGGCTTCGGTTTGAACCGCCTCCGGGAAATGCCACTATAATTCACTCTCGAGATTACCCAAGGGTTGAAAAAGGAGAAGCCCTCACTTTAGATCCTCGGTCCAGTCCGGTTTCAATCTATGAAATGCACTTGGGGTCTTGGAAATTTTCAGAAAACGAAAATCGACCCTTGAGCTATCTTGAATTGGCAGACCAGTTGCCAGTTTATCTGAATGAACTGGGTTTTTCTCATGTTGAATTTCTTCCGGTTAGCGAATATCCATTTGGAGCTTCATGGGGGTACCAAGTTACTGGCTTTTATGCTCCCACTAATCGGTATGGAACGCCAGATGAATTTAAAGTATTGGTAGATGCATGCAAAAAAGCGGGTATTGGAGTCATTATTGATTGGGTGCCCGCCCATTTTCCAAGTGATGAATTTGCCCTTTCACAATTTGATGGAACCTGCCTTTTTGAGCACGAAGACCCCCGGCAAGGAAAACACGCAGAATGGGATACTTTAATATTTAATTATGGAAGATCTGAGGTCAGGAGTTTTTTAATTGGGAGTGCCATTTGCTGGTTGGACCGGTTTGGAGTATCTGGATTTCGGGTTGATGCAGTGGCGTCGATGCTTTACCTCGATTATGGTCGTGACGAGGGACAATGGATTCCCAATCAAGACGGAGGAAAAGAAAACTTGGAAGCAATTGCCTTTATCAAGCAATTCAATGAAGCAATTCATCAGGAATATCCAGATGCCCTCAGTATTGCCGAAGAATCGACCGCATTTCCAAAAATTACCCAACCGCCTCATGTTGGAGGACTGGGCTTCGATTTTAAATGGAATATGGGATGGATGCATGATGTGCTTTCTTACTTCCAGACCAGGCCAGAAAATCGATCAGAGGTACATAACAACCTTACATTTGGTGCGACTTATCAATTTTCCGAAAATTTTGTCCAGGCATTCTCTCATGATGAGGTGGTCCATGGGAAGGGATCCTTAGTCAATAAAATGGGGTTGGAGAATGAGGGTGATAGGATTGCAAACTTAAGGGCTTTACTCGCGCTACAATGGACATGGCCCGGGAAAAAGACTCTCTTTATGGGCTGCGAGTTTGGGCAGTGGAAGGAGTGGGATTGTGATGCTCCATTAGACTGGTCACTACTGGAATTCCCGCTCCATCAGGGCTTACGGAAGTTAGTCGCAGACCTGAATCATTTATACCTTTCCCACCAATCTTGGAGTAAGGTGGATCATCAAGGCGACAAATTTCGTTGGGTCGATTGTAATGACTCCGCCAGGCAGACTGTTTCTTTTTTAAAGTTTGGCCAACATCCTGAAGATACTTTGTTGGTCGCCTGTAATTTATCAGATCAAGTCGTGCATCGTGACTGGGGTTGTCCACATGTCGGTTCTTGGGAAGTAGTGTTAGACACAGACTCCCCGGATTATGGAGGAGAAGGGGCAGCCGGTGCATCCAGTTTTTTAACAAATGCCCATGATTGTGACTTTTTTCCAAACTCTCTCTCTTTTGCTGTGGGGCGATGGAGTGTTCGAATTCTTGCCTTTCAAGGGTAAGCACAAAATCGCATTATTTAGATTGTTTTAGGGCAGGCTCGCAGTGGACTTTTTGTGAGTTTTCTATCCTGAGAATTGACTGTTCTTTCATTTTGGTTATCTAGAAACAGTGAAATATATAGTACTCATAGGCCTTTCTATATCTTGGGTCGGTTGTCAAAGGGAATCTGAAACTGAAACTGTGGTCATTAAGTCGATCGAAAATCTAGAGATTCAATCTGTTCGTGACCTCGAATATAATGAAGTGAATGACACTCGAGTGCTCGCTCAAAAATTGATTTCTTTACCCGTTCAGCCACCGATTAAAAATGGATTGTATTTCGATTGGTACGACAATGGAGAAAAAAAAGGGGAGACGACTTATGAAAGTGGGGTAAAAAGTGGCCCCTCAAAAAGATGGTATTTAAATGGCAAACTTAAACAAGAATGCTCGTTTAAAGACGATCGATATCATGGTCTCTACCAATCGTGGTATGAAAATGGGAACCTACGGATCCAAGGCAAATATTTAAAAGGAAAGCATGACGGGGAATGGATACTTTATGATAAAGGCGGGGAAAGAATGCCATCAATTTACTATGAAAATGGAATCGAAGTTACCCGTAAGCTAAAAGGGGTTCGCAGGTGAGGGTTTGATTTCTACTCCCTCTTTAAAAATTCTTTTTTGAGGAGCCTCTCCATTTTCTTTATACTCCATGTAAAATCCACTTCCCTCTTCCAGTTTTGATTCCGGACAAAGTTCCCCGTTTATTTTCCAAATTCTTTTCCAAATACACTTGCCCATTTGATTGAGGGAATGAGCCTGTAGTTGACCGTTTGTGTAATACTCCTTCCATTCCCCATCCATTTCCCCGTCGATTATAAAACCGAATGCTTTTAGAATTCCGTTGGGGTGCCAACATTTAAGGGAACCATCTAAATAACTTTTATTCCATTCCACTTCAGATTGTTTTAATCCATTGGGGTGCCACTCCATCCATACTCCCTGCTTTTGCCCATTGTTAAGATATCCCAATCTCTTAGTCTTTCCTTCGGGATGGTTTTCTTTTACCCATCCAGTAAAAGTTTCATTTTGGTCGTCGGTATACAACCACATCATACCGTACATAAACTCTTTTTTTAATTCAGAAATTTCAACTGCACTTAGTAATGCTTCTTGCTGGGTCTCTTCGTCTCGTAAGTCGGGAATAGAGCAACTGATGATTGACAACATTAACAGTGTATTGATGAAGCGGGTGGTAGGATTTAAAAGAGTAATATGAAATTTATACATTCGTAGTATTTAGGTATCAATCTGAAATCTAATTTGACAGATGTATTCTCTTATTGCTTTGTAATAGTCTATTAGAGCCAAACACTATATAAATCAAATCCTTCCGGCAATTTTTACGCTCACCCTTTTTGCATGTAATGGGGGAGGGGACTCAACATCATCAAGCACTACTTCTACCGCACCCGAGGTAGTGGAACTGGTCGGGTCCGAAATTGCTTTCAATCCAGTAATTCGATTCACAACTGCAAGTGAATGTATCTACGACAACACTTTGGCTATCGAAAGTACTTTCCCCAAACCAACGGATGGTGCGATCACGGCACCCTATACCGCGACTAAAAGTGGAGATACATTAACAGTCACTATTTCTCCCACGGATTCCTCATTTGGGGAAGATCTTGTTTTAGTACTAACGGGTTGGGTGGACCTTGATGGCGATCAATTAATAGATCAGTTTTCTGTCGCCCCCACACTTGGAGATGATTTCCCACTGCCTGCAATGACCGGGCAATTTACGGTCAATCCTCCCACTGTACCAAATTCTGGATTGAATACCGCGAACTTACCTGAGTTTGTTGGTGGCGACTCCAATCGTTCGCCCACTCTTGCCGAGTGGAACAGTTATGTTGTTGGAAAACAGTTGGTGTTCATTAATTTGGACGGAAGTGTCAGCACATTAAGTATTTCATCCACTTCCTCATATTCGACCACTGATTCGAGTGGAAATGCGATTTCAGGAACCTATGATTATGACAGGATAAGTGATTCCAAAGGACGGTTTACCTTATTCGAAGAAAATGTCATCACCTCATACAATTTGACCGATGCAAATGGCTACGCCCTTAGCGCGGTTTACGAATCCGATAAAATTACGACCACCACGAACAGGACAGCAATTTTTACCTTCAATTTTTACAATACCAATGAAATTTGGAATGCCTCTAATCCGACTCCCAAGGCCGGTGGATTGGGGATTCATTTCTTGCGTACCAAGGATGAGACAATTTCAACTGCAAATTCTGTTTCCACCACATCCCCCGTAACTTTAACCGGTACCGCAGAGGGCAGTTTACGTCTTTACAACGATTCTTCCTTGTTGAAATAGGAAGTCGATGTCCCGATGATTCCAGTTTTGGTTTCATAATTATTAATTAACTCGCAAGCATCTGCCGCTACTAAGTAAGCGAATTTAATATCTTTCAAAACTGAGACCTGTTCGATAAAATCGGACAGGTCTTTTCTTTAATGAAGTTTTTTTCCATCCTCGTTGGATGTAAAAGTGTACGCGAGAACTTGGACAAGCAATACGACCGGGTAGAGAAGATCTATTCGGAAACTTATGCCCAAAGTAAAAATAAAGAAGTTCAGGAATTAACTTGGGAGGATGCCAAGGAAATGATGTTGGAGAATAACTTAGAGCTCCAACGGGCTTATGATTCCTTGGAACGAGCCAGGGAGAGTCAGGCACAAATTTACTGGGACTTAGTTCTTTCATTACGGTTCTCAACCAATTTATCCAAGGCATGCACGAATAACTTCGTTACTTAATTAGATTCTTTAGTTAAATTAAGTAACGCTATTGAGTGAGTTAAACTATACTTTAATCTAGTATTTTGAATTTGGGTATATTTTAATATTTTTAAAGTTATGATGTATTAGATTAAGGTATTTAATATAATAATTTATACTTGCTATCTGATTGTTTAGGAAATAAAGAAGATAATTTTGATTAACTATAAATACATGAAAATAAAACTCTTAACATCCTCTTTTATATTATTAATGCTATCGAGTTGTATCGATGATACTGAGACAACTGCGGCCTCTCAAACTGCGGTTGTGGCACAGCCACCTGCTTCTGTTGGTTCTTCCGGTCTGTCGGGGCAGACGATTACGTTTAATCCAACTTTAGTTTTTAGTGCGGATGGATTAACTATCGATTACCAAAACAATACCGCAGGGAATTATCCGACGGGTGAATTTACTAACTTGGTCATAGGTGAAGCAGTTGAAGGAGATCGCTTAATCGTTTCTATTACGGTCAATGGTGAGAAACTCGACCTAGGTTTTAATTTTATCGACCGTGGTGGCGAAGGATACATTGATGAAGTAGTTCTTGATTTAGTGGAAGTGGACGATGAAGTGCAGGTATTACCTGCTGAAATATCTTTGTTAGTTAAAACTCCAGGGAAAATACCTAACGAGAACGTTGCGGAGGCCGCTCTTCCTGATTTTACTGGTGCCCCAACGGAAGCGGAATGGAATCAATACTTGGTCGGTACGGCTATCCTTCTTCAAGGAACTGCTAATGGACAAGACGATTTTACTTTAGCACAATTTACAACAACTTCATCAGGTACATATGTAGATGTTGAGGATGGCGACACTGGAACTTTTACTTATTCTTATTCATTGACTGATTCTGGTTCTAACTCTGGTAAACTTACTATTTCTTCTGAGTGGAAAAATGAGGATGATACCGAAACACCAGATGAAGAAGATTTGGATTATCCTGGTTCGAATGGTCATATGTTAAGGGATGATTTTAGCATTAATCTTATATTTACTGATTTCTACAATGGTACATATTCGGACAATCCTGGGAAAACAATTACAGATGTTGAGACAGGTAAGGTCTATCCATCACAAGATGAGCTTTCGCAAGGGAAATTTAATGGAATTACAAACCCAACATTGTATTTAAAAAATAATCCTGCCACGAATTGATATTTGATTATTTCGAATATTTAATATCTTTCAAAACTGAGACCTGTTCGATAATATCGGACAGGTCTTTTCTTTGATGAAGTTTTTTTCAATCCAATTTATTTACATTTGTGTACTTTGCATCCTCTTTGGATGTAAAAGTGTACAGGAGAACTTGGATAAGCAATACGACCGGGTAGAGAAGATTTATTCTGAAACTTATGCCCAAAGTAAAAATAAAGAGGTTCAGGAATTAACTTGGGAGGATGCCAAGGAAATGATGTTGGAGAATAACTTAGAGCTCCAACGGGCTTATGATTCCTTGGAACGAGCCAAGGAGAGCCAGGCACAAATTTACTGGGACTTGGTTCCTTCATTACGGTTCTCAACTAATTTATCCAAGGCACTTACCAACTTGGGTTCTTTAGAGTCTGAGGATATTCGTTTCAATGTATTTTCCACGATTAATTTTCCGGGCTTGCTCAATTTATATTCCCGAAAATACACCGCTCTTTTGGGGGTGATTAAAGCGGGGTGGGATTTAAAGTTGAAAAAGAGACAGTTGATTATTCGATTGCGCGAATTATTTCTTGAATATTCTGACTTTGAATCAAGGAAGGGAAATGTAGAAAAATCTCAATTGTGGAGCGCCTCTGAAAATAAAAAACCGGCTGAACTTCTAACCAGTACACCGGAGGAGATTTTGATTGAACAACAGGCTTTTAATCTACGCATTTCTGAAAATCAACTCTCTCAAACGATTTCAAAAATACTGGGAAATTATAAATTTAAGTGGAGGTTAGTAGTAAGTGAAATTCCGCAGCTTTTCTATGTGGAAAATCCATTGGATTTAAATCGTACCGATCGATTGGGCGTTCTTCTTAGGCAAAAACAGGCAGCCGATTTGGAGGCCCTTCGATTAACTGAGTTTTCCACCAAGTTGAGATATTTTCCTGATATTAATCTGGGCGTGAGTAGTCCCCCCCTTTATCGGGTGGGGAATGGGGTGCAGACCGGATTTTCTGCAGATGATTTGGTCTTTCAGGCAAGTAGTGGATTTTCTATTGATACGAGTTTACGGGTAACCAGGCAGTTGAAAAATGTCCGTAGGCAGATTGAATTTCAAAACCGTTTTATGCGTGAACAAATTCGCGAGCAGATTCAACGGGCTTTCTTAGCACAGGAGGAACTTGTCTTGGTGGCCAAAGAGCTTGGACTTGCAAAACTACGTTTGGAAACACTCGACGCACAGCCAAGAAGTACTGAATTGGATGAAATACGAATCTATTTGGAGAAGAGATTTGTTCTGATTGGACGGGTCTCTAGTTTACAGCTTAAAAAAGCAAGACTTGAGGGTGGCTTTTGGTTGCTAGATGAAGAAGAATGGCGGAAAGAAGAGATTGAGAATGAAAAATAAACAGAATTTATTAAGGAATGCAGTTCCGTCCAAGCTGGGCTGGTTGAGGCCAGCTTACTGGTATGTGTTTTTTCTTTTGCCATTATTTACCTATAGCCAGGAACAACCCTTTCGAACTTTAAACCCGAGTGGTTTTCGAGAAACAAATCGTGTGCTAGTGGGCGAAATTTCGATTAAGGTCACCCCATTGCGGGAGTATACATTAAAAGCAGGTTCAACTGGTTTGATTGAATTATATGTACCAACTAAACCCGGTTCCTATAAACTGGGGGATCGTTTGGGCGGAGTGGATACCGCCCGTTTACAGCTTGATCAGGAATTGATGGACCTCAGTGAATCCATGCTGAGAGAAAAGGATATTCCACAGTGGCATTTGCAAAGAAAGTCCCAGATTGATCAGTTGGATAATCAATTATCCAAGATTGAGGGCGAGCGTTCTTTGACCCAGCAAATGTTGGCAAACCCTGAAAAGTATAAAGAATTATTTCAATCCTCTAATCAAGGTGATGGAAATCATAGTAAGGACTTAGCCAAATACTTGAATGAACTTTCTCTCCATGAAGTACAAATTAAAGATATGCTGACCTTTCTGAAATCCGATCGAAAGGAAGAGCTTGAATTAGGTGAATTGGAAAAAAAGTTTGAATTAAGAAAACTTCAATTTGATACGCGTCTACAACAGGCTTATCTCACCGTGCCCTTCGATAGTGAGGTTGAATTTTTATTCCCCTATGTACAGGGAGAGAAAAATTACATCCAGGCGGGGATGGAGGTTGCTTTGCTTCGGGATCTTCGTGAATTGCATGGACAGGTTCCCATTATTGACCCCGATTGGCGTTTGTTCAAAAAGAACAAACTTGAATTGGAGATTAAATCATCCACCGGGTTTGTTATTGGCAAATATTTAAAAAGTGTGAGTAAGGAAATTTCAGGTGGAGAAGAATTGATTTACTCCTTTAAATTTGATCCGAAAGATAATTTATCTTTGAGAAATCAATTGGGAGGAAAGACCGAGGGGAAACTATACTATCAACTTACACGCCCTGCCAGGATGGTGCCCAAGTTTTTATTAGTCTCCTTGGCCCCAGAAACTTTTCGAGTAGGGGGTTGGCCTGGATTAGTGAAGCAACTTTGCCCTGAATATGAACTTCTACATGTGGGGCTTTACTCCATTGCGATCGCCCAGTCTGTTGAGTTATAAATCCATACTGAATTATACGAGTACAAGTTGAGTATGGGGATGAAAGAAGAACAATTTATTGAATGTAATGAGATTAGTTTTAGATACGGAAAGGAATTTGTATTTGATTCATTTTCCCATACTTTCCCTGCTGGAATATCTTTGATAAAAGGCTATTCAGGATGTGGGAAATCGACTCTGCTTAAATTGATTGCTGGTTATTTGTTCCCTCAAAAGGGTAGGGTTGTATTACCCCATCCCTGGGGCAAACCGACCAAGAAATTCCAACGCGAAGGCCTGGGCTTTGTTTTTCAACAATTGAACCTACTTCCACTTGCCAGTTTATCCAGTAATTTAAACCTTGTGGCTAGTTTAGCAGGGATTTCTTCGTCGATTGCAAAAGTACGAAGCGATGATTTATTTGCCAAACTGGGATTGGCTGGTTTGAAAAATAAAAAACCAGCCTCCCTGTCGGGCGGACAGCAACAACGTGCTGCGATTGCGCGGGCTTTAGTTAAAGCGCCTTCCGTCCTTCTTTTGGACGAGCCCACATCTGGTTTGGATGATGCCAACACTAAGGTGATTAAAAACCTTCTCCAAACCTCGTTGCCAAGTGGTTGTATTTGTATTCTTTCCAGTCACGACCATCGCCTTGAAGAAATTGCAGATGAGATCATTGATTTTAATCTTCGTTTACCTGTCGAAAGACATCTTAAAGAGGTGGCTTGAAACTCCCGGGGCGGTTTTTGCCCGGGTTTTGATTGCGATTTCTTTGTGCCTTCTGTTTTTATTTTTGCAGACTGGATTTTCATTAACTGAACAAGCGGTGGAGAAAAAAATCCAAAGTTTTGGATTGAATACGATGATTTTAAGATCGACGAGTATCAGTAAAACTGAAGTCCGTCCTTCTTTGGATGAATTATTATCTCCTTTGGCAGAAAAAGGGATTTATTTCCCCTTTTCTTCCCTTTTTGTAAATGCCGAACTTTCAGATAAAAAAAGGCTTCGGGTCGTGATTTATAACAAGTATGCATTGCCCGCGTTAATTTCATTAATGGGAGGTATTGAAAAAGTACAAAGCCCAGTCTTCCTTGCCGCATATGGGTATCCTGAGGCAATGAGAGAGCGGATCAAGGTACATAATGTATTCTTTGACGCTGAGGTGGTAAAACCTCCCAGCGTTTTACGTTTTATCAGCTTGAATAAACCCTTACTTTTTATTCCTGAATCCATGGCTCAAGTTTTTGAAAGATTTTCAGTTCAGGAATCTATTTTATTTCTTTCCGAGGATTCGGGGGAATTAAAGGAGATTATTGAGACGACAGAAGTACTTTTAGAGAAAGAAGGATTTGATCGTATTGAACTCACCAGTCCAATTAAATGGATTGGCGAACTCGATGGTATTCGAGAACTTCGATTGAAGGCGCAGGCAATTGGCGGTGGTTTTGTGGGGCTTTTAATTGTCCTGATTTTTGGCTCAATTGCGATTTTTGAATACCGGCAAAATATTTTTGCCACTGCCTTGTTTAAGAGTTTTGGTCTGCATTCAATTCATTTAATAATGAGGTATTTAATAGAAAGTTTGTTTTTACTTTTTCTTTCTTTTTGGAGTGCATTAGAGCTAGCGAAGGTTTTCCATCGAATTGTATTTAAATTGGCTGGCTTCGATCTGGAGTTGTTGAACTTGGCCACTTTTAACCCTTATCAATTTTCGGAAAACTTTTTTCTTTTGTCCCTCTTAGGGGTTGCCTCTCTGGTCGCAATTTTACCGATTTGTATTGCTCTTCGAAAACCGGTTGGAAAAGTTCTCGGGTAAAAGAAATTATGCAAAGGATTTTTTTGTTCATTCGTGAATGATGTTGCTGTTTCGAAGCGAAGCGATTTGGTATAATTGCTATGTTTTTAATTAGAGACGTTAACCTGGCTTACGGGGCAAAAGTTTTATTCAAGGGAATTGAGGAGACCATTGGTCCGCGGGATCGTATCGCCTTAGTGGGGTCAAATGGTTCCGGTAAAACCACTCTTTTACGATTGTTAATGGGAGAGGAAACTCCGGACTCCGGTAGTGTGGAGAAACCCGATTATGCCACGGTCGGTTATTTGCCACAGGATGGAATATCAGTGACTGGTTGCACATTACGGGAAGAGGCAAGTAAAGCATTTGCGGATGCCAACGCGATCAAGGTTAAACTGGATGAAGCGGAGGTTGAACTCGGGGAAATGGAACCGGATACAGATAAATTTTATGATTTAATTGATATGATGGGCGCCTGGGAAGAGCAGTTGGCTGCATTCGAGCCTCAAAAAATGAATGCTCGTGTGGACCGGGTTTTTTCCGGGATGGGTTTTTCTCAGGATGATATGAATCGCCAGTTAGAGGAGTTTTCGGGAGGGTGGCAGATGAGGATTGCCTTGGGGAAATTACTGTTGCAGGGGCCATCTCTTTTAATCCTGGACGAACCGACCAATCATTTGGATGTGGTCGCCCAAAATTGGTTGGAGCAATATCTGAGGCATTATCAGGGTGCAATACTAGTTATTTCGCACGACCGTGCCTTTTTGGAAACGGTCACGGATCGAACAATGGAACTTAAAATGGGCCAGTTGATTAATTATAAGGGGAATTATACTTTTTATATTAAGGAAAGTGCCGCTCGAAAAGAAAGACAGCGAAAAGCCCATGTAACTCAGAAGAAGGAAATTGAGAAGGAGAAAGAATTTATTAATCGATTTCGTTCGAATATAAAAAAGGCGGCCATGGTACAAAGTCGTATTAAAGCATTGGAGAAGATGGAGATCGTGAAACCGGAAGCGGATGAGAAAAAAATATATTTCCGATTTCCTCCCTCTCCTCCCGCTAGTCATAAAGTAGTAGAGGTGGAAGATTTAAGTAAATCTTATGATGAACTGGAAGTTTTTAGTGGCTTGGATCTTCGAATTGAAAAGGGGGATCGAATCGCAGTGGTGGGGGTCAATGGAGCCGGTAAGTCAACTTTAGCCCGAATTCTGGCAGGAGTTGAACCTTTTCAGGATGGTAAAAGGGATGTGGGGGTGAATACAGTGATTGGGTATTTTGCCCAGCATCAGGCAGAGGAGTTAAACCCGGATAATGAAGTCCTCGCCGAGGTGGAGGAAGTTTTACATGACAACCCGGATGCCAATCCCCGGGCCGCACTGGGGGCCTTGCTTTTCACTGGGAATGATGTTTTCAAAAAAACGTCTGTTTTATCTGGTGGTGAGCGAAACCGGGTGGCATTGGCAAAATTGTTAATGAAGCCCTGTAACTTTTTGATTATGGATGAACCGACCAATCACTTGGACATTCGTAGTAAAGAGGTACTGCAGGAAGCATTAAATCTTTTTGATGGAACGGCCTTAATCGTGAGTCATGACCGATCCTTTTTGGACAGTGTGGTGACAAAAGTATTGGAGGTCTCGCCCAATAAAACTCGTATGCTAACCTGTAATGTCAGTGAATACATGGAACGGTTAAAAACAGAAGAGGTCTGATTTTTAGTTTCCATTAACTGAAGATTTTGCCTGAATCAAAAGATGGCAAAACTATATTTTCATTATTCTTCAATGAATGCAGGTAAATCAACTGCATTACTTCAGGCGAATCACAACTATTTAGAACGGGGTATGAAGACAATGCTATTTACTGCCAAGTTAGATAATCGAGAGGGGGGTGGAGTAATTAGTTCACGCATTGGAATTCAGAAAGAAGCCCTTGCATTTGCCAATGAAGACAATCTTTTTGATATGGTGAGAGAGGCTGATTCCGATTCGAAGCTTAATTGCATCCTGGTGGATGAGGCTCAATTTTTAAGCAAAGAACAGGTCAGGCAATTAATCAGGCTTGTGGACGAGGAGGGAATACCGGTTCTTACTTATGGAATCAGGTCTGATTTTAAGGGAGAGGTTTTTGAGGGAAGTAAATTCTTACTAGCCTGGTCCGATGTGATGAAAGAAATTAAAACGATCTGTCATTGTGGAAAGAAGGCGACCATGAATGCTCGTGTGAGTACAGAAGGGGATATGGAAACTGCAGGTGCCCAAATCGAAATTGGTGGGAATGAGCGCTATATCTCACTTTGTCGAAGTTGTTTTAATCGAGGAGAAACGGGTTCTTTTTCCCCCGTGTAATCTGAGTAGTTTACTTAGTGCTTAATCAGCAGTTTTAAGACCAGAAAACCCCCTACTAACAGTAGGCCAAATAAAAATGCTAATTTGTTGAAATGAAGATCAATTTTTTCTTTCATTGGTTCCCCAAATTTTGCGATTAACAGTGCCACTAGGAAAAAACGAGCAGAGCGACTTACTGCAGAGGCTAAGGTAAAGGGCAAAAGAGCCATGCCTAAAACTCCGCTGGCAATGGTAAAGATTTTATAAGGGATGGGAGAGAATCCCGCCAAGAAAACCAAAGGCCAGCCCCACTCTCCGTACCACTCCGCAATTCGAGCAAATTTCTCCTCGGTGAAACCGGGGACATACTGATAGAAATAGACCTGTATGCCGTCCCATGCAAAATGTCCAATCGCATATCCTGCCAGTCCCCCAAGAACCGAAGCAACCGAGCAAATCGTGGCAAAATAAAGCGCTTTTCGCAGTGCGCCCAGGCAGAGCGGTATGAGAAGTATGTCGGGAGGAATGGGGAAGAAACTCGCTTCCGCAAAAGAAAGAACTGCAAGCCAGGCAGCGGAGGACTTCTTTTTCGCGAGGGAAAGTGTCCAGTCGTAAATTTTTCTGATCGGGTTATTCAAACTATTACTTTCTTGGATTGATTTATTAACTGTAGACGGAAGGTTTTAAAGTACCGACGTAGGGAAGTTGCCTGTATCGTCCTGCGTAATCAAGTCCATAACCCACCACAAATTCGTCCGGGATTGAAAAGCCTGACCAATCGGCTTTAAATCCATTTTGGCGCCGTTCGGGTTTATCTAGAAAAACGCAACTACGCACGGAGGCGGGCTGCTTTGAAGTCACTTCATTAAAAACACTCTGTAATGTGTTGCCGGTATCCAAAATATCATCGACCAATAAAACATGCTTATCCCTGACATCAGATTTGAGGGAGCTTAATATTCGCGGTGCAGTTTCTGGATCAGTTGAATTTCCGTAACTGGATACCCGTAAGCAATCAAGTCGCAAGGGGATGGCTAAGTTGCGAATTAAATCAGCAGTAAATACAATCGCCCCGTCCAATAGAGTAATAATAATAATCTCTCGATTCTGATAATACTGATCAATCTTCTGACCGATTTCCTGAACACGTTTTTCGATCACCTCTTTGGTGAGAAGAATTTGTTTAATATCGTTTTTCAAGGAATTTGCTTTAGCAATTGATTAATACTGGATTGAGCTGAATTGGCGTATCCGCCTCCGAACAAATTAAAGTGATTGAGCTCGTGGTAAAGATTATAAAGGGTCTTTCGTGTCTTAAATCCCTGGTCGAGAGGAAAAGTTTTTTCGTATCCTTTATAAAATGACGAGTCAAAACCACCAAACATATAAGTAAATGCGAGATCGGTTTCACGATCTCCATAATAACTGGCTGGGTCAAAAATAAAGGGCTCACCTTTTGGGGTATAACTTGCATTCCCTCCCCATAAATCGCCATGTAGTAACGAGGGGACTGGAGTATAGTTTACAAAGAAAGAATCAATGTTGTTGAGGAGGTGGTTTTTGCCCTCAAACAATCGGCCCTTTTTCTCAGCTAAGCCAAATTGGTGATGGAGTCGGTAGTCTTTATAAAAAGAAACCCAGTTTGTAGAATAGGGGTTGGGTTGCGGAGTCGCTCCGATGCAATTATCCTGACTCCATCCAAAATGCTCTCTAGGAGTACGATGCATTTGGGCGAGTAAAGTGCCCATTTTTTCTTGTCCACTTGCAGTGAGAGCACCTTCGGGGATAAATTCCAAAACAAGAAAAGAAGATAGCTCGGTCTCTCCCCAAGTTATGACTTGAGGTACTCGAATGGTATGCGTTTCTTCCATTTCGCGCAAGGCTAGTGCTTCCGCTTTGAAAAACGGTAAAAAAGAGGGTGCATTTTTTTTGAGGAAGAGGGGAGTGGAATCCATGCATTCGACCTTAAAGCACTGATTTATGCACCCACCTGAAATGGAGCGTGCACTGTTTAATCGAATCGATTTGCCCGCGCTTTCCGCAATGCAATCGAAGATTAAAGGTAAATCGTCCAAAAGTATAAAATTACTTTTCGGATGCGAATTCTTCTTCCAATTCGTTCAGAAGGTTCACGCATCCCTCTTCCAGGAGATTGAGCACATTTTCAAATCCTGATTCTCCTCCATAATAAGGGTCAGGGATTTCGGTTACATCTGGTCGGACATAATCGCAAAATGGTTTTATCTTGGATTGAAATGTCGGATCAGGAGAAAGCTTTGAAAGTTCTGAATAATTAAAATGATCCATTGTTAGCAACAGATCTGCCTCTTCAAAGTCTTGATTAATGGCTATTCGAGCGGTTCCCCCGATAGGCAACTTTCTTGATTTTGCAGCTTTCTGCATTCTTGGATCGGGCGGATTTCCTTGATGCTGATTAATCGTACCGGCTGAATCGCAGGTAATTTTATCTTCTAGTGACCGTTCTTTGACTAGTTTATTAAATGTGGCCTCGGCCGCGGGTGATCGGCAAATATTGCCCCAACAAACGAATAAAATATGCATGGGTTGCTTCTAACCGTAAAACGAGTCCCAGTTCAAGCAAGATCGTTTGTGCGATCTCAATCTTGACTTTTATGGTAAAATATAGGTATAAAATAACTGATGAGCAACACCATTACCATATTAGGGTGCGGATATTTGGGCACTGCCCTTGCCGAACATTGTATTGGAAAAGGTTTTACTGTTTCTGCCCTTACCCGCAATGCAGAAACTGCAAAGAAACTTCATTCGATCGGAGTCTCTCAAGTGGTAGAGGCACAACTCCAAGATAATGACTGGCACCGTAAATTAGACCCGAACCAAGACTTTGTCGTAAATTGCGTGGGTGCATCTTCTCCCGACAATCAGGGCTATATTACATCTTATATTGAAGGTCAGGATTCTGTAATGAAATGGCTAGAGAACGGATCTGTGGGTAGCTACGTTTTTACCAGTAGTATTTCAGTATATCCACAAACTGAAAAAAGATTTGTCGATGAAACCGCATCCTGTGCAGGAGTGAAGGAAAAAGGGGGACTGTTATTGGCAGCAGAGCAAAAATGCTTCCCGCCAGTTTTATCAATTAAAAGAAGTTTTATACTACGATTGGCTGGATTATACGGTCCCGGTCGCCATTTGTTGATTGATAAGGTTAAAAATGGCCAGGAATTTCAAGGGAATGCGGATCGTATTTTAAATCTTATTCATCGAGATGATGCGGTGAAAGCTATTCTAAATTGCTTAGAGGCAGATCAGACTAATATCGGTCGTATCTACAATGTGTCAGACGGAAGCCACTCAACAAGAGGACAAATCGTAACATGGCTTGCCGAAAAATTGAATGTCACGGTACCGACCTTTCAGGAAAATGATGAAGAGGGTACATCGAACCGAAAAGTTTCGAATAACCGGATCTTAGATGAACTATCCTGGTCCCCACAATTCTCTAGTTTTCAAACGGGATACGATTCAATCTTAGGTTCGGCCTAAGCAAAATATAAATTTAAAACATTATGGTTGGTGTCGGAAAATTACTTAAACAGGCTCAAAAAATGCAACAGAAAATGGAGGAGGCACAAGCCCTTCTTTCTGAAGAAATTATTGAAGTCTCAGGTGGAGGCGGTGCAGTATCGATCAAGATTTCAGGACAAGGTGAATTCAAGGGATTACAATTAGATCCAGATTTTTTGAAAGAAGATCCTGAATTTATTTCTGAAGCGGTATTGCAAACTATTCAGGATGCCTCTGAGAAGGCGAAAAAGAAGAGTGATGATGCGATGAGCGGATTGACTGGTGGCATGCAAATGCCCGGCCTTTTCTAATCCAATATCCTTGTGACCCCTGGTTACGACCAGTTAGTTCGTTTATTTAAAAGCTTACCAGGACTAGGGTTCAGGTCGGCTGAAAGAATTGTGCTCCATTTATTAGTGGAGAAGCCCGAAAAGTTAAATCAGTTTATCGAACAACTCCATGATTCCGCAGGTTTAATTGGACCTTGTGGCAGTTGTGGGAATTTAGCTGAGGGTGATCATTGTTCAATTTGTTTAGATGAGAATCGGGATACCGATTCAATTTGCGTGATCGAACGGGTGCCAGACCTTTTTGCCGTTGAAAGATCGAGTGCGTATCGAGGTTTATATCATGTTTTACAGGGCAAGCTTTCTCCGCTCCGCGGGATTGGTCCTGAACAACTTAATTTATCAAGCCTTGATAAACGACTGAAAGAGGGAAGCGTGAAAGAAGTAATTTTAGCTTTGGGTAATGATTTAGAAAGTGAGGCAACTTGTCATTATATCCAAGAAGAAATTGTGGGAGAGCAGAATATTAAAGTGAGTCGTATTGGGTTTGGTCTTCCTAGCGGAGGCGGTGTTACATTTGCGGATGAAATGACATTAAAGAATGCACTTGAAAGTCGACGTGCTTTAGATTTTTCTTGAAAATTCTAAAATAAACCATCCAGGATTGAAACTTCTTGGTTTTTATCAAAAGGGCTCCATATTTCATCTTTATACCTAAAAAATCTTGGTGAAGGTAAGGATTCGAAGTCGAAATAAATCCAATTCTCATCTGTAGCGGACCAACTTTGCTGCTTGGTAAATGAATCTGAATTGAGCCATAACCATTTTAATTGTGGAGACCATAACCAAATGGAACCATCGGATTGTGTTTCAGGGAATATCCAGCCTAAATTGTAGTGATAGCACCAACCATTATCCGATTGGTAAAAGTATCCGAGCCAATCATTAGCATACCAACTGGGAGAAATGATTGTTACTTGGAGTGACTCGATCAAATTAGTAGGCGATGTGATAAATGAAGCGGTAAAAGTTAGATTCTCAGTAACTGTAATGGTTAAGGATGTACTATTTGAATCTTCTATTCCACTCCCGCTCCATTTTTCGAAATAATTTCCTGACTGTGCAGAGGCAGTGAGTGTAATGCTTTCTCCGAAACTATAATTTCCTTCTCCAGTTACATTTCCTTCTCCACTGGTTACAATAGTCACGGAATGGGTATTGGGGGTGAAGGAAGCTTTAATGACTGTATCGGAATTAACTGTGATAGTAGTCTCGGTCAAGGAACGGTCTGTGAAAGTTCCATTTCCCTCCCAACCAGCAAAGCTATATCCAATGTCGGGAGTGGCCACAATGGATACAGTCGAACCATAGAGTTGAGAGGTATTCACATCGTTAATCGTTCCTCCAATACCTGCAGTTAGGTCAAGAGAATATGATATTTTCTCAAAGGTGGCCGTGATATTTAAATCCTGATTTATTGTCAGCGGGAGGCTAGTATTATATGAATTTCCCATTCCGGTTCCGCTCCATTTTATAAAATAATAACCCATTGCCGGAGTAGCGTTTAGGGATATCGTATCTCCATGACTATACATTCCATTACCTTGAGCGACTCCCTGTCCCTGTACGGAAACTGAAACTTCGTAAATACTTCTTGTAAAGGATGCAGTAATATTTGCGTCATTGAGCAAGGTAATGTTGGTCGAATTTGAAAACTGATTTTCAAATATCCCATTACCATTCCATTTCTCAAATGTATAACCGGTATTTGGAGTGGCAACTATTGGGATAATACTACCATAATTGTAAGTGGAATTGAGATCGTTTACATCACCTCCTATTCCCGCGCTTACTGAGATAGAGGGGCGGGTAAGAGCAAAATTTGCAGTAAGATTCAAATCTTCAGTGATGGTAAGTGTTGTGCTGGTTGAATTTAAATCTGCTACTGTTCCGCCTGTCCAATTTACGAAAGTATAACCCGAGCTCGGTGTGGCTGAAATTGTAACAGTTTGATTTACAGAATAGATGTTTGTTCCAGTCAATTCCGAGGCAGAAAATTCAGGGTTTGCATTTAATTGAAGTGCAAAATTACCATCTGGAATTTCAGCGAAATTTGCCTTTACCGATTGGTTTCCAGAAATTGTCAGGGTAGTGGTGGATGAATTAAGTTCTTCGATCCCATTTCCTTCCCAACCCGAAAAATAATAGCCGGGATCTGGTGTTGCATTGAGAGAAATCAAGCTGTTGTAAGGGAGAGAACTTCCCGGAGGGGAAGAGGAGACGACACCACCTGTAGTTGCTGTAATATTCAAGTCATAGTTCAATGGGGAAAAGTGAGCTTGTATTGATTGATTCCTATCCACTCGTATGGAAGTGGTGGAGGCAGTGGTGTCGGTGATGCCTGCGCCTGATTGTGTCCAATTAGAAAAAGCATAGCCAGTATTTGCAATCGCAATAAGGCTGACGTTCGAGTCATAAGAATAGGTACCATTCACATCGTTGATACTGCCTCCCTCACCAGCCAGTGCCGATAGTGAAAATTGGAGTGGGGAAAAGGTTGCAGTAACTGATTGAGCCTGAGTCATTTGAATCGTAGTCGTCATTGACGCTGCATCAAAAACTGAAGCCCCGGACCAACCGGAAAATAAATATCCAAGGCTCGGAGTTGCTGTTATTGTACTGTCTTCTCCGTGAGAAATATTTCCGGAACCTGTTGCTGTTCCACCTATGGTTGCATTGACGGTTAATGGGTAGGAATTTAATTCAAAATTTGCGGCCAGATTTACATTGGAATTAATCTGAAAAGTAAGCGGATTCTCACTTCCCCCAATTGATCCGCTCCAATAGTCAAAGTAATAACCGTTTCCCGTATTTGAAGTGACCGACAGTGTGACTGTATCTCCGTGACTATAGGTTCCTGTTCCGTTCACTGAACCGGCAATGCTCGGTTCAAGAGCAACATTTACCAAGTACGAGTTTAGGGTGAAGTTAGCAGTGACTGTGCGAGCCAAGGTCATATTGACCGTGGTTGTGGCAGATGAACTGTCAGTAATTCCGGTTCCTGACCAGTCGGTAAAAGAATAGCCAGTACTTGGCGTTGCAGTTATCGTTTTCAAAGTACCATGAGGAAGATTTCCGGATCCGGTAGCCGTTCCACCTGTTCCCGCGTTTACTACTAAGTTATGGGCAAGTAACCCAAAATTTGCGGTTAAAGTTAAATCAGACGTAACTTGTAGAACTAATGGATTACTCGAACCCGTTTGCCCATTGCTCCAATATGCAAAATTATAACCGTCTCCGGTATTTGAAGTAACATTTAGGGTTGCAGTTGCTCCCGGGTTGTAGATACCTGCTCCACTTACTTCGCCTGCTCCATTTGGTTCGATTATCACACTAATGGTAAAGCTTGGCCAGGCACCCGAACGTTTATTATTTCTTTGAAATTGAGGCCAAGAGTTATCCGCTAATCCTGCCCCCACATTTACCGCGTATACTTTCTTGTCATAGCATCCAAAAAATAAATTCCCACTTGAGTCCAGGGCAAGGGATGAATCCACCAATCCACCAATGGAGAGTGGAGAGGATGAGTTATTGGTATCCCATGATTTGGTTCCGTCTGAATTAAAAGCAAAAAGATGGTTTTCCCCAAATCCGGTATATCCGATGACATAAACCTTACCGTTGGAATCGACGACTGGGGAACTGTAGAATACATCTCCCGAGAAAACTTCCCAATTAGAAATACCTGTGACTTGATCCACTGCACGAAGATATCCGTCGCGGGAAACAAAAAAGACTTCATTGTTTTGACCGAGAACAGGAGATGCATCCACCCGGTCATTGGTCCCAACCTTCCAGTTTAGTACGGCTGCACTGACTCCGTCCGCAATGGAATAACAATATCCGTTGCCACTTCCGAAATAAAGGTTTCCTGAAAGATCTATAGCGGGGGATGAGAGAATTGATTTGTTTGTGTCCGCAACATCATCCACCTCGTATGTCCATTTCGTACTTCCATCCTGATTAAGGGCGTGAAATGTACCATTTTCATCCCCGAAATAGATGGTTCCGTCCTGTCCAATCGCGGCTGAGGAGGTGATTGCATTTCCTATATAAGTTTCCCATGCCAAAGAACCGTTTGATTCTAAAGCGTAGAAAAATTCATCTTTGGATCCAAAATAAATTCTTCCCTCTACCCCTATAGCTGGTGAGGCAATAATACTACTACTCGTATTAAAGTCCCATAATTTAGAACCGTCCATTGGATTGATTGCATAGAGTTGATTATCCCAGGATCCAAAATAAATGGTTCCGTCTGACCCGATTGCAGGGGTTGAATCAACCCAGTCCCCGGTCGTGAAAGTCCACTTGGCCGAACCATCCGAATTAATCGCGTGGAGTTTATTATCGTTCGATCCAATGTATACTGTCCCATCCGTGGCAATGGTTGGAGATGAGAAAATAGTCCCCCCCGTCGAGTAAGGAGTTGTCCAATGCGCCGTTGGGTTTGCAACTCCCACAGACGCAAGCACCGTAGCTAAGAGCATGGCAATGAAAAACCTAGCTTGGCAGTGACAGGGAAAGATGAGAGGCATGCCTTTAGTTAGCATAATTTGGTTAAATAATACAAATTTATTAAAGGTCTTCTTTGGGTTGAATTTCCACACAGAAAGTGGATCCTTTACTGGTACTTGATTTAAGAAAGATTCCCCCATTCATTTGTTCTGCTAATTGCTTACAAATTGCAAGTCCGAGCCCGCTTCCATGTTCCTTGTTGCTTCGGGTGGGAGAGAATAAATCATCCTTGATGTGCTCGGGGACGCCCGGTCCATTATCGGCCACGAGAAACGAGATTCTGCCTTCCGTTTTTTCAAGCTGTAGAAAGACTTTTGTATTACTATCTGATTCCAAAGCATTCTGGACCAGGTTTTGTAGAATAGGGAGAAGGAGATTGGCCTGTAAATTGTTAATATTAACCTTGTCCCATTGGCTTGAGATTATGCTTACACAAGTACCCTTACCTTTCAGGTTAAACTTTTTTGCAGTCATACAAAGAAGCTCATGGGCTTGGAAAGAATAGCTTTCTTCATCCAGTTCATATTCTTTGAGACAATTCATGGTCTCATGAACCAGGTTTTCAATCTGTTTTGTGGTTGATTGCAATGCCTGGTCGGCAATTTTTGAGTCAGCTTTATCTCCGCCCAATTCCAAGTTCTTTAGTCCCATGAGTGGACTTTTAATTGCATGCATCAAGTGGGCGGTGATTGCGCCCAGTCCGGCAGTTTTACAAGCCATGACAAGTCTTTGATTGCTATGCTTTAGATCCTCGGTTTTGGCGAGCAATTGAGTTTCAGCTTTCTGTAGTCGTTTAAAAAATAGGTTGAATACAAAAAGTAAAAGAATGGATCCAAATAGAAAAACGATTAGGCCTTGTTTCATTACCTGTGACTTGATTGCATTCCGTTCGGGAATGATATCCGTCTTTGGATCCACGATCAGTTCGAGGAATCCAATTTCAGCCTGTTCTCCAATGGGGAAAACAATGGATAATGCATCCCTTTGGAAATTGGTTATTTTTCGTGCCTCTCTACCTTTTTCCAAAGAAAAAAACCTCTTTTTTGTTTTCTCTATATTGGTTGATAAGTCGAGGAGTCTACCCTCATTATCATAAGCATACACACTGCGGACATCAGGAATTTCCAGAGATCTCATTGCCAGAATTCTAAGCCCCTCGATGTCGTCGTAAACCAATTGGTCCAGACCAAGATTAATGTAATCTAGGTTTTCTTCGAGGATTTCCTTTTCTATATCCTCAAAGAGGTTGTTAATTGCAGGTAAAAGGACATTCGCAGTTCGTTCGATTGCAAGATTGTAGAATTGATTGAGGGCAAAATATTGGAGGACAAAAGTAAGTAATCCAAAAAGAAATAAGATTGCTCCAATGATAAGCCGTCCATGTTTGGACTTTTTTGCACACATCAATGATTGGTTGTTTTCAGTATTCAATTTACCTAATTTTCCCACTTTACACCCAATGCCCAAAAGTTGGTATAATATTCATAATCTCTTGCATTCGATTGATCCTCCTCATAACGCCACTTTAAATAAATTTCCCAGTCCGATGATATTTTACGAGTCACCAGTAAATCGACTCCGTAACTCTGTCTTTCAAATTGAGCGCCAGGTGAAACGGTTCTAATGTCGTATAAATAATTAGCCCAACCTAATTCCGTGACTGATTTCCATTTCTTGCCTTTAATTTCGTGAGATAGCTTTGTGCTTATTTTACTGTAATCATAATAGGCACCAGCATTATCAGATAATTGGCTGTATTTGAATTCTGCACCCAGTGTGTCTAGCCATGGGTTGTTCGACAGCCTTTTCCATGATCCAGAAACGCCTGTTTTTTCGGTTGTGAGATTTCCCCCTGATAAATTTGTGCCCTCTCCATCCTTTCTGCTCCGTTCAACATAACGAATGGTATGATGGGAAATCTTTGCATGTAATGTGGTTTGCTCGCTTTGCTTCGCGGTTAGGTCTATCTGAATTTTCTGATCCGAATTATTTTCCGAAGGATTGTCATACCGATCGATTCCGAAAGCAGTCTCGGCAGATAATTTTATTTTGGGAGTAAGTTGGTAGCCGAAATGGGGAATGATTTCTGATTTGTTCGATTGAACCTGCATTGAGAACGGGAGGCCCAGGTCAGAAAAATCAAAAGCCTGATCGTAGTAAGTGTGCCGGAGCTTTGCACCCCATGAACTGGGCGAGCTCGTAGGTCTGTAGGAATGCTCGGCCTGAAGGAGAAGAATACCGGTTAGCTTGTGGTCGTCCACTTCCAGGAATCTTTTTCCTTCCCCGTAAAAATAAAAATAACTTAAGTAATCAGGGTTCGCCTGTCTGAGTAAAAAACTCTCTGTTTCAAATTCCATGTATGTGCTTGATTCCCGGACATAGGGTCCATACATGGGGTTATCTGAAACCCCAAAACCAACTGATGCAGAAACGGACGGTAACCAGCTTTTGGATTCAGCGAGTTCAATAAAATCATTTTCCTCCGATTCAGTTTCTGGGAGACCGACTTCATCTATCGAGCCAAAGAGAAGAAATTCAAGTTCCTCATCTGTCATTATACTCTCCCTTTTAGTCGGAGCATTTTGCGTGGGAGGCGAGGGCGATGTGGGGGGCTCTGCTGAAACTACTTGTATAGGAGTTTCGGTAATTTTGTTGGGAACTGGACTTGTATCAAAACCACCAAGATTGATGATCTCCAGGTTTCCCAAGTTTGAAACAAAGGAAGAAGGTTCTTTTATGGTTTGAGCAAATGCATGCTCGGAAAGTACTCCCGAAGTATGTAAAAGAAATACACTTAGCAAAGTAAGAAACTTATAATTTACCGTGATCAAGAGACCATATTAAAAAGTTGTTTTAGTTTTGCCAAAGAAAAAGGAAGGAGCGAAAAAATCGCTCCTTCCTATCAGTTTTAATTGGCTTTAAAATCGAAAAAATTACAGATCGGAAGTTCGGGTTGCTTCGGTTTCGACGAGTTCTCTAATTTCTTCCTTAATTTCTTTGGATTGTGTTTTGATCTCCTCGTGCTTTGCTTTGTTGGTCTCTTTAAATTCAGCAATTAATTCCTCTTTTTCCTCTTTTGTGGCTTCCTTAAGTTGCTCGTGTAATTCTTTACGGGCGGAGTGTAGTTCTTTGTGTTTTTCTTTAAGGGCTTCCACTTTTACTTTTAACTCAGCGTTGAGTTCCGGTCTTTCGGGTTTTTCAGGACGTGCGGATTCGATACTTTCGCGAATCGCTTCATGTGCTTGTTTGATCGCATCGAATTGATCTTTGTTATCGGCTTTAAATGTTTCAATTGCATCACGCATTTCCTCCTTGGAGGCACTTTGACCGAGTTCGGCAAGTTTGCCTTTCATTGATTCGTGAAGTTTCTTCTGATCGGCTTTAATTTCGGCAAGGCTATCTTTTACTGCATCACTTAACTCCGGTTTTACTGGACGTTTTGGACGTTTAAATTCGCCCTTCTTCTCCATTTCCCCGCGCAAAGCACCTAGTTTCTTCTTTGCCTCTTCCTGAGAAAGCTTACCTTCTTTAACGGACTGCTGGATTTTATCAGCAAACTCCTTGGGGGAGCGTTTTTCATCATCAGATAAAACTTCAGGTTTTTCGATGTTTGCGACTGCTGCTTCCATTTTTTCTTTGGCTTCTTCTTTGGTTATTTTACCGGCATCTAAAGCTTGCTTAATTTCTTCAGCCACTTCTTTTGGTGGGAGAGGTCGAAGTGGTTTGGGTTGAGCAAAAACAAAACTTGCTCCGAGTCCGGCAATAAGTAGATAGGCGATTGATTGTTTCATGATTTATATGGTTTTTGTATATTGATGTTTAAATATTGGAATCATTTTAACATTTTTAGTGCCAACCTGGCAGGTTTGTTTAAATTATTGATTGGTAGATGCTTGTGACTAAATTGATTGAGTTTTGGATTTGTCAATGAAGTATTACTGGGAATTATTTCCCAATGGCATGGCCATTTGTTGGGGATTATTCCCCAAGGCCTATTTACTTTTCTTTTGTAAACGGTAGCGAATGTAATCCCTAGGCACGCCGAGGAATCTGGCCGCTTCAGAAATGTTTCCATTTGCTTGGGATATTGCTCGTTCGATAAGTCGAATCATCTCCTTCTCCAGATCGAACCCATCCTCTGGAAAGACGAAAGAGGGATTGAGCCAATCATTTTCGTCAAGCAACGTGTTGTTCTTTAACCCGCTTTGTAGATCGTTGGAAAGTTCGAGATCTTGCCCTTTTTCGGCCATGACCAACGCCCTCTCCAGGTCATGAATCAATTCTCTCGTGTTACCTGTCCACTCGTTGTGAAGCATGTAATTTTCACTGGATTTAGATATCGTTGGTGTAGGCAACCTGTATTTTTTGCTTAGAGCGGAAAGGAAATGTTTAGCCAGGGGAAGAATGTCAGTACCCCTGGTCTTAAGTTCGGGAATATTGATCCGTAGTAGATCCAACCGATGAAATAAGTCCTCTCTGAATTCTCGACTCATAATCATCTGCCGTAGGTCTTGGTTGGATGCGGCAATAATTCTTATATTCACTTTTATCTCTTTGGTTCCACCGACTCTACGAATGACCCCGTTTTCAATCGCCAGCAAAACCTTGGCTTGTGCCGAGAGCGAAAGGCTTGCGATCTC
>Ga0209631_10001605_pt1 | contig 28811 bp, 20 predicted proteins | sample COG_08_FD_184752 | JGI IMG/M metagenome (GOLD analysis project Ga0209631, IMG submission 184752) | Pelagic Microbial community sample from North Sea - COGITO 998_met_08 (SPAdes) (version 2) | ecosystem: Environmental > Aquatic > Marine > Neritic zone/Coastal water | place: Helgoland, sampling... | reverse complement strand
GTTCTACTTTTTCTTTCAATTTTAACAATATCATTGGGTCGTATACCTAATACTAAACTTACAGGACTAAAATAAGATATATCAGGAATATTATTATCTAAAATATTAAATTTTCTCTTAAATTCTATTTCTTCTGGCTTTGATAAAATAGAATGTTTTGGTACTAAAACATGATTTAAAATATTAAATTGAAGTCTTTTAATATTTATTGTTGATGTATAGATACTATCTTGCATCCATATATCTTTTACTGTTTGAACTAATGTGTCATTTGGTTCATCTTTAACAATTATCATTAAATCATCCTTTTTTGTTAAAATGTTTTCTAAATAAAATAAGTCTTCAATAATAGAATATACATTTGGTGGTTTAATGACTTTATTAATATAATATTTTACATAAATCTTTTTATTGTTTGAATCTTCCAAAAGCATATCTAATTGGTCTTGTTCTGTTAAAATGCCAATTTCACTAATACTAAAATTATTATAACTTGAAGTATTGAAACCCCTTGTTTCTAGAATTTCCAATAAATTCTTTCTAGAATTATAAACTTGGATAATATGACTATTGCTGTTATTCATGGTTATATTAATTATATTATTAATATATTACTTATATTATTTTCAATTTTATTAAAAATAATATATTAATTAAATTTTTCAAAGATTTATTATAAACTAAAATTAATACTTTTTTTATTACCTCCAGTTTGGTCTTTTGGTGTTTTATTTTTTAATGATGAATTAATATCATCATCTTCATCGCCATCATTATCATCATTTTCATGTTCAGTATCTAAAATAGATTTTTGTGGAGCAGGTAATTTTTGTGGAATAGGTAATTTTTTATCTTGTGTTTTTGATTCTTCTTCTGATTCTTCTTTTGAAGACGGAGTTAATGTTTCAACAAAACTATTAAAAGCATTTGTTAATTTATCAGTTAATGGTTCGTCTATTTTTAATGGTGGTTTTGGTTCATCTTCATCACTGCTACTATCATCTAAATCTTTGTTTCTTTCATATTCTTCTTCTGCTCTTCTTATTGAATCTTTAGTTACTTGACTTAACCCTTCTTCATCATCTTCATCTTCGTCTTCGTCTTTTTTATCTTGTAAAACTTTTTCTTTTAATCTTTTTTGCATTTCATCTTTTTCATCCTTTTCATCTTTTTGCATAGATACAAGTTTATCTTCTTCATTTAAACCTTCCATCATTAAATCATATTCATCTTTATATAATTCTTTCATTTGCTCGTTATTTAAAATGTTTGATTTAATTGTTTGAATAGTATGATTACTATTCATTGATGTTAAATTATCTATATTTTCTTCTGTAATAATTCTCATATGTATATTTAAAACCTGTAATTCCTGCATCAATAGCTTAAAACAATACGGAACTCTTATAATACTAAATGATCTGCCATATTTCGTTACAACTTCCATGTTTAAATTATCATCCAACGTAGTATTAAATTTCAATGGACCATCTGTAAATGGACTAATAAAAATATTTTTAGATTCATTATATATTGCAATTGAACCACTATTATTACATATTGCAACATAATAATTATCTCCTCGAGTAAGCATGGATTCTTGTAAAAATTTACTTGCACCATGGCCTAAAATACCATCACGTTCCATCTCTCCAATACGTAATCCACCATCATTTGCACGACCTTGAACAGTTTGTCTTGTTAAAGCAGTTCTTGGTCCTCGTGCGCGATAATTGATTTTATCTTTAACCATATGTTTTAGACGCATATAATAACAAGGACCCATAAAAAGTTCCATTTGTAATTGTTGACCTGTTTCTCCGCTATATAATAATTCATTACCAGTTGAATTATATCCAACTTCTTTTAATAAACGTCCAAAATTTTCATATTTTGGTCCTTTATTTATGAAAGCAGTACAATCACCGTATCCACCATACATTGCGCAAGTTTTTCCCATTAATGTTTCTACTAATTGACCAATAGTCATACGACTAGGTAATGCATGAGGATTAATAATTAAATCTGGCCGCATTCCATCTTCAGTAAAAGGCATATCTTTTTCTGGTATTATGGAACCAACAGTTCCTTTTTGACCACATCTACTGCAAAATTTGTCACCATGTGCCGGTATCCGTTCTTCTCTTATTCTAACTTTTGCAATTCTAAATCCTTCTTCGCCATCTGTAATAAATGATTTATCTACGAAACCGAGTTGACCCTTTTTTGGTGTAACAGATGCATCTAAATAATTAGATTCATTATTAACATTGTTAGTAATTTTACCGATTACAACTTTTCTATCATCCATTATTGTATTTTCAATAATTAGTCCATTTTTATCTAAATTAGAATAATCATAACCTGGTTTTTGTCCAACAACATTTTCAGTTTCAATATTTGCAAATTTACTATCAATAACTGAGCCAAATACTTTAGAACTTTCTTCGCGTGTTTCATACATATTAAAATAACTTGTATTAAACATACCACGTTTAATGGAGCCTTCATTAAATAAAATAGAATCTTCAACATTATAACCACCATAACACCCAATTGCGACAATAGCATTTATACCATATGGGTGTTCTTCGTTATTAATATGTTTTAAATATCTACTTTTAACAAGTGGTATTTGTCCATTATTTAATACTACTCCCATTTTATCTATTCTGTTTTGATAGTTCGAATTATACAAACTAACACCTTGCTTACTTTGACCACAAGAAAAAAGATCACGCGGAAGTTGGTTATTTTCAGGAAATACGATTTGATTCCCCATAACTCCTAATGTTAATGACGGATGTATTTCCATATGGCTTGTATATTTTGTTATATTTTCTTCAAAATTGGCAATTAAACTGGATTCAGTTTCAGATGTATCAATATAATCTATTACACCGCATTCATTTATTAAATCATTTAAAATATTATTGGCTGTTTTTCCGCCAACTGGATATAGGTCGTTAATATTTTTAAATACTAGATTTGTTTTAATGAATTTTTCTAAATTATCTTCTAATGGTTTATTGGATTCTTTAAATTTATTGAATCCAATTAATAATTGATTAAAGTTAAAATCTTTGGTTAATAATTTATCAAATATTTTGGTATTTTTATAACTTGCCTCATTATTATTAACATAAAATACTGGCCGTGTTAATCTACCCGAGTCACTATAAATGTAAATAATATTTTCTTTAATTGACCAACTGATACTTGTATATATAGGAATCAAACCAATGCGTCTATATTTTTTTAAGACATCAATTACATCAACTGGATTAGTAATTACACCAATCCAATTTCCATTTACAAAAATTTTAGTAGCTCTTGAAATATATTGAGTACTACATTCACTTAATAATTCTATAAATATTGTTGAATGTAAAAATTCTATCAATGGTTTAGATGAATATCCACTTGTAATATGTGCACCTAAAGACATATGTTTATGTAAACCAACATTTCCTCCATCTGGAGTATCAACCGGATCAATAATACCCCATTGTGAAGAATGTAATAAACGTGGTCCAATAACTTTTGCACTTGAATCAAGTGGTAAATTCAATTTACGTAAATGAGATAAAAATGAATTATGTGATAAACGATTTAAATCTTGTATAACTTCAGGACGACGTGTATGTTCTTCTGCTCCCCAAGAACCTTTGAATGCTTTTTTAAAGCCATTTTCTAAAATACGTTCTTTAAAATATTCATTTATATTATTATCAATTAATGATTGAAAGTTATCTTGATAAATTCCTTGTTTATAATAATATTCTTTATCTATTTTTTGAAAAACATGTTTTTGTTGTAAAGTATAATATTCTTTAAATAAATCATAAATTAAAGAGCCAACTAGTTCTACTCTTTTAAATTTAAAACTATCTCTATCTGTTGCTGCTTCTTCATTATTATATACTTTTAAAAGTTTATTTACCATAAATCCTAAGAAATATGCTTTATTTTGAAATTTTTCTTCCCCGATATGTGGTAATAGATAATCCATTAAAATTTCCAACACAGTTGATACAGTTTTACCTTTTGTTAATGTTGCGATAAATTTAATAGCGGTTTCTTGATTATAAATATTTCCGGCATCATGAACACTTGGTATAAATAAATCTATTTTACTTTCGTTTTTTTCAAGATCTAATAAACAATAGCTAATAATTTTTTTATCACTAATAACACCTAAAGCTCTCATTAAAATGAAAAGAGGAACAGGTTTTCTAACATTTGGAACATTTACAACTATTTGATTATTAGTATATTTTGTTGAAGGTCTAACTATTCTTATTGATAAAGTTCTTACAGGTTTGGAAGCATCTTCAGATACAGAACGTATTTCTGCACTATGACTATAAATATCGTTATAATCAGATTTTATATATATCATATTGTCTGCAAATTTTTCTTGACTAATTAATACTTTTTCTTTTCCGTCAACTATAAAATAACCACCATTATCATTTTTGCATTCCCCCATATTAAATTTTACTTTAGAATTAAGACTATTTAAAATACATAAATCGGAATTCAACATAATTGGAAATTTTCCAAAATAAATTTTTTCAAAATTGGTTACCTCGTTTTCTACAATAAAATTTTTATTAGAATCTTTTATATTATAAACAACATCAATATCAACATGGAGTGTGGTACCATAACTCATATTTCTTAATCGCGCTTCATTGGGAAACATATAATGTGTTCTATTTTCATCAAAAATGATAGGTTTACCAAAATATAATTTATTTCCATCTTTACCTCCAATATAAATATCTGCTTGTAATTTATATTCTTTAGTATCTGGGTCTTGATCTTTGAAAATTCTTATAGGATTTTTTTCTTTGAAAATATTAAAAATTTTATTATTAAAAAAATCATTATACGAGTCTAGATGATGTTTTACTAAAATATTTGGATTATCCTGAAAATATTTATCAATAATGTTCCATATTATTGTGTCATTTTGTTTAGAATCCATTACTTAATATATTATATTATATTTATAGTATAAATTTAATATAATATAAACCTTAAAATAATAATTAAAAAATTATATTTATTAGAGTTAATAAACAACAACATTACCTGAATAAGTAATAATTATTAATCCTAAAATAATGAATAACAAAATAATTGGTAACAAAACTAAAAACCATGAAATTTCTTTATATCCTGCTTTACATAAACAATTTAATATAAACGTCCAAAATAATATATAAAATGCTTTAAATACAAACATAACAAATGTATTTGGTACATAGCATTCGTATTGTCCAACGCAATATTTTGTTGTATTTCCAAAATTTTGTATAGCAATTACGATAAATGCTAATACTGATATTAATAAATATACGAATGCAGGACTACATAAATTTTTGAAATCATTAATATATTTTGCACTATACTTTGCCATTTATATTTAATAAATATTAAAATTATATTATATTTTATAAAATAAAATAAAATATAAAAGATAAAATTATGGATAAGAACCTACTCCTTTAAACGAATTATCTGTATATCCTCCTAAAATATTTTGTGTATTAGCGACAGCATTTTCTAAAGAACCACCTATATTTCCTGTAATATCTAACATAGCATTTCCGCCTTTCATGTTTTTACATCCATATTGTATTCTTTTATATTTTCTTGTTTTTACTTTATTTTTAAGTTTTGCTAAATTTTTTATTTTTAATCTAATATTATTTCCACTTTTTCTTCCTTTTCTTCCTTTTCTTCTGGTAGAAGATTTTCTAGGCATTATTATAATATAATAATAAAAAATATTATAATAATTTTTTGAATATAATTTTTTGAATATAATTATTTTTTATTCAATATCAACATGTGTTAGCAGATGACGTCTACAGCAATATTTAGTTAATTTTAATTCATCCATAACTTCTCCTTCGGGTGTTTTATCAATAAAATCTGTTGTTAAATATAATACTTTTTCTGTATCCATAGATTTACTAATTTTGCGTTTTTGGACTTCTTTTAAATAATAGCGATACTTATTTCCTAAAACTTTACCACAAGTAAAGCATTTCACTGGAATAATCATATTTTATATTAAATATATTAAATATAATATTTTTAATATATTTAAAATCAATTTTTAATTAATATTTTAATTAATATTTTAATTAATATTTTAATTAATATTTTAATTAATTTATAATTAATAATTTAGAATATCTATTTTATATTTATTTTTCCTCTTCTTCTTCATCTGTTTCCATTAATCCTACATTACCTTCTACAAATGATTCCATTCCATTAGTCATACCTTCATGAATAGCAACTCTATTTAATGTTCTTAGACCACCTGTTTCGTTCATATTAACATTAAAATAACTTACAACCATCATACTAACTATTACTAAAGCTAATACTAATCCTAAAATTGGCAAAAAATCTTTTAAAGTATTTGTCGACATTTAATTTATAACATAACTAAATAAAAAATTAAAAGAGTTATTTTATAATATAATATACATTATTAAATACCAATAATTTATTATTAAATACCAATAATTTATTATTAAATACCAATAATTTATTATTAAATACCAATAATTTATTATTAAATGACTAATATTATCATAACAAATACAAGATTTAAATATTAATTTATTTACCATATAAATAATATAAATAATGTTAATAAACCAATTAAATTTCCATTAATTCATAACCACTACTACATTTTGTAATTCTATATTCACAATTAGATTCGTGAATTTTCAAATGACAATCTTCACAAATATTTATTAAATTTGCTTTATGATTTTTTCTAAATTCATTATTAATTATCCCTTCAGTATTTGCATTTTTTTGAAACTGTAAATGGTGAACCTCACTACTATCGTTCAATTTACATATTTCACATAAATCACGAATTTTTTTACTATTATAACGTGATTTTTTTGTTTCTAATAATTTAGGTTGATTTTTGACATATTTATTTCTAATTGCATATGCATTTTCTATAAAATCATTTGGTAAATCTAATGATTTACATACTTCTAATCCATACATTGATTCTCCGTGTCCATGTTTTAATTTTCTATCATAAATTAAAGTATTTTTAGCACGATCAAATATTACTGACATATGATATGTCTTAAGTTTGTCTAGTTCTTTTATTTCATCATATTCTAAAATCTCGTGAAAATGTGTTGCAAATAAAAATGTACTTTCTAAACTATGTAATTTTTGTAAACTTGCAGTAAAAATACTTAATGCAGAACTTGATTCTGTTCCACTACATAATTCATCTCCTAAAATAATACTATTAGATGTTGCATTTTTTAAAATAGTCCGTAATTCACTCATTTCTACGGCAAAAGTTGAGAGACCCTTAAAAATATTATCATTACCTAAAATACGCGTAAATAAATAATTATATGGATAATAAACAAATTCACTACAGGGAACATACATACCTGCTTGAGCCATAATTAGCGCAATACCAATTGATTTAATAAATGAAGTTTTACCTACCGCATTTGTTCCATAAAGCAACATTCCATTATAACTTTCACCAATAGAGAGATTATTTGTTACATATAATTCTTTATTATTGATATGTTCAATCAAAGCGTGACGCATCTTTTCAAAACGCACATATGATTTTGGAGTCTCTAATTGTCCATAAGTATTATCAAAAATAGTTGGTTTAGTATAATTATATTTAGACGCATTATATGCTTTGGTGTGAGAGACGTCAATTAATGAAATAAAACGAGAAATAATTGAGAGATAATTGTTTTCTAAATCAAAGTTACTAAAATCTTCAATAATTTTATTGTAAGTTAAAGTAATTGCATTAATTAGTAGTTCTCTTGAATTATGAATATTATGTGCAATATTATTAAAAAAATTAGATTCAATACTCATGTTTGCTTGATTAGAACCATGTGGTTTAAACCCAATAGTTGTTAAATCAATCGTTAATTGCTCTTCTGTTCCACTATAACTGGAGTTATAATTAATAATATAATCTTTTCCATTTTCTTTAATAATTTTATCTAAAATTTCTTTTAAAATTACTGAACGTCGTTTTGTAATTAATAGCATTGGATCGCTTTTGCTTGTTTCGTGAATTTTAACATAATTACTATATTCCTCGTTTTCTTCCTCGTTCTCTGCATTGCTTTCTTCATTATTTTGAGAGATAACTGGTTTTTTTATATTTTTTGAGAGACTTTTTGGCTTTGGTTTTTTATTTTTTGGTTTCTCAAAATCAGCCACAAGACCTGATAAAAATTGAGAGATTGCAATAAATTGTTGTTTGGAATCAATACTATTTTTAAATGATTTATTCAAATCTTTATTCACCTTTTTATTAATAAAGTTTAATTTACTCAATTCATAATTATGTATTTTTTCCATTACAATATTTGAAGCCTGTTCTAAATTGAACTTTTCTTCAATAAATTCATTTAATGCATTACAAATTTTAGAAATATCAAAATCAAGATAGCTTTTTATAAATGTTAAAAATGGTTTGTTTTCTTTTTTCGTGGAAATTTTTATAAATAAATTTTTAATATTTGAGAGATTAGTATATAATAAAAAAATATCTTTTGGATTAATACATTTAATAATTAATTTTCTAGATATTTTCTCAATATCTCTCACGTTTTGCAATTCACTTCTAATAGTTTCATAAAATTTTGTTTTTAATAAATCTTCAATATTAGCATAACTTTTCTTTAAAATGTCTACATCACAAATAGGATGTAATAATTCATAATTAAATTTTCTTTTTCCACCATTTGTAACACAATTATTTAATAAATTAGCAACACACGAAAGCTTATTATTATTACGACTATCACTAATCATATTCAATTGTTTTAGCGAATGATTTGCTAAAATTAGCTTATTACTATGATTTTCAAAGATAGGATAATCAATATCCTTGATTAAAGATGGATTATGTTTATACATAAAATCCAATAAAAAACATAAACTTTGGTTTGCAAAATTATAATCTCTAAATTCACTTTTTTCCAAATAAGAACCAATACCATAAGTTCTATCAATAATTGATTCTTGTATTGTTTGTTTCTCAATTGAATATGCATTTTTTACAAATTCTGTATTTAGCAACCCATCATCTTTTTTTAGATATACTTTATGTATTTTACTTGCATAAATATTTGTATAATTAATTAATACGTCAATAAATTTACCATCATAATCGATGACATTATTTGTAATAATTATTGCTTCAGATGGATTATAAATAGAAAAGTATTTATCTAGTTCATCATAAATTGTTGGACTATCAATATATTGAACATTATATTCATAATTGATTATTTTTCCTGTTAAAATATCAACAATACTTAAACCAATGTAAAGAATTTCACTATTTTTATTTACTAAAGATTTTGTTTTATGAACCCATAAACAGATTGTATTATTACTTAAACCTGCTTCATAATTATTTTCATCAAAATCATCATAAGAATCATTAGAATTAAAATATGTTCCAGGAGAATAAATATTCATCAAGCTTCGCGTAGTATTTTTCCCCTGAATGTCTTGAACATATACAGGAACAGTGTAACCATGGTTTAATAATTTTTTAACATACTTATCTAAATGTGCAATACCAAATCCAGACATATATACATCATATTGTCCAACACATGTATTTTTAGAAGCAATAACCATATCATTAATTCTGGCAAATTCTTTTAATAATGCACCTTTATAACTTCCATCTGGATATAAAATACCATATACTTCAAAGAAACTTCCTACTTGAATTAAAACAATAGTTTTTGGTCCATGTGATTCCATAAATTTTTTTGTATTTTCAAAATACTCATCTAATAAGGTCATAATATAATTTTATGTATTACAATATATATAAAATTATATTTTTAAATTATATTTTTAAAGTTTTTTAATTTTATTTTGAAACAGCCATACCTTTTCCTCTTTTTTTAAAAGATTTTTTTTTTCCAGCAATATTTTTTCCTTCTAATTTATTTATATTTTCTTGAATTGTTTTTGCTAATTCTATAATACGATCATCATCTTTAAATCTGCTTTTTTTACAATCAAGATGTAATTGTTTTAATTTTTCTAATTTAGTTCCTAAATTTTTTCTACTTTTATAATCTTCAAATCTCCTTTTAAATGAACTTAATAAAAAATCCGAAGATTCACTAGCTCTCTCAGTTCTTATACTTACTCTCTCTTCTTCTCTTAATCTACTTTTTATAGTTCTATCATATCTTCTTAAAGCTTTTTTATGGTCTCTTTCAATTTGGTTAGGTGTTTTACTAATCTCAATATCAGGAATATTTACTGGTGGTATTTTTATCGAAAAAAACCCTTTTCCTTTTTTTTTAATGTTTCTTTTAGTTCTTTTTTGTTTATTATTCTTCATATATATATATATAAATAAATATATATATAAAATATTTATCTTTTAGGTCTTCCACCACCGCTTCCACGAACTCTAACATAAATAGGACTATTTTTTAAATTATTATCTGCACCTTTATTAAATTGTAATTTATCATCTGCATTTTTTAATTTACTACTACCAGAACCAATTGCATTTAATCTAAGTCTTTGTATTCTTAAATCCCCACTTTGATTGGCTAAAGGTTTTGCATAGCTAATACTTGTTTGTTTTCCTTTTATTGAACTATAATCTCTATTTTCTAGCGAAGATAAATGCGAAATATAAGTTTTATTAGAAAAAGCACGTCTTCCAATACTAAACATTGAACTTCTGTCATTAGAACCACCTGTAACTAGTGGCATAGTTTTTGTAATATTTGTATTCATTATTAATAATATATATTATTTTATATTATTAATAAAAATTATTAAAACTTATTAAAAATTATTAAAAATTAATAATTAAAATCCTAATTTCATACCCATTGTTGCACCTCGTTTATTAATGCGTCTTGGTGGTGGAGATTTTGGTCTCTCTACATTTTGTAATAATAAATTTTCTAAATCATTTGATAACAATGGATTTAATATATCATTTATTTCTAAATCGATTGCTTCTTTTTTAGGTTCTACAATTGATACAGGTTCTTCAGTTGTTACTGGTTCTGTAACAACAGGTTCTACAGTTGGAACAGCTTCTAAAACAACAGGTTCTACAGTTGGAGCAGGTTCTAAAACAACAGGTTCTACATTTGGTACAGGTTCTAAAACAACAGGTTCTACACTTGGTACAGCTTCTAAAACAACAGGTTCAACAGGTTCTTCTAAATTTTCTTGTTTTTTATTAGATTTTTTCTTTGGAGCCATAATATATTTACTAAATAAAATAGTTTTAAATAGTTAAATTATTTTATTTTATTTATTAAAAATAATCTCTATTTTCTCATTCTATAATATGCATGTTGAGTATTATGTCCGCTCAACCCACCATGTGTTATATCGTTAAAATTTTTATTAATTGCTGCTAATTTTTTATAGCGCGCGTAATCAGAACCATCATAAACATGTCTTGGATTACCAGAATACATTGCATTTCCATTTTGTCCACCATTACCATCACCTTTTCCTTGTAATCTGCTTAAATTATTACCACCTACTTGATTAGACATTTTTCCGTATATAATATTTGTATTTTCAATTCTATTTGTTACTACATCTCCCGCATTAAAAGATGTTCTAAATGGTCCTAAAATATTTTTATTATACAATAACGGTGAATTACCTAAACCAGTATTATAATTATTTCCAAAAGATTTTGACAATTGTTTTCTATAAACAGCTCTTAATCCACCATTTTCAGTATGTCCACCAATTGGTGGTGCTTGATAACCTTTCCATTTATCTTGAGCTTTACCCAAAATTCTTGTATCAAAATCTGACATATTTAATATAATATATTATTATTTTTTTTAAAATAATAATAAAAAAAATAATATAAAATAATATAAAATAATATAAATTTTTATTGTATTCAAATAGCATTTTTTCTTAAATCTATTCACAAATAATTCTTGGTGCAATATTCATTGTTAATAATTCTTGTTGTAATAATTTAAATGAATAAGGAACTTCAACATATTTAAAATCTGTCCTATTTTCACAAACATTACAAATATGAATATGTTCCTTATTATTATAACAAACATTTGAACCACATTTATTACATATATGTAAGCTAAATGAATCCGATGCATCATATAATCTTCCTTTTGTAAATCTAGTAGCACCATGTGATACCATACAATCTCTTTCCATTTCACCAAACCGTAATCCACCATCTCGTGCTCTACCTTCTGCTGGTTGGCGTGTAAGATTAACCATTGGACCAATACTTCTGCTATGCTGTTTATCTTTCACCATATGTTTAAGACGCTGATAAAATGCAGGACCAATAAATATATTACAGGTTAATTGTTCTCCGGTTAATCCGTTATGCATTACTTCGTTGCCATTTGATTCGTAGCCTACTTTTTGTAATTCTTCAATAATTGTTTCTACTTTAAATTTACAAAAACTTGTACCATCACCAAATAATCCAAGCTGAAGAAGAACTTTACCTAATAGTGTTTCTTTTAATTGGGCAATTGTCATACGACTCGGAATGGCATGAGGATTAATAATAATATCAGGTTTTAAACCATCGGCGGTAAAAGGCATATCTTTTTCTGGAATAATATTACCTATAGTTCCTTTTTGTCCATGGCGACTAGAGAATTTATCACCAATAACTGGTTTCCGATGATTCCGAAGCCGTACTTTGCAAAAATTATACCCGTCACCATTTGTATCAATATAATTTTTATCAATATATGTTTCTTCATTTGTCTTATATACATGACTTTCGTCACTATATTTAATGGTCTTGGTAAAATCATTTTTATTTTCTTTAATTGGAACTACTTTTGAAATAATAACATCCTTGTCTTCGACTAACGTATTTTCAGGAATAACACCATTAGAATTTACTTTATTATAATTGGCAAATTTTACATTTTTTGTTTTTGTTGGATCAGGTTTACATCTCATTTCTTCAACACCATGAACCTTTTTATCCTCATCTTTTTCTGTATGATAAATTGTTGCTAAAAACAAGCCTCTATCTATTGAACCTTGATTAAATAATATTGAATCTTCCTGATTGTAACCACTATGACTCATAATAGCAACAATTACTTGTTCTCCAGATGGAATATTATTTAATTTAATAATACTCATTAAACGAGTGTCAACTAATGGACGCATAGGATAACTCAATACATATGCAGTTTTATCCATACGATTATCAAAATTTGTGACATATACACCCATTGCTTGTTTACCCATTGCCGACTGATACGTATTTCTCGGGGATTGATTATTTTCGGGAAATGGAATACACGATGCTAAAATTCCAAAAATTGTACTGGGATGAATTTCACAATGACTATATTTATAAATGTATTTGCTATTTGGATCAATATTTTTAAGATAACTTGGTTCCATCGCAATCATACTTGTATTTTGTTCATACGAATCAATATATTCTATGATAGAATCATCAATTTGTGCGCTATAAATTAAATCATTATAGTCTAATAATCCTTGTTTTAATTTACTAAATATTTCATTTTTATTTAATAGATTATAAACCAATACATTATTTTTTACTTTAAAAACCGGTCTTGTTAATCTTCCTGCATCATTACAAACTCTAATTTCTTTTAATTTATGATTAAATACTATTGAAGTATAAACATTAATAATCCCTTTATATTTTTTTAATTTTAAATTTTCAAACAATTCAATTGGACTATTACTAATACCAACCCAACAACCATTAATAAAAACTTTAACTTTATTAAATAATGTTTTTTTATTTTCTTCACAATTATCAATAGTATCAATTTGTGGAAGTATAAAATCATATAATCCACTACTATTAGATGGAACAGTAATATGCGCCATATATGCTAGATTTTTTACAACACCTACAGCCCCACCTTCTGGAGTGTTATGACTAATAAGACCATCACATAACGTAATACGCCCACGTTCATCTTCAAGTTGAAATCCAGCAAATTCACCTAATCCTTCTTCTTTGAGTTCAAACAAACTATTTTTAAATGATTTACATCGCATTTGTTTATTTAAATCAAGATAATTTAATTTTTTTCTAGGCAATAATGTTGGGATTTTATCAATGTTATAACCAGTAATAGTAAGTTCTTTATAATTACTATATTTTTTTGCATTGGTTTTTTTATCCGTCCATTGACTAATACCTTCTTTAACTGAACATGAAAATCCAAGTGACATAGATAATTTATGCGCATCATCAATTATTCTAAAATTTTTTGGTCCTTGACAAATACGAATTTCACGACCATTTGCTCTAACACTACCATCAGTATCAATTAAACCTGCCAATACTTTTAAACGGGTTTCTTCATCGTTTATAATATAATCACTTGGTATATGTTTATTGTTAATAAGATTGTATTTAATTAAATATTTTTTTAAAGGCGATGGTTCAATAATTTTATTATGAGATTCAACATTTGCTTTTGAAACCAATGAAAATTTATATCCATTTTTTCGAATTAATGCACCATTAGCAAGTGCCCAGTTTTCCCAATAAGCTAATGTTTCAAAATCTGTTTTATAATTTAAAGCAAATCCAAGACCCGAAGACAATCCATCTCCTAACCACATTCCTAAAATATATGGATCAATAATTACATCTTTTTTTATCCAATTAATTTTGTCAGTTTTAAACAATACCAAATGATCGCGTGTATATTTATTTAATGACAAATATTTTTCAATAGTCATATCTATTGTATCATCGTCATCTAAACTTTTTGAAAAATTATTACAATCATCATAATTGTCAAAATATTTTTCCTGAATTTTGTGTTCATTTCTATTAAAATATTTTAAAACATATTTGGAAGAACGATCTTTTCTATTATTGACACTAATATTTTTATATTGTCTAATACGAAGTGTTAAAATATGATTATCTGTTACTTTATGTTTAATAAAATTAGATTTATTAGGAATAATAGTATACATATTTTTAAACCCAGAACACACGCTTTTCACTTTAGTGGGATTTCCAAGATCATCAATTAAAATATCACCAACAATAATATCACCAACACGTTTATAATTACCATCCCACATAATTACTAATGTATTTGGATCAAAACATTCGGCAGGACAAATCATACCCCAACACGAATTATGAAGGCGACGAGGTGGAATCAATTTTCCACTTTTATCAATTGGTGTATTAATTCTGCGCAAATGACTTAATGTAGAAACATATGTGAGACGATTTAATACTTGTGCAACACCTACTTTATTGCTATTAATTTGTTTAATACCAAAATCACCAGTTGCTAATGCGCGTTTAATACCATTTTCTATAGTGGTAGATTTTACAATTTTATATATATTTGTACCATTAATAATATTTTCATAATCTTCACTGGATTTCCAAGAACCATTATTTATTTCTTTAACTATTTGTTTTTGCATATCTTTTACAAGTTTATTTAAATAATTTCTTAACAAGTTATTTAATAAAGACCCTGTTAAATCAATTCGCTTATTAATATAAGAATCTCTGTCCGATTCTTGAATCCACCCAAATGAAGTTTGAAGTAATGTATTTGTCATATATCCTAACATATATACCTTTTGCATGTTTGTTTTACAATGTGGAAATATATCATTGTTAATCACTTCTATAGCGAAATCATATTTTTTCTTATAACCAGTATCTTTATCAACATTTAAAGGTGTATATATTACGTTAGAAACAATATATCTAATTGCATCATCATATGTTAAATACTCGTTTGCTTCAACAATAGATGATTGTAGGTGGAACAAAATTTTTTTATTTTTTGCATCATCTTTGTCTAATAAAATTTTTTCACAAATATCTTTATCACTAATAATATTAAATACTCTAAAAATCACAAATAACGGAATGGGATTTTTAAGCCGCGGTATCTGTAAATATAATGGATGACCAAAACCATTATTTTTTGAAGAAATCATAATATTAATTTGTTTTGGAGAAATAAATTTCCAGTCAGGAATACATTTCATTTCTGCTGACCACTTCCATTTAGTATTATTTTTTGAAATATTAAAACAATAAATTTGATTTTCTGCAGCACGTTCTTGCCCTAAACATGTCTTTTCTGAACCATTAATAATAAAATATCCACCTGGATCCATTTTACATTCTCCGGTTTTATTAGAATCAAAATGATTATATTGATTTAAAATACAAATATTAGACTTTAACATAATAGGCATCTTACCAATATGGATATTTTTTAATAATTTTGTATAAGTTAATACATTTTTGTAATCTTCACCATTTCTAATAATATATTTAATATTTAAATCAACATTCATTGCACTCGCATATGTAAAATTTCTTAAACGCGCTTCCTGTGGAAATAAAATTTTTGTTGCACCATTATTTTCATAAATCTGTGGTCTATGAATATTAAAATTTTCAAACTTTATATAAATTTCCAATCTATATAGATTATGACTTTTGATATAATCATGTTCAGAGCAAATACGAATTGGATTAAACATTTCTATCGTATTTTCAATTTGGGTTGAAATAAAATAATTATATGATTCGAGTTGATGTTTAACCAATTGTTTTAAATGATGACTTTTAAAATAAGATTCGATAATTGACCATGGGATAGACGTTTCATTTATTTCTTTAAATTCATTATTTGTTGATTTTTCATCATTGTTCATAATTACTATTTAATTAAAATATTGTTTTTAAATAATTTTATTAATCAATTTTAAAATTAATTGTGTAAAAAAATAATTTAATTAATAAAAAATAATATTAAGTAATTAATGGAATCAAATAAAAGAACTTTAACGATAAATCCTGATTTGTTTAAATTAAATGGTGGAAAACGAAATAAAAATCAAACAAAACAAAAAAAATTCCAACCATCGATTGAAGAAAAAGAGGTTAAAAATATTAATAAAACAAAAAAAGAACTATTAAAAAAGGTAAAAGATTATCAAAAAAACAAAGAAATAGAACAAATAAAATGTGAAAAAGATGAAAAAAAAGAAAACTATCCAACAAATTTATTTGAGTCTACTGAATTTGAAAACAGTGATTTTGAAAGAGAATTTAATAAATCATTGAATTTTTTGCAAAATTTAGAAAAAAGAAATAAAGAGAAAAAAAAGAAAAAACAAACACAAAAAATACCATCAATAGAAGTAAGTATGGATTTGCCAAATAATTTACAAGATTCGGAACCATCATATGGATGTTTAAAAAATGGTAATAAACCAACTTATACTCAACTTAATAAAACACAAAAAAGAGAACACATTGGAAAAAGAATAACAATATCTTTAGAAAATAATGATTCAGATGATAACCCTAAACCAAAACAACCAAAACAACCAAAACAATCAAATGAAAATAAAACACATTTTGAACAGCTTATTGACGAAAAAATAGACAAAATAGAAAATTTAGATTCAACGTTAGAAAAATCAGTAATTTCAGAATTGCCTAAAGATTTACAAACAACAATTGAGGATAGTAAAAATAGTATTATTTCTATAAATGACGACATTATTGATTATGAACCAAATATTAAAATAGAATTAAATAAAAAAGAAGTTGAAGACGAAATAGATATTTCCAAATTACCTAAAATAAACCGAGTAACACGCAAAAAAAAATATATTTTAGGTAAAAAGAAAGGGTCAAAACAAGTAGGTATTTTATTAAAAAACAGAGAAACACAAAAAAATGTTAAAGCAGAAGTAAGTAGTCTCAAAAGTAAATCCATTCAAGAAATAAAAGATTATTTAAGAAAGAAAAATCTGATAAAATTAGGTTCAGAATCACCAAATGATGTTTTGCGTAAATTATATGAAGATTCTATTTTAAGCGGTGACGTGGAAAATGATAATAGTGAAAATTTATTACATAATTTCTTAAATTAAAAATTAATAATTAAATTTTTTAAATAAAATTTAATTATTATTAAGGTTTTGATTTACTTTTTTACTTTTTATGCATTAATTTATAAATAATAAATAAGAAAAATATCATTAACATAATATAATACATTTCATTTAATGTGCTATCGCTTTTAAAATTATTATTAGTCATCTCATTTTCATCAATATTCATATTTTCATCAATATTATTAAAATCTAAATCATTAGTTATCATATAATCATTGACTGATTCATATAAATTTTCAAACCCCACAACGTGTGGAGGATTATCGCTACTACCATAATCACCATTTGCTATATATACTGAGGTACTACCATAATATGTTCCCTCGCCTTTATTGGAAACTTCACATGGAACAGGCATTAATTCACATGGAGGAACTGAATCTTGAAATATTGCAGTAGGTATTCCAGCAGCAGCACCACCAACATCCATTGCACTATTAATAGTACAAGGTATTAAACCTGCGCCTTCTCCACCAAAAGTTCCACCTGCTTCACAAGTTGCATCAATATATTTATACCGTGTTTGTGTTTTTCCAGTATTATCTTTGCATTTACCATATTCATATACAAATTTATTACCCAACACAGTTCCACATTTTTCTTTTATTATATCTTTATCCATAGTAACTAATGATGTTAAATATGATCCTGCTACACCAAATGCTTTACCTGTATTTTCTACAGATAATCCACCTGTAGCTGATAATTTTCCTAATCGTTCACCTGCGCTTTTAATACAATCTGTTTCTGGATTAGTTAAAATACATTTAGGATTAGGCATAATTATAATTATATTATAAAATTATTATAAAATTATTATAAAATTATTATAAAATTATTATAAAATAAGTTATTAAGTTTTAATATTGTTTATTATATTCAAATTTTCTGCTGTTTTCTCTTTATTCTCTTCTGCTACTTTCTCTTTATTCTTATTATTTTCTATTATTCCGGTATATTGATTTATTAAAGATAATAATAATAATATTACTAAAATACTTATTAAAAATTTAGTATTTATTTTCATCATTTTATAATTATTATATTATAAAAGCAAAAAAATATTTATTAAAATAATATTATCTTATATTAATAAATGTTATTTTTAAGCAATAATAAAAATAGAACACAACTTCAACCTTACAAATCAAATAACCAAGAAACATGGAAAAATATATCAAATAATAATACTATAATTGTTGCTAAAAATGTATATAATGAAACACCAAATAATTCATCAAATTTTACTCCTTGGCCTAAAACTTGTCAAAGCAGACAAAAATATAAATTCAATGCAAATCCCATTAAGCATTATAGAAAACAATATACTACTGCTGAGTCATTTAGTAATAATTCTATGGTTGGGGTTTTAGATAAACCCGGTAATTATATTGTAACAAATAGTAATGATTGCAAAGATTGTGGCTTACAACCATCTCAAAATATACATATTACATTATTTAATAAAACAGAACCTTCCCCACAATTAGGAGATTGGTCTTATGATTCTACTAAAAATAAAATGAATTGTATTGGTTGTAATCCACAATCAATGGTTATAAAACGTGCTACTACCGTTATTGAACCAACTTATTGCACCTCTAATAAAGAATATTTGTATAAAAAATGTAAAACATTTACACAAAACTTACCTAATTTTGTTGAAAATAGCACTAAATTTGATAGTGACGGTACAATGACAACCGAATCTTGTAATAAAGACACATTTAATTGTAAAATAACATTTAATCCATCAAATCAAAAATATAAAACACAAGGACCTATAACTAGCAGTTCTCGTATTAGTGCTTTAAAATATGCTTGTAATGATGAAACAAATAAAAAATGTTATAAAAATGGTATTAATAGTAAATGTGAAACAAATGATAAAGATTGTAAAACTAAATTAGAATTATTACAAAGTAATGCTTGTTATGGTTGTTTAAACGATAAAAAATTAAGAAGAAAAAGAATAAATATATTAAAATAAATAGTTAATTATAGTTTAATAATTATTATATATTTTTAAATATTAGTAAATATATAATAAAGAATAATGGGTGCTTCAACATCAGTACCATGAGCACCAGAAGCAGCAAAAGCAGAAGCAGAAGCAGAAGCAGAAGCAGAAGCAGAAGCAGAAGCAGCAAAAGCAACAGATGCAGCAAAAGCAGCAGAAGCAGCACGACAAGTAGGAGGTAAAAAAAAGCATAAAAAAACAAAAAAGCATAAAAAATCTAATAAATCAAAATATCATAAAAAATCAAAATATCATAAAAAATCAAAATATCATAAAAAATCAAAATATCATAAAAAATCAAAATATCATAAAAAATCAAAATATCATAAAAAAAATAAATTAATAAACATTTAATTATATTTTAATCATTAAAATTCTTGTTTATTGTAAAACTATATTTATTACACCAATGTACTGATTTTTGAATATTCAAATTTTTCAATACATTTATTTTATTATTAAATTTCTCAATATTTAATTTAATAATTTTATTATTACTCGTATCAATTGTATGTCTCATATCAATTGTATGTCTCGTATCAATTGTATAATTTGTTTCTAACAATTTAAAATCATCATTTTTTGTATTATTTTCAAACATATGTATATTTGAAGGTGGTGAATAGCAATACAATATATCATCTATTTCTTTATTTCTTATATTATCATTATCATTATCGTTATCTGTATCATTATACTTATCAACGTTATTATTAAAATCAATTATACCATAAGATAAATCTCTTGTTTTTTTAGAAATTTTATTTTCTATACTTTCATTCTTTTCTTCATCGCTTAAATCATGATTGGTTTTTCCAAAATTCAATTCAAAACTATTATTTTTATTATTTAAATCATTATTATGAAAATCAAGATTTTCAAGATTCAAATATTCTCTTATCAAATTCAATGTATTATTAATATTTTCAATTTGTTGTTGCCCATAAATTGCGTTAATTTCTTTTATTTTATTTACAAACATATTTGGAAATGTTTTGTTAAATAAACTTTTAATGTTTTCAATATTACCAATTATAGATTTATAATTTTTTAATAATTCATTTTTTAAATTATTATTATTTGCCTTAAAATACTTACAAATAATATATTTTTCAGAATTAGCAACTCTACTTGTATGTGGCTTATAAATGTAAATATTTTCATATAAATTGGACAATAAAAATAATAATTCAACTGTTTTAAATTTAAATATATCAAAAATTTTTAAAACAAAATGTCCATTCTTTTTCTGCATTATTATTGCATATACTATTTGTGAAAAAATTAATTTTAATGACATCTCTTCTTGGTTATTAAAATCTACTGAAAAATCTATACCTCCATCGCCTGTAATATATTCCATACTAGAACCATATTTTTCATTAATATAATTTAAATTAGACTCTAAAAATAAATCTCCATTTTTTGATTTACCATTTTCAATAAAAACGTTTTTATTATTATTTAAAAATGTTTGACTTTTTTTCCACGATGGAATATTTACATCACTAGATATTAGTGTCATACCATAATAATTGTCTTGTTTATTTTGTCTAACATAACTAAATGCTTCAATAAAACCACCCGGACCTTCTGCTAAATGAAAGCAATTTATATCATATTTTTCATCTAAAAAATTAAAAATATTTACAATTTCTATCATTTTAAAAAAAGCACGACTAAGTGGTTTATATTTACATACTGAATAGCTTTTTCCAAAAATATGCGTATGAATATATTCGTGTGGATTTGTAATTTTTTTATAATAATCCCAATGCTGTTCATAAATATCAATTTCTTCTTTTATTTTTGTTAAATAATTATAAAGCGATGGTGAAATATATGGATCATTATTTACTTCTTTTTCTGCTTCTGTGTCTGTCCCAGACAACCCATCAAAAAAACTAATATCTAAACTCAAATCTTTAAAATTTAAAGTTGGTATACTAATATAAGCCATTGAATAATATTAATAATATTTAAACTAATATTATTAATATAATAAGTTTATGTTCTTTTAAAATTAATTATTTTTTAGATTCGCTTTTTAGTTTATCTTTATTTTCCTTTTTTTCTAATTTAGATTTTTCTTTTGCTTCTAATTTTGCTTTTATTTTTTCTTCTTTAAGTTTCTGTTTTTCTTGTTCTTTTGTTTTCTTTTTTGCCTCTGCTAATGCTATTTTTTCATCTATTGTTAATTTCATTTTACTTAAATCTGTTTTTACTTGTGTTTTTAAAGTTTTACCGGGTTCTACTTTATCTTCCATAATCAAAGGAGTCATTAAACTATCTTCTATTTCTTGTTCTTGTTCTTGTTCTTTTTCTTTTTTTTCTAAAAATTGTTGTGCTAATTTTTTAGATTTTTCTTCAATAGATTTTTTCTCTGTTTTTAATAATTCATCATCTAAAGCTTCTATTTCTTCTACTACTTTTTGTGATTGCTCTAAAATTTCTGTTTGAGACTTAATTTTTTCTTCAATAGCACCTTCATCGATATTTCTAACTTTCTTAAATACAAAATAATTATTTAAAAATGAAATTTTCTTTTCTTCTTCGCTCATAATCAAGGAATTTCCAATTTTAAATTTTAAACTATGTTTTCTTTTAATTTCTTCATTCATAAATTTATACATTTCTTCAAATGAACCTAAAGAACCTGGTAAATCTAATTGTTTATATTCGCTCTGATTTAATAATACAAAACCATAATTTTCCATTAACCGCACTAAATAATCAAAATTTACTAAATATTCACGGAATGTTTTATTAATTGATTCCTGAAATACATCAATTGCATAACCAAAACAACTTTCGTCGTCGTTGAATTCGCTCTTTGTATAACGTTTAGTAATTTCCCAAATCTTAGTTTCATTTTTAAATAAACTTTTACTTTCACCTTCTTCTAAAGATTCAAATTTATTAAATACTCTTTTACCGTCATAACATCCACCGATAAAGTAACCATTCATTGCTGTACATTGTGCTACATTTTTTAGAAAACTATGAGCAATGGTTTCTGACTCAAACATATAATGCAAAGCAAATTGAATAGAACTCACATTAAAACCATTTTTAGCAATTCCATAATTTTTATAAACACCTTTACCAAGTGTAATTTCATTTTTTGTTCCTTCTCCAAAAATTGCTTTTACAATGGCTTTACTTTTTTCTGTAAATAATGCTTCGCCGGATTTAATATTGACAGAACTATTTCCATTTAAAAATAATGCTTTTGGAAGATTAGTAAATTTATAACAATAATTTAAATAACGCGCACAAGCACCATCCATTCTATTTTCAATATTATCTTTTGATAAATCAATACCTAAAATAAATGCTAAATTGGCATTAATCCATTTTGGTAAATCACCTCCTTTACCACAAGCATAATCAATTAATGTTTGTCCAGGTTGAAGTGTATTGTTGATTAAAATATTTTTAACATATAAATTATGGAAATCACGTAGCCCGCGTGTTTGTGTCTTATTTGAAACTTTATTGTAGTAAATATCGTCGTCTGCATTATCAAATACAATATTATTACCAGTTTTAATAATTTCTTCACTAATTGGATTATGAATTGATTGCCAATTTGAATTCGCCACATGATATGCATTGCCAAAATTCTTAGCACCTGCTCTCAATTCACTTGTTTTATCATAACGAACGCGCAACGGTGTCCATCTCCAAAATTCGGGTTTGGAAGAATCATAACTAAATTCAACAATACAATAATCTTCAATTTCTTCATTTTCTAATGTATAAATTTTGAGGTTATTTTCAGAATCTAAATTTCCAAGTATATTACAAACACCTGCATTATTATCGCTTGGATTAGTTGGATAAAATTGCATAGGTTTATAATTACTGGAATATGAATCTTTATTTAATGAGGAAGGTAAATAATCATTAATAACATCATTAAATGGATTAATATATCCATGTTTTGATTCATCAAAACCTACATGTAAAAGAAGTGTATAATATTGTTTTAATTCATTTGCTCCAGTTAAAGAAACTCCTCCAGTATGTAAGTTTGATATAATATTTTTTTTGAATTCATTCTTTTTAAATTTAACTAAAAAGTCAATAGTATTATATTGGGGTGGTTTCCATTTAAATGATTCTGTCCATGTAATTTTATAATTAGGTGCTAATTCTCCCACTTTTTTACTTGCCACTCCTGTATTTGCCGGTGTAAAAATAAGACCATCAGTAGTATATTCATATAATCCTTTTTCAATATTATTTAAAATAGTAGCACAACCACTGAAAATATTTTGTGCATAGAATTTTTTAATTTTAATAGTAAATGGCAGTTTTGCTTTTGGATCTTGTAGAATAAATTGAATATTTAATTTTTTGATTATACTATTTAATATAACCAATCTAAATTTAGCTGCTTCTTCTTTGGTTTTTTCATCTTTTCCAGTTTTACTTTGTGGGTCATCGTCTAACCCATCTTCAAGTCCATCGTCTTTCTCCAATTTATCTTTTGCTTCTTTAGTTTCTTTTTTTTGTTTTGCAATAGTTGATACATCAATAAACGGAAGCATTGTAACATTTTTTCCATTTAAATAGTAAATATCAAATGCTGCAAATAAATTAATAAATTGACCATTTTTATCGTGTAAAATGTGTTCACCATCTATTAAACTATTAAATATTTCTTTAACACTAGTAAAACATCCTGTAAATTCAATATTCATAGAAGTGGTTAATAGATAAATTTTCCCATCATTATTAATATAAAGTAATTTACGCATACCATCTGCTTTATCTGTAACGGTATAATTATTTCTAATGTTTCCAACGGCTTTAGTTGCATTATTAATATCATCACTGTTTAATAAATTAATCATTTGTAATGTAGTGGAAGATGGTCCAACGAAATCTTTAAAGTTTGTTTTACTATATTTTGATTTATCAAACTCAGGTCCTTTAATCAATTTATAATAATTATTTAATACAGTAGATTGTTCGCTAATAGCAACTGGATATTTTGTTTGCTGTAAGCCGATTAATATAAATTTAATAGTTTTTTTTAATAAACTATATAAATAAATTCCTGTTTCGAATTTTGTATCAATACCAATTTGTGTATTGTTGCATTCAATCTCAATCTCATAATGTTCAACCGAGTCAAAAACTTCTGAATCTTTAATATTAAATTGCGGAATCATTTTTCCACCAATTGCTTTAGATGTTTTAACAATACTTAAATGAATCATAAATGGAATTGATGGATGACTATATTCAAATCGTTTAATATATCTGAAAATTTTTTTAGTAGAACTCCATTTATTAATAATTTTTTGTATTTTTTCATCAACAATTTCAAAATTATTTTCCACCTGAAATGCAACTCTAAAATTATAATCGTCAAAATCTAATGGATAAATAGGTTGTTCTTCAAATCTAAAATATTCTTTTTGTAAAAAACTTACATTAGCCGGGTCAACAATACTATTTACACTATTATTATTACAATAATCTTGTATATTATTTAGCCCATCTAATTGTGTTCTAATTTGAGAATATTCATTATCCATTATAATTTTTAGATTATAATTTTCCTTTACAAGATTGAATCCATTTGCTAAAAGCGATTTTGCAACATTAGTAAAATCTATTTTTGTAATTGATTTAATATTTTTTGTTCCAAACCGCACTTCAAATTCTGGATTACTATTTTCAGGAAACTTTGTTAAATTTTCCATATAAAGATTTAATAATCTTTTGAATTTTTTAGTATCGTCACTATCATCGCTTGATTCAATAACAGATTTAATTTTTTTTGATACTTTATCAAATTCACTATTTGATTTAGGTGAAATTTTTGATTTAGTAATTGATTTAGATTTAGATTTATCTGACATAATATATATATTTGTTTATTATTTAAATTTAATTAATATATATATCAATTTTAATTAAATTTGTTTTATTAAATTATCTTTTTACCTTAATATAAAATATTTCTCTCAACATTTAATTTAAAATTATTTCTTTGCATTTTACATAATAAAAAATATTGGTTTAGTAAAAATATTTAACAAATTTTTATTTAATTATTTTTTATACTTTGAAAATATTTATTATCATATATCATAACAAATATTTTATATACTTTTATTTTTGATGTCATTAATTTCGGTCAGATTTTATTTCAGACTTGAGATAAGTTATTGAAAACTTATATTTATTTTTTATAATTTGAGAGAATATAGAACATAGTTACGTTTTCTCTCATAATTATTCAAATCTTTTTATATTTTTAATTTTATTTATGTAATAATCTAAATAAAATTAAAGAATTAATTTATCTTCTTCTTTTTGTTGGTCTTCTCTTTTTTGTTGGTTTTCTCTTTTTTGTTGGTCTTCTTCTTTTTATTGGTCTTCTTCTTTTTGTTGGTCTTTTTTTGTTTAGGTATTTTCTACCACCAGTTATAGCTGCAGGAGTAATTTTAATGCTCCCTATAGTTTTCCATTTATCATAATCACATTTTTTTTTATCAGATTCACTACATTTTAAAGAAACATTAGCAATCCACCCTTCCGTACTTGGCGTGCCCTTAGATTTTTGCGACCGAGAGGGCGGCGGCGGTGGTGGTGGTGGCGGTGGAGGCGATGGTGGTGGTGGTGGCGGTGGAGGCGATGGTGGTGGTGGTGGCGGTGGAGGCGGTGGTGGTGGTGGCGGGTTCGCTGTTGTGGCGCCTTTGACTTTTAAATGTTCTGGTATTATTGGTTTATATTCGGAGCTATACTGTTTCCAATCTGGATTTGCTAATTTTATTTGTTTAGCAAAATCACGTGATTTCTCATTTTTAAAGATAAGAAATCCATTTTCACTATAAGTTGAATTAATATACCTAATATAAGTATCTTTTTCATCCCTATTTAAATCTAACTTCATAATCATATTAAAAATTGAATCATTACTCCCTATTGATGTAGGTAAATCATAATTATTAAATAATTGTGTTTCTATATCATTTCTTCTTATATCAATAAATTTATTGTATGCTGGTATAGATATTGCAGTACCAGGATTCCATATTGTAGAATTAATTTTAGTAACAGATGTATGTATTTCTATCCTTACACTACACAGAATATCATTATTCATTTTTTATTTATAATATAACTAAATAAAATATTTATTGTTTTAATTTTATTTATGTATTAAACAAAATAAAATTAAAGAAACTATTTATCTTCTTCTTTTTATTGGTCTTCTTCTTTTTGTTGGTCTTCTTCTTTTTGTTGGTCTTCTCTTTTTTAATGTTAGATTTTTTTTACCGCCTAGTGGTTCTTCACCCGTTGATGTTTTTCGTCTATGTGCTAGTTTGGATACTACAGATGATGCTAATTTTATTGTTGAATAAGGAATTTTGCTTATTTTTCCTGGTATATTAGCGAGTGCTGAATAAATATTATTTATGTAATAATACCTAGGTATGTTAGTATCTAACCCACTTTCTTTGTATATTATTTCATTATAATCTGGAAATAAACTACATATTTCTTGAAAATTTTTTCTAATATCATAATCTCTAAGTATATTATTTAAATATCCGTTAATTTTTAATTTTATAAGATCGTTTCGTTTACATACTCGTCTTAACGTTGTGGCTAAAGCAAATATATCTGAACGAACTGAGCAGTGGTCCTCTTCTCTCTCTAAAAAAAAACCTAGTGTCCCCCCTTTACGTAAACCATGAAATCCATTAATTGCAGCATTTGTTACTATTATCGCTAGTCCAAAGTCAACATATACAGGTATATAGGATATGGATCTACGTTCGTATTAATTAATATATTTGCTGGTTTAATATCACTATGTATAATATTATTTTCATGTATTATTTTTAATCCATTGACTAATCCTGTTATAAACATTTTTATATTTAAATTTTCCATGAGTCCTAATCTATAATATTCTTTTAAATCATAACCATTAATTAATTGTAAATATAAATTTACTTCATTTTTTGATATTATTTCTGTATCATATAAATTTATTATATATGGACTTTTGTCTTTTAATAACTTTAACATTTCAATTTCTTCTTCAACATGTCTTATAGTTTGATAGTCACTCATTGTTATATTTTTTTTAGCTACTAAATTACATTTATCTTTTAACTTGATAACTGTATCACACTCAATTTTTGATACTATACCAAAATTTCCTTCTCCTAAAATACAACCATTAAGATCCGGGTTTTCTTCACAACAATTGTTATGCTTTATACAAAGAGGACTTTTAATCATTTTATATTATAATATATCTAAATATTTTATTTCAATTCTGATTTCCAAACCATTATTAAATTTTTTTTCTCAACTTTTTACTCCATCTCTATACAAATTTCATTATTTTCTGGCTTCTCTTTCTTCAAAGTTGCTTTATATTTTGCACAACCACGCATATGAGCCATTAATGACTGAGCTTTTTTACCAATAAATCTACAATATTTACATACATTTTTATTATTTTGAGTAGTTGATTCTAAAACTCTTCTAAATATCTTAAATTTAACTTAACAATTTTAAAATTTCTTCATATAAATCTTTTTTTGTTTTCTTTTTATTTGCTTCTTTATAAAGATTAATTTTTAATTTGTTTGCAATAGCAATAAGGTCTTCTGATTTATATGCACTAATTGATTTAAGTGGTTTATTTAAATCCTTTACAAAAAAAGACCTTTCTATAATGGTTTTAATATTTTCTTTTTCATATTTT